>Ga0163217_1067828_pt1 | contig 15329 bp, 18 predicted proteins | sample SynspAceP_FD_185933 | JGI IMG/M metagenome (GOLD analysis project Ga0163217, IMG submission 185933) | Saline lake microbial communities from Ace Lake in Antarctica - Synechococcus sp. Ace-P (PacBio error correction) | ecosystem: Environmental > Aquatic > Non-marine Saline and Alkaline > Saline ...
CAGGAGAGATCAGCGCGTTCAGGGCGTCAACTGCAAGCCGGCAAGCGTTTTTTCGTAACTGTGCCATAAAATACGCGACCCGCCCTTCCGCGGCAGGTATGACATCGTCCGATGGGGCGCGTTCCGCACGTCCCGCCCGCAAAGCGGTCCCAATTTACCATGTTTCAACAACCCGAACGGGCCCCGCCCCGCCTGTTTTTCGGCGTAGGAATGAGGTCGGCAAATAGGCCCCGCAATAGGTGGTCCATCAAAAGCTGGGCGGCAGCGCGGCGGGGTGTGACGCCTTTGCTTTAACAATAAAAGGTGGCACACAGGGTTTTCGGGCCGTCCATGACATCGCTTGCTCGCGCCGTTTGGACTCCCTGTGGGATAGCATCGCATGGGCGGGGCGTCCCCCGATAAGGCGGAACCGGACGTCCAACCCAAGTCGATACGGGATCAGGTAACGATCATCGGTTCTCGTAATATCTTCGGATGCGCCGCGCAGCAGGGGCAGGCACCATCAAGCCAATCGTAGGTCGCAAGCCGTCGAAATGATGGCGCAAAGTCGACAGTTGCGCGGGCTTGTACCAACCAACCGCTTTTTGCGCGCGTCGGTTTCATCCAGCGTTAACGCCTCGGCGACTCCAGTTGATCGTGGCATAGCGTCTGCGGGTCGGGTGCTGAAATCGGAATAGATCACCAATGCGCTGACGGTGGTCCGCCCAAGCCCCACAAAGGACGACCCGTGCGCACCGGTTTCGCCCGCGCGAGGTGCCGCGCACTCACACGCGCCGCCCCAATGGATCGGCGGCTGGTCGCGGATGCATCTGGCGCGCGCAACGGCAGAGTGGATCCCGTCCGGCCGATCAGCAACGTGCCTCGGCTGTGGAGTGTGAATCCGTCGGTATGGTGGAAATGGTCGGGTCACGCCGCCCCTGGCAGGATGCTATAATCCGTGATCTGGCCACCCAGCCTGCACCGCCTCTGGGCCGGCGGCGGTCCAGAGCGTTTGATACAGCAGCATATGCAGGCTGGCCCCGATGTGCGGCATTATTGCCGGCGCAAAGCGGTAAACCCGCGTACGGTGCCGGCGGTTCGGGCGTAAATTTCTTGCCCCTTCCTGGTCCCGACGCGCCCATTCTCGCGGCGGGCACAACGCGGATCTTGTTCAGCTGGGCGGGGGGGTGAGCCCCAGATCAAAAAGTTCGGGGCCGCACGGGCATTGGGGTTGGATGTTGACCCAACACCCAAGGCTTCCAAGCGGCGGACCTGTTACATACCGTAGCAGCGCACCGCCAAGTTGATGGCAGGCGAGAGCGCAGTGCAAGGCCGCCGATGCCCGCCGCCTGGCGATCAGGAATACATGAAGGTTGGGTCAATGGGACAGGTCACTTTCGACTAGGGGGCGTTTTCGTGCTGGGCGAATCGAACGTCCTTATCGACTGCTGAAAAATCAATGAATGTCGGCAAGAAAACTGGGGGCTGACCCCGTCAGGCCGGAGTGCGAGGCACTGCAAACGGCGCGCGCCCAAAGGCCTCGGGGCCAAACCGCGCTACGCGATTCGAGCGTGGGCCTGTTCAGCAATCACCGCTTCCGAACTTTGGGAATCATCAGCCAAAGATAATCTCGGTCGGGCAGCTGGCGATCTTGGCCGTTGGGGCCATCAGATGCGTGTCAATCGCGACCTGTATCGCGCGCATGGTGCTGGGGGGGGGAGATGTCGAACCCCAAAGAACCGGCAGTGCCGGCGATCTGGTGCAGGATTCTGGCGGGCTTCGGTCAGGTTGTCATTGATATGCTTGCAGGGAAGTTGGCCTTCCCATGCGGCAGCGCGTGTTCGGCCCACGCACGTTGCCGCTGCTCTAGCATCCGAGGAACCGCGGCGCGGATACGCTCGATTCCCGGTACCTCCAGTTTCTTGTGCATCACGCCGTTCTCCTACATTCCAAAAGGTCGTTCTGGACCTTTTGGTAGTTGGGCTTCGCTTCTTCGGCAGAGAACATGTGCCCTCTGACAGCGCATCCATAACCGACGAATTCGTCTTCCACATCAAAACGCAACAGGCCTTACCAGGTAAACACAGATAGCGGGTTGATATGCTCTCCAGCGGTTAATCGAACAATTCGGCGGTTTTGCCAAGCGAAAATGTTGATATCTATTTGCCAAAAGCCTGGGATTCGGGGCGCCATCCGCTTTTCGGTGATGCACACAAAGTGCCACCGGCCGGCATAGGACATCAAGGAAACTGGCACCCGTCGAGCGTGCTCGGAAATAATCTCTCCGACGTCGCTGAAGCATGCTGCAGAATTCGAAGTTCGACATGTTTCCGTGGAAATGTTCGACATCGCGGATAATTAAAGGCAAAGCAGTCGACCCGAACAGATCGCTGCGCGACAGCTGGCTGCCAGCGTAGTTTTCAAAGCGCCATGATTCGATGAGGTTATTCCCATCGTGGAATCGCCATCGGTTCGTGCAGCTGGCACCGCACGCTCAGGCTTGCCGTTGTGATGGGTGACTGCCTTTGGCGGCGCAAAATCTTGCTGTGCGCGTGGCACCCATCGACCGCGCGCGTTCAACCAGAGATAGGCGCGCCTTAAGCTCGGTGCATCTCGACAATGGTTTGGTCCATAGTCCGTTGCACCGGCAGAACGAAGGCAGCGTCTTTAAAGACTTTTCGGACATCGTCGGTCCAGCATCAAGATCGGGCGCTTCGATATATTGCTTCATCGAACGGACCTGGCTGGCCAGCTGGATACCGTCGGTAACAGGCAATCTGGATATCATCAAGCAGGAAGCTGTCGAACGGAGGGCCGGCGTTATCTTTGATTCACCTGCAGGGCTTCGGCAGCGCATTCGGCAGTGACCAGCGTATATCGGTCATGCTTCAAATGAATGCGACAAAAGCTTAGGATGAATTGGGGTCGTCATCTTACCGGCAAGAATTTTACAATTTGTTTGCCTATACTCCAGGCCTGAATGCCTGGAGGGTTTACCTCAAATCACTTTGCAATTCCTGAGGCGATTACGACGCGGAAGTTGTCGGTGACGGTGTCCGCGGAATTCGGCCAATTTTGGCTGGCAGGGTTTTGTGCGGAAAGAAATCGAAATTGCTCGGTGAACTGGTTGAACGTTTGCATAGTGTTGATTGTAGTGTGACCCAATCGTGCATGACGCCCCAAAGCGCTCGATTGGGTTTAAGATGCGGGGCATATGCTGGGCAAGAAATGCAATTTCACGTCGCGGCGTTCTGGCTGTCGAGCCATGGCTGAAGTATCTTGGCATGAATGATAGCGGGCATTGTCGACAAAGAGAATGGATGGTCGTCATGGTTTGGTTGTTGCGCCCACCTTTGCCAAGCATCGTTTGGTTGTTGGGCAATTGATCTTCTCGCCTTCCACAAAGGTGGAACTGGAAGGTTCTCAAGGTCAAGCGCGCCTGAATGTTGAGCCGCTTGCGCCTGATGTCGCCTCAAGGCCGTCTTTTGTCCCTTGGGAAACCAGCCATGGGCGGGGGCGGCTCTGGTGTTCGGGGTGGACAGCCGTCCGAAAGACAAACCCTCTCAATCTGGCGGCCAACCCGTTTCATAAGGGCCTCGATATTGGGGGCAATAAACGCAGCCTGTTTGGCTTCATCGCTTGGCGGGCAGCAATTGTGTTTCTTATACGCGAACCCCGGCGGCGGCATCAGCTTGCGCTCCTGAGGGACTGTAGCTTGGTCGCACTCGCAGAACATAGGCACAAGACAATCAATCTACGTTCCGCTGCCGGATGTTCGGTGAAATGGCTTTCAAACCGTTCTTGCTCCACCGATAAATGTCCCTCGTCGCTTGGCTGTAGTCCTCATAAACCAAAAAATAACAACCCGCGCTCCGGCAAAGAGCAAACTGCCATTCGGTCAGAACCGTTTGACGATATCCAAAATCCGGCAAACGCGTTCCGGCGTCTTCTCCTGCGTCCAGAAGAAGGACGCTCGCGCAAACGTTTCCCAACAAGGGCATCAACTTTGCGGCGGCGGCAAAGCGCTTCAAGCGCTATGCGCTGCTCGTCGGATAAGGTGACTGTTTTGTGTCCTTTGCTCATACTCCTCAAAAATAGAGAACCGCTGGCGCCTGTGGCCATGCGGCGAGTGAATCGCACGCAGGAAAAATCATCAGGGCAATTCAGGCGTAGGAGTATAAACACTTTTCCGCCAACAGCTCGTATGGCTGTTTTCCTGTTGCTTTCTATCTGATGGCGAAACTTGTCATAATTGGGGCGATCTCGGTTTAATACTTAGGCATTTAATCCAATTCAAATCTGCCTTTTACCTATTTAATAAGGGCGATGCAGCATTGGATGGAAACGCAGATGCGCGGGGAAACACACCGATGGCCAAGATCGGTCTGGCGTCAAAAGGGGATCGGCAAACGGTATCACACACGTAAAGCGTGGCAACCCTAATCATCGACAACCTGCCGAATGACGGGCATCGGATGGCGGGCTCAGTTTTTTTTGTAGAGATAGTCGAATTGACACTTGGAGCGATATGCATCAGTGCGCTATATAATAAGGTAAACAATATTATAAGCGGACACAACATGCGTACCACCCATCAACCCCGATAGCTTTGGTTGCCTTATCACGACCTTGGTCGTCTTACAGGGGCGTGTTCGAGCGTGAGATTGACGGCAGCTGAATTGGCGGTTACGGCTGCAGAGGCCCGGCGGGTGCTGGCGCAATATGGCGCCGCGGTGTGGTGCTACGCGACAGCATATGCTGGAGAAAGTCTGGGATGACCGCCGATGGCTCACAGGGTTTCTGGACCGACTCGAGGCGCAGAGCTGAATTGGCCCGCACGGCTGTCCGAACGACCGCCGTGCCGATGCGTCGCTCACCCCGCAGGCAATGACGTCCTGTCGCCAAAAATCGCACAGATCTGGCGAGCGGCGTAGAGGCCATCACTCGGACGGGCTGAACCCAAGAACAATGGCAAGACCTTTCGTCAAACCGCGCTGACCCTGCGGCCAAAATCTGGCCGCGTTGCGAGCGGAGGTTTTCTTGCAGACGAGGGCGGAAAATGACATCCCCTATTTCGGTCGAACGAGGGTCAGCATGATGGGCGCCTTGCTGGTGGCAATCGGCTGTGTCGATGGCGCTATATACACCGCCAGCGATGACAGACGGCTGGTGCGCGTGGTTCGAGACGACGGAATCCGCAATCAAGCTAACGTTGACCCTGTAAATCTTCGGCGGGTTCGCCTGTGGCGGGCAATTGAATCGCAGGGCCGCTGTCAGATGCGCTTGGTCGAACGCCCGATTACGATTGCGTTATGGGCGGCTTTATTGTGTGGCCAGTGTCGCGGGCGACCTGTCCCCCACGGTCGAGGTTCTGATGGGGCGCGCCGCCTTCTTGCAGGGGATCGTGCCTCGGCGGGGATCGCGATTTCACGGGCATTAGTGGTGCGTGATCTGTTCACCGACGACCATCCTCGCGGATCAATGAACCTGATCGGCATTATTCCCTAGCACTTGGGCCGGCGCTGGCACCCACGATCGGCGGTCTGAGTTGCCCCCTTATTCGGGTGGGCAGTCGATTTTCCTGCTTATGACCCTTGAATCGGTTTTCTTGTGATTTGGGTGGCGTTGTTCTCGAATGAAGGAAACCGTGACCCGCCTGACCCGTCACGGTTGAATTTCAAGGCGCTCGACGGACCTACAAGTCCTTGCTTGGCAATCGCTGTTTATGACGGCCGCCTTGTGCAGGGCGGGGCTCTTGGCGCGCTGTATGCGCAGGCGACATTCTGCCGTTTATCCTGATGGACGAGGTCGGGCTAACACCGGCGCAAGTTCGGCGACTCTATGCTGGCCGCAATCGGGGGCAGCTTTTTTGGCGGCGTCGCTTTGGTGCGCCAGTTGATTGGGCCGTTTCTCGCAACACCCGGCTGGGTCGGCCGGGGCTGGTGTTTTCCGTGGCTTGGGGTAAGTCTTGGGACTTTCGACGCTGCTGCTGGGCCACCCAGTTTCTTGCATGTGATGGTGGCCGCGTGGCGAACCTATTCCTTTGGTACGCATTTGTGATTGCCCGCTATGTCGACCGGCAGGCGCTGGCCCGTTTGGACGTTCGGTCGGGGGGCAGCTGCGTCGATGCTGGGCTTTATCCAATGGGGCTCGGGCTGCTTGTCGGGTCAATCGGGGGCGATGATGGGCGCAATGCCTTTTGGCGATGGCGATACTAATCCCGATGAAATGGGGGCTATGGCCTGCTATCCTTTCTGATTATCGCAAGCTACGCCGCCGGCGTCACCGACGGGACCAGGCCGGCGACACGCGCGACCTGGCGGGCCAAAAATCGCCGCCCAAAGCGCCGGTGACTGCGCCAGAAAAATAAGGCACGTCGCCCTCCCACAAGACCGGCAACCTTCTGGTGCGATTTAAAGATATGAACTGAAAAGACAAGGATCGTCAGAATGTACTCCTTGATTTTCCGGGCTGCGCCAGCGGCAGCTCTTGCAACGGCTATTTGTGCGGTGTCTGTCCCCGCAAAGTGGCACAGCAGAGCAGCGCGCACCACCCGCCGCTGGTCACCGTTTATGACATGGCAAACCGCAGACGTCAGCTGGCCACCACTCTGGCCGGGACGCCGTTGTCGCTCTGCCGAGCCGAGGTGCGAGGCCACAAGTGGCTGGGAATCGTCCACCCAACGTCTGTTTCTGAAGGCGACCGGTGGCAGAAGGCGATGTCCTTTTCCATTGACCCAATCGCCTATGAGGCCGGCGAATGGCACAGGCGCGGCATCGTCGCGCAAGGCTCAGGCGGAAGCCCGGTCAGGCAGAGCAAGAGGCAAGGCTTCGAGGAACTGTCGTCGCGCAATGTGGCCAGCGATCAGGCGTTGAGCGGCGGTCGGGAGCACGGGACGGCGCGGGGCGGCGTCGCTGCAGGGCGGCGCAAGCGGGGTTGGCAATCGGCCCAGATCGAGCTGGACCACACGCAGGTCCGTGCCCGCCTGTTCAGGCGAGATAGGGCGGTCGCTGAACGCAGCCCGGTGCGCTGGGTGACGCAACAGCCAAGCCAGCCCTCTCGCTATCATTCGGCAACAATTGACCGTTTATGTCGATGTGACGCAGTCGGCTGGCAGAAACTGGCATTGGATTGGCGCCGCGGCAATGCGGAAAAACGGTCTGGGCGGCGAACACCCGCGCGAGGTTCAAGCTAACGCTGGCGGATGGAAGTATCTACGACCAGAACGGGCACGTTGAACGCGGCTGAGCCGGACGTCGACCAGCAAACCGGCGTGGTCGTTCTAACGGATGGGGTTTTGCCACCCTGACCGCCTGCTGCTGCCCGGCTGCTATGTTTCGCGTTGAAATGCCGACAGGGAATCGCCAGGAATGCGTTCCTTGTCCGCAAGAGGCCGTGAGCCGCGACCGTCGCGGGCAGCCCGCTGGCGAGTGGGTGGTCAACGCCGACAATGTGGTCGAACAAGGCGCCAGCTGACAGTGCTAGCAGGACTGCGCGGCTCTGCTGGATTGTCAGCCGACGGGCTATCAGCGGGTGACCGTGTGAATCGTGAATGGGCCTGCAAGGCTGCCCCCGTGCCACTGTCACACCACCTCAAGAACAAACCGGCCCCGACACCACGGTCCGGGGACACCGCACGCGGCACCGCCGAATAACTTAAAGCCGGAGGCGTTTTTGCAATGGCCCGTTTCTTTATTGGACCGCCCTATCTTTTGGCGTGGGTGATTTCGATTTTCATCATGGTATCGGCCGGTTTTGTCGATCCTCACCCTCGCCCGTGGCCCCAGTATCCGCAAATCGCACCGCCGTCGGTGGCTGTGCGTGCGTCCTATCGGCGGGGCCCTCGCGCAAACGGCTGGCCAATACGGTCAACACAGGGTGATCGAACAGGGGCAAAGATGACAGGTCTGGACGGGGCTACGCTATATCTCGTTTGTCTCTTCTTGTCTTGCCGGCGGTGCCAGTATACGCTGACCTTCGAGACCGGAACCGATGTCGATATCGCGCAGGTGGCAGGTGCAAAACAACTGCGCAAGCCTCTTGGCGTTGTTGCAGAACCGGTGGCAGCGTCAGGGCATCACAGTGCAGAAAATCCTCTGCCGGGTTCTTGAACTGGTGATCGGGCTGATTGCCGAGAACGGCCAATACTGATGCGACTCGACGCTTGGCGATTATATGCAATTCCAATCTGGTCAATGAGATCAGCCGCGTCCGAAGGCGTGGGCAGGCGTGGCAGGTGTTCGGGGCGCAATTACGCCATGCGCATCTGGCTTGCCCCCGTAAAGCTTGCCGCGTTCGAGCTGACCCGCATCCGACAATCGTGCAGCCGTTTCGGCCGAGAACGCGCAAATTTTCGGCGGGGGTCTTTTGGCACGCCGTCCGGCGGTCGAAGGGCAGGCGCTGAACCGCTACGATCACGGCACAATCCCTGCTGACTCAGTCTCCCGAGGATTTTCCGCCAGATCGTGGCTGCGTGCGGAACCAGCGGTGGGCTGGTGTTGCTGAATGAATGTTGCGCGGGTAGAGAATCGTGCGGAAAGCTATGTCCCACAATCTTCGCGCTATAATCGCAATGCCGCGACCGGCATAGCGGTCAGCCTCAGCACCGGGTGCCAACGCATTCTGGAATAACGGCTGCCGCGTCGAACAGCGGATCGAGGAACTGTCGGGCTTTTCCCCGAGGGAGTCAGCTATGTTGGCCCTTCGATAAGCAACGCCTTTCGTCAAAAAATCTCTACGAAAGAGGTGATCAAGACCCTGATCGAAGGCGATCGTGTTGGTGTTCATCGTTAATGTATCCTGTTCTTGGCAGAAACATTCGCCGCCACGCTAAATTCCGACGGCTTGCCGGCCGGTCGTGTTGCTGGGGACATTCGGGGTGCTGGGCGGCCTTTGGGTTTCGATCAAAACACGCTGACGATGTTGGGCATGGTGGCTGGCGATTGGTTCCTGTTGGTGAATTTGACGCGTTGTTTTGTCGTCGAAATGTCGAACGCACATGGAACAGGAAACACATCGGTCCGCTGGAAGCGGACGCGGCAAATCGATGGACAGATCACCGGTGCCTTGATCGCATCGCTGTGGTTTTGTCTGGCGGTTTTCGTGCCGTATGGCGTTTTTTCCCGGGCTCGGAACGGGGGTGATCTACAGCAAGTGTCTCGATCAACCATCATCTCGGCCATGGAATTGTTCGGTGGTGTGGCCCTGACTCTGACGCCGGCGCTCTGTGCGTTCGCTGGGCTGCAAGCAGGGCAGCCAACGAGAAGGGCGCGGGTTCTTTTTGGCCTGTTCGAACCGCGTTTTTTGGACAAACGCGGGCGGGTACAGACACCGGCAGCGGTCGGCTGGCTGGTGGCGCGTCCGCTGCGGGTCGGGCTGGTCTATCTGCGATCAATCGCCTTGCGATGGTGTTCTTGTTCATCCGGCACGCCGCAGGGGTTCTTGCCTGCCGAAGATCAGGGCACGCTTGTTCAGCTGTGGCAAGCCCGACAGGGGCCCACGCGGAGCGCACGCTTCGGTCATCAAAACCGGTCGAAAACTACTATCGTGGAAAACGAGGATGACGTCGTTGCATCCGTGTTTGGCGTGGTTGGGCTTCAAGCTTTGGGGCGGCCAAGGGCAAACATTGGTCTGGTCTTTGTGCGGTAAAAAGACTGGGAAGAACGCAGCGCCGCGGCGCAAAGCGTGGCCAGGCGGTGGCAGGTCGGGCGGTTTGGTGGCATCAGCCAAATTCAGGACGCCATGGCGTTTCCCATCGTGCCGCCCTTCGGTTCAGCCAGCTTGGCAATGTAATCCGGCTTCGGCTTCGATTTCTATCCTGGCAAGGAGCGGCGGGCAAAGCCACGAGCAATTGGCTAGCAGGCGCGCAAACCAGCCTGTTGGGGGCATGGGCAGCGCAAAGCCCGCTGCATCGCCTCTGGCCGCCCAGCGGGTTAGAGGAATGCGGCGCAGTTCAATCCTAGATATCGACTGGCGCCGGGGTGGCGGGGCGAATGGGGGTCAGCGCCACGTGTGGGGCACGTTGCTGACCATCGCCTGGGCTGGGTCGCTATGGTGAATGACTTTGTCGATGAACGGGCGGATCCAAGCGGGTCTACTGTGCCAGGGCGAGGCCCCGCGGCACGGGCGGTGCTTTCGGATCTTGAGAAAATGGCGTGGCGTGCCGGCAATGAGCACAGCGGCGGGTTGGTGCCCTTCTCAGAACTTTGCCGAAGGGAGCTGGGCTTACTGGGCCGGCAAGGGGTGAACCGCTATAACGGCATCCCCGCTGGATGCAATCAGGTCCCCCGCGCCGGGGTCAAGCACCGGCGAAGCAATCGCAGAGCTGGAACGTCTGGTGACGCAGTTGCCCCCCCGGTTTTCCAGATTTTCGCGTGGGACGGTCTGTCGGCTGGAACGAAGCAAGAAAGCGGCAAATCAGGCACCGCTGTTGTAAATGGTCTGTCGCTGGCAGGCGATTTTCCCTAGCGGCTGGGGCGGCTGTATGAAAGCTGGTCGCTCGCCCTTTGCGGTTGATGCCGCGATGGCGATTGTAATCCTTGGGACGTTGAACGGGTGCGTATGCTGGGCGGGTTCGAAAATGGCGGTCTTCTTTCAGGTGGGGCTGCTGACCGTCGTGGGTCTGACGGCAAAAACGCGATCCTGATCGTCGAGTTTGCCCGCGACAGAAGCCGAGGACGGCGGGCATTTTTTTTGATGCCGCCATTGATGGCAGGCACGGCAACAGGTTCCGCCCCGAATCAAATGACCTCTACCTGGCGTTCTCATTGGGGGTCTTTGCCGCTGGTTCTTAGCACGGGTGCCGGGTCTGGGCGGGCGTACGGCCATCGGGGCCGGTGTGGCTGGCCGGTTAACGATTGCCGCGACCGTAACTGGGGTGCTGTTGTGCCCTATTTTCTTTGGGCCATGGTGGCCCGTTTCCCGGGCAAGGATCCGCCAAGACCACGCAACGATTAAGCCCGCATGCAACCGGCGATGAAAATCTGGGCGGAGGTACCCTTGTGTTATCTCGCCTTTGGGCATGTCGGTCATTGACGACGCCCCCTTCGGCGGGCAATTCCCCTCTCCGAGGGAAGGCTACCAAGATTCCAACGGCCATCTCGCCAACAGTTTGAAGGAATCAGCCAGCATGATCAACTTTACCCTGAACGGCAAAGAGGTGAGCGTTCGACGCGCCCGACACAACGCTCTTTGTGGGTTGCTGCGGCGATGACATGCGGCTTGACACGAACGAAATTTCGGCTGTGGCTATCGCCCAATGCGGGCGGGCCTGCACCGTCGAGCTGAACGGGCATGAACCCGTCGCAAGCTGTGTCACCGCCGATCTCGATGGTCGAAGGGGTTCTTAGTGACCACCATCGAAGCGGTCCGAAGGCGGAAGCGCGGCCGTACAGCCGCAATGGGAAGCGCGATCGACGTGCCCCAGTGCGGTTGGGTGTCAATCCGGACAGGTCATGAGCGCCACGGCCCTGCTGCGCGAGATCCCGAACCGCAACGGACGAGGATATCGATAATTGCGATGGCCGGCAATACTGCCGCTGCGCCCCTATGTTCGTATCCGCGCCGCGATCAAGAAAACGCCGCAAAAGAGCTGGAGGGTTTAATAAGCCTGAACACTTCAAAGCTTCCGTCGCGGTTTTTCTGTCAACGGCTTCTGGCCGGTCTGTGATCGGTGTTGTTCTGCCGGATAAATCAAGCGGCCCCAATCCGCGTGCCGCGACCGGCTTTTTGATCCGTCGGCTGATCCGGCTACCTCGCACCAAACGCAATTTGTCGCGCGTCGCGCCGGATGAACACGGTGGAGGTCATCATCATCGGCAATATCGAATTCGGTCAGGGCGAACACCGGTCTCGCGACCTTGGTGGCCGGAAAAGTTTGGACGCCGACTGTCGCAGATGCGCGCGAAAGTGCGCCGGCCAATGATGAACTCTACGCCAATTCCTTGTTCGGGATTGGCAGGGGACAGGCGGTCCACACGGCGATGGGCGACAGCTATCTGCAGATGGCGGCAAAGCCGGCGCCGCTGCGCGCGCGATGCCTGGTGGATGCCTGCCGCCGGCGGAATGGGCGCGTGCCCGCGTCCGAGATTACCGTATCGAAGGGGCGCAATTTCTCACGCCAAGGGCACCGAAGGCGGGCTTTGGTGGCCTTCGCGAGGAAAGGCCCGCGACTAATGCACGCGGCACCTGCGGAGCCTAAGTTGAGGCAGGCCCAGGATTTTATACTGATCGGACCGGAGTGCCCAGCTGGATACCCACGCCTAAGACGACCGGCAAGGCGGAATAACGATGGATGTGTAACCGCGACGTGAATGGAGACCGTCGTCGTGGCCCATCCTGACAAGATGGGGCGCTGGTCGTGGCCAGCTTTGACGATACCGATGCGCTGAATGGTATCTTCGGCGTGTACAGTCCGCTCCGTGCCGCGGATCACACCAAGGCCGATTAAGGGAGCCGTGTTTCGGCCGTTTATGCCGAAAAATTCGACCCCGGCGTTGTGCGCCCGGCCTTTGGCGGCGTGATAAGCCGCGTGCGCGGGCGTTGAGCGTGACGTGGGACGACGCAAGGCCGAAACCGGTCGACCGAACAGATCTCGTGATTTTTCCTGCGGCGCCGCTGCAGAAGGGGCCGTGCCGCGAGAGATCGGCGACGCATGAAAGGGAATCGCGGGGCCGCTTCAGGTGATCGAGGCAGAATTTCCCTTCCCACTATCTTGCCCATGCCGCACTCGAACCGCTGGACGCCGTGGGGCTTGAAATGACCGAGCGGCAAGGCCGAGCTCTGGATGGGCTCGCAGTTTCCCCTCGCTCGACAAGCCGACGCTGGCAAGCGCACGCTGGAATTGACCCCGTCTGATGTGGCGGATCAAACGTTATGTTTGCGGGGGCACTTTGGCCGGCCGTGCGCAGGCCCACGTCCCATGTCGCCGCCGAAGTCGGGCCGAAAATCGCGGAAAAGCCGCAGGCGGAACGGGTCATGGAAGCTGCTTTGAAACGGGCGAGAAGATGAACATGACCGGCGGCTATTATCGTCCGCTGACCGTGCAAGCAAGATGAAAGGGCGGCTTGGACGCAGACGCAATATCGTTGGTTGGCATGAAAGTGGTGGTGAACAATCCATCAAATGGCCGTGGTCCGATGGAAGCAATGATGAAAGAACGGCATGGACGCCGACCTCTTTATGAAGGCGCGACGAAATGCCGTAATGATCTGGCCTGCGCTTAAGGTCAATTGGTCCGGCAGGACAGCCCGTGTCGGTGCTTTGGTGGCGCTCTGTCGGTCATTCGCAGCACCGGCTATGCGACGAAGTGTTTCTGGATCAACTGCTGCGAGGCAGGGGCCAAGGACCCGGTTCAGGGACGTTTGGACTGATGCAAAGGCGACGCAGGTCGCGACCGTGGCGTGTTGGAGAAAGTGGCCGAGCTTGCGGGCTGGGACGGCACAAGGTCAAGGGGGATCGCGCCTACGGCGTCGCCGTGCACGAAGAGCTTTAAACACCTATGTGCCCAGATCGTCGAAGTGTCGGATGCAGGGCGGGTTTCCCAGGTCCAATAAGATCTGGTGCGCTGTCGATTGTGGTGTCGCCGTGAAGCCCCAACGTCATGCCGTGCGGCAGATCGAAGCGGGGGCGGGCTATGGTCTGGGCTCGGTTCTGTTTCGAGCGAGGTCTACACTTGGCGAGGGCGGCACATCGTGGAACGCATTTGACACCTACCGCATGGCTGCGGCCATCACGAGATGCTGAAGGTAGAAGGTTCGCCATCGTTCAAAAGGCGAAATGACCCCAGCAGGCATCGGTGAGGCCCGGTCTGCCGCCGGTAGGTCGCGGCGGTTGCAAACGGCATGGGCGCGCCCTGAGGCCAGGCTGTGACGAAACTGCGCTTAGCAAATCCGTAGGAGTGTAAGTCATGAAAGAAAGACTGCTGAAAATCATGGCCATCGCTGCGGCTAATGGGCAGGCCCCGTTATGGGGGCAGAAACCGTCAACGGTGCTGCGCACGTCAACGAGTTTGATGGGCCATCGAAGGGGAGGCGGAACGTTCTACCGCGCTGTTCGAGGAAATGATGGTGTGATCGGGCATCCGCGTGCTGAACTGTGCACCCTGTCGATATGTCTCCGCGGCAAGGGATGGATATCAGATGCAACGAGCCCGCCCGTTGTGCGCGCGGGAGGCAGACTTTGGTGCGCCGGGCATGCGCTGCACCACCTGCCACGGTGATCAAAAACTGACTTTGGCCGCAGGGGGCGGGTCAATCCCCGGGCCATACGCTGGGCAGCTTGCCGCGATTGAAATGGGTTGGATCGGCAAATCCCGGCCGCCGAGATCTGTGGCCCAGATCAAAGAACCGAAGAACGCAATGGCGGGCGTCTTGGCAGAGCTGCACGAGCATAAAACGCCGAAGACGGGTTGGTCGGTTGGGGGTGGCATCGCGGGCGAGGCGGGCGCGAGCCCGCGCGGGGCAGTCAGGAAATCTTTGGGGCGCGCTTGACCAAAGCCTGGATTGAAACCGGTGGGGCGTGCTGCCTCGGGGTAATTCTGGCGCTCCACAAAAGCAAAGGGCCGCGCAGGATTGCGCGGCCCTTTGTCGGTTCTGGTCGTAAAAATTAGTCCTTGAAAACTGCCAGCCCAGCCATTCGGCCACATTGGCGGGTGTTCGACGCCTTCGATTTCGATCGTCAGCCCGGTTTTCGCGCAGCGCATATCGGTGGCGTTCTGCGTGCCGTGAACTTTTGGGAGCGTAAACCGCCCGCAGGCGTGAGGCCGCTTTGAACTCGGGGTCAGAAACCGCAAGCTTGTCATGCATAGTTTGATGCGCCCATCACCCTGTCCGGGCATCATGTAAAGCAATCATAGGCAAGCGGCTGGCGAGCGAACAGGGTCAGGAACCCGTGCGGCGATGGTCCCGCCCAAAGGGCGTTTCGGCGGCGCGCGTTCGGGTCGATGTGGATCCAGCTGCATATCGTGGGTGGTTTTGGCGATTGGTCGATGCATCTCTTGATCCACCGTGAGTCAATCAGGAGCACCGACCTCGGTCCCCGATCAGCGTTTCAGCTATGGGCAAACGCCTCTTTTCGTGGTGCAGCATGGGTAATGCCCTTCAGACTGGGTTCAGGCGGCAACACGCACCATGCGCTTGCGTTTGTTTTTCACGGCAGCAAGACGCGATCAATGCCGCTTGTGGCGCGTTTTCGCAGTCGGCGTCGATGATATCTTCGGTTACCTTGATCTGGCCCGCGCTTCACCCAAGTCTGCAACGCCCGCAGTCGCCTTGGCGTCGTTCTGGGTCCAGTCCATCCGATGAACGCCCTCCATGCGGCAGACGCTTGACCACGACCAGACCGGGCAGGTT
>Ga0163217_1083540_pt1 | contig 15328 bp, 19 predicted proteins | sample SynspAceP_FD_185933 | JGI IMG/M metagenome (GOLD analysis project Ga0163217, IMG submission 185933) | Saline lake microbial communities from Ace Lake in Antarctica - Synechococcus sp. Ace-P (PacBio error correction) | ecosystem: Environmental > Aquatic > Non-marine Saline and Alkaline > Saline ...
ATCTGACAAAAGGAAAGAAAAGAAGGGGAATTTTTTTTTTTGGGGGGCCCAGAAAGCAAGCGGGCCCTTTGGCGAAGAGGGTTCGCCCTTGGGGCCCAAGCCCCCCATCGAATCACCGGCCCCCAAGCCCGCCACCTCCGGGCCGGTTGGCCCGGGATCAGCAAGGGGAAATGGTTTCTGGAAGTGGTTTTTTTTGGCGGAAGCGGAAAAAAGACCCTGGTCCACCCATCTTGCGGCGACCCGGCGAGAGGAAAATAATCACGCTAACGACCCACACCCCTGATTAACGGTCAAAAGACAATCCCTCGCATCAGTTTCCAACCGATGAATCTGAGCGTATTTCGCCATCCACTTGGGATTACGCTGTGGCACTTCGCTTTTGCGTGGCGGGGTTTATCGAGCTTGTGCAGGGCCCGAGGCAGACCAGGGAGCTCTCTCAGCCCACCGCGCAGGATGCCAAGCCTTGCCACGAAGTCTGAGCTAGTTTTTTTTGCTTGATCCGCTCCGGCGATTTTTGTTCGCGGCGACGCATCCCACCAAAGGCTCTGCACCTGGTGAGAGGAGAACAAACTCAGCATCGCCTGATTGGATCAGGATTTTTTCAACTTCATACATGCTGGCCCTGACCTGGTTGTGGTCTTGGCAGATCGCAAGGGCGATGTGATTGCCTCCACCACGCCAACCCAGTTTCCCGCTTAACGAAGGGAAATTAACGTATGCCTTGGCTCCCTGAAGAGCTTCAGCGGCGCCCGATGTACCGAGTTTCCAGAAGAGCGTCAATCTGAAGAGTTCAGATCAGCAAACAATCTGGTGCCGCGATTCATGCACGTTTTGTTTCTGCCCCATTTGCAAATAAGTGACTCTGGCGTCCTTTCAGGTTGGGGGGCAGTGGAAAACGTGCCACCGTTAGTTTCAGCGCTTAGCTTTGATTGTTGCGCGAGGTCCTCGGTTTCGCTACGTGGACCTGATGGCTGATTACGATTCACCCCGCTTGCAGCCGTCGTCATCGGCTCTACCGGGGCAAATTGCCAGTGGCAAAAAAGCAGTGTTGGGCGGGATTTTCTTAGCGGCAGCTACGGGCTGCCCCGTGCTGGATGCCGATGCCTACGCCGCGACGCGTTAGCCCCGGGTACAGCGGCGACGCAGGCCGTGCAGGCCGCTACGGCCAACCTTGATCGAGCCGCCCTGGGGCCATCGTGTATTGCCGATCCAGGCCCGAACGGCTTCTGGCTTGAGGCCGCGTTTGGTGCACCTTGGTGCGCAGCCGCTTTGAGCAAGCTCTGGCAACAATTCGCTGGGCACCTCTGCTGGTGCTGATGATTCCGCTTGCTCTATGAGTGAATCTGCAGGGGCTCTGCAGGCGAGGGTCCTGGCTGTGGACTGCGACGAGGAGCAACTAACTCCAGCCTGATCAGCGGTGACGGCTACACGCAGGGTGAAAGCCCGCGCCCGAACAACGCCCAGTGGCCACTGGCCCGCAAGCGTGAGCCTGGCGATGTCTGATCATAGCAACCGCGGGCGGCGAGCCGGAGCTGATCGAGCAGGTGCAGCGTCACTGGGTTCTCGCAAGCTGCCGTGATCCCTTCTCCCCAGCCGTCTCGCTCATGACACGACCAATCGCTTCTTCGCCACTCAACCGCGACTCGGGAGAATTGGGCCACGCCTTTTGATCGCAATCAGCGAATCAAGCTGCAGAGCAGTGGATATCAAATGGTGTCGACACCATATTGCAATGGGCCACTACCTAGCCCACCACCAATCCCAACACCATTCCCGTCGATGCGGTGATTTCGCCCTCCATTCCGAAGCGGGTGTTCGACAATCTTGCCAAGCCTGAAATCAGAAAGGTGGTGATCGGCATCCATGGCTTCATGTGCGTTTGGCATGGCGGCCATCACCTCTTTCTGTAGTGAAGGCCCTGGCCGCGCACCGCTTGAGGCCAGGGGCTTTCCCTGGTGGCTGGATCCCGAGCCAGCAGCAACAACCACTGGCGTGATGCCCTCCACCAGACGCCCGCCGCTCGGGCCGAGCTGTGCAAAAGGATCAGAATCCGCCTTCGTGGGTTTCTCTCTGGCCCTTCAGACGGCCGCCTGCTTGCCACCAATCCGACCGCTGGAGCGGGCCCAGTCGCGAACGCCCTGGCCACCTGATCGCCAAACATCCGCGCCCGCCCAACGAACAGCGTCGAGGTGGATTGTGATACGCCCACAGCATGGGCAGCTATCTGGTCCCTGCAGCATGCTCAAAAGCCTGGTGGATCCGTCTGATGGCCTAACGGCCTGGGAAGATAACAACGCGATCGGCCGCTCGAATCGGCCCAACGGCTGAAGCGGCGCGACGATGCGGTAGCAGTTCGTTCATCGATCGCCTGAATCCTGCTTGGCTTCCCGAATGTGGAGCGCCGCGAAGTCAAACCCATGTGCGTACAACATCAACATTAACTCCGAGCGTGTTTGGACTACAACGGGCCCGTTCCACGACGGTTTGAAAAAGCTCTGTCGGCCATGCACGTACCGTTCTAACGCGGAATGACTTCCGCCCCTGAAGCTCAGTTGCTCGACAAAAGATGCCTGCGGCGAACCTTCCCAGAAGGTGAAAAGAGCTTTGTGGCCGGCGGCCGACATCGACAAGCGCTTGGAGAGCAGCCTCGGCTCAACCTCCGCTGCCCTGCTTGCTTCAGCCAACCATGAACCTGGCTTCAAGACGCCACCATGCTCACAACCGCTCCATCGACCACGGTGATTTATTTTCGACGCCCCCCAGATCATCGAAATCAATGGGCCCCAGCTGCCTGGCGGATTAGCCGTGGGTTCCAGCAGTGTGTTGCGCTAACCTTCAGCTTTCGGCCAGAATCCGGTTGGCGAGCTTGGGAATTCGGCCCGGCCTGCCGGTGCGTTTTCATCAGCTGGCCCACGAAGATAACGCCTGCAGCTTGTTTTTACCCTCCGGAACGCCTCCCACTCGGCTGGATCGGGCCGCCAGCAGCTCCGCCACGATCTGCCGTGATCGCGCTGGGTCGCTGATCATGCCCAGACTCGCGGTCCGGCCACGATCGCTGGGGGAACCACCCCTGCTCCAGCAAGCTCCGCAGCAGATCTTTGGCGATCTTGCCGCTGATGGTGCGTTCGTCGATGCAGCTGCACAATGTCCGCCAGCTGCGCAGGCCTTTGAGGGCAATTCGGTGATCGACAACTCTTGCCGGCATTGAGATGGCGGCGATGTCGCCCGTGACCCAGTTGGCCATCTCCCTTGGCGTCGGTCCCACCAGCCGCCACGGCGGCTCTTCGAAGTATTCGGCCATGGCGGCGCTCATCGGTGAGCCACCGGCGTCGTAATTGGAGAGCCCTAGGGCTAATCCGGCGTAACGATCGGGCGCTTGGGCGGCAAGCAGCTCGGGCAGCTCGGCGCGCCAGCCCTCGCGCCGCTTCGGAAAACTCACCTCAATTCGTTCTCCTGAATCCGCTCGGAAGTAGCGGTAATCGCTGCTGCGCTCCTTGCTGCGCATGCTGCGGGTGTGCTGCTTGCTCTCATCCAGAGGCGTGGTTTTCCTGAAAGATCGCTCCGCCGGCTCGATCGCCTGATCTGACGGCGATTTCGGTGGTCAACAGGCCTTCTGATCGGCCGAGAAGGAGTTCATGTTCTGGATCTCCACCTTCACAGCCGAAGGATCGTTTGGTCGCGCCGCACTGAGAATGTTCAAACATCGGCAGCGCAGGGATCCTTTCCTGCATGTTGCCGTCGCTGACGCCCAATAACGCCATGATCCGGCGGATTTCTGAGGCGTAATTCGTCCGCCTCCCGGCCGCGTGCGCAGATCGGGCTTTGCAAACAATCTCGGCTAGGGGTGGCCAACACCGGCGCGGCTTGTTAATCCACAGCGAATTGGGTGCATTGCCTGCCCCGAGGCGACGAGATCGCTGGCGGCATGCCAAGCTTGCGGCAATCTTTCCATGTGCACGCTTTTCGATTGCCGATCGTTCTTGAGGTAGGTGTCTTTTCCTTTTTCGCCACCTTCCAGCTCGATCCATCCGTTTTCGGCGATCGCCTTGAATCGAACTGGGAGATCTGGTAGTTCTTGGCCAGGGTCGGGAATAGAAAATACTGCTTGCGGTCGAACTTGCTGTGCTCGCCCACCTGCAATTGAGGGCCAGAGCCGCCTCACCGCATATCTCGAGCACCTTCTGATTCAGCACCGGCAGGGTGCCGGGCAACCCCAGCAACCACGGAATCCGATTGGCTGTCTGGCTGGTCGCTCGAGTTGTGGAGCGGCGGTGAAGAATCTTGCTGGCGCGTTACCAGCTGCACGGTGGTTTCCAGGCGATGCCGGCCTCCTAAGCCTCATGTCCAATTGCGCCGAGCCATCCGCTCTCTTCCGGCTTTGCGCCTGTTGTGGAAACGATCTATGCAGGGGACTGTTGGGCGCGGGCACGCATCACCGCTGCTGGGCTTGATAGTTTGAGTCCATGACAGGCCTTGCGCATCGGATCAAAGTCTCGCAAGCCCGGTCCTTTGCAGAAGGCGACGCTGATCCGGTGTGCGTTCTCCGGTGGCGGCCTGATCGTCCCTGGCGATACACTCACCAGCTGGCCCGTCGCGGCGGTGTGTTCGGTGCTGAGCCACGGCCGCATACGAAGGCGGCGGGCTTTGTCGCGCCGGCATGCTCGCGCCCCATGCCGAGGGGCTTGGAGGGGCCATGCTCGCCCTGGTCAACGCAGCCTGGCGTTTGCTGCCCCAGTTGGGTGGGCCGTCTCCGAGCCGACATGGCGGCCTGCCGCTGCGGCCTGCTGCGCTCAGGGATCGTGGTGCCCTTTACACCAGCGCGAAGCGAGGGCCTACCCACGTTCGCTGGGGCAAACGCCTCGATTCGCGCCGAACTGGAAGCCCGAAATCCGGGCATCGGCGCAGACTTTTTGGCTTGCGGCCCTGCGTTCGCCAGGATCGGCCAGAATTCGACACCGCCGCCAGTTTGATGCGGCCTGGAGCGGGCTTGCGTGAGCGGGCGTGGCCTTCGCCGGGCCCGAGTGCTGGAACTGAATGAGCGATGGCCAGCGGGTGCTCGCGGGGGTGCGCCTGATCGGCGCCGGTGGCCTGTGCGCCAGCCCTGGCCTGCGCCGGCGTGTTGGCCTGGCGGGGCCTGGAGCGTCTCACAGCCTGCTGCCCGGCTTGCCGGTGGTGCCGGATCAGGGGCAAGATGCTCTCCTGCAGGCCCCCCGCCGGGCCCTGCGCCCGGTGCTGTTCGGGCCCGGCACCTATCGGTTTCCAGCGAGGACGCCTGGATTGTGTTGGGAGGCCACCAAGCGAACCGGAGGCCGGCCCTTCGCTCGCTGGGCCTCACGCCCCGGGCCAGAGCATCTGGAGGCCGGCCTCAACACGCCCTGTTGCCGGCGGCGGCCAGCTGGCCGCCGATGGAGCGCTTGGTGGGGGTTTTCGTCCGGACAGGCCCGATCAGCGCCTCCCTTGCTTGGCCCCATCCCGATCGAGTGGGTTGTGGCCTGGCCACCGGCCAGCTACCGCAACGGTGTGCTGCTCGCGGCTGTCAGGTCATGCAGCAGCTGATCAACCGGCCCAGGTGCGGCCGATCAAGCAGGATAGATCAGGCGAGCCAGCCGACGCAGCGTTTTTCTGTCGGCGCCAACGCCCGCTTTGTTGGCCAACTTCCGCCTTCGAACCGGCTTCGCTGTTCAGCCCGCAAGCGCTTCAGGGCTCCACGCAGCCAAGACCTGATCGGGCGGGCGGTCAGCGCTCAAGACTCGGCAGGGCTCGAACCGAGGCCGATCTCAAAATTAAGCGGTTTCAGGCTCGGAGCCGGTGTCACGTTGCCGACCGAGATTGTTCACCGCAGATCGCCGCGGATCGTGCCGGGCTCGCCTCCAGCGCTTGGTTGGCGCCCGATCAAGCTTGCGGGCAACTGGCGATCACACCATCGCCTTCCAGACCTATCGCGCACTACGGGAACAACTGTGAATGAACTCCACCAAGCCGGCGAAGAACGGCCGTCGCTGTGCCCCCGTATATGGCTTTCAGCCAGCTCACGAGCTGGGGCACCAGCTGCTTGAGGCCCACCAGCTTGAAGCCCCTTGCGCTCGAAGCGGCCGAGATCTCGCTCCACCAGCCCCGCTGGCACGCATCCGGGCTTTGATGGCAAGGAAGGTGCGTTCGACGGCCATGGAAAGAGCGTTTGGTGTGAGCCCCCCCATTCTGTCTGCGCAGGGCCGCCATGGCAAGCCGAGCGCAGGCTTCCCCCAGCCACTCAGGCCTGAGAGGGGCCCAATCCAGACCTATGGGAGATCGGAAGGAAGGGGGCTGCCGTTGAGCGTTCCAACGAGGGTTCTGCGGACCGCCTCAATTAAGATTTCGGGTTCGTCCGCCACGCACCGCCGCGCGACTCGATGGTGGCTTTGCCGATTTCGCTTCCCCCCTCCGCGTCGCCCTGGTGCGCCGCCGACGGCGCCGGCTCTCTATGGCGTAGACGGCTGGGCGATTCCTATTTAGTTCAGCGAGCGCGGCATGTGATGGTGCAGCCCGCGGCGAACGCGCGCGCCCTCGATCCTGGTGGAACTGGTTGGGGGGCTGCAAGGGCCGCGGATCTCTCCCTGCCGCTGCTGATCGCTTCGAACGACATCCTCAAGACCTGGCTGGAGCGGCTTCCACGCCGCCTTGAGAGAGCGATCGCCCAGTCCGGCTACGCGGCCGCTACCAGGGTCGTTTTCCTCCGGTGAAATGCAACCAGCAGCGCCACGTGGTGAGCAGCTGATGGGAAAGCGGCCGCCGCTGCATTCGGCTCGAGGCGGAGCAAGGCCGAACTGCTGATCGGCCTGTGCTGCTCGACGAACCGCCGAGGCCCTGCTGATCCTGCAACGGCTACAAGACGCAGCGCACATCGAGACGGCGATCCTGGCCCGCCGGCTCGGCCGCAGCCGGTGGTGGTGATCGACAGGCCGATGAGGTCGAGCCGATCATTGCCGCCAGCCGGGCCCTCGGCTTTCAGCGCCTTGATCGGCGGTGCGGGCCAAGCCTCGGCCGCCAAGCCACCGCCCGCTGGGGCAGTTCGGTGGGCGAGCAGGGCCAAGTCGGTCTCTCGGTCCCGACTGCCTGGCCACGCCTCGACACCCTGCGCCAGGCGGATCTGCCTCGGCGATTGCGCCTGCTGCACTTCCACGTGGGCAGCCAGATCAACGACATCGCCGTGCTCAAAGGACGCCCTGCAGGAAGCCGGTAGATCTCGTGCAGCTGGCCCAGCTCGGTGCTCCGCTCGGTTACCTCGACGTGGGCGGCGGCCCTCGGATCGACTTACGACGGCCAGCCGCAACCGCCACCGCCGCCTCCACCAACTACTCGCTGCAAGAACTTAGCACCGATGTGGTGGCCGACTGCCGCGAGTGCTGCGCCCCCACGGCATCCCCTGCCAACTGGTGAGCGAGAGCGCCGTTGCGATCGCCAGCCATTTCGCCGTGCTGGTGTTCGACGTGCTCGGTGCTGGCCAGGTCAGTGGCGGGTGCCGCCGCTGAAGCGAGGGCGAACAACTGATTGTGCGCACTTGCGCGACACCGCTCTTCGGATCGAGGCCGGCGCCGGAGGCAGCAGCGGCGACACCTGCCAAGAGGCTGGAACGACGCGATCAAGTTCAAGCAGCGACGCCCTCCTACGCCGTTCCGTCTGGCTACTGACCCTCAACGAGCGGGAGCCGCCGACGCCTCTACTGGGCCCCTGCTGCGAATCGGCCCAGCCAGCTGGCGCCGCTGGCCGGGCCAGCGCGCGATCCCGATGAGCTGCGCACCCGCGGCGCCTGGCCAGCACCTACTACCCCAACTTCTCGGTGTTTTCGCTCGCCCCGACACTGGGCCATTGAACCAGCTGTTCCCGTGCTGCCGATCGCCATCGCCTCAACGAACGCCCCAACCCGCCCTGGGCAAGCTTCGCTGACTCACCTGTGACTCGACGGCAAGCTGGCCGCCTTCTCGTGCGGCCAGTGAACCGCTGCTTCGAGTTGCATGACTGCAGCCGATGAGCCTTACTGGATCGGCGCTGTTTTCTCGGCGCGCGTTACAGAGGTGATGGCAAACCTGCCACAACCTGTTCGGCAGCACCATGCAAGTCCATACCCGTCTGGTGCCAATGTGCAGCTACCGGGCGAGCATGTGGTGAGGGCAACACCCAATGCCGAGGTGCTCGAAAGCGACTGGAACACTGAACCGACCAACTGCTTGAGCGTCTGCGCCTGGCCAGTGAGGCGGCATTCGACCGGGGCGACCTGCAATCCGCGATGCCCCACGGCTGATGGCCCAACTGGAAAGGCAGCCTGCGCCAGATCACTTACCTGCAGACCTGATCGGGAGCTTGATGCCATGTGGGAAGATGATCGCAAGCTGAAGATATCGTCGCGCAGCGCATACAGAGCTGGCTGCTGAAGATCCACTACGCCGATCTGGCGGCCGGGTCCAGCGCTCGCCAGCCAGGGGACCTGCTGATGCTCAGGGAGATCCGCACCACTGATGTGCTCACGCAGCGGCAAGGTAGCGGTCCAGATCAGTTGCTTGACAGCCAGGCCCCACGACCCTGGCGGTGCTCGAAGCGGAGGAACTTACTCGGTGAAATGGGATTGTTCGTGCACCGGCATCCATTCCGCACGAGTTGCGGTGGTGGAGGGACCGGCCGAGCTGATTGAAGTCAGCGCGACAGATTCCTGCAAACCCTGCTCTTTCCGACGAGTCGACCTGGCCATGGAGATGGCTGTCGCTGGTGAGGCCATGCGCGGCAATCGGGCACAGGGTGATCGGCCTGCTCCTTGATGGCATCGCTGCGGCCCACCGGGGCGCACTACGGCCTCAATGCTTGGCGGCCATCGCAGCGCATCTCGGCCGCTCGATAACTGCTGAGCCTGGCTGGCGAATCGGCCTGGGTGGAACTGGCGAGGACGGGCCTGAACCATTCAGTGGCGCAGAACGCACCAGCAGTTCGGGCCGGTCGGTGGGGGCCGCCAGTTCGGCTCGGATCAACACGGGGCCTGCCTCATCAGCCATCGCTGTGCGAAACAACCCTCCGCCATCCCTTCTTCGATCTGCACTCCAGGGGGTTTGAGGGCCCGCAGGCCGATTCAACCTCGGCAATGTGAGGGCCTGAACTGCGGGCCTCTTTGATAGGCCGACCGCAAGCAGCTGGCGGCGTACGTCGGCGTCGGCACAGGGTCGGCCTCTGGTGGTCACCGGGGACAGACGAACCCCCGGCAGCCTGCCCACCCTGGCGGATAATGCCCTGGAGCTGGGAGGTCTGGCAGCTGACCGTTCAGGCGTCAGGCTAGCTTCACGCAGCTCGGCCTGTCCTTGCTGCGCGGCTGCTGCAGGTGGCGGGAGCCCACCTCTCAGTTTCTCGCTCACCTGCAGCAGCTGCAGGCGTGCGCACGGCCGCCAGCCGTTCCTGCAGGGCGGCAAGGGCCAGCTCGGCGTGGCGGCCTAGCCCTCCAAGCCCCCAGCGAGAAGGCGCAGCCGCTCGTGGTCCGTTTGACCTGCTGGCCATTCGCCGCCGCGCCTCCAGCAGGCGTCCGTCGCAGCGGAGCTGAACCTGCTGGGAAGCGCCGGCCAGGGCAAGGAGCGCCCCAGGGACAGGGGCATAACCCAGCGCCTGATGAGCCAGCCACGCGGAGGAAGGGGACGCATCGCCAGGTTGCGACGAGACCCCAGACTGCCCCGCCGCGGCGTTCAGGCTCCCTGGCCACCGCTTCCGTTCAGGAACCACGCGCCAAACGCCGAGACCAGCTCCGCGCCTGGCCTGCTGCCAGAACGCACCTATCGAGCGCCCGCCTCCTTGCCGCTGGCCTGGGCCAGGTTGGGCTGCGACCGCCACCGCGCCGCCACAGCTGGTTGGCACACCACCGATGAGGCCCCGGCTTGGGACCTTGCGATCATCACCGCCTTTCGGAAGGCGCCACCAAGGATACTGCGGCTGTCAGCCGGTCAGGCAGGCGGCCAGCAAGCACGGCCGGCCTCCGTCACGGCTGCTGCTGCAGTTGCTGGGCGGCCCCTGCAAACCGGCGCCCTCCACCCCGTCGAGGCGGGCCCCAGCAGCTGGAAGCGCCCAGCGTTCGGCTCAGACACCAAGCGCTGCCGCTTGCCAGGGCCAGTTCGCTGGCGCAACGCGCGCCAGCGCCTTGGTTGCTCGCCTTTGAGTTCCCGTCCTGCAGGGCCTCATCCCGCTCCACATCCTTCGCCCGGGCGGGCCTTGAATACGCTCGCCACCGGTCGGCGCACCACCTGCTCGCCGGGCGTTGAGGTAGGCAAGCAGCGCCGGGCCGGCACCGCTGATCCGGGCGGTGCTGCGGCCACGCCGCTTTCGCCGGAGTCTTGAACAGACCGATCTCGGCGGGTTGGCCCACGTGGGTGCCGCCCGCAGAGTTCCATCGACACAACCGGGCAAGTCCACCACCCGTCACCTGTCGCGTCGTATTCTCGCCGAACATGGCCCACGGCTTCCGCGGCCTGGCCTGCTTCAGGCGCCATCTCCTGCACCTCCATCGCGTGACGCGCTTCGGATCCAGCGTTGATCAGGTCTCGATCCGCTCCAACTCCTCGCGGCTGAGCGGCGGCGCGGGCATGGAAGTCGAAGCGCAGCCGATCGAATCCACCAGCGGAGACGCCTGGCTGATCGCGGGGTCCACACCTGCTTGAGCGCCGCTGCAGCAGGTGGGTGGCGGTGTGGTGGCCTGGGCCCCTGGCGCCCGGCAGCGGCGATCCGACCCGGGCGTTGAGCTGGTCACCGAGCCGCAGCAGCGCCCGCTCATCCGCCTGGTGAACAAACAACTTGCGCATGCGCGGCGCTCACCGCTAGTTTCCCAACGATCAAGTCCGGCCGACCAGCAGGCCGCGGTCCCCGATCTGGCCACCGATTCGCATAAGAAACGGCGTGGCAATCGAGCACGCTAAGCCTGCACCGCGTCGCCGGCCACCGCCCGCTGGCGGCCGCCCGTTCACTCACTAGCGCCATCACTGGCTGGATGCTTCCAGGGCCCTCATAGACGCCCGTGGAAATTCGTGTCGGCCAGATCGGCGGCGATCTGCCTCAATGGCGCGCTGGACGGTGAGAGTCCTCACGCTCACTCGCTGGCGCCTGGCCCGCTGGCGCTGGGCCTCCATCGCTGCCTCGAAACCGTCCGCGTGTTCCATCTGCATGACATGCCTTCTTCGGCCGATCTTTTCGTGAGCTCCAAGCGGGAGCCATAGGGGTCGTGAAGCTCGAAGGCCTGGGCGCCGCTGATCCGCTTGGGGTCTGGCGCCAGCAGCTGCAAGCCAGCAGCTTCTCGCTCTCTCGAGGTTTCAAGAAACGGGCTCCTCCCGCTTCCCACTCCGGGGCTGATCGCCCCGGCGCTCCAGAACTCGGGGTGAGGCCGGCGCCAATCAAGCTGAATCGCGCACAACGGCCACCCGAGTGGAGGAAGGCAGATCGATGCCGGTCAGCCGCCGTGCGCACGACCGGCGCAAACATGACGCCGAGTGATGTAGCCCCGGCCCAGGTCCGAGGCACTCACCCATTAGCCGATCAGCTTGGGTGATGGCTCGCTGTGGTCGCCGATCACCTTCAACGACGTCCTGAAGCTTGGTATTAAAGACCGGGATAGTGAAGGCCAGCGAGGCCAGCGCCGCTTCGATCAGCGGTGATCAGATCGTTCGTATTTGTTCGGCACTTGCTGCAGGATCTGGGCCATGCGCTCGAGTCCCAGGCCCGTTGGGTCGATGTTGCGGTTTGGCCCAGCGGCGTGAGCACACCAAGCGGCAATCGCGGTTGAATTCCATGAACACGGGTTGTAGAACGTCGTGAATCGGCTGTCGTCCTCCAGGTCGATGCCTTTCATCGCCCAGTTCGGTTTTGAAGTCGTAGTAGATGCTCCGAGCAGGGACGCAAGGACCAGTAGGACCCGACACCGAAGTTTGTCGGCTCTATCGAGGCGCACGATCCGACTGGGGGTAACCCCACCGCGTCACGCCAGATCGCGCGGCTCGTCGTCGTCATGGAACACGCTTCACCACAACCGGGCCGGATCGAGGCCGAACAAGCTCGGTGCCAAGCTCCAGGCCCCAGGCAATGCCTCAGCCACTCGAAAGTAGTGCGCCAACGAAAAGTTGCCGAGCATCTGCTCGAAAATGTGTGATTGCCGCGCCGGCGGTCCACGTTCTCGTGTCGTTGGTGCGGGATTGCATTCTGGGCTGTGGTTGGCCGCGGCGCCGCTTCGAGATCTCCAGGAACACCGGCTTGAACCGGCAGCATACCAGCGATGGTGAGCAGCTCACGTGGGGGTCGTCCGGGATCAGCGAGGCCTGGCCAGACCGCTGGTGGCCCCGAGCCGCGTAAAAGCGAGGAAGGCTTCGCGGATCTCGCGCCGCTGCGCGGGCGGGTGGGCGCGGGTTGGGGAAAATACACAACGTGGCGGGAATCTGGAGCGGCAGCCATGGGCCCCAAAACAGCGAACAACCTGGAAGGGCATGATGCCCAGCAACCAGGCCACCAGCGACGCCGTTGTCCTCCACCGAGCAGCGCCATCAGTTGCGGCTCAGTCCGATTCGCGCTGGGCCTGCTCGCAGGTGCACCCGCTCTGGCCCTTCGCTGGTGCTGGATTCTGGGCGGGGCTGCGGGCCGGCGGCTGCGGTTTCTTCCTACGGCCTGCTGGCCTCCACCTGCAGCGGGGTCGACCCGGACGAAGTGGCCTCTCCAGGCCGGCCTGGTGGGAGCGGTCTGCGGCATCCGCAGCTCGCCCTCCCTGGGAATCTCCCTGAGCTCGTTTAGCGGGCACTGGGTCCCGAGGCGGCTCTGGCGCTGCCCTGCAATGACAGCGCTCAAAGCTGTGTGCCACTGTGGTGGCCGCTGCTGGGCGCCGCCCTGCTGCGCAGGCAGGGCAACGGTGCTGCCTCGTCCTTGAAGGCGCTTGAACTTGATGCCTGGAGTGGGCAGGGGACCGCGAATCGGGATGAGGCGCCGCTCCGACCTGCCCGCGCCTCCGGCGATGACTTCTGCACGCCAACCTGGCCCCAGCGATAGAGCGGCATGGCGGTCGCCGCCTGATGCTCTGGGCCCGATACCTGGCGGAGTGCCCACCCGGCCAGTCCCGATTTGAGGCGCCCCTCGCCCACGCCGCTCGCCCTGCAACCAGGACGACTGGGCCTGGCCTGGAGGAGTGGGACCTGGGTGGACCGAATCGTTCCGGCCGGGCTGCGGCCGCTCCTGAGCCTGCGAGCCGCCCAGAAGCAGCAAGGGCAGGAGAATCCGAGATCGGGGCGCTGGAGTGGCCGCCGATGCAGGCCGCGAACGCGATCCCCAAAGATGTGAGTGGTGGCCCTGGGAGGTGGAGGGGCGTGGCTGGATCCCGCCGCGCCGCCCTTCGTGCTGGAGCGCTGCCGCTCTCGGGAAACCCTCCCGACATCTGGCCGATGAATTGCGCTGGTGAGCATGCCTCCAACGCTGGCCTCAGCCTGATTGCCCGGGCCGCTGCTGCCGTCCAGTGAAGAGGGCCAGGCCCCTGGTTTGCCCCTGCTCAACCGCGAAACGACAGCCGTCGCCTCGAAGATCCTGGCCACCCAGCTGCCCCAGGTGGCGGTGGTGGGCCTCGTGCCGTGCCTCGAACTGCCCTGGATCGGGTTAGCCTGGCGGCGCCAACGGCAGCGCACACCCTGGCCTGCTGGCGGACCGCCTCCGGCGGCTGCGGGTGGTGGACGATCCTGCTCTGGCCTGGTGATGCCCAGCTGCGCAGCGGCTTCAGCCCGAAGCCGACGGCCTTTCGTCCTGCTGACGGCCTGGCAAGAGGCCCTGGGTCCGGGCACGGTCGAGCTGCGCCTGGGCGAAGAAGAGATCGAGCGACTCGGCACCGCCACCCACCACTGGGCGTAAGCGGTGCCGGGCGGTCGCCCCGGCCCGGGCTGCCGGAGCTCGACACACGCCAGAGGGCGCTGACTCTGGGAGCTGCGGCTTCAGGCCTGCAGGCCGGAGGCCGTCCGAGCCTGAATTGCTGGCGGGGCGGTCTGGGCGGCTGGTGAAGCCACCCTGCAATCGGCGAGATCAACGTTCCAAGCAGTCCCGGCGAACTGCGCTCGAAGGCTTGGCTCGGGCCCTGCAGGTGTTCGAGCCGATCGGGCGGGGCTCGATGCGGCCACCCCTTGGCAGGATGGAGGCTGGCCCCGGCCGAAGCCTCGTGCGGTGCGAACGGCCGCGCCCGCCTGCGCGATGTGGCGTGGGCGTGGTGCTCCCCCCAGCTCAGCGGTGGCCCTGGGCCAGCCCGCTGGGCCTGTCGATCGAAAGCGAGCTGCGGCGAAAATCACGGGGCTCAGCTCGGCGAAACCTGGAGTGGCGTGGGGACCTGATGGATCGCGGCGTCACCTTGACCCTCAAGACCTGGGAGCGCTGGCGAGCAAAGAGCAGCCCACTGTGCAGCACAAGGGGCCTGGATCGAGCTGCGTCGCGATCTCCGCAACGCCGAAAAAGTTCTGCGCCCTCGATCCACCGCTCAGCCTCGACGACGCTGCGCCTGACGCAACGAAGGCAACCCTGCAGCGCCGTAGAGCCGGTGATACGCGCTTTCTATCGTGCCGGGCCACGGGCGGCAGGGGGTGCTGGAGCAGTAACCACCAACTAGAGGCTCCCGATCCCCTGCCGGACCGGAAGGCTTCTGCGCCAGCTGCGCCCGTTCAGGCAGCGGGCTGGGCTGGCTGGCCTTCCTGCACGCGCTTCGACCATGGAGCTGCTGGCGATGACATGGGGCCTGGGCAAGACGATCCAGCGCCTGGCCCTCTCCTGCAGCACCTCAAGTCCGAGCGGAAACTGAAGCGACCGGTGCTGCTTGGTGGCCCCACCTCCGTGCTCACTCACTGGAAGCCGTGCGGCGCCGAACCGGCCCTCACACCAGAGCCTGACCGTTGCTGGATGCGAACTTACGGCCCGAGGCGGCCCGCCACGCCGGCGGCCCTGGCCAAGGCGCTAAGGGCGTCGATCTGGTGCTTCACCAGGCTACCCGGCCTGCTGCATACGCGACAGCGAGCTGCTGGCCTCGATTGGACTGGCAGGGAACGGTGATCGACGAATGCCAGGCGATCAAGAACCCTTCCGCCAAGCATTCCCTGGCACCCGTGCAGCGGCCAAGGTCAAGGCAAACCAGCCGCTTCCGCATCGCCCTCAACGCACCACCGTGGAAAGAACCGGGTGAGTGAGCTTGTGGCCCTGATGGATTTCTCACCCCACGTGCTGGCGACGAAGAATTTTCGCCAGCGTTACGCTGCGACGAGGCGCTACGGCGACAGCCGCTCCTGCGCGGACATCAAGGCCGGGTGGGCCCCTTCCGTCTGCGGCGGCTCTT
>Ga0163217_1086102_pt1 | contig 15328 bp, 16 predicted proteins | sample SynspAceP_FD_185933 | JGI IMG/M metagenome (GOLD analysis project Ga0163217, IMG submission 185933) | Saline lake microbial communities from Ace Lake in Antarctica - Synechococcus sp. Ace-P (PacBio error correction) | ecosystem: Environmental > Aquatic > Non-marine Saline and Alkaline > Saline ...
AAAAGGAGAAGATCCGCAAAAAAGCGGCCGGGGGGAATGTTTTAAAATAATGGAAAAAAAAAAAATTTCTTCGAACAGGGTTTTTTGCCCAAATGTTTGCAATGGGTCCCTTTTCCAAAAAATATGGTTGGATCCAAGACCCTTAAGTAAATTCTTTTTGCCACTCTTTGGGCCAGTTGTCCCCCACCAATGCAAACAGAATTGGAACCTGCCCCGACCCGCCAAACCAGGCCCAAAGCCCGCCCGCCCTGCAACGGTCGCACCAGAGGTCAACACATCATCCCCCACCAACAGCACAGGCCCGCCCCCCGCATTAAGTGGGCGCGGCGCGGGTGGGGCGTGATCGTCACCGTCCCAGATGGGCAAAGCGTTTTTTTCGCCCGCCCTTTGCCATGTCCAGCCGATTGCCGTACGCCTGACCCCTGCGCAACGCAATCGGGGCCACCACCCCGAGCCCCCCGCTCGCGGGCAAAATCGCCTTAGCGAGCAGGGCCGACTTTGGTTGAAAAAACCGCCGTTTCCACAGCCGCGACCAATGTTAAGCGGGCACCCGGTATGAAACAGCCGTCCCGGGGGGCGTGACGAACGGCGCAATCAACGCGTTGCCATCCCAGCGGCCCTTGCGCGTTTGGCGATGTCCTGACGGATCGCCCAGGGTGGCTTGAGCGCCAGACAGACGGCGCCCGTCCTCGGCGTAAGCAGCGCCGCCCGCCCATGATCCCACAAAGCCGAATGGGCCAAGACCAGGCGTCGCATAAATAGCATGCCCCGTCCCCGTCGGCACCGTCGCCCAGCAATGCCACATCCGCAAGGTTTTCACAGACTAACCCGGTCCAATAAAACGCCGTATCGCGCCCAGCAACGGGCCGCATAGCCCGCCATCCCCGCCACAGGTGGCGCCCGCACGCCAGAAACAGGAAACGGCGGGTAAATCAACGGCAAAATCAGCCGGTTTTGTAACTGGCCTCGCAATGACCTTAGTATCCTTTCAGAACGCTTCACACACCCTGACAAGAATCGCGCGGCCCTTGAACCCGCAAACCGCAGCCGCGCCACAGATGACGCCCTGTTTCCTCCCTGCACCGTGCCGCCTTTGAAGAAGTCGAGATCGGCTGGCTTTGGTTAACAGAAGGCTTTAAATCTCGGCGATTGTCACAGGTTTTCCGCAGGTCTGGGGCGCATTGCACCCGAAATGCGACGCTGGTCAAAGCGATACGGAACACGCTGGCGCTGACCCAAGGCGCGGCATGATCTGGTGGTACATCCATGGGGATGCATGGGCAAAATATCCCGGGTGGGGCAGATCAATCCAGTCGCGCCGTGCAACTGCCAACGGACGGGCTTGTTTCCTCACGTCGGGTTTGGTGGGCAAACCTGACGAACTAGCGCGCCTGTCTGGGGGCAAGCCGAAAGCCCGCGATCACCCGGCGCCTGTCGCCGCGCATCGCCCCATGGCCGAACTGCGCGACATCGGCCGGGCTGTTGCAAACCGCGGGACTTGCCCTGCGGTGGCCGAATTCCGTGACGTTGAACCCGTTGAAATATACCGACATTTGGCACCTGATGCCGACCTGCGCGCCATGGGCGAGGCCCAACGCGATGGACAGCCGTTGCGCCCCCCAGTGCCGCGCGATTTTTGAGGGCCGCGGGGCCAGCTTACCGTGACCACTATGCGACCCAGAGGGGCGCATCAAAGCAACGTTGACTGGTGTCTGGCGTCCTGGCCACCGGCGGACCAGCCAGCCGAAAACCTGCACCCGGCTCTGCGCAGCAGCGGTTGGCGATGCGCGGCCACGGCCGAAAACGCGCTGCGGCGATTGACGCCCGAACCCAAAACCGTTTATCTCCGCGATAATCAGAAAAGGAATGCCAGAATGGGACGCAGCTGCGCGCCCAGCCCATGCCCAACCCTGACCACCCCGCCGTTCCCCCGCCCAGGTGGGCATCTGCTCGGCCAACCTCGCACCAGACAACTACGATACCTGGTCAAATGGCCGTTTATCTATCGAATTTCTGTCTGTTGATGCCAGCGTGAAAATCGACTATAGCCCGTGGAAATGGCAACCGGCTTCAAGTGGTGATTTTGTCGAAACGCCCATCTACCCAGCGGGGCCGCCTAACAAGTCGATCTGGAACCACAGCCGGGGGGAAAGCCCGCTGATGACCATCACCAAACAGCAAACCGCGAAAGAATAAAAGAGGCGATGCAAAGGCGCGGTATGTGAACGCAGTTATGGTGATTTTCTCTGCGCTACTACGGCAACCCGTCGACCCAGTCCCAAGGTCGCAGCGATGACCGCCGCGGGCTGTCAGAAGACTTGTTCCTTTTCCCGCTTATAATCCCGCACACGGCCGGTGCACATCGCCCACTGCAAATGATCGTTTTTCGCGGCGTTAGGCAAAGAGAAATGGCAGCCCGCCCGCACGTACGGTTCAGCCATTTTCGACCGCCCCGACTATATCGAAGCGCCCCCACTCGATCGAGAAGGCCCTACGCCAAGATGGAGAACAAAGCCCGACAAACTGCTTGTGCCCCTACACGGTGTCCCTGCGCTATCTGATGGAAGGGCGACCTACACTGCAGTGGTCAGAAAACGAACGCGCCTGTTGAAAGAACGGCTGGCTGGGACGACACGCAAAAGATCATGAACCACCTTCAGTCGAAGTTCGGCCCCGAAGAAAACTGGCTAACAGCCCTATAGCCGTGGAAAGTCGCGCGGCCAGGCCCGAAGCCGGCAAAAAAAGATCGCCGTCTGCGCCCCGGCCTTTTCCAGCCGATGCATCGAAACGCCGAAGAGATCAACGAAAGATCAAAGGAAAGCTTTGAAACATGCGGGCGGCGAGGAGTTTCACTAAATCCACTGCCTCAATGACGACGCTTTGCACATCAAGGCGCTGTCGAATGTGACGGAGGAAAACCTACAGGGCCTGAATCGACTGATCCACCCGGCCCCGTAAAGTCCCGGGTCTGGAAACAAAGAAAGGCCCTTTGCTACACGGCGCTTTTCTTTTGTCCCGTTGCCATCTCGCGTTGGGCCATCAGGTATACAAAAAGGGCGGTGTAAAACACCGCCCTTTTTCTAACTGAAACTTCGACTAATTAGTCGGAAGCAACCTGCAGCAGCTACCAACGGCCAAAGCAGCAGCAGGGGATTCAGAGCCCGAGGAAGAAGAGGTGAACTCTTCAACGATTAACGGGTGCTTTCGATGATTGGCTCTGCGAGCGAACCAGCGAAATGGCTGTCGAATGCGGCAGCTGTCAAGCAAGCGGCGAGAAACAAGTTTCTTTCATAAACATAACCTCCAGAAAAATGGCGTACTTCACAGGGTGATAGCACGCTGCCCAGAGACTTACCTCGTTACAAACTTCTAAACAGCCATCAGCGGGGAATTTGCAAAACACGGGATTCAGCATTCAAGCAACCCACAATCGCTAAAAAGTTGTCAAATAAGCAACACTTGGGGTGCCTACGTTTGCCAGCCGAAAAGTTCACGATTTGTTCCATTGTAACAGGCCGAACACAGCCATTCGACGAACGACGGCCGATCCTTCGTGTGTCAAATTGCGTCCCATGGATACGGTTAATCGTCAGCTGAAGTACAGCGCATGGGTGCCCAAGGGGATTTGTCAGGGCCCGGCCCGATGACCGCAGGCCATTCCGGGTTGCGTTCCACGCATCGAACGGTGTGGGGCGCCATGTAGGGCCGACAACTGCTTTGGATAACGCTGGTACGACCACGGCGGGTCAGCTCTTTTCGGTCCAGCGGCACGTAGAGGGGTACAGCTTGTAGATCGAACGAACTGGGTCTTCGGAACCAAGTAATGCACGGCGGCGGCTGTCGATATTCGGACCAGAAGGTCGCCGTCTTGGTGTTGTGAAATAGGGCTGCCAATCCAGCGTGCGGAAGCTAGAGGTGTTGCGGCCGCACGCTTTCGGTCAGGTCAACGCTCCGTCCTCGGTCGTCCGCGTCGCCGTTCAACTGCTTTGGGCGCAAGGCAGGTGTTGCGAGCTATCGCGGCGCTTCCTGCAAGGAAGGCACGGCGTGACGAAAGGTAAAATTTCTTATCAGACTCAAATGTCTCCTGAAGGTAGTTTTACAACCTGTATAATATTGTCGTAATAAATGGCTGAAAAAGTCGCAGTTTTCAAATCAAACAAGCGTTTAAACAGGCGCGCTCACGCTCATGTGCGTTTGATCTGCAACGCATCAACCTGTATGGGGCACAACAAAACCCATCGCGTGGATTGCGCCATGATCCGTCTTGCTTTCAAATCCTTATTTTCCCTGACCGTGCGCTGGCGGCTTGGTACCCCTGCGCCGCAAACCATGGCATCTGACGGCCGCGCGGCCCCTCCCGTGTACAAGATCGGCCGCAATGGACACCGGCAATATTGCAGTTCGCATGCTGGATTCCGTAAACGCGCTGCGCGGTGCTTCGGTCTTTCGGCACAGGTGCAACTGAACGCACAGCTTAACGCCGCGCAGCAACCCCATGCGCGCGATATGCCGTGCAAAACCGCCCGTGGCAACTTTGGGTCGGACGGGGTCGTCGCCCGTCGATCGTATTCGCGCGTGGCCTATACGGTGCGTTGGTCGCCGAAGTCCATCTCCGGAGACCTACGAGACGAGCCTGGAAACCCTCGCCCGCCTGATGGAACAACCAGATACCCGCCGAAATCGTCAATGTCCAAAGACGGCTTTGAACATGGGCTTTTCTGCACCAAGGAAGAAAACGGCAAGATCTGGTGGACGATGGTGATGGGAAAGTGACCATAACGGTCACTTTCTAAAGTTCGACTACTCAGGGGTCACGCGATGGGTGTATTATGCCGGACCAATCGCGTAGATATCCTTTCCATCTCGTCATTAGTGACAGAGATACATCCCCCACGTCCAATCCGTGCGGATTTCTTGTCCTTGGCAGTCTTTTGACCGTGGATAAAGATATCGCCACCGGGCTTTTACCTCTCATTGGCGCGGCCCGGTCCATCTCGTTGGGGTAATCGATCCCGATCGACAGGTGGAACCGACTGTTTCGGATTGCGACCGGTCGATCCGATAGATTCCCTTCGGGCGTACGGCCGTCCCCCTCATAGACCCTTAAATGGCCTACGGGTGCGAATCCCAGTTTGATTCATATGATTCAACACCTTATCGTGGTGCATCAAGTTAATCGTCGGTCGCCCCTTGTTGACGAATCAATAGGTGACTGTGGCCCGTTTGTAACCGTTTTAAATTTAACTGTGCCTTGCAGGCCCCAACGCCACAAGCGCGGTGCCACCGAATCAGATTTCTGGCGTTTCAATGTTCAAATGCCTCGTTCCGTGCCTTTTCGGCCCTTATGTTGGATGCCCTACCATGTTAGCAAATATCGATGCGGTCAAAAGCCCGTTACTGGCGGGTGGTCTCTGCAGCCGCTTTTCGATCGCTTCCAGCTTCTCATCACCTCAAGCCGGTAGGGCATCGGTGCGCCAAACGGTTTCTCTTCGTTCATGCGCATCCTGCCATCGAGTTCACGATCAGACCGACCAGCAAGTTCACCACGGCAAAGGGTCGTGACCAGAATAACGGCACGAAAAAACACCCACGCATAAGGGTACACTTCATCACGGGCCGCACCGAATGCCCATCACCAGCTTTTCCAGCGTATGATCTGGAACAGGCTATAGGCCTGGCGGGCAGCGATCCGAAGCCATTCCAAGGAAAAGTGGAGTGCTGAACAGCTTTGTCCCGCGAATCAAACCAGAACCGATATAAAAATAATCGTAACATCAGCAAAAAGACCGAGGCCCATGCCGGGCAGCCGCGTGATGAAACCTCGCGACGCGGCCGCAGACGAGGGGCGAACGGATAGCACGCCGCAACACCCGCAAAATACGCCAGTGCGCGCAGCACCGACCGGTCCTTGCAACCGGCAGGCACCAGCGCGAATGGCCAACCGACGGTAAAAGTCGAATACATTCCAACCGTTGCGAAAAGAACCCGTCCCCGCGCCGCAAAGATCTTGAGCGTGAATTTCAAGCGACGAAAAATGAACAGACATACGCGGTCGAGAAAACAAGGATTAACTCGCGCCATATTTCTCCTCAACGAAGGCGCGGTTTCATGCCCCAGCAAGGGCGGGCGTTGAACACAATGACACGATGAATGAAAATTGCTGACGGCCCCCGTCCTTCGACCCCATCTTCCCAAGACGTTTTCCCGCATGTTTTTCGTGCCCACTAGCTGTGCGTTATCTGCGCTTGCGTTGTTACTTCCGGCGCAGTTGAAACTGCGCTGCCAGCTCCACATGGGAATGACCCAGCGGCAATTAATCAACGACCTTGCACCCAAGTTCAGCGTATAACCGGCGGCAAATCAGCAAACAGCGGCATCCCGCGCAAAGGTGACCAGGGTTGCCCACGAAACATAAGCCAGAACTGGCGGCCATCGCTTTGACCGATCCTCCGCAATCTGCGCCTCTGCGCCGGCAACGTGGCGGGTTCGATTACGACCGCGTCGGTCTTTTGGCCAGTTCATCGGCAAGCCAAGGGAAACGGCGGAACAGGTCTCGGGTCTCCGTGCGTGACGGGCCTTTTAAGGCCGGTCGACATGCGCACCCGTGTTTCCAGCGCCGCGGTCATGGGCGGGTCCACCTCGACCGCATGTACCTCTGCAACGATCAGCCAAGGGCAGACTGAAGCGTGCCCAGATCCCGCAAAACAGATCGATCACGTGGCGGCGCAATCGCCCAACAAGCCCGCGCACAGCCGTGATCAATGCGGCCCTCGCCATGGGGGTGGCTTTGCCAGGAAGCGCCGGGGGGGCGTCACTTGGCCGCGCCGACCTGCTGTACCGCGGGCGTGCCATGGCGAATCACGTCTCCGTCCCGTAGCCGCGCCACCCCAGACTGTCACACAAAGCGCCAGCTCTTGCCGCAGCGGGCCGTCAAGCTCCCTTGCGTTCTGGAACCGAAATATCGAGCCCGCCTCGCGTGCGGTCACTGTCACGGCCAGTGGTGCCCTTGAACGGCTGGTCCCGATCACGGCCAAGCTTTTTCGCAATTGCAGTGCCCCCAAACGGCAGGGTCAATCAACTGAACACCCTGGAATTTCAATCACGAATCGACCCGCGCCCGTGGAAAACCGGCCATCGCACCCTTTTTTGGTACGCTTCGCTGCAAAAGGTCGCATGGGGAAGGACGACGGCGCGAATGCGCTGGCGAGGTCTGGAGAGGCTGAAAACAGTCTCTTATCCCATGACAATCCAGCACGCTTTGACCCACGCCCAGCTTTGAAATTCCGCAACGTAATCATCTGATGCAATGCCTTGCAACTGACATCCGCCACAGCCTTGAAGTGAACGGCACGGGGGAGCGCGACCCGGTTTTCAGACCGGTCTGACGATACGAATATCGGTCCAGGGTTCTGCCCGTTTTCCAGGCGTGCCTGTCAACCACCCTCGCCCGGCAGGGTCCAATCGTGCAAAATAAAGGGCCGGAACGCAATGCCGTCCGCCCCCAGCGTGGCCAAGTCGCTGGGATTGTATATTCCTGTCATGCGCAGCGGCTTACCGCGAAGCCGTTGCGCAGCAAAAGCCTTATTCTGCGGGCCTTCATATCCACAAAACCCAAACCTGACTGCCGCCTGCCAGGTACCGCGCATAAAGCCGCGTCCTTTGGACAGCAACGCCTCGGGGTGCCTATCTCCTACGAGCGGCACAGCGTCCATTGAACAGCGATGCGGGTCCATCTCGGTCAGGGTTGAAAGGCGGTGCGCGATGGCCATACAACGGTCTTGCCCTTCAATTCCCCGGGTCAGTGCACTTTTGGATTGATGCTTCGACCTCGCTATCCAAGCGCGCTGGTTGCCTCATCCAATACAGGATTGGTGGCGTCTTTCCAGGATCACGCCCGTGCCAGCGCCGATGCGTGACGTTGCCCCCAGACAAGCTGTCACCCACGTTCGCCCCCAAATGCGCGTCATAGCCGCTGCGGCCCCGTGTGGTCCTGCATACTTTCGATGAACGCATGCGCTTCGGCTTTGCGGGCGGCGGGATCACCTCGGCTTGGGTCGCATCGGGCTTACCGTAGCGTATGTTGTCGAACGCCGACCGGTTGAACATAAGCGGTTTCCTGCGTGACCATCCCGATCTGACGCCGCAAGCCTTTTGCTTGGTCCACTTGGCTCACATCCTGCCCCGTCCGAATCAAAATGTGACCCTGTTTCCGCAGGTAGAGCCGTAACAGAAGGGAAACCAAGGTCGATTTACCGTGCGCCAGAGGCCCCCTACAATCCCATTTTTCGCCCCGGCTTGATGAACAGGTTCAGATCTTCGATGCGCCTGGTGTCGCGGCATAGTAAAGCGCAGCCCATCAAACCTGGATCGCACCCTTCGTGGAACATCCCGCATCCCGGCGCCATCCGCATCACGCAAGCTGGCTGCGGGGCCCGAGGTGCGCATACCCGTCCTCGACCTCGCCCATATCGCATAAAGCGCCATGAGCGTAAAACTGACCCAGCCAGTCATTTGCGCCAGCCGCAGCGACAACCGCCCCCGTTGCAGGCGATAATTCCCCACGCCGTCACCAACCAAGTGACGCAATACCATAGCCGCCGGCCGCCACCCAGCAGCACCGGCAGAAAACCCCTGCCATCCCCATCAGCCAGAACGCGAAAGACACACTAACCGCCCAAAAATCGAGGCTCGTGGTCCAGAAAATTTGCGCATCGCGCTAAGTGCGGCGCGGTCCTCCGTGGTCGGCATGGGCGACCAGTTTCACGGTCTTGATAATTGGTGATCGTATCGACCCCTACCCCGTTCACCATCGCGCGCGCGCCGCCCGCGCCTTTGAAATTTGCGCCCCGAGGCATTGAAAATGGCGGATCAAAAAGCATACCCCACAATCCACAACACGCAAACCAGCAGCGATACGCCAGTCCCACCGTCCCCAAAGCATCACGCCCCGATAAAGGCACGCCGCCCGCGAACAGCACCGTGTGCAGCACCTCGGTCACAACATCGGTCAGCGCACGGCTGGTCCCTGATTTTCTTTTGGTGAAATCCGGCCTGCCGAATCATTGTCGAAGAACGTGACCCGCTTGTCCCAGCGTGGTAAGCGATGCCAACCGTGATAGCACGAGGTTGAACACATTGGGTGCCAGAACGATCGACTGCATATACGAACTGACGCACACGCGGCCGGACGCAGCAGCAAAAAGAACGCCAAGTCCCGCCACAGCAGCCCCGTATGGTCCGCAAAAACGGCCGCCCGCCTCTGCCGCAAGTGCTGCGTCAACACCCAGCCAAGGACCAATGCGGCCATGACTCGACACGCCAGCGCAAGATGGAGAGCACCCCCGCCACACAAAAGCGCGCAACCGCTGCCCCTTTAAAGCCCACGAAGAAAGCCGCCAGATCGGGCGCGGCGGCGCGGTGTTCGGGCGGGGGGGAAAACCGGGTCGATCCATTGAACGGCATTAGATGTCCTGGCCTCTTCTGTGGCCGTAGGACCCGCGGATTGCCGGTTCCAGAGATTCTGAATATAGCCGCCCCTTGGTCAAAAACACCTCGTGGGTGCCTTCCCTTCGACAATACGCCCCGCCGTCCAGCACCAATGCGGTCCAATCTCGGGCGATGGTGGATAGGCGATGCGCGATGGCGATCACGGTCTTGCCTTCCATCATGCCTAAAGTGTCTTCTGATTATGGTCTCCTACCTCGCTGTCAGCGGCGCTTGGCTCGTCCAGCAAAGGATCGGCGCGTTCTCAAGATTCAACACGCGCCAAAGCCGATACCGTTGCCGCTGTCCGCCCAGACAGTTTCACAACCTCCGCTCCCCGACCTGTGCATCATAATCCTGACCGGCCCCTTGATCGTTTTTAAATCCTGAATGAAAAATCAAGATGGCCTGTGCCCCGTTTTTGCGGCGGTCGATCACCTCTGCCTTCGGTGGCGGAGGGGCGTCCCATAAAGGATGTTCTCTCTCGCGGAATCGAAGGTGCAGAACAAAAGCATTGTCCTGCTGCACCATTCTCGATTGCTTGCCGCCGACTGTCCTGACGAACGAGTCGTGATATCCTGCCCATTGCCATCAGAATACGGCGCCTTCAGATCGTAAAAAGCGCAAACCAGCAGCTTAACCAGGTCGATTTTAACCGCGCCCGACCGCCCAATCAGGCCAATCTTTTTTCGCCCCGGCCGCACTGTGATATCGTATGTGATTCCAACCCGCCTGAACCCGCGCCCATAAGTGATTGGGTCAGGCTATCGCAATTTTCCACGCAGCCATCGGTCAATACCAACGGCTGCGCGTCGTGTTTCGCACCAAGTGGTGATCGGTTCTGCGCAATCGTTTCAAGCCCTCTGCACCACGCCAAGCTGCTGAAAGAATGTCGAAAGTGCTCCACAATGATCGCACGCGGTATAGAATTCCAGCCGAAGTGTCAGCGCCGTCGCCGCCGTCCAACCACAACCACGGTCGCCATTGCCCGTGGACCACAGGTAGAATGCCTCACCCTATCGACCCAAACGGATTAACAAACCGTTCAAGCTGACCAGACAGATAATCCATGATGGTGAATATCCGCATTTTTCCTTTTTTTGAAAGGTGACGCGCGCCCTTCTCGAATTGCCCCTTGGCCATATTCAATTTGCGGTCATGAATTGGCGACATCTTTGACCGAATGGATGTTGCCCTATAGCTTGTCCGACCCACACGGCCCGTCCACCTCAGACCGCGCATACCGAACGACCCGCTTGCGAGGCGACCGCGAAACGTTTTTATCGTCCATCGGGTAAGCAGGCGCATAAAGCGCGAACCACGCCAAACGGGATCAACAGCTGCCAGTCGAATGTGGTTTAAACAGATCGCCGCGCCAATCAGATAGGCAAGCGCAAAGGAAATCGCGTCGAACACCTGAAACACGACCTCTCCCCGCGGCGGGAGGCGTTTGCATATCGGTTGGCATGCGTCCCTTGAAAGTCGTCTTCAAACCAGCCGACCGATTGCCGCGAACACTTGCCGATCCCGCGCCAGCGGAACAGTGTGCCCGTAGTTTCGGCCAACACGGCATTGTTCCAAGCAGCAACACATGCCCGGGCTTGACAGCAGGGCGCGCGATTAGGATCAGCAACGCCACGACGAATAAACTCCGCCCCATAGCTCGCCACACTCGGCGGGGGCTGCTATCCAATCAGATCGACGAGCGACCCATATAGTAGATTAGACCCGATCTCGATCGCCGCGACCACAATCGACAATACGCCTGTCACTTCAGATACAGTTTTGAACGGCCCACTGTAGCTTTTCCGGAAAAAAGGGCCACAGCCTGTGGGTGGCGTGTCTTGTTCGGTGGTTATATCTGCGGTAGGGACGGACAAAGTTTTCGGAAAAATCGAAACATTTTCACGCTGTTAAGGTCCATGCGTTTCGCCGCCACTATAGAAAGAGCCGCGGTCAGAGAGGGAGCGAGCGAGTAAGCTTTTCTGGCGCATTCCAGCCAGCTTTCCCGAGTTGCCTGCGAACACCCCGAAGCAATCCAAAGCGCTTTTAACCGCGGCCAACCGTTTTTCCCCAATTCCAGGGCCCTCGATAATCGCGCATCAAATCAGCGGCTTCACGGGAAACAAGCAATTTTCCGCTTTGAAAGATCCCTCAAAAACGGCGGGGTCGGGCGGCGTTCAGAAAGCAGGGCCCCCGCAGGATAACGACCGCGCGCGCGATATCCCCGCCATCCAAGATAGGCATATCGCGGCGACGGTCCCTCGGCCCCGAAAGGCGGCCTTCCCCTTAACCGAATGAAAGGTATTTCGCATCTGCCTTGCTCAGCCGTAACCGTTGGTGCCACGTCTCCGTCCGCCAAAGCGCTGCCAAAACGCGGTGCGCCAATCAAGGAGCCCAGCGCAAAAGGATGTTCAAAATGCACGACCAATCCGCAAGCCAGCGATCGTCGCGCGGGCAGGACAACCCCCAACCAGCCGGTTTTGGCGCAATCGCCTGCCACCGAAGGCGCAGGATCCGGCGCGCCAATAGTTTCGCAAAGTTCGCCCGATACGTTTCGCCGACAGGCTTTCCCAGGCCATCCGTTGCGCTGCAATCGCGGCCAAAGCATCTGGACTAAACCCCTCTGCCGGTCGGCATACCACGCGCAGAACCGGGAAATCATCGCAATGTGCGCAGGTAATCCTCGCGAATACTTTGCGCCGCCATCCTCGATAAATCGCAACACCGTCGCGTCCCGCCAGATCAGGAGACTTTCAGCGGATCAAATGACCCGAATCCCTGCGCGTCCGCAATAAAGAGCATTTCCTGGGTGAAATCGCGGCGGCAACGTCGGTCGTCAAATGCTACCTGTCAGAGAACGCTACCACGCGCGAACGGCGCCATCCGTTCCATCGCGCCGGAAGGTCGTTAACCTCGAACCCATTTGGCCTGCCCAACTCGACCACAGTGAACCGTTCCATGTTCACCCCCGTCCGGCACGGTTTTTGAACCCGCAGCGCGCGCCGGCGAAGCGCGCATCACCTTTGCCGGCAATGCGTTGGTCGACATATCGACATCGCTGTCGGCCACGCCCAGCAGCGGGCATTGGCGCACACAGCCGCCACGAAATGATTCACATGCCCCCATCCTTCACCGCACGCACACAGCTTGGGCGTCAGGGTCATACAAGCCAGCGGGGTACTGCGCGGGAAGGGTCACATCAAAACGTTCGGTCGCATGGCCCGTAACATACGCGCTGTTTGCCCCCCAATGTAATAGGGACCGTAAGGAACAGTGTTAAATAATACCGTCCCGTTGCCCCTGCCATCGTCGGGACTGAACCACATAATGTCAGCGTTCAGCACATGATCCAACGGAACGGTAAAGATTCCTCAACTTCACCCGGTTCAAGCGCACGATTTTGAAATCTTCTTTCACAAGAGGCGATCCACTGGGGTCACTAAGAAAGTTTGTCCATGTTTCATCATGCGCGGGCCAACGTGGCCTCAACCACCTTCAACCAGAATGCGCACGGCAAACCGATCTCTTCTCCGCGCCTCAAGCAACGCTGCCGCCCCCACGTCAGCATAGTCCCGACCATCCTGTTTTTGCCCCGTGAAAGGAAAATTTTGTCCCTGGGATGGTGCTTTAGAGCCGAGGAGCCGCTTGGTCCAGGATAAGGTCAAAAACCGGCCATTACGCTCGAAAGTCGGGGCCAAGCACGCCGGCAGGACGCAGGTGCGATTGGCGGCAAGTCATCCGTCTTCTTTTATTCAGGTCAAAGTCAGACGAGGTGACACCAAGGTTGCGCCAACGCCCGTTCCGAAAAATGGGCAAGTTGATCAGCTTGCCACCTGTTTATCTTCAGCCTCGAACCCGACAGTTTTCGGTTCCAGATCGTAAAATGCCGCGCCACAGAATTTGACAATCTGCGTTGAACCCCGACCGTCGTCGTGTCATTCGTTTTAATTATCGCCCGCGAATAGATAGACAGGCTTGCGAACTCGATCTGTCCGAGCAGGTGCAGCCAAATCGACCAGCCTGCGCGTTCGATACCGCGGTAACCAAAAAACACTTCTCGTGAAACAGGTCGTTTCAAGCAAGTCGGTCGTGGCAGACTTGGCCCCGATCAGTTCAAGCTCGTCTACTGTTTCAGCAGCACATTCACACGGCCCCGCAGTTATCGCCCCTCTTCGCCCGTCAACGGGAGTCCAGAGGCAAGAAAGCACGTCACGCGCTGCCCTTCGCCCTGCGCGGCAAAGGGCGCGCTTTGGGCATATGTTGCAGCATAAACACCGCCAAGCACGCCAAGTGTCATCCTGACGCAAGGCCGGTTGTGGAAATTTGCCAAAGCTCAACTCGAACGGGTTGGCAGCTTGCTCGGACTGCGCGAAATACGCCTCTGCACTTGCGGAGAGGGATTTTCCAGTAAGCGGCGTAATCCCCTGATGGTGGGTCATACCGTTTTCCTTGATCCGATCATAACGGCGAAAATATCCTCGCCGACCTTGATCAAAAACGCCGGCCCATCGGTGATCCGGTCAGCAAATCATAAAGCTGGCGGTAAGCACGGAATACGCGCAGGTTCGGCCATCTGTCGGTCCGGACATAATAGTCCTTCAATCATCCGCACCGCCCGTTTCGACTGACCCTGGCAGTTGCCAGTTTCCATCGCAGTTTGATCGTGCTGGGCCGATCAAAACGCCGTCGGCAAGGCCATTCCGCGACCTAGTGCGTTCGACCTTTTCGGGATAATCGTGTGACGCAAGATCCCTTCCAGCAGCGCCATCCAGACGGGCGACCGCCCCGGATGTCAGAAAGGCATCGAGTTGAAAGGGTAGAAACGGTATCGTCCCGTCTCTGGCGGGATTTGTTTCCCCCTTGGGTCATTTGACTTTCCTTACCGGCAGACGGTTTGGCATACCGCGTCTATATAGCGCAACAACCCGTGCGAAAAGGGGGTGTCCAAATGATTGCCGACGTGTAGGGAAGCGCCCCCGTGGCCCGGCAAAACATATCGATCTCGACCCGGTGTCTATGCGATCTTGCCCCTTAAGGGACGGTTTTTGTTGAACTGCCCCAGTTGCGCCCCGAGGTCCGATGTTCAACTTCTGGCGGTGGAATTGGACCGCTGGTGAAACGCCCGCTCCAAACGCTTCCAGCCGCGAGGTAATGGAAGGAAATCGGGGGACCATCGCCGCCCCCGGCGGTTGGGGGCGTTCCGTACGGTTTTCGCCCTATATGCCCGAGTATGATATGTGGGCCGAGAAAAATCTGCAGTGTATGTCGCCCATCCAGTCCATCAGGTAGCTCAGCCGATCGAGCCGGACCAACGCCACGGTTTGTTATTGTCGGGGGAAGAAGCCATTTCTGTGGCTAGGGAACGACGGAGACGAGGTATTTCCTTGATCGATTTTTGGCGTGCGACCTGATATCGAAGCGAAATTCCCGACACATCCATCCGGAAATCTACCACCGCCCGCATATTCCTTCCAGATGGGTGGAAAGCGCGTCGAAACATGCGCGCACTCGAAACGGAATATAGGTCATGCAGAACGCGGGCCACCCCGATCGTCGTCCAGCATTTGCCCGATGCGTTAGGGCACTCCGTTACACATCGATAAAATGATAAATAAGATCGGCCTGGTTCTAGCTGTGCAACCTCGTGTCCATAATGCGCCATCAGGTATCAGGCCGAAAGGCACCCCCTGCCCCAACTGTAGCCAAAACACAAATTTTTTTCTTTGTTATATGGATGACGGGTTCCGGCCTGCGTCGCTGAATATAACCTGGTATAAGGTCAATTTTTTGGCTAAAAAGATCGTAAAGTATTGCTTCTCCGTCTCCCATATCAGAGAGACTC
>Ga0163217_1070713_pt1 | contig 15326 bp, 20 predicted proteins | sample SynspAceP_FD_185933 | JGI IMG/M metagenome (GOLD analysis project Ga0163217, IMG submission 185933) | Saline lake microbial communities from Ace Lake in Antarctica - Synechococcus sp. Ace-P (PacBio error correction) | ecosystem: Environmental > Aquatic > Non-marine Saline and Alkaline > Saline ...
ATTTACTGATGCTAGTTTAATATTGCGTGAAAGGCCCGGTCGGTTCGGCGCGGGCTTTTTTGCGTTGTTTTTCGATAATGAAGCCTTGGGTGCGGCAGGCGGGTACGGAAAGCGTTATTGGTGCGAGCGAGGCGACGAAGGTTGGCGGGACGTGCGAGAAATTGGTCCGTGGCTGTTGGATGACGCAGGACAAGGAGTTAGTGGTGTAAACGTCATTGCAAAAAAACTTCAAACTTTAAGGGTTTTTAATGGGATTTTGTGAAGCAACTATGAAGGGTGAACACGTGGAAATCTTCTAAAAGAGAGCGCTTTTTTGAGTTGGCCTAGTTTTTATCTTTAATTCGATTCATTTTCGCAGCTTTGGCTGGAGCAAATTTTCTCTATCGCTCCTTTCATTGCAAAGCTCTACAGAAGGCTTTGCCAATGTCCCCAGGATTGGCAAGCACCAGATGTACTGCCTTATCCCGCAACTGCAAACCTGCACTACTAAGGATACCTGCTGAGCAAGTTTTTGCTGACTTACGATTGCCGCCATGCTTTATAAAAATCCTCCTTGAATATATTTTTCCTTCATTTGTCCTTCATCAATTTTCGCCTCTATTGTATTTAAAATTAACTGGATTAACATCACTGCCAGTCGCGCGTGAGTAACCACTATGGTTTTTCAATAAGCCTTGCGGGCACCAAAAAACACCTTTTGTTGATCAGTTTCGAAAAAAATGGTCCAAAGCGCACCTACGCAATGGGTGCTCAGTGCCTGCTTATCGAAGGCATATGGCGCAACGGTTTGTGACGGCCCTTTTGCGCAATTCTCTTGTGACACACCCACGCGCGGATCCTGTGATGGAAACAGCGGCGGTCCCGGCCGATTGTGTCGGTGGAAAGACATAACCAAAGGATAAATATCAATGCCTAACACTGCACCCGGCCCGCTCGCTTTTCCGAACAGATCCGTGGCAGACGGGTTGGACGGCAGCCAAGTTTGGTGCTGGGAACGCCCGATGCCGCGAAGGGCGATTGGCAGTTGGTCATTGTTTACCAGCGGCAAAGCATTGCCCGATTTGCAAAAACTAATCTGACAGAGCTTGAACGGCAATGTTGTCCGATTTCAACGCGATCGACGTGACGTCGCTCGCTGTCTTCGGCTTGACCCGCTGGAAAAGGCAAGGCCGAGGTGGATGACATCGGTTACAATGGCGTTGGTTGGGTCGGACCTGAGCATTGGCGCAGATGCATGACCTGTGTGGGGCTTTTTCGTGTCCGATCCGCGCAGCCCGGAAGAGACGGATCGTCCGTATGCAGAACCCGCCGCTTGTTGTTGTGCGCGGTGATGGCCGCGTTGCCAGATTGTCGACATTTCAAACGCGCCGTTTGCGCGGCCTGGTTGAAGGGGTTGCTGGCCGTCTGAGAACGTTTATTCCGCAGAACGATTACCCGTGCGCGCACCACGGCTGTCTAAGCAAGCGGGATGGCGGCCAACCGGGCGCTGTCGCGTCTAGGTCAGGGGAAAGATAAAGGAATCCTTTTCCATGCCTTGAACAACGCCCTGGCTGACATGGCCGTACTGAATTGACCGGCGGATAACCTCTCCGAATTTGCGGCTGCTGAATTCTTTGAAGAGGTCGCGAGTTTTCGGTGAGGCGAGCGTGCGGCGCAATTTATGGCGACTTTGCCAGCCCCGCAGCTGGGCGGTTTGGAACAAGACAATTTTTGCTAGAGGGCATGGTTGAACCCGCAGCAGTCGCCGGCCTATACGATGGCAAGAATTCGAGCGATATCTCGCTGGTGATCGACGCGTGGACCTGCTGCACACACCGGGGCGGTTTCAGGGGCTTGTGCTTGTGCAGTTCCGATAGCGATTTTACTCCCTAGCTAGCGATCAGGGAGCAGGGGTTATGGACGTTTACGGCAAATCGGAACAAAGAAGACGCACCTGATGCGTTCGCGGGCGTGTAATGCGGTTTATTGTTCGTTTGAAAACCTAGGCCTCTGACGCGGTGGACGGCATCCGCGCCAAGCGACAGCGAAGCGCGCCCGCGCCGCGGTAAGCAATGCGCGACGGCGGGAATGCCAGAGCAGCCAGGCAAAGGTTGTGGCCGCTGGTTATTCAGGCGATGAACAGCATTGAATGCGCGGACGGGGTATTGTAATTCGCTGGGACAGTTTGGGGCAATTAACATGGTCAGCGCCACCCCGAGTTTCGATCCGCGCAACTATGGCAAGCGCCAAACTGAGCTGATTTGCTGTGCGTAAAATCGGGCCGGGTTCGAGTTCGCGCAGCGGCAGGGCGGCAATCCATTTTGGATGTGGCCGTCGGACCTAGGACCTGAGGGCTTGGCAGCGGCTTCGATTGGCCCTATTTTGGGAATCAATCCTAGAGACTAGAGGGCCGCCCAATGATTGCCAGGTTTTTGCCAACCGCCGCCGGTTGTCTCCGAAGTTGAGCGAGCAGAGGTCTGCGCTTGCGATTTTCCGTCCCTGAAGAGGACGAATTGGCCGATTTATCTGAGCAGCTATGGCGAGATGTTGCGCGCCGGATTACCCGCCTCTGGCCGGCCGTGTTTTGGACGTATGGCGAGAAAGAGGACGGCACCGGCCGGCGCTGATCGCGCTGCATAGGCAAAGCTTTCTGGCAATGTGATCCCGTTGATCCGGCGCGAACCCTGTGGTCTGGCTTCTAAAACGCGCCGCAAGCGTCGTGGCTGACGCAGAACTTGGGACTGTGAACGGATCCGCGAAGAAGCCGGGCCAGATGGAACGGGACGCGGCGCGGTTCTATCAACAGCAACGGCGCGCAGGCCACTAATCGGACGCGGGCACGCGCGGATGCTGGGCGATCTGGCGCAACCGAAGCGGTCACGTCGAGAAGGCGATCAGCTGATCGATGCATAATCCTGGGCCCGGACGCGAAGTCCGAAGAAGAGGCTGCGGCGCACCGCCAGTTTTCGTGCTGTACATGGTGTCATGCCGGGGGTCTTTGCGGGACTAATGGACCGGCTCTGGTCAGTACGTTGGCCCCGATCTTCTGCACTTGCGTTCGACACGACAGGATACGCCATACAACGTTTTCTAGTGGGGTCTGGGCCGGCGAGCTAATCGGTTGCGGGTATCTCTATGGGATTGCACCGAGGCGCTGCGTCCGGATTGATGGCGCAGATTTTCGGGCCGAGGCTCGCCCATCACGCGCGGATCGCAGGCGGCCGTCAGATGACCACGTTGGGGCGGTCTGGGGGCACGCGATTGGCCCTATCTGATCACCGCATCGCTTTGGCGGCGACCGTGATCGCGATGATCGTGGTGTTTGTTGGAGCTTTGGGCAATTGCCTGGATCCAGAAACAGGTACAATGCCAGACACCGTTCTTGGCGGTGCGGCCGTTTCATGGTGGTTGGTCGGCGGGGAGCGCTGGTCTTTGGCGCGGGCCGCCTTGATACGGGGCGGGGTAAGGCCGATCTTTTTCCAAGAAAAATCGTTGTTGGGGCCTGCCCAACCCGAGGTTATTTTTGACCCAGAAGAAGGGGTGGGCACGCCAGACTGGACGGATAATCCATGCCGTGGACTGGTGGCGGGCGGAAGTGGAAGATGTGGGCCGCAGGGGGCCCGATTCTGCGTGGGTTTTTGGTTTTCGATGAAGCCGAGGCGGGCGTAGAGCGCACCTTGGCGCGGGGTTGGTGTCGACGGAACGTCAAGGCGCAGGGCGGGAATACGTGCGCTGCGCGCCTCGATTGTCAGGGCGTCCAAGAGCGCGGTGCGAACGCCCTGACTGCGGCGGGGGCCACGCGACGGGCGAGGCCGTCGGTGAGCAGAAATTCAAGGTTTTCTCCTGTGTCGCGCTGAGAGCAGCGAAAGCAGGGCGCTGCGCCACAAGCGCACCGGGCCACCCGTAGTCCCATCGAAGAAATCGCGGAGCGCGTGCCCCCGAGACAGCACCCGGTGGGTTTGAAGCCGTGCGATTGCCGATGAGGTGTCCTGCCTCATTCGTGGCGCGATTGACGTGGCCTGGGGTCGATGACGCCCCATAAAGTGCAGGGCGCGGGTTCGGGGCCGAGGACCGGCCTGAGTTGGGGCCGAAGGCCGTCCCAATAAGTGCGGCGGCCCCTGTTCGGTTGGCCTGCAGGAATGCCAGGCGCGATTATCACAGATCGAGCTTGCCAGAAGGGAATATAGGTCACCTGGCCACCTGGGGTGGATGTTGCTGCGGCTGCGTTCGGCAACACCACCAAGGCCCAGGTGGCCCATGACAGGCCAGAGACGCGGCCGGAGCCCTTCGGAGGGGAAAACCTCTGGCGCGGTCTGTGATTGCGGGCGCGGAGGTATTCGCGGCGGCCTGCCTTTTTCGATTTGCTGAAAGCGGCGGGCAGGGGGGAAAGCCGTTTGCGGCGGTTTGGCACACTGTGCGCCCCGCGAGACAGGTGGCAAGGGCCGGGTGGGCGCGACGAGGCGCGCAGACCTGGGCCGCGACTGGGGTTGCCGCGGCAGGCCGAAGACGGCGTGTTTTGCCACAGGCCACAGGCGAGGGGGCGGCCCGGTTTCATCGCGATGCGCCACAGGGGCGAGGTGCCGGTGCTTGCAGTTAAGGGAGCGACATGTGGATCCTCGTCCCCAGCCCGATGCGCCCGCCAAGGTGAGGATTGCGTCGCAGAAGATCGGCGGATCGTCGACAGGATGGTGCGCAGTTTAGGGCGATTAATCCGGCGCGATTACCGAGGTCGATCGCCCGCCGTGGCCCCAGCGATCAATATCGGCGAGCAGCATGGCGCGGTTGGCGTCCCGAAGATCTGGCCCGTCCGTGCGCGCGCGCCGGGGGCGCGCAGTTCATCCCCGTGGACAGGACGCCGACGCGCAGCGCGTTTATGACCGTACCTGCCCGGTGCCTATGCAGGCGGCGAGGTCGCGAGGTCGGCGGGGGTGAGTCGGCCGCTGGCGGGCAAGACGTCGCTGCCTGCTGTCCTATTGATCCTCGCTGCTTTGCGGCGTTTGGCGCGCTGTTTGAGCGGCCAAGTGCAGGGCCGATGTTGGGTGTCGTTGGCGGGCGCGGTGTCCCTCTTGCAGGGACAACGTGTCGGTGCCGTCCGGATATCCGCGCCGGTCAGGAATACGCAGGGCGTGGGCCGGTCAAGGGACGGTGCGATGAATGGAATCGCCTGCGCGGCGCGGCGCGGGGTGCAGGGCAGGTGTGGCGCGGCCATCGGAAAGCGGCCCCCGCAAAGGCGTGTAGCTCAATCGACGGCCGGCATTTGGCGTGTGGTGGATGGCTTGCGGGTGGCGATGACGGGGCGGCAAGGACCTGCGGCCAGCGGCCGCGGCGAAGGGGGATGGTTCGGTTTGCGTGATGGGGGACAGCTTGTGGCGCGCAGGGTTGGGCGAGGGCATCGTCCAACGTGTCGTCCAAAGCGCGCCCTGCCGGCATGGCGAAGCGTCGTTGCGCAAGGGGCGGCGTGGTCAGGTCGCAATTGGCAGCGCCTTTCAAAGTCTGGTGGCCGAGGCCGAGCACCAGCCTTCGGCCGTTTGGCAACTACGTCGAGGACGTTTTTGCTCACTGGTCCGTTGGAGGGCGGAAAACGCGCGGCGTAAAGCGCGACTGCGCTGCGTCGCGGATGGCGTGGCCCGTGAGGTAGGAGACGGGGAGCAGGGAGAAGTATGATTCGGCCAGCACGATATCGGCGGCGGGGCTCGAACGGCCAGACTGAGAGGGCCGCGCCGAAATGGTGGCGCAGGCGCGACAGCATGGGCAGGCCCTATGATGACCTGGCCGCCGACGGCCCCCGCGCCAGAGAGCTGCCAGGGCGAGAAGGCACCAGGGGCGGCAAAGGTTCAGCTGGCGCGGTGTTTCCGGCAGGCCGTGGCCCGGGCGCTCAGGCCCTGCGCGCCAGGTGCGGGAATCTCGTGATTGGTTTCCATTGCCACCAAAAAGGGGCCTGTGCCGGAAAATTGTGGTGTTGATTGACCTGCGAGGTCAAAGCGGTTGTTGAGTCCGGGTGTCAGTTGACGCGGGCGGCGAACCAAGTAACCCAACAGGGCGAGGGGTCGCCGATCTCGGTCACGTTTTTCGGCAAAGCCAGCGGGGTAGCGACCATAGATCGAAGCCGGCACAGGGTGCGTCGCCTGCGGTTTGCTCTGATGCAGGGTGGTCTTGCAGATGGTTTCGCGATCTGGCGTTTGCGGTGGTAAAGGGGCCGCGCTCTGCCTGTCCAGCGGGGCGATCAGTCCAGATCGCGGTCTTTTTTGGCGTGCATCCGCGATCATTGCGCCGGACTCAGTCCGACCATGATGACGGTAATCGAAAGCTCATTTCTGGCAGCGCAGGCCGAGGTGGCCGAGGATGAGTCGGCGATGGCTGTTTCGGTGTCATCAAGGTCGAAATTGCGGCGGTCGTTTTGTCAGGGGCGTACGTGGCGATGGCCCTTGATCGTGGGTCATGCGTTAGCAATCAAAGGGTTGCCCGGGTTCGGCGCGATAAGCCTCAACCTTTGGGTGGTGTCGCGTTTGTAGCCCTCGAATCAGGAATCAGATCGACGGGGTCGAGTTTGGTTTTACGCAGAGGTCGTGCAGGCTGGGCTCGCGCTGCGCCGCGCACTCGCCTCATCAAACCGCCCAGCGGGCGCCGGAGGAGAGCAGCACTTTGGGAACGCCCGCCTGTGCGGTGGCGGTGGCTAGTCCCTTGCCGGGGGTGGTCGACGTTCCAACAGCTGTGGTGGGCATGTTGAGGAGTGGAGACAGTGAAGGCCGCGCGCGGTGATGTTCAGTACACGAGGCGTTCCATCAGCCTAGTTTTTATTGCCCGCGTTTTTTCCAAACCGGTGACGCCCGAAGATGTTCATAGCATGGCCTTTGCGGTCAGGAGGTCTCGGGATGTGTTCACGTTTGAAGAAGGCGGTGTCGTCTCGGGAATTCCCGCGTGCCTGCGCCGTGGCGCGGGATGAAAACTGGACGATTTTCCGCAGCCCGTCAAGATGCCGCCCGGCGGAGGGGACGCGCAAGGTGACGGCCGAGCCGAAGGTCGGCTGGCGCCCGCGACTGGGGAAGCGGCCGAGGGCGAAGCGGTGTCCCCGCTGCGAGCAAGCAGTTGCGGGACACGATCGCAGGCGAAGAACGGCGTATCAAGCGGCGCGACGAATGTGGGTCGCGCCAAGGGCGGCGGCCCAGTCGAGAACTGCAAGCGTGCCCCGCAAGCGGGGCCGGCGGTGATCGGGGAATGCTGCGTCCTGGCAGGAATCGGCAAGATTGAGGTGGTTCTAGCAGTCCGGGCAGGGTCGCCGTTGGCGTTCAGCGCGGTGCGGTCACTTGCGGGGTGAGGCCGTGTCAAGACGTGGAGACAGGAATTGTGCTGTCACCCAGGGGCAGCAGGCCCCTTGTCGCCGCCGCCCAATGCGCGTGCTTTGCCCGCCCATCAGAATGAGGCCGAAGGGTTGCAAATGCATCGGGGTGGTGCTTTTGCTTGGTTTGCAGGGGGGGGCCTGCTGCCTCCCAGGCGGCTTGCGGCCGCCCCCCGCGGTATTTTTGACCAGAAGAAGGGGGAGCGTGTGATCTCTGGGCTGACAGGGTGCAGGGGGCGCTTTGACCCTCTAGCGACTCGCGTCCCGCCCCTCGGGATATTTTGGAACGAAGAATGGGAGGTGTTTTTGTGGATGCTGTGGGCGGGGCCAAGGGTCATTCGGCGCCTTCTGCGGTATTGTTTGCTGCGCTTCGTCCGGGACGGCGGTCGGGTCGGCGTCGCGGATGAGGCGTTGATCGCCGGCAAGGCCTGAGTTGAAGGCCGCGTTGGCCTTTCATGGCGGCCAATCAGGGTCAGGCCGACGTTGGTCGCGATTTCACACCCCCACGCGGTAAAGCCCGGAGCGGGAGAGAGGTGGGGATTGCCCCATCGAGCCGGCGGTTATTTGATTACCATTTACCGAGGCAGGCGGCCTGTCGTTGTAGAGGATCTTTGTCGTCCGACTGAATTGCCTTTCCGCGGAACTATACCAGCGCTGCCGATTTTTTGGTCGAGGCGTTTATGGCGGATTCCCGGACGTCTTCCATAAGTAACCAGCGCGTGTGTGCTCTTGGGCAGTAAGACGGATGCCCGTGGATTCGGCCGTGCTTTCGAAGGTAGAGGCTGGTGGCGGCTGATGGGTGGCCGAGCGAGGGTATAAGTGTCGGAGGTTTTTCTAGCGGTGGTCTTGCGGCAAGCTCAAGGTTTATGATTCAGATGGCCTTCCATCATATCGCCCAAAAACAGTGCTCGACGGCGAGCAGGCCTGATCGTTGCGGTTTTCATGCAGCTTTGAGCTCGTGTTGGTCTCGAGCGGCACGACGACGACCCAGTCGAGCTCAGCGTTCATAGCACGACGACCACGTCGGTGGCTGAGCAGAGCATGCCTTGGTTGCCAAAAGCCCAGTACCAACGATAGTGGGTCAGAGTCACACACAATGTCATACGAGCGGTGAACGATTTCGCGGCTGTTGGAGTAAATCGTCAACGGGCGTTCTCGCACCGACGCGCAGAAATCGACGCTGGCCGGCCCGAGTTAGACCCCAGGTGACGGCCGCGGGTTCAGGCGTGCGGCAAGGCTAGCTGCGGGCAATCAATAAGGCCGTGTCTCTCAGGGTGCCAATTGTCAATCCTTGGACGCGGAGGGTAGGCAGGGCGCGATCACATAAAACTAGGCCAAACCTATGACCGCTGCTCACAGGAAATCCGTCTATCTGCGCGGCCTGCGCGCGGTGAGTCCCTTCGTGAATCGTGGTCGTGCCGTTTTTCGCCTGCTGTTTTGGCGTGGCGCCACGAATGCAGGGCTGACGCTGGGGCAAGCGATGGGTCACGTCTTGTGAATCGGGCGGAGGCGTCGCAGTTTTTTGCGGCGGTTGCAGATGATGGTGGATCAAGCGGGCATTGCCTTGTGGCTGTTGGCGGCGCTGGCGGTGAACCTGCGGATGGCGGATGTATCGCGGCTTGGTTGCCCAGGCAGGCCGCACCGTCTGTGGCCAGCGGCCTGCGTGCGGGTATTTGCCTGTTCGATCAGACCGTATTTGGCGAGCGTGAAGGGGCCTATGAAGAAGACCGGAATCTGACGATTGCGGCAGAAGGTCGCGTTTCTTTTTCGGGTGGCCGAACGCCGCATCACGCCGGTCTGGTCGGATGACGGCGGTGGGCGTCTTGGTCGGGGCGACGCATCCCAAGCTGCGGCGTTGGATTTCGCCCTGCCGAATCACGTTCTGGCGATGGGTCCGCGCCGATTTGCTGGACGTCGGCGCATTTTGGCGGCGGCGGCGACCTCGCTCCGTGGGTGAGGCGCTGCGCTGAGCGGGTTGCCGTGGCTTGCCTTGTTTGACCGCGGGCGGGCCTGCCGCCATGGGCGGTGCGGGTGTGTTGTGGAAGGACCGGGTATATTATTCCGTCGCTCAAGATTTTGGGGCATTAAATCGGGGCGCTGGCGATTGGCACTTTCCCTGATCCGGTTTTCGTTTTTGGCTCATCTAAGGCATACCGCGATAATGCGCCGATTGTGCTGCGGGTGCGCGCATCACTAGCATGGTCCCAGCGAGCGCCGGGGCTGGTCGCGCCGCTAGTCTTGTGGCGCTGCGAGCCGAAGAGCGGGCAGCCGGAGCGGTGCGTCTGATTGCCGGCGCGCGGTGGCCTGGCTGTGGGGCTGTGGACCCAGCAGGTGATTCTGGGCGATCCTTTGCGGGGTTTCGGCGCGCTTTATACAGGTTTCGCTGTGGCGGCAGCTGCTGTAGGGCGGGCGCAGATGACTAATCTAGCGGATGCCTTCGATTTCCCCGCAAAGGGCGATGGGCCTTGTTTGTCGGGGTCCGTTTTTTCGCGCCATTTCGCGGCGGTGTAAAACACGCGCGGGCAGCTTTGCGAAAAGCGGTTGCGCCAGCGTGTTGGAAAGAAACGTTTGCGGCAGCCTGCTGAAGCCTGGCAATGGCAGCATCGCCGGCGGGTGGAATTGGTGGCAAGAAGGATTGCGCCACCAGACCCCGTTTGGTCAGGCGCCGATCCTAGGGCCTTGTTCAGCGACGGCGTCGCTTGATTGCACGTTTGGCCGATGAGTAGTAGGTTTCTCTCTCGGCGTGGTAGGAAGACGTAAAGTAAGCCTCTACCTCTGGCGTGACACAAAACAGGACGTCGTTGCGTCCGAAGATCGTGGAATGGCGAAAGCTGCCCGCGGGGAGATCGAAGATGACCCGCTGGCTGGGCGCAGATTCGATCAGGCAGGGCTGCTATGCGCGCCGCTGCCCGTTGGATACGCTGCGCATTGTATAAAGTGCCACCGCGCGGACCCAGCCTGCGAGATCGTTTTTGACGCGATCCATCGGCGGGCGGGGAAAGACGTTTGCCGGCCGCGCATAAGAAACAGGCCCCCGGCCGCTGCCAATGGGCAGGCCGAAGGCCAGCGCACCGGCGCGAGATCAATTAGGCGCCGACGAGCGCGAGGAAGATCAAGGAAAACGATGACATTCCGATGGTGCCGCGCGCGATCGAACCAGATGAATTGCTTGGTCAAAGGTTTTTTTCCTGAAACAGTGAATTCCATCTTCGCCGTGGCTTTGGTCTGCCATGGGATGCGGTCCTTGTCTGCCCTATTTCGTCATGTCCGCTTAGACGATTGCCCAGCCCGGGGCTGTCCACGCCCCGCAATGTGCCAAAGCGCTAGCGTCATTTGCGTTCGCTTGGCAAAGGTCATCAAGGCCTGCGCGTAGGGCATCGATGCAGTCTGGATCAAAGCGGTGCCGCGATCTTTGTCCAACATGGCCAGCCACGTCCGGTGATGCAATCGCGTCCCGGTAAGGGCGCGTGGCGCCGAACAGGGCGTCGAAGACATCACTGGACGGTTACGAATCCGTATGTCTTGACCAGCATCCCGCTGCCGCGCCCGTTTGATTAGCCCGTGCGTCCAACACCGTTCGTGATGATTCGCGGGCGATGGGGGCAAATGTCGGCGAAAGCCTAATGCGGGTCAGGAATTCGCGCTGCCGCGCCGGGATGTTCGCGGATACAGGCCCAATTCGGCGCATTCAGTTTTTTGCCGGTTTAACCAGCACCTGAATTGCTGACGCCAAAAGCTGCCAGATGTGCAGCAAAGCACCGCGCGCAGCCAAGCGCGCGTATGCGCGGCGCTATGGCCCGATTTGTTCGGCGATCAGTCGGATAAACGTCACGCGGCTGGAATGGCGGGTAAAAGCCTACTTTTTGGCATCGACCACATCGAAAACGCTTGTGCAATGGTCCGTCAAAGTAACCTTCGTCGACCGGGTACTGACGCTGGGCGGCGGCCAGGGTGAAGACGGCGGCCTCTAACTGCGGGTTGGTCAGGTCCGAACCAGAAAGCCGGGGTCGCGGGCAGACGTAAAAGTAAAGGCGTCGCGATCTAGGCCGGGTCGAACCATGTGCCAGCTGCGGCGGTAGCCTCACCCGGGCCGCCATCGCGCCCCGCCCGCAGTGTGAAAGATATCGATGATCTGCGCAAGCAAGCGCGATCTGGGCGTAGCGGATCGCCGCGCCATCAGCCCAGAGGGGCGTCCGCCGCCGTTCCAGTGTTCATGCCAGATGCCGATGCGTCCCTGAACCGTCGCTGAAACAGCAGCGGCGGCGATGTCGCACCGCGGTGGCAAGCCGGCGTAGTTCAATCAGGTTGCGGGCGATATCGCCGCCGTTTTGCAGGATGTTGACGATGGCCCGCAAACCGCTTCTGACAGGCCGGAAATCGAGCCCCGGTCTGGGCAAAGAAACGAACCGCAAGGCGGCGGTCAGGCTGGTGCGATCGTCTTGAAGTCGCGGCTTTTGAAGTTAGGTCGTCGGCTAAGTAAAGCTCGCAAATGCCGGCCGCGCGTTAAACGAAAAAACAGCCAGATCCTTGAGCAGCAGGGTAATAAAAAGAAGGTCCATCCATGTAATGACGCGCTAAAGCCCAAATAAGCACGTCACCGATGGCGGGTTGCCGATATAGGTGCAACGCACGCAATGGCCCCGGTGCCTGTCCTTCGGTCAGGTCCAAGCGCCGTGGGACAGCGGCCAAGGACATCGGCCAAAGCGCAAAGGGCCGGAACGGGCAGGCGGGGGAATCATGGGGGCGGGGTTGGCAGCAACAATGGGCCGCAGGGTTTGCGCAGTAAAAGTTTAGAGGCTGGGTCACTCGATTTGCCTAAATACGACGCATTGCCCGAACCTCAAAGGTGCGTGGCGCGGCCTGTTTGGTGCAGAGGTTCAGGGTGGGCCACGGCCTTCCTACTACGCAAGGCCATAGACCTGTCGCCCGATGTAGGGCGTTTGAACCAAGCGGGCAAAGCAAGTCGCCAGCGGTGCGCGGGACACGCTGATATGGGTGTGCAGGCGCCAAGGCGGCATGGTGTTTTCGAATCATCTGCGACATGGCCGCAGCCGGCGCAGGCCGGTGTAGGCAGCTTGTGGTCCGCCAAGGATCAAGCTGGTCAACGCGCGCATGGCCTGAAAAAGCGTTTGGCAAAGCTGTCGATCACAGGTCGCGAACGGGGTCGGCGTCAGGCTCTGTCGAATACGACGCCAAGGTTAGGGCTGATGGACCGAGGCAAGCAAATTGGTCGCCCGCCGATCACAAGGTTATTCGTCGCGTGACCAAGAAGGTTTGCGTGTTTTCCGGCGCGCTGGCCGCCGCCCATGCGGCGATGTCCCATGGTGCGCGCGCCGATATCGATGGTGCCGCCGTCTGTCAGGCGGGTGAACCCAAGCGGCAGGGGGTGGATCACAGTGGGCGAAACGTTGGAAACGGTCTTTTTTCCCGTGCGGCCGGCGGGCAAGGGTTGTCAGCGTCATTCCCGGCGCGTTCCCAAAAGGCTGCCTGCGCGCAGAGGCGGTGTATTGGGCGTCCACAAGCGTCACATCCGCGCCATCAGCCATGGCGGATGCGGGCATCATGCAACTCCGCGCCCGTTCGCGTGAACCATCCGCAAGGCCGACATGGTCGGGGTGATGTGGGTCAACGCTCAGGCGGGTGACAGGTTTGCCGGCAAGCCGGAACCCCGCCAGCCAGGTCCGGCCCAATGGGCGCGGGTGACGGCGTGTCAAAGCCGGTATCGATGCGGATCCAACCAGCCGCCCCATCGCCAGGGCGGTAGATATTGACGTGATCCAGCGCCATCGGCAGCGGCAGGCGGCATCCAAGCACGCCGGGGGCGAACAGGTTGATGGCGTGCCGGGAGCGGGCGGATCGGGAAAGGGGGTTTTGGTGATTTTCATGGGGGTGGCCGTGACGGACATTTTTCGGGCATGGTAAAAGGGTCGGCAATGCGGCGCTGTGCCCCCACCTTTGGGGCAAGACGCCCCGCCCGTCCATCTGCTGCCTTCTTGTGCGTTGGACATGACGCTGGGGGGTTTTTCAAGAATGGCGCTTACTTGAAAGGTTTCGCGGTTTTTGTTAAGTTCGCCTGATGATAACTCGGCCCGAAGGAGGGATGGAGCGCTGTCCGCTTTGGGGCAGGACGGCATTGTCCGTCGCGCTTTTGGCGATGGGCGGCAGGCGCAGACGCTGGCGGCGAATTGGGTTTTTGCACAGCGGTGCCGCCGGCTGAATTAGAGGGCGTGGTAGAGCTTGGGCGAAACGGGCGCTGACTCTGTCCTAGTCGCGGTTCGATCCGATGCTGGTGGCGCGGGCGGCGGGTCGAGCAGGCTTTGCGCGAATGTGCTTGGTTGTCGCCGCGGTGATCGCAGGTGCGTACGCAAGGGCCCGGCTTTGGACCCGATCCCCCCGCTGGTTTTCGGCGGGGAAGGCGGGCCGCAGCTTGCTGATGCAAGCGGCGCTGGCTGGGATGAGCGAGGCGGCGTGCGCGGGGCAAGAAGCCTGGCGGTGCAGAGTGGTTCGTGCCTGGCCGATCGGCTTCTGCGCCGGGCAAGCCGTATCTGGGGCATTTGCCGCAAGGCGTGGGATTTGCCGCGCCAAGCAGGCGTTGAACGCCGCAAGGTGCCAGCCGGGGCCCTTTGTGAGGTCCGCAGCTGCGGCAGTTGTGCTGTTTGCGAACTCCCGAGTCCGACCGGCTGGCGCTGGGTCGGGCGCCTTGTGGCCTTTCGCCCGGTGTTCATGGCAGCACGCCCGTGCCGCGCCTTTGTGCCATGCGGGCCGGAACCGGGTTGCGCTGGCCCTGACGGATGCGAGTAGATTGAACATCGCTGAGGAGCGGAGCCGGACGGCTTTGGGCCCGCGCGCTGTGCGAGTGGCGCCTGACGGTGCGGCTGTTCGTTGACGCGGCTGGACCGCTGAATGTCGATGCCAGGACCTTGGGCGGCCGGGGCGGATCGATGTGGGCTTGTCCCGCGGCGGGGCGATGGACCGCACGGCGCGCTTGCGCAGCGGCCTGGCTTGGTCGGTGGCGTGCGGGCTCCGGGAATCGAATGTGCAGGCATGGGCGGCACGTTTTCCGTGTCGATCACCTCTTTTTGCGCTTTTGCCCTGACCGGGGACGGTTCATGGAGACTGGGCGCCGCCAGTGTGGGGACGGGCAGGCCCGCTGCGTATGGAAACGCCTCGCACATGCTGTTGCCTGGGCAGGTGCTGGTGATCGGCGCGGTGCGGGCGGGAGCTATGGCCTATCTGGTCCTGCGGGCGCTGTGTTGGCCGCATGTGCTGGGGAGCGGCCGCGGCGCATCTGCTTCGAGCGGGCCTTGGCGGCGAGTTGCAGGACTGGCGATGTGGTGCAATAGGCGTCGGCGGGGCGGGCCGTAGGACCCCAAGTGCTGCCTGGACCGGGACGATCTGGCGGCGGTACGCTTGCGGCTGAATGCCCGGGCCGCAGACGCAGATGTTCAGCGCGTGCAGAGCGGGCGCGCTTTGCCGCCAACGGTGTTTCACCGCAGCCCGCAGGCGAACCGGAGCGAGCGCTGCAATTGGTGCAAGATGGCGCTGTGCGGCGCTGGGAGGCTGGTAGTCGCTACATTCGAGACAGTCTTAAAATATTAGACTAATCGTACCCACGAATCATCCACACTACATAGGCTCGTCGATAAGTCTGTTTGTGAGTAAATTCCCGGCAATGAATCAGGCTTGCCTGCTCTACCCACGCAGTCCTAAGCCTGTAGGCGAGCGAGCAACAAAGGAAGTAAACGTTATTCGCCAGCGACCATACACTTCAAGTAATTGGCCGGTTCAGAAAAGGACTTGACTAGCGAAACTATAGATAGGTCGGCAGCATCGGATCTGCTGGCAATTGGGGAGAGCAGGATGACACCCAGGACGGTTAATGGAAAGCTGATAGCAAGTAGAAGGCGTGGCCGTTGGTCGAAGGGTCCCGTCGATGGATGACTAAATAAATTAAGACATAAGAGCGGGCCAGATAATCCTTTCCAACATCTTGGACCACTGTGAGATTGCC
>Ga0163217_1029241_pt1 | contig 15325 bp, 22 predicted proteins | sample SynspAceP_FD_185933 | JGI IMG/M metagenome (GOLD analysis project Ga0163217, IMG submission 185933) | Saline lake microbial communities from Ace Lake in Antarctica - Synechococcus sp. Ace-P (PacBio error correction) | ecosystem: Environmental > Aquatic > Non-marine Saline and Alkaline > Saline ...
CCCCCTAGGAGAGGAGAAATTATAAGGGGGGCCCCGCCCCGCTTTTTTGGGGCCCCATGCCCCCGGGGGTCCAGAATCGGCAAAAATAAAAATCCTGGGCCGGCCTTTTCCGGCCAAACGCACCACGCCGATGCCTGCTCGAACCACGAAAATAGGTGAAGCTGGCGGCCGCAAGGAATGGGAGTGAAATCTTACTTTCTTTGGGAAGGCTGTTGGGGGGTCCAACGCCGCCCGAAGGTGCGGGCCGCCCGCAAAGCCGGCTTCCGCAAGCTGCACTCCGCAGCGCCTTCCCCCTAGATCAGGATTTACGAGATCGATCGGCAAGATCAGGAATTTGCGCCCCCTTTTTCGCTTGCCGAGCAATCTTGAATCCACCACTTCAGCGGGTGTTCCGCCGAAAGTTCGGCGCCGATGAGCCGGCGCCGGCGGCCTTGTCGGCGCATCCCGTTTCCCCGCGAAGGGGCTGTAGCCTGGCCAACGGCTGGAAAGATCTTGCCATCGCCGCGAGGCCCCCGTGGATTCGATTGCGGCGATCCAGGTTTCCGGCTAATCTGCATCGCCCATGAAAGCGATAGCCCTCCCATCCATGGGCGTGGACACCGGCGGTTTTGCCGGCGCAGTCCCCAGCACGCATAACGAATGGAGTTGGAGCAGCCGCATCGAAACGCGGGTGGGCAGCAGCCCGCCACCCGCTTCAAGGCCATCGCCGAAAGGAGCGTGGCCTCAAGGCAAACCAGTGCGTCAAGGATAAAAGCCGTTTCTCCTGCCAACGCGCCGTAGAAGCCGGCCCATCGCCGCGCTGCGCTCTAGGCCGTCCAGGCTGCAGGCCCGCAAAGCCCGCCGGACCAGGGTCATCGACGGGCCAATTCCACGCGCCGCGCGCCCCATCACGCATCGGATCCCCGGCGGCGGCCATCCAGGGTCCAGGCTGTGGCGGTGAGCAGCCGCTCGCTCATTACCCGCTGGCGCAGCTGATCCCAGTTGCTGGCGGCAACGCTCGAGGCCGGCCAAGCTGGGGGCGGGGCGAGGCTCACCGAAGCGCCGCTGCAAGGGCAGCTGGGCCGCCAGGAGCAAGCGGGGATCCGCGTGTGCCATGGCCTGTTCCAAGCTCCGCCATCCCCGCAGCCATCAGGCAACTGCGCGCTGGATCGCCCAGGTCGTCCTTCATTCGATTCCGGCTCAAAGCAGCTGATCTAGGCCCGATTTCCAGGGCGCTGTCTGCCTCACCGTCGGCGCGGCGAGCACCGCCTGAGCAAGCAGGTCTGACCGCATCCAGCGGCCCGAAGGGATCGGAATCGCAGAGAAGAGCAACAGCACGTCAGGGCGTTGCCGCTCGATCTCCCAGCCGCACCGGCGCTGAGAAACCCCCCAACACAGCGACAAGCCGGCGCTCGCTTGGAGCTGGCCAGATTCGCGAAACAAAGACTCTTGCTCGTCCTGAAATCGATCAACAAGCAAGGCCTGGCGCCCAGGGAGCTCTTCGCCGCCAGCGCCCCAGCAGGCCAAGGGCCAAAGGAAATCACGAGTCGGTTGCTTCTGCGGGCGCCCGGGTGGGCAGGGTTGTGCTGGCGCAGCCTTGATTCCAGCAGCCCGCCGGCCCATCCCAGCGCAAGCTCGATAGCCGTAGCACCGGTACCGGCCTGGTGATACAGCGCGAAAGCGCTGAAAATTCAAAGCGAAAACGATGCATCTCCGTTCTCTGCCCCCACGGTGGCGGCTCTTTCATGGCCGCAACAAAGTCTTCGCATGTGGCGGCGTGCCGTCATGACGCTGCAACATACACGCATGCAGCCATGACAACGCGTGGTCAGCAAAGGGTTGGAAGCATGCGGAATCACTTCCGAGCCCCTTTCATAGATCGTCGTTGGTAGACGTTTGTCATCGCCTGGTATTGGTCGGCTGCTACCGGATGGCCGTTGACCGGCATCTTCACGGAACTGGGTTGTTGCGCAGATCGAGACTCCTCGATGCCTTGACAAGCAGCGAATGTGAGAATCACGAGTGAAGGATTGATACCTGATACAACCGTAAGACCCTCTTTCAAGGAAGTCTGGGAACCAACCGTCGCGGCAGTGATGCATCCGGTCCTTATGAAATACTCGTGCAATCACACTCTCGATGCGCTCGAGTTTCGCCGCCGTGCGGTGACCCATGGCAATGAACTCACTTGGAGTTGAAGGATGTGAGCTCTTGTTCTCTCACGCGCCATCGTTGAATGGCGCACGCACGATGTTGAATTCACGAGTCGTACTCCAGCTCCATAACACGCGCTCATCCCCAGCCAATCCCCGTTGCAGTGAGGCCATGGGGCGGTCGAAGGGGCATCGGCCGGCTCCACGTGAGGCGGAGTGCACGCTGCGCCCGAGGCTGTGGTGAAGGTCTCGCCACATCTCCAGCCGCCGTCCACAGGGCAAACAGGTAAGAGGTTTGGGGGAATGGGTCGTCCCAGTCGCTAAGTGCCTGATTCCCCTCGCACTCGCCCCTGCTCCAACCGTTCCGTTGAGACAGCACCGGGCAAGGTCGCTGCGGTCGGCCCTCCATGGCGCACGCGAAAACCTTGAGCAGATCAGGACGATCAGGTGAAAACTGATCGCCGGAACCCCTCGGCTTCGCACTGGGTCGTGAACGTCCCGCCGCTGGCGTAGAGCCTTCAAGGGTGGTGTTGGGTCTGGGGCCGGATGCGCACCAAAAAGCTGGTGCGCCAGGAAGGGCCTGGCGTTGGCGCCAGGATCACGAGCGCGGTCTCCCTGGCGCTGGTGGCCGCCGGCGCAGGTTTTCGCATCATTGCCATTCCAGCAAGTTCGAGGTTCCCGCCGCGCAGTTCCACCGGCGGCGAGGGTGACGGCCTGGAATGGCTGGGCAAAGGCCAGGGCCCGCCTCCCACCAGGGCCTGGTCCGAGAAAGGCCACGGTCAAGGTCCGTGGATCGAGGCGATAGGGAAACGGCTGTAGTCGGTCCAGCCGGTCACGCAGTGGGAGCCAGGCTCATCGGGTCTGGATATGCCAACGCTTCTTGTCCTGGCCGCCCCGTCGGCCTCCCAAGGCAAGGGGTCGCCGGCCCTGGCCGGCATGCAGCCCCTGGGAAACCAGCAGGCCCCAGAGGCACGGCCCAGTGCGACCGCGTCCTGGCGCGAAGCGGCGTAACCGAGGCCGTCGCCGAGACCACGCCGATCTAAGCGGCCCGATTCGAGCAGTTTGCTTAAGATTTCTGGCGTCCTGCCAGCCCTGCTGGCCTGCTGATAGGGGCCGAGTTTGATGCCGTTGGCTGGGGTAATCCTGAAGGGGCCGGGAAGTTCCTCGCCAGAGAAGACGGGGCCTGTATTCTGCAAACCTCGAGCGGCGAGGCTTCGGCAAGGAACAGCCAGTCACCAGACTGAAGAACAGCGGCGGCCAAGCGGCCGTGCCTGAGATGCGAAAGCGAGAGCGTGATAGCATGGCGTGTTGAGGCGGTGGAGAATCCCGAAGGGATGCCATCAGCAAAGCCCCAGTCCCCGATCAAAGTGCAACTTGGAAGCTCCGCTACGTCTGAAATGCAAACGCCACTTACAGGAAGCTGGAATGGCCGGCTCCGCCAGCACCCTGTGCTTGTCGCGTCCTGCACCGCTTGACCACAATCGCAGGCCTCCGCTGGCAAGATCTCGACGGCTTCCATTTCACTGCGGTTGGTGACCCCAGATCTCCTCGATCGTGAGGGCCTTGGTGCCCACACTGCTGGATCAACACCCCCATCAAGTCCCCTGAATCACTGGGCGATCTTTCGCCCGGCGATGCCCACGCTGTATCGATTCAACATAGGCGCTGCGTTTGAAAATGCAGACTTGACAGCCGCAATCGGTGTAAAGCGACATCTCCGCTTCGGTGCTCGCGGGGCTCGCTGGGCCCGGAACCAGCAGCGTCAGGGGGGACAATCAGAGGGACCCAACAGACTGCTGCTCCAACGAAGAAGGAAGTCGCAAGCAAGAGTGATCAATCACCCCCATGCTGAATGCATGATCAGCGGAACATCAATCCACCAGGAGTGCAGCCATGGAAGGTCTGCATTGGATCTGACCAGGACTTTGCCCACTAAGCCATAGGCTGGCCCAGTTTTTGGTTCTGTACTGTTGCCGGCTCAGGGACAAGGTCCCCATCACCCTGGATCAGAAGCAGCTCCATGCAACCCGTCAAGCCCTGAACTGCTGAAATTGTCGCACCTCCCAGCACCTTGAGCCGCCTGGGCCTGCGCGGTCTCCAATTTCTGAAGAGTCATGAACTATGGCTTCGAGATGAATTCTTCAAGATCGCCGATCCAGCAAACGCCCCGAGTGTGCCTGGAGCTCTAATCGCCTGTGCCACCCGCGTGGTCAAGCTCCACCCAGCGCTCGCCGTTGCGCCGGCAACACATCCCTCGAGCAACTCAGGGCTGGTTGCCCCGTTGGCAGCAGCTGAGATGGTGAGCGCCTGGGAATGAGCCGCGCCCGGTCGAGAAGATGGCAGCCCGCAGCCAGCGGAACTCCAGCTCGAAGACCAGCCTGCTGGTGCGCGCCAGAGACATGAAACACTGATATCGGCTCGGGTGCACGAACGGCGGGCTGCGGATGGTCGCCCATGAACTGCGGCACGGCCCCTGACCTGCGCGAACTGGCCTGCAAGCTGCAGCTTGGACAGATCGCAACAGCCGCTGCAAGACGTGCTGAAACCGCCGGCTCGACGACCATCGATGCATCTCTCCAAGACCTGATGGAGAGGGCACGGACCGATGGCAAGCCCTGTTCATCCCCACGCGCTGGATCTCGGCTCAGTGCAGCGGAAGCCTCTGTGGAGCTCGAAAACTCTGGGTGGGCCGGACTTGACACTCCTGGCCGAGTTTCCGCCGGACCTGCCCTGATTTCTCGCCGACAATCGGCGGCATGCGCAGTCCTGCTGAACTGCTCGAAAAACGCCCTGAAATTCACGCCCTGAAGGGGCAGGGACGCCTGTAAGAATCCTGCACCGAACCAGCCAGTGGGTTCGGTGTCAATCTGCGACACCGGCCCGAATCCCGAGGAAGAACGGAACCGATTTTCCTCGACCGCTCCGCCTCCTCCCAGACCTCTGGCACACATCGGATTCGGTGGGTCTGTCGGTGTGCCGGCGAATCACGAGGCCCACGCGGTCGCAGTGGGTGTCCTCGAGCGGCAGGAAGCCTGCTTTCACTTCACGTCCGCGACCTGGAAAGGCCAGCAAGCCTCTGGCCAGAGTCCGCCTTGACGAGGGCCACCCAAAAACCGTAGTTTCAACCACGTCCCGCCTGGCTAAACGCGTGCCCGTGCCTTTGCCCCATACGTCCTAGAAAGGCCTAGGACACCTCCTTTCACGGAGTCGACAGGGTTTCGAATTCCCCTGGGTATTCAATTCGAAAGGTTCAAAGCGTTTTTGCTGACTTTCGATTGACACCATTGCTATAACGGCGAATTCGCGCTGTTTTACGCGATTGCGCAACCACGAGCTGTTTTAGCTATTTTCTGATAAATGTTAGTTTTTCGAGGTTTCCTGCTTCTTGGCTCTTGTTTTGGTGCGAAAACAAACTCGCAGTTAGAAAGGGGTTAATCAAGTTGCTGACCTGGACTCTGATGAATCAAGCGCTGCTCAGGTGCAGCGAACAACGCCTGACCCTGCGTTTCGCGATCAACCTGATTCAGAGGCCTCGTTCAGGCTCAGAACTGCTGCGGCAGGCCCTTGGCTGGCCCGACGTGGCCTCCCGCTGCACGCCGCAGATTGGCGGCCAGATCCTCACGCCGTCGCTGCTCGATCAGGCCGATCGGCATGCCCTGGCGCCCCTGAACCGCAGTTCGTAAGAAGCTGGAGCCCGGCGATCACCTGCTCACAGCCCCAGGCCCCCTCGCAAGCGCCGGAAATCACCCTGGCAATCGCGAAGTGAAGCCAGGCCTCCTCGGCCTTCGCAACTTCCGAGCTCAACGCGAGCCTTGAGCGCAGACCGAGAAACTCCTGGCAACCGACTGCCTCAAAGCCCACCCGGGCCGCCGCGCGCCAGAGCAAAGCGGAGGTAGCGAGTTGGGGATGAATGCGGCTTGAGGTTCTCGTAATCGTGATGACCGTCCCAAACCAGGGCATGTTTGCAGATCCAGCGCAGCTGCACGCCAGGCGGCGCACACCCGGGACAGGCGCCCAGCCCTCCTGATCGTGTCGAGGTCAACGGCCGGCTTGTTCAGGATCCAGTCGAGCCTGGGGCATACGAAGGCCCGAAGTTGTGCCGCCAAGAGAAGAGAACGCGAACATCGGGGGTTTGGAGGTGAGGGCGCTACACACCCATGTCAGAACCCAACGCTAACCTCCGATCTTGGGCGCTGGTGTGGCAAGGCCTGGAATTGCTGCCTGATCAGGCTTGCCTAGATTTGGGCGCATTTTCAGGAACCCGTGGCTGAATGCGCACCTCACAGCAAGCGCTGGCCAGAGCGATTCCCGCATGTTCACCTTGTGTTCAGACTGGGCCGGTCCTAGTCCAGCGACCGCCGACGACGCCTCAGCGTCTGCTCAAGACAGATGCCAACCACCCTGCGTCTGATCAACGCAGCAGGGGGTCCGCCTTCTTTCGTCACGCCGATGCGGACTCCCCGAGGCTGAAGCTCCCCCCAGTTCCTACCACCCCTCTCCAACTTGACGACCACCAGCGCGCACGAGGCCCACCCGTCAACCTCTACAGAGCCGAAGGCCCCTACCTCGCACCAGTGCTGGCAACTATCCCTTGTGCCGAAGGGGCGATCGGCCGGGTAACCACATCACCTTCCGACCTCTCCGAAGGCAATCTCACTACGGTGGAGACCCGAGCATCGCATCATCGACGGCGAAAACGCACGCAAGCCCAACAACGCGCTCTATTCAACTCGCCAGCACTCCGCCAATGGCGACGGCCTGGACAGACAGACGGTTTCCCTCCCTGCGTCCGCCAGCTCCAGTACGAAAAAGATGCGGAGACCATCTACGGGTCTGCTCCGCTTCCTCTGCGACATTGAGCCAGGCAGCAAGTGAAAATCACATGGCTCAGTGGGAAAGGAAATGCGGCGCTGCGATGAGTGAGGCCAAAATGTCAAATCATGCTGGCCACCGCCAAACGTGCAATGCCCCGATGCGCGCTACCTGCGCGCATGTCGATTCCTGGGTGAACGTGCCAAGAATCCTGGCACAGTTCCTGCGGCAAAGGCCGGCTGATCAATGGTTTGCCCCACCACCGCCAACCTGCTCTACGAAGAGGATCGCCAGTCCGTATCTAACCGGTTCCCTGAACCATTTCCGCTACACCAAGGCGATCCAGCCGTGAGCAGAAAAATTCCTCCGCGTGGGCGATGTATTATCAGGGACGGTCGGCCGAACACGCGGAGGAAATCTGCATCTGAATCGAGATGCCCAAGACCCAACGTCTACATGTTGTGCTCAGGGCATGATCCAGGCTCGACGAAGCCTGACCGGCCGCTGCACCCAAGGGGCTGATGGAGCGTGCTCCGTCCCCAGCTCATGAAGGCTGACGCTTGGCACGTCGAGACTTACTGAAAACGGGTTTTCAGCCGCGGTTGACGCTCTTGGCTTGCCTACGGCAGGCCATCTTTTTGCCGAAACAGCCACAAAATCTGCCGGCAAACGCTGCGCAGGGTGCGTCCTGCCAGCTTTTGTGGGGTAGATCAGCCTGAATGACGCCTCTCCATGAACCAGCAACCCTCACTCAATCCACTCAGGGTCGGGTGCGCCAGGAGCGCGTGAATCCTCGCCCCAGTGCTGGTGATTGTCTGGTGCCAGCGGCGATCTCACAACCGCAAGCTTGTTGCATGCGCTGTTTCGAGCTGTTCCGCAGAAGCGGTTGCCAGCGAGTTCGTCATCCTCGCGTGCTCGACGCCCCTGAGTGACGACGACTTCCGCGAAGAATGCCGAGGCGACTGGCTGAACGATCCGTGATCACCCCCGCGCTGAGCATTTCGCTGGAACCTCTACTACGAACCGGTCGACTGCAGTCAGGCGAGCAGCTTCTGCCGCCTGGCCCGACACTCGCCCGATGGCCTCGACCGGCTGCCGGCCACGCGGGCACGCACTTCATTCGTCGTTTCACCTGATTTTTACGGGCAGCGGCTGCCCGCCCTCTGCCGAGCCGCCTGCTGAGCGACCCGAACGCGCAGCGGGTGGTATCGAAAACCATTCGGCGGATACGGGCAGCGCGAGAAGCTCAACGGATCGTGCGGGCCTGCGCCCAAGAAATCAGGTCTTCCGAATCGACCAACTACCTGGGCAAGGAGAGGTCCAGAAACATCTGGTGCTGCGCTCGCCAACACGTCTTTGAGCCGGATCGGAACCGCAAATTTCATCTCCAGCGTGCAGATCACCGCCCTGAAACCGTCGGGGGAGGAAGGCCGGCCTACTAGACGGTTCCGGCGCCTGCGCGACATGGTCCAGAACGACCTTCACCCAGATGCTGGCGCTCACCCACGATGGAACGCCCAGCGGTTTCGACCCGAAGCGATCCGCAAACGAAGGCCAAGGTGCTGCAGGCCTGCCCGCCGGCCAAACAACAGGAGCCCTGGAAATTTGCTGCGTGCGCGGGCAGTAAAGCGCCGGCGCAAGCCAGCCGACCCGTTCAAGGCTATCGCGACGACCGGCGTGACGCCGAACGCACCGACCTGAACCTATGTGGGATGAAGCTCGTCATTCGACACTGCGCTGGAAGGCCGTGCCTTCTAATCTGCGCACGCGGCAAACGCGCCTGCCGAACGGCGGCCTCTCCGAGGTGGTGCTTCACCTTCCGGAAGCTTCCCGTCCACCTCTTTCGATGCGCCGGCAGCAGCAACGCCAACCAGCTGATCCTGCGCATCAGCCCGATGAAGGCCGCTGCTTGGTTTTTGATGTGAAGCGCCGGTTCAAGGCATGCGCAACCGACCGGTCGAATGCACTTTTCCCTACGACGAATCTTCGGAACCGTCTGACGAGGGCTACGTGCGCCTGCCTGGCCGACGCCATGCTGTGACCCCCACCCTCTACACCACGCCCGATGAAGTGGAAGCCGCCTGGCGGGCTGTACACGCCGCTGTCTGGAGACTGACGAGGACAAAGCCCCCTGGCAGTGCCGGTTTATCCCTCGAAGGCCGGCGGCACCTGGGGACCGGTGCCGCCGAACTGCCTGCTGGCCTCCGACGGCTGATGTGGCGCCGTCCCTGAGCTCGCAGACACCTGAACCAACCGCCGAACCTCCCTGCGCTCGCCGATGTCCCCCCAGCTTCACCCTTCAGGCCTCCGCTCCGAATCTCTCCCCGAACCGAGGTGCCGAATTATCTCGAGCCATCTGGGGGCACGGAACTCGACGCCTCCACCGTGAGCTCCCACCTTCAACTCCTGGGGTCTGGGAGCCGTCGTGGCTGCAAGCAGCACTGAATCCGCCGCACCGGCCACATCGACGGGCGATTCACGCCTTGCTCAACAAGGAGCTCTTCGCCGCCGCCTACGCTCTGTCACAAACAACAGCGGTAGATTGCGGCTTGCCCGCTCGCACAAAATCCGCGCTCGAATGGCCCCCGAAGCTGTCACGCCTGGTGAGCAACCGGGTGAAACACGCCGAGGATTCTGGCGCGTCCAGTTTTGTGACCAGGCGATCAGTGCCCACACGCCGCGCCGGCTGTATCACTCGCTGGCCCTGACCGCTGCGCGAAGACCAAGCCGCTGGAAACGCTGGTGGCCCCGCCTACTGCCCCTACCGAGGAGAGCTAGTGGCAGCCCACCCGCCTGTGCGACGGTGGTCGTAATCTGCGGGGCGGCAAGGGCGCCATCGGAGCAGCCTGGCCCTTGTGGTCGCTGGTGGCGGAGGGAGCTCTTGCTGGGTGGTGGAACGGATCTCTCGTGAATTCCCCGTACGATCTGCTCGAAGCCCTGGCTCTGCCCCAACGCGGCGGGTTTAGCTCGATCAGCTCGATCGGAATCCCGCCCTGCTCGATGTCTTGGTGGACATTCATCGCCACGGACGAGCGGTGGAACGACCTCAACTTTGCGGCAGCGCGGCTGGACCGAATCCGCTGCGCTGTGGTGTTCGATCCGCCCGGCCGCCGTCGAGGCCCGTCACAGGTGGTAGCAGCTCGACTCGACGTAGAAGGAAGCAACCCGTGCAGGGCTGCGCTGGCGCCTGGATCGCCGTCGGCTCGGTTGCATTTCTGAACAGTACGCAGATCCCACGCGACCGCCTGGATGTGGCCATCGGACTGAATCCAGCGCTCCGATGCGGAGCGTCAGGTGCCGGTGAGTCCGTTCCCGTGGGATTCCCAACAGGCCATGCCCGGTGCCCTGTTGGTCTGCGCTGAATTCTGTGCCCGCAGGGGAAAAAACCGCTGTGCGTCCATCCTCTGCTCCGAAATCGGCGGCTGCATGCGCCTCGAAGCCGGTGGGGTGGCGACGATGGACTGGCCGAGAGGTGGTGACGCGTCTCGGGGGACAAGCGAGGAGTGGGAAGATGGGCCGCTCTGCCTCAGCCGGTGGACACCGGAACTCCACAATCCCTCTGCTCGGCCGCCGCCGCGGCCCCTGGCTTGCCAAGCTGCTGCTCTTTGAATCCGCGTCCGACACGCCGCCGGCATTGGCCGTTATTGTCGGCCCCCTGAAGCGCAGCGTCAAAACCCTGCCAGCCTCTGCGCTGACAGGCATTGTGCGCCAGCCGGGCGAGACGATCCAGACCTCAGGTGGGACCCGGATATCCTGTCGATCCCAGCTGCTCAGCCGGCCGCGGCGGCCCTGCCGCAACCTGACAAACTGCTCTGTGAGCTCGACTGGGTGCAGCGCAGCTTCCCTGGTGGGGGCGGCAGCCGATACTGCATGCTGACAGAGTGACCTATCGGGCCCTCTTCGATGGCCGGGACTGCCTGGAGGCCGCCCCCCAGCTGCGGCTGAACTGGCCCTTGACTTGAGCTCCTGTGGTGCTGGTGGATGGAGCCAGCCGCCAGGCTGGATCGTGTGGTCCGCCCTGGTGATGCGGCTTCCGCGACCATTGCTCGCCATCCCTCCAACGTTGCCGGGGTCAGGTGCCAAACGGCGTCACGCACCGAGCGACATACAGCCCCTCTCAGCGAAGCCTGGCGGCCATCGCGATGCCGCTGTTGGGGTGGCTGCCCGCACCCCAGCTCTCAAACTTGCCTCACGGCAACCTGGGCTTGCTGCCCCGCCCACGAGCTCGAAGAATCGTCGATCAGGCTGGAGCCTGGGTCCGATCTGGCTTGAGGCGCACCTCGATTCGGCCGCTGCCTGCCGCTGCTGGAGCCGCCGCCTCAACCATGGCCCTGCGGGCACAGCAGGATCGATTCGCTGTGCCTGAAGAGGCCACCGCAGCCCAGCCGCGGGCCCCAGTCCCCAGGCAACGCCAAGTTCACCGGTGGCGCCTGGCGATTCGCCAGCGATTGCCTGCCTTTCCTTCCGCTACCCCGAAGCCAGTGAGCTGCTGGCCCGGCTCGGCCTGGCGTCTGCTGCTGGCAGACCGCTGCCGTGAGCCCCTGCGAGCGGCTGCCAGGCGTGATCCCTGCTGGGGGCTACCAACTGCACTGCCGCGCTGCTGGCGCCAGTGCCGCAGCCTTGCTAATTGCGCCGTGCCGCCGCGGCCGATTGCCGATCGTAATGCGAGTGCGGCGGCCTGCCTGACTGCTCGGCGAGTCAGCTGGTGGACGACAACGCGGGGCCCACGCAATGGCGGGCTGTTGCCCGTTCTCAGCGCGGCGACGGCGCCCTGCAGCTGGGCTATCGCCAGGCCATCCCTGCCGATGGCGCGGCCTGCTGGTTCTCCGCCAGGGAAGGCCTCTGCGGTCCAGAGATTCCAACCGTCTGGGAGTCTGCAGCCCAGCGGGCCTCAGCGCCCTGGGGCGGAATAAAAAAACAAAAGCCCCCCCCCCGCTCTGGCAGCTCGAAGGCTGGGCTGCCGCACGGCCGGAGGCTGTGAGCCGGCGAACCTGCATGCAGCTGGCGCACTGCACTGAGCGCTTGCGCCAGATCTGCCATCGCCTGGGGGGCCGCCGCCGCCCCCGCCCACCGCTGCCCCGCTCCATGCGGCAACCTGAGCCGGCAGCCTGTTCGTTTTTCACCCAATCGACCCTTGACGACCTCCCACCAACACCGCCCACTCGGAGCTGTGGTTGTTACGCCACGGCGTGCTACCTACACTGGGCCCGCAGGGCGCCACACCGTGCACTACCATTCTGGCCGTGGTTGCCCGATGGGCGAAGACGAGGCCGCGCCCTGGCTTCGGTGCTCTCTCCCTCAGCTTGCAGCGTGCTCTGCAGCCCGCGCTGCGGCCGTCGACCTGCGAGCCTGGGCGGGGCTGGCCGGCGGCCGGGCCCTGCCCTGTGAGGATCTGCGCGAGGGACTGACGTCGGACTCGAGGGCATCACGACCGCCGAAATTCGCCAGTCAAGATCCCCGTTGGAGTGCCGGAGCCATGTTGCCAGGCGGCGAGTAGTGGTGGCCCAAGGGTGGATCCAGCCTGCCAGCGGGTGATCGCCGCTTGGCCCTGGCCACGGTGCCGGCTCCACGGCCAACCGGGGGCGCTGTTGCCCCGGCACAACACCTGCGGGCCCTGGGGGTTGCTGGCTTGGGCTCGGGGCAGCCGGCGGCGGCCTGCCTGTCGCTGGCAACCGTCAACGGTTCAGCGTGCTCGGTCACGACGGGAACAACGGTGATCCTGCGCTGAATGCCCCACCCCTGCCCAGCTGAGCCGATGACCAGTCGGTCTCTGGCGACGCTGATCGCCTTATGGCCAGCGGCGTCAGCCTCAGCTGATCCACAATCGGCCATGCCTGTTTCTGTTGCTGCTCGTGCCAACCGTTGCGGCGGAGGACTTTCGTGCTCGGTTGATGGTGACAATGCGCGCTGGGTCGGGCCCTGTCTGCTCACCGTCGGGCCACGGCCTTTCTGCTGAGCCATGGAGCAGGCACAAGCACAGCTACCGGCCTGGAACCTGCTCGTGCCGGTGCCCTGCTGTGCCTCCGGCGACTGGTGCGCGAAGCTCGCTGCAGCAAAGCAGTGGTCTCAAGGCGCCGGCCTGGTTCCATAACGCTCGATCGCCCAAGCGCTTGCCGTGCCGCGCTGCTGATCGGCGCCAAGTGCGGCCTCGAAGTGTCAGGCCGACGATGTCTTTCTGGTGCCTAGGGCGGCGCCGCCTGCCTTCGCCCGCGGGCTGGCCTGGCGCCAAGGAGTGGTCCTCGCGGCCCTGTTCCACCGTGGCCGGCCGCCTCGCTGTTGCTGCCTGCCCTACCTGCGCTGATGGTGCTGAACCGGCGGGATCCTGCCCGCTGCCTGGGACGCGGGGCAAAGGCCCTGCTGCTGGCACGCAAGCGTCTGGTGGTGGGTCGGCCTCATGCCTGGCGCTGGCCGGCTACCTGGCTGGCAAGGACGAGGGCCTGCGGCTGGCTGAGGCTGTAGTTCGGCTTGAAGCTGAGTGTCGGGCCCTTAAGCCATCGCCTGTTCCTCCTTCTCCAACCAGCGCGCCAGTGGTCCGCGTCGGCTTCGCTGCCTTGAGCCACCATCCAGACCGGCGTACGGGCCCCGGCTGACGCACTAGATCAACGACGGCGGAGCAATGGGGATCGCGGGGCCAGAGACATCGGCATCGATGAACCCTTCGGAGAAACGCTGCCTGGGCTGCGGTGCTACGTGCCATCACAGCAGCAGGACCCAGTGAGCGAAGGAATCGCGACTCACCAGGAAGTAGCGCCCGCAGAGCTGCGGCTCTTTTTTCTGCCCGCCTCGCGGGCTTCCGCGCCAGGCGGGCCAGCACCGCCCTCAAGCTGCCGGCGCCCCAACGATCCAGGCCGGGGAAGGAGCCGCAGCGAGAGTGGCGTCTCGCTGCTCCCACAGCCAGACCCACCTGGGTGTTCATCACGGGGTCCCGCCACTGACGGCGAAGCCGCCAGGTCACAGCGCTCCGGAGTGAATCGGCGCACTCACCAGTCTTTTCCCGATTTCGAGGCCAGCACCATGTCGGTTTATCGCCACGCCTTTCTCACCTTGCGGGCAGGCCGGTGCCATCACCGCTGGGCGGGTGAGCACACTTCGCCGGGCAGCACCGGCAACTGATCCAGCCAATGGGCGCCATGGATTGCGCGACGGGCAGGGGCACAGCTGCTCAAGCGAGCGTTGTGTAACAGAGGATCCGGCCTGATCGGGTGTCAAACGATCGCCGCCGGCGCAGGGCGGCCTGGGCCCGCCTCCAGCCAGGCTGACGCTCCATCAGCGCCACCAGCCGCTCCTGCTGCGCATCACCGGAAGCAGGGCCGGGGCCGGCAAGGCATGCGCTGCTCGCGCGGCCAGTGCGAGCGAAGCACCGGCCTCTGGTGGGCAGGATACTTCACACCACCTCGCTCAGTGCGCAGCGGTGGCCGCTCGATCTGCAAAACACCGGACGGAGGGCGCCAACGGGGCAACTGGGCCCGGATCACCCACAAACCCAGGACGGGTGCAAAGGATTGGGCGCCCTTGCAGGGCGATCTCCAGCCAGCTGCATCCACATCGAGGTCTATCGATCAGCACCAGGCCCAGTGTTCGAAGGCCACCTAGCCGTCTGCCTTCGGTGGCCTCGTCAGACTTTCGCGCCCCCTGGCGCCGCAACTTCAGCCGCAGCAGGCGGTGGCAGGGTGGGAGGATGCAGGTGGCCGCAAAGCGCTGAGTCGAGGTAAATGGCGCATGCACGCTGACCGCCTGTGGTCGGGCCACCACCCGTCTCAGCAATGGCTCAAGCTGCTCAATCATGGGCCAGAAAACGCCATCGCAGAAAGGTGTCTTGCCGGTGCCGGCATAAGCCACTGAGCACAAGGGGTGCCATCCTGCGGCTGGCCATCCAGCTTTGACGAAAAAGCCTCAAACGGCCGTTGCTTTGGCCGGCGGTGGAGCGCAACCTGCTTTTGACGGCCGGACGGGGCCCCAGCCGATCTCGAAGGCACTGCAACCGATGGAGAGCAAGCCCCAGCTGCCCCGGGCGCTCTGGCAGGGGGAGCCGGCCAGGCCGGCCACAGGTGGGGGGCGGGGGGGGGGCCGATCGCCGGACCGATCAGGCCTGCGACGAGCGACGAGCCGGTGTGGCCCAGGTTTTCCGTTGAGAAGCGCGTTGCCGCAGCGTGACCGGAAGCTTGTTCCGATAAGATCTGCCGGTTGGTTCTCTGGAGTCTGTTTGGTTGATTCACGCTGGCCTCTCTGCCAGAGCGTTCCGCAGGAGGCTGTTGATCGTTTGCCTGCAGGCCGGCGGCGTAGCGCACACCGCTTTGCGTCGTAACATCACCACAAGGCAACGCGCAGGCCAGGGGCAAAGAGGGGTCATCAAAGCCAGCTTTGCCTAGCCGGTGGCCCCG
>Ga0163217_1085573_pt1 | contig 15324 bp, 13 predicted proteins | sample SynspAceP_FD_185933 | JGI IMG/M metagenome (GOLD analysis project Ga0163217, IMG submission 185933) | Saline lake microbial communities from Ace Lake in Antarctica - Synechococcus sp. Ace-P (PacBio error correction) | ecosystem: Environmental > Aquatic > Non-marine Saline and Alkaline > Saline ...
AGAGAGAATCTCCTTATTTCCTCCACATGGTTGTCTACCCTAAATATTGAAGCCTCTTCGTAAAAATGGGTAAAACTTTTATTCCCCTTTCGCCAGACCTCGGTAAAGTAAAAATATTTTTTTTTTTAATATTTCGGGACAAATTGGGATCCCTTTAGATCCCGGTTGTATTGGCAGTAAAAAATTTTCTTCTTTCCAAGAAGAGGAAATTTTTTTTGAAATATCTACTTGTCCCCATATAAAGGAAAAATATATTTTCAAAATCAAAAGACTTAAAATTTCAACGGAAAGAGGGGGCTGTAAGCCCTTCTTGGTCAATCTAAATTTATAAAAGCGTTTTGCCTCTTGTTTGAAGCTTCGCAGTAAAAACCGATGGATGAACTGATGTGGCAATTCCATTCTGGATCACCGCATCAATTTAAAAGTTTTTCTCCTCTGCAAATGAACGTAAAACCGCAGAAACAAATATAGGGGAGTACATCATCCAATTTCCTTGGCATTAACACGTGTTTAGGTCAATTGGCTTTTATCGGAACACCAAGCTCCAGCACTCCATTAATAATTGTTCGCATTCCTTTGCTAATAGGTGGGCGAAAAAGTGGCACTTTTTGATTTTTTGATCGTGTAAAAAGAAAAACCCCCTTTGTAAATGGAGGCATGCCCTTCCGAGAGTTTAATAATATTTTTCTACGTCACGTGATTACAAAAGGAACTATTTTGATCAAGTTAAATTTACTGTAAGAGGCCCTGGCAGGGACTCATTGCAAAGTCTCCACTTTCTTTTTTTTGTAAAATAAAACTATCTATTCCCGTTTTTACGGGGAAACCCTTTTCAATTGCTGATCTTTGGAATTATAGACAACGAATCCAATACGCATTATTTTGGCAAACCCAAATTAACGATTTAAGGTCTTTTCCACAAACCTTTAATAAAATTTCCTCGCACTTTTATCAATTATGATCAAGCTGGATTTTATTTCTTGAAATTGAATGTTTTCGGTAGTTTTTTACGGTCGAACAATATTCGATATTACAAAGCGTTTAACTGATTAAAGCTATTGGGAGGTATTTTTGTTTTCCAGATCTCCACATTGTCTATGTTTTCCAATAACTCATCAACGGTCTTCCTTTGTTATTTCAGGAGGACTGGCCATTGGGTATTATTTCTATAAAAAATCGGCATTGTATAAAATCCGGTAAATGTTTTCATTACCCCCCTTTGGCAAAATCGGGAAATGTCATAGAAAAAAGGCTTCTTAAAAAATCAGATCAAATCCGTAGTAAAAGTTGAGATACGACACAGGCCATAATATAGCTTAACCGTCATCTTCTGATTCCTAATTTCTGGCACAAAATCAGGTTCCCCTGCTGGCAAGTCCAAAATTCGCTCAAATCGATTTGCTTGAATTAAAATATGAATGTCGTATATGGTGTGGAAGTGTTTTAATTTCATTGTTGGTAAGAACAGAGGAAAACAAATCCTGCAAGATGATTTGTAATAAAATTCTTTGTGTTCTTCCAGTAAGGACATATCGGTGAATCTTCACGGAGTTCAGGAAACGGAGCTTGGGCTTTCAGAATATAACTTGCCTTGGAAGGCCATAAAACGAAATCCTCACTTTGTGGCCATTTCAATCATATTGCTTCATAATAGTTTATTAAATCTTATATGAATGATCAGAGGTGATATTTTATCCGAAAATCCTTCATTATTAAATTTTAGTCCACTTTGGAACGTAAATTAGCAAAAGATAATGCTTTTCTTTCATTATTCGGTCAATGAAAGGGTTGACCTTCTTATTTTTAGAATTATTTTATCCAATTAAACCTACTGGATATTAGTTTTGTAAATTTATTTTTCCAATCTTGTAAAGCTTAAATTAATATCCTAAAACCAAAAAAATAGTACTAACTTTTAACCTAAAACAATGTCCTCATTTACCAGAATTATCAGGGCTTATAAGAATGCTAAAACGCTGCATTTGATGATACTTCCAAAAATTATTTTATTTAGTGAACTGCCATAAAGGGGGGATAATAGTTTTGCAGATGAAAATTTGGCGAATAATCGAATATTTATTTCCATGCTTAAGACATTATTTTAAGCGAGGGCTTTTAGCTTAACTGCGAATTGGGAGACGGAGAAATGAGCTATGGGAAAATCTTACCTTTGATTCCAATTTTTTACGGCCCATAAAGAAATGTTTATAAATTAATTTAAGCAGTTCCATTTAGATAAGAGACTCCATATGATTTGGGGGGCAGATCACGAACATGCGTGTATAAGGATCCGGAATATGTAAAGAAGAATTTATCTTCCTATATTGAACCCGATCGATTGATTGTAATAAGGAACTGTTTTGAAAAATGATATTAACCTATCACGAGCCATAATTCTAAACATAAACATAGTCGACAGGAGTTACTTACTTTTGACCCATGGGACACCAAAGCGGATTGGTGGAAACTATACCTTTTGGCGTTTTGGCAGATTCCTGTGGCGTACTATTATGGAAACCAATTACAGGTATGGGGGCATTGCCGACCCTACCAGCCCTGCAAAATTACAAGGAACTCAATTAAAATTGAAAGGCCGCATAAAAAAATGGATTATGGCCAATTAATGAAATATTGACGATTTGTGGGTCTACGCATCAGAGCCGCGTTTCGCTGACCCTGGAAGATATCCCTTTTTTTTAATGATGGCAGCTGCGTACATTCCACGGAGCATTACGGGGATTGAAATTCAAAAGTGGACTATCGCCCTAATTAAATGGGAAATAGCTACAAAGGATGACGGTACCTTGCAGTATTTGAGGGTTTTGTTGGAAGGGCGCACAACAGTTGATCAGCTATAAGATGCGAATCCTAAATATAGGGACCTAATGAAATTGGCAATTTTAAAAAAAAGCAAAGTAAAGTCCGTACTGCCTTAAGTACTGGCAGCCTAAAGTGAATCAGGAATGGGTGTATGGAACTTTAGCCGGCCCTGCCCCGTTGCTTTTCCTAGGTGTCATTTGGGGTAAATGCGCTATATATATCGCTCGCTTTCCCTTTTTCCCAATAATTTGTCCGGTCCCCTTGTTTCTGATATTTTGTAATATAGCCCGGTATTGTCAATGTAATGAATTGCAAACATACACCTTGCGCTTCAATGCCCAATTCTACGGCTAGCTCAGGAATAGGTAAACTGTTTTATGATATGCTCCTGAATTTTTTTTCTGAAAGCATGCAATTTCCTGGCGCCTCATTAGTGGTTTCCTTACATCCTGGAAAAACAGGGAGCATTTTCTATTACGGCAAAAAGGTACTACTTCAATAATCTTCCTCTTCTTCCACTAAGGGCATATCTTCCACTTTTAATGGTGCCTCTTCTACGACGGTCCCCTGATTTATTTGCAGTACTTTGAATTACGTTTCCTTTCAATTTCGGACACATCCTCTACAATCTCAATAATTTCAGGAGCTGCTGGAAGGTTGGCAGGTGGGGGCGGTACGTTTAAGGCCTCGGTAACTGGTACTTTTCTTCTAAATAAATCTGTTATCGTAAGCTGCCAAATTGCCCTATTTCCTTGGGTGTACGTTTTATAATTCCAACGCCCTCCATACTAGAAAAGGAGTAGCTATTGTTAGGCTCGATTAAAAGAACAGTCCGCTTTTTTTTGTTAAATCTGCCTTTGAATATTTTTTTGGTTCGCAATGATATAAGGATTTAAAACTTTAATTTATTAAGTAATTAATTCAATTCATATGATATATATCAGTTTAATAAATAATTCTTTCAAGTAAATTTATGGAAACTTAATTTAATCGATTAAAACAGCCATGAAATCAACCATTGTCGCCGACGACTTTATTCTCTCCGATTGTCCCTTAAGGGGTTTTGAATATGTTCTGGATAATAGGAAAGCAGAGGAAATTTTTCATCACTATCAGAATAACTGAATGCATCCATTTTGGAATATTTTATCAGGACAATTTTCAACATCCGGCTATGGCATTGGTTTTTTGCTTTTATGACCTGATCTTTCCGCTATTTTTCTTTTTTCTGGCTGGGAGTGGCACACCCATTACTATAGGGAACAGTTGGAAAAGGGTGCGGCACAGGAAAGGCACTCTAGTATCGTGTTGTTAAAAGGGGCTTAATATTGGTTCTTTTAGGGGTTTTATAAATAATAACAGGCTGGAAAATTAAGCTTTGGAGGAAATTTAGATTTGGAAGTGTTTTAAGGGCGTATTGGTCTGGCATATATGTTTGGACCAATATTAAATTTACCTATAGATTTTAAACAAAGAGGACAAATGATAATGGTTTGTTTCATCTTCTATGGGTTATTGGTTTTTATTGTTGTTCATTCAGCCCAGGTTTTTCCTATTGGGGCGATTTAAGTATGGAAGGCAATTTTTGTGTCCTAATTTAGATAGGTCCATTATTCCTGGAAAAGACTATAATCTGGGTATTCATGACCGCAAAGAAGGCTTGGTGCTACCATTCCGGCAATATCTTACGGCCCTCCTTGGAAATTTTTGTAGGTAATTTATTAAGGGAAACACCTGCTGACAGGAAAAAAAACTAACGGCCAATTAGTTAGGAAATTTTGGGTGTTCTTCTCTTATTGTGGGGCAACTGGAATCTTGTTTTTCCTTTAACAATCTATGGACCCAGTTCGTTCGTATGCAATGCGGGGGTATAAGTACGTCTCTAATGGCAGCTTTTAATTACTTAATAGATATTTTAGGGTAATAAAAAATGGGGCATTTTTTCTTAAGGTAATAGGTATGAAATGCCATTTTGATTTACTTTGTCAAAAGTTTTTATAAGATTGGTCTATACCACCAAATGCCTTTTTTGCATGGTTGGGGCAATTGGTTGGTGACCCTTACAATGCAGTGTGATGGTCTTTTGTTATCTCCGCTGTCAATGGCCTTATTGTATGTTCCTTCTTTACGACAAAAACTTTTTTAAGGGTTTAATTCCTGTCTGGATAGTAAGGGGTAAATGAAGCAAAAGCCCTCAATAGGTTTAGTCCTGATTTGGGTTTTGGAAAATTAAATCTCAGTAACCTCGACCCCACAGTTTTAACTGGGTATATTTTTTTGCTATTTTTATTAAAAACTAAGGATCTTGAAAATACAAATATGCAAATATTATGGGATGTAGTTTCGTTGGTTTTGGGCACTTTTTTCTTGCAGGGACGGGGAAAAAGTAAAACCAATAAATACAGTTGTGAACAACAGCAACCATTATCTGAGAGAATAATCGCACACAATTTTTCATTTTTCACCACCGGTGAAAAATGGATGAACGACCCAAATGGCTTGGTCTATAACAAAGGAATATAACCATCTTTTTTATCAATATTACCCAGAAGAATATTGTTTGGGGGCCTAATGCATTGGGGGCATCGCCATCAAGTAAAGATATGGTTCATTGGAAAAATAAACCTAATTGCTTTGTTTCCCTGAACCGAACAAGGCTATGATTTTTTCTGGAAGTGGCGGTCTGCGATACCGATAATTCCTCTGGGTTGGGAAGTGTGGATAATCCACCTTTTTCCTTAGTCGGGCCATATCACCTATCATAAAAGGCTGAATGGGGCAGAAGAAGGGCCGATCACTTTCCAGACCCAAGGATTGGCCTAGCAGTCCTGGATAATGGGGATACTATGGGTTAAATATGAAGGCAATCCTGTCATAAAAAATGAAAAGTTAAAAGATTTTAGAAGATCCCAAAGTTTTTTGGAATGGGAAAGACGAATAATTGGACATGTTGTTGGTGGGGCAGGAGATCACCCTCCAAATTTTTGGCAATCCCCCGACTTAAAAGATTGGGCTAAAGTGAGCGAGTTTTGGAAGGATCAAGGGGCTGCATGGCGTGTATGGGAATGTCGGATATGTTTTCCCGTTAAAGTGGAAGGTAAGTATTTGGAAAGTGGGTCCTCTTGATCAGTATATAATGTCCCGGGGCGCCTAACGGGGGCAAAGCGAACCCAATAATTTTTAATAGGTGAAGTTTTGATGGCAAAAACCTTTACAAGTGACGCAAAAGGAACATAAATGGATAGATTGGGGGAGCCGAATAATTAACGCAGGGTTCAACCTATAACCATACACCCAATAACGACGTCGAATTTTTATTGGTTGGATGAGCAATTGGGATTATCCCAGGAGACGCCTACAGAAAAGTGGGCGTAGTGCTATGACCTTGCCCAGAAAAAATTGAAAAATTGCAGGCGGTAGAATGGAACTGTTGAATTATTTAATTATCCTTTGAAAAAGTGTTGAAGAAATTGCGGGATCTAGGTACTTCAACAAAGAATCTGATCTAATAGATTCAAAATCGATAAGTCCCTATAAACTTTTGACCATTTTAATAGCTCCGAAGTTAAATTTAAGACTAGCTCTCGAAAGCAATTTATCCTAGACTTTAAAAATAGTTTTGGGAGAGAATTTGAATTTGATATGGAATGCTCGAAAATCAACACAGTTTGTTTGGACAGGTCACGATCTGGAAAAAGTTCTTTTGATGAAGTTTTATTTAAAAATGTTCAGACATGCCCCTGCCCAAGTTGCAACTGGGGAATATGCAAGTGGCGATACTATGGGATGGTCCTCGGTAGAGATTTTCATAAACGGGGGGCAATATGTGATGACGCGCCAAATCTTTCGGCAGTGAACATTACAAAGACCGCTTGGTAATTTCAAATCCCAGATGATGCTAAATTTAGAATTGGATGAATTTACAATTGTCCCATCAATCCATTTTGGTAATAACAAAATTATTTCAAACCGCTATTCAAATAAAATAACTAATAGATGAAACGTACGTCGTATTATTTTTTAAAAGCAGCTTCAGCATCAATTGGATTGGGATTAACCAAGTATTTCCACAAATGAAACAGCTACAAATTCTTCTGAAAAGGCCCATTCAGTTTTGTGTTACTGGGAGGAAAATAGGCTTCAATTTTTTTTCGGAGCGCTAATTTACGGAACCTATAAAGATCGTTCAAATATTGCCGATACCCCCCATCTTTTTAAGGGATGATGAACGCGGTGTTCCTTATAAAAAGTATAGTGGAACGTATGGCAAAGGGCCTACAACGCAGACCAGAACACTTTAAAAACTGAATGATTAAGCCCAATCCTGAAACTAGCGTTTGGGCGGCTTGAATTTCGGCGAAAAGTCCCAGGAGGACTTAATTACACATTTTGATCGGTGAATTTTAGTTTTCCATCGGAAGCGGCCAATCGAGTGTACAGGCAAAGTTTGAAAGAAGTGGATATCCCTTATGTTTATGTTGCCGGTAATCAATGAATTGGCATATGAGGGAATGGAGGGTCCTCTGACGATTTAAGGACAAATGGTCAATAAAAGACTACTGCCTTTGGTAATCAGGGCAATCATCCATTAATGGCGTCATATGAGGTCAAAGGAATCGCGAATTCTTGGCCATCGACAATTCTACCCTATCAATAAATGAGGATGCCAAATTTGGCCTTTTTTAAAAAACATGTTGCCTAGCAATGTTCCGTTGGTTTTCTTTTGGTAAAACATATACCCATGTACGCCCAGGGAAATCCATTGGTTTTGGATGTGGCAAGTCTCGGATTGGGGTGCTTTCTTCCGATAGAAACTTTGAGTTGGGAAGGGGATTGAGGTGGCCAGAATCGGGCATTCGGAAACAACCTTTAATTTTATAAGGGCGGGGGTTTTCTGGCTCCAAATCTTATGGGTATAATTTTCAGGAACATATTTTCAATTCGATTTTCAATAGAATCACTAAAGGGGAAACCTCAAATAGTGAGCGAATGAACAATGCAGTGGAGGATACTTGGATGTTAATTTTAATTGCCTTTGGAGCCCAAGGACCGGTCGCTGAATTTTTTAGGGATCACACAACATTGGCCCAAATACTATTTTTAAATAGCAACATTATAATTAAAAAGTGAAAAGATTAAGAACTTATTATGATTGAACGTGAAAAAATTTATTCTATTAAGGTATTCCTGTGTTTGTCCTTGGTCTTCATGACCTTAAGCCGCAAATGGGCAGACCAAAGAAGTACGAATATTGTTATATACGGTGGGCACTTCCTCCGCTGGAGTTGCGGCTGCGGTGCTGCAAAGTAAGTAGAATGGGGAAGTCCGTTGTACTTATAGAACCTTACCGATCGCATTGGTGATTGACGCACTGAGGCCTGGGCCAGACAGATATTGGGAATAAACAGGCCTGGGAATTTCCAGGGAGTTCTATGAAGAACATCAAAAAATATTACGATGATCCGGAAAATTGGAAAATGGGAGAAAAAGATCGAAATATATCGATGGGTGGCCAAACCGTACGAGGAGGGGGAGCTAAACCATGTGGAGACGCATTTGAACTTCTTGCCGCCTTGCTGTATATAAAGGATAGATGGACAAGGAGAAAAATTAAAAATGGTCTACAAATGAAAGTGAACAGGGATCGGGGTAAAAAAAGTAAATGGGAAAAATAGAAGTCGATCAACCATGGAAAGTGGCAAGACCTACAAGGGGAAAAGGTATTTCTGGACGCTACCTATGAGGGCGAACCTACTGGCCGCGGCCGGGGTTTCCATATGCGTGGGCAGGGAAAGTAAACGAGGAATATGGGGAAACCTTTGAACGGAGTGGCAGGCAAATAGGCATAAATAGGTGCCTTGACGGGATTTGTTTCCAAAAAAATGGCATTTAACCATAATCTTAATCCAGGGGTAGATCCTATGTCAAAAAGGGCGATCCCAGCATCCGGCTAATTGCCAAATGTTGAAATGAAAAACGCGGGAACTTGAAGGGGAAGGCGATAAAAAAAATAACAGGCCTATTGTTTTAGGATGTGCCTAACAGATCACGCCTGAAAACCGAATTCCCTTCGCAGAACCCTCAAATTATGAAATGAGATCGAACTATGAACTGTGTTCCGGAAGCTATGAGGCAAGAAAAGGGACTATAAGGGATAAATGTATAGTTATATGGCAATAGCGCTGTTACCCTGGAATCAATTCCAGTTATGCCCATAGAAAACGGATACGAACAACAAGTTTGGCTTTTTCTACATGACTACATCGGCAGGAATTATGACACCCCGAGGCCAAGCTTAATGGCGGAACGTGAAAAAGAAATTATAGAGGAAACCATAGGAATTACCAGAAATGGGATTGATGTGGTCCTTGGGCAATCATCCAAGAATTCCTGAAGAGTCCGTGAGGAAGCTTCCAAATGGGGTACTTCCAAAGATGAATTTGAAAGGGCCGACGGGTGGCAACAGCAAACTCATATTAGGCGAAGCACGGAGAATGATCAGTGATTATGTAATGACCCAAAAAAAAATTGTGAGGCCTAATAGTGCCGAAGAATGCCATTGGTATGGGCGCGCCTATGGAATGGATTCGCATAATGTATCAAGGCGTTATAGTGGATGCCAATGATATGTGGCAGGAACGAGGGCAATGTAGAAGGGCCCATGGCTTTAAGCCCTATCCCATAAGTTATTTAGATCTTTGGTCCCAAAAAAAAAGGAAGGAATGCAATAACTCTTAATTGTCCCTATCTGTGTTAGTTTCAACGCAGCATTGCTTTTGGGTCTATTCGCATGGAGCCGGTATTTAAAATGGTCTTGGGACAATCTGCGGCTACGGCGCAGCACTTGCTATAGATGGTAATATCAATGTACAAGATGTGGCCTTACCTATTTTAAAGGAGCAAACTATTAAAAAAAGATAGTCAAAGTTTAGAATAATTTATATTTTTTCTAAAGAGCAATTTCAAGCAATCAAATAAAATGAAGCAAAAAAGGAAGACCATTAATTTAAGCCCTTATCTTATTAAGTATTAAGGCTGGGTTGATGGTCCCTTACGGCTGTAACAATCGGAAAGAAAGGAAGTAACCGGGGTAGCTACAAGCCGATATCGAATTATTTTATGGAGGAACTTCCGCGCGGTCTCAGCTGCGGTAGAAGCAAAACGAGCTCTGGAAAATCGGTCATTGTGGTTCGCCCGATATTCATTTGGGCGGATTGTCCTCAGGAAGGTTTGGGTCTTTAACAGATACAGGGGACAAGAGTGTTATGGTGGGGCTGGCCAGGGGAGTTTTACGCAAATAGGGTTTGGCAAACATTAGCAAAACACGGACGAGGCCTGGGTTCCATGGCAAAAAAAAAGGAGGAATCGGTAAGCAAAGGCCAGGGTACCCCCTGGCCATGGATGGTGAAAATAGGACCATGTGATCTTTGAGCACATGTAGCAGAAAACGTATTCGAAGATTTTGTTTAGGGAAGAGCAGATCCGAGTAGATCGGTGATGAATGGTTGGATAGGGAAAACGGAGTGCTTATGAAAGGATGGGCAATATTGTTTCCATTACGCACCTTGTCGGAAAGACATATTCTGGAAAATGTTTTTGGATGCCACTTATGAGCGGGGACCTTAATGGCTTCGGCAGGCGTAAGCTATCTGTGGGAAGAGAAGGCAAGGAAGTATACGGCGAAGAATGGAATGGGGTACAGACGGGGGGTCTTGGGCATCAATAAACATTGGTTTCAATCGGACATTTCACCTTATGTAGTGCCGGGAGATCCCACTAGCGGTCTTTTGCCAAGATATCAGAAAGAAGAATCCTGGGGAAAGGCACAGCGGTGACGAATAAGATCCAAGGCCATTGCTTTAGGATGTGTAATGAGACAGATTTATCCAGAAATAGGAATTCCCTTTCCTAAGCCACGAGGATTACGACCCCATGAATTACGAATATTTGGCAAGGTCCTTAAGAAACAGGGAAGGAAAGGAATTGGTTCGAAAAATTCGATCCCATACCAAACCATAAAACGGATACTAAAACCACGCTTCCTTTCAGTAGTGATGAATATTTGGTATGAAATTACGATAATCCAGAGGCTACTTATGAAGAAGAAAGAGATTATTAAGGAACACGAGAATTACCAAAAAGATTGTTGTGGTTCGTAAGCCAATGACCCTAGGGTTCCAGAGGATATACAGTCGGAAATGCAAAATGGGGGCTTGGCCAAGGATGAATTTAACGGATAAGGCAACGTGGCCACATCAGATCTATGTAAGGGGAGGCAAGGCGGATGATAGGAGAGTTTTGTTATGAACCGAAAAAATGAATTGTTAAAAAAGAATCCGAACGCCTAAACCCATAGGTTTGGGGTCTATACATGGATTCCCACATGTGCAGGCGTTATGTGAAACCGGATGGGTTTGTAGCAGATGAGGGATATAGGGGTCAGGCAACCAATGGTCCTTATACTATTTCCTATGGATCTCTTGGTGGCCAAAGAAAGGTTTAAAGAATGTAGAACCTATTGGTTTCCTGTTGTGTTTCTTCCAGTCATATTCGCTTTTGATCTATGAGAATGGAACCCGTAATTTATGATTTTGGGAGCAATCAGTCTGCCGCTGGCCGCGGTTCTGGCAATTGATGGAAAAACTAGTGTAGCAGGAAGTGGATTACGAGAAGTTAAAGGACGTTTTAGTGTCTAAGGAGCATTGTAGAGTAATACATGCCCGCATATTTATATTGTAGGCAAAAATTTAATAATAAAATCTACCAAACCTAAAGAAATAATAAAATGCTTTTTTCAAATTATTTTTCGAAGCGAATTTTCGTTTTCAAAATCATTTTTACGCATAGTGGGATATCCACTTGCGTCCGCAAACTCCAAAAGGGGAAAAGGAGGGCAAGAAAAAAATGGTTGAATTATATTTTTGAAGGAGGGAACGGAGGGTTATCAAAGTGTTTTCGAAATTCCGGCGGTAGTAAACATCAAAAAAAGGAAACTTTATTAGGGCTTTTGCGAGGAAGAGAAAAATGGCTGTAGGCGATAACAGGAAATATCGCTTGGTAATGAAGGCCGATCACAAGACCGGTGGTAAAACATGGGGCAATTTGGAAGTGCTCTGGCACGAATGGTGGTAATACCTGTGGAAATCCGTCACCATGTTAATTGATCGGACTACGGGCAATATTTTTTTATTATCCACATGGAATTATAGGGGGAAAGAAACATGAATCGGAAATAATCGCCTCAAAAAAGTAAGGACACTCGCAGGGTATTTGTGCTTTAAATCGGAAATGATGGTAATAGTTGGAGTAGGCCCAAAGAAATTCCTCTGTTAAATCACCTAAACTGGACATGGTTATGCACTGGCCTGGGTCGGGTATTTCAAATACTTGGAGGCAAGTAATACAGGATAGGTTGGTGAATAGCCAGTGATTCATATTGAAGCGGTAACCAAAAAAGTATTATTCAGCATACTTTTACTCCCGACGATTCATGGAAGAAAACATGGGAGTTGGAGGAAGCACCCCTAAGGATCAAGTTAATGAAATGTGAAGTCGTTGAGGCTCTTCCGATCATAGCTAAATGTTGCATGCGTAATTACGATCGAAATAGGAGTAGCCGTCAATTGGCCTATAGTGGGAATGATGGGGGTGAATCTTGGAAAGAGATGCATCATCAAGAACTTTGATAGAACCCAATTTGTCAGGCCAGTAACCTGCGATTTCAGTTTAAGGAGCAGTATAGTGTCCTTTTTGCGAATCCAGCGGATACTAAAACAGAGTAAATATTGAACGCTAAGATTAAAGTGAAGGACGACGGTAAGACATGGCCTATTGAAAAGGCAAATTTTCCAAGGTCCATCGGCCTACTCTCCGATTTAACCCCAATTGAACCGGAAAAATATGGTAGTATATCGAAAGGTGGAGCAATAAAAAGGCTTATCAAGGAATAATTTGGGAGTCTATGGGTATATCGGAACCTTGCAAAAGGCGAAAAAAGTTAGATTAAAACTTGGATCTTGTTAAAAGAAAATTCTCTAATAAGTGCCTCCAGTTACCATTTAAAGGGAAGTTAGAAAAGGGTGTAAAAATAAAAAGCCCTGAAAATCACAGTGGCTTTTAAAGGTGGTGCCTCGCAGGAATCGAACCAAGGGACAGCATGGATTTTCGTCGCATCTGCTCATAACCAACTGAGGGGTCTAAGGCACCAACGCTGTAAGCGGGTGCAAATATAATTTCAATTTTAATGATATACAAACAAAAATGAAAAAAAGGCCTTTGTTTTTTTATATGTTTTTGACCTTTGTAGTATGAACTTACTTGATAGTAGATGTGGGTAATACCCTAGTGAAATGGCGGTTTTTCGATAATGAAAATATAATTTCATAATCGTAAAATTCCCTTCTGCAGAATTTTTGCAAAAATGTAAAATCTAATCTTTTCGGAAGTATGTTCTTATTCAGAAATTGCCATTGTTTCGCAATGTGGGCGGCATGAGCAATGAGGAAATTGGCCATGTTATGTGGTGTTTTGTAAGGTTCAATGTTTAAATCACGCTCCAAAGAACCCCTTTTAAGAAATTCTTATGGCAACCCCCGCAAACCCTTGGTGTAGATCGGCATTGCGCTGGCAGGCAGCGGCTTTTTTACAAAACCCAAAAGGAGAATACTTGGTCAAATAGATGCCGGCACCCTGTGTGACCTATTGATGCCGTATAAATGATTTATGGAGAACATATTTGGGAGGGGCATTTCACCTGGTGTTGCCCATGAGGTTACTAGGGCCTGCACCGAGCAAAACTTCCAAAATTTGCCATTGATTTTGAAAAAAGAAACCTATTATCGATTTTATAAAGAAACACCACTGAAACTAGTAAATGCACAGCGTGTAGTTTAATGGTCTTTGTAACGAAATAGACGGAATTATTGGCCAATATAAAAAGTAGATTTGGTCGATTTAACAGTTATTTTAAAGCAGGAGGTGATGCGCAATTTTTTGTCAAAACGATTAAAAAATAGCCATATTTGGCGCATTCCTAAATTTCTCCTGTTGGGGTTTATTATTTGTTAGAATACAACAAGCGGCTAGATGATCAAAAAATTTTTATAATTGGCCAATATTATATGCTTAACTTCGATAGGCATATATGCTCAGAATAGTACTGCTTCTCCTTATTCTTATTTTGGTGTTGCGATTTTAAGGGCTACCGGCACGTGGAGAATCAAATGATGGGTGGATTAAGTGTTTATACGGATAGTATTACATTAATTTAAGTAATCCCGGCAGGCTTAAGTAAGTTGGGCTAACAACCTACACGGCTGGACTATCACGTAAGAAAGTAACCGGTTTGAAGTAATGTCGCCATTGAAAGCGGCATCTAATTTCAAATTTGGAGCTATTTATCGTTATGGATTTAACTTAGGCAAAGGTTTGGTATGGGTTTTGGAATTAATAATGCCCTTATTCTTCTAATAGGTACTAATTTTCAATCAGAAAGAACAAATGCCCAGGCGATTAACGCAGATCGTTTAATGGTGAAGGAGGATTAATAGGGTATATTTCTCTTTGGGCTATGAACTATTCAAAAATTTAGTTTAGGGGTTACCAAGTAATTTTAATTTGGGAAGCCAGAAAACCAAATAGTTTTCCGACTATTGAAGATTACAAGTTGGGTTCCTTCAATAGGAATAGAAATCCAGGTCAAGGGCTTCGATTTTAATTTTGGAGCCAGTTTTACGCCGACGCATCACGGACAAAACACACTCTTTTTACTAGTATAATAGTGAAGCACACAAGCTAATCTGGTTTCAGAAAAACAAAGGACTTATTGGTTCCTTTTTTCAACTGTTAGTAGGTAGGTGATATAGAGGTACTTGGAAGTAGAATTTGGAAGCCCAAAGGTTTGGCGCGAACCGGGTGAAGGCAGATTCCAACTACAGCCAACTTTAGGTGGTTGGTTATGGTCAAGAATAGAAATGGTTTTTTAAGGAGGCGGAGTACAAGTTTTCACGGAATTAAGTAGTTTTGAAAACGAACTTTACGCCCTTTTCAGCATGTTGGGGAAAATATCAAAATGCTCAGACCTTTAGACTTTGGTGGGTACTATATTCCAGAATTACACTTCTTTTAGCAAGTTTATTTGAAAGGGCGAACATATAGAGGCTGGAGCAAAAGTCTGCCAAATCGGGGAAATAGTGGTATGATAATAAGGGAGATAAAATGATTTTGGCATAACTTTTGGAATAGGTTTACCACTGGGAAGCGTAATCTTTCTAATATTAACCCTCGGTTTTGAACTTGGAAAAAGAGGAAAACCAATATGGGGATCTAGTGAGGAAAGTTATTTCAAAGTTAATCTGGGCCTATCTTTAAACGATAAATGGTTCATACAAAGAAAAATTAATTAAAAATGTATTATTTAACACCTTAAAATAAACAGACAGATGAAAAAGAAACGCTATATCAACTGCGATAGTCGCCATGGGATTTGTGTGGTTTAGGGCATTC
>Ga0163217_1105259_pt1 | contig 15323 bp, 22 predicted proteins | sample SynspAceP_FD_185933 | JGI IMG/M metagenome (GOLD analysis project Ga0163217, IMG submission 185933) | Saline lake microbial communities from Ace Lake in Antarctica - Synechococcus sp. Ace-P (PacBio error correction) | ecosystem: Environmental > Aquatic > Non-marine Saline and Alkaline > Saline ...
GAGAAGAGATTAAGATAGCCTTTCGACTATTTGGGCCGGGGACAACCTGGCGGGTGGTCCCCCCCGGTGGATAAGATTGCCCTTTGGACTTTAAATCGACGCGTCCAGAATACGCAGTAACAAGTTGCAAAATAGGAGCCGTTGCGCGGTAACCGATTTAAAAGGCAAAAAAAGTGTTTTTAAACATCAACTGACCCAAGAAATTTTTCAGGCCAATGTGCCGAATTTGGATAGAATGGGCCAGAAAAAAAACTGAGTGCCCCCATTTTTACCTCTCGGGGATCGACCGGAATCGCTGAAGTTTGGCCCTGATCCGCGCTGGAACAAGAAACCGTGCTCTGTGGCTGTCGTAGTCCTCGCCGTCCCCCCTCTTTCAGCGTCCGCAACCCACTCCTTTCGCCCGCGCGTCCCCACAACCCGCCCCCCCAGTTCAGAACTAGTCCGAAAAAATTGAAATAGACTTGCGTAGTATCAATACCTTCGTCGCCACACGCTTTGAAGAGTAATCAAGAATTTTCCTCGCGCGACGAAGAAATAAACTTCGACCCAAAGGTTCTTTTTCGAAAACGAATAAGGCATATGCGTAATTGGGTGGTCCAACACACAACATCCGGGATACCGGTTTCAATATTTCAGACGGCCGCCCACATCGGTCCTGGCTTCGACGATACGTAAAGGAGATGCCCCCCTAAAGATTTCAGTGCAACTGCCCAAGAAACGATACCAGCTTGACCCACCCGCCCTTCCGACGATGCCAGCAACTTGAACTATCATGACCGCGAAGATTATGGTCGGGAAATTGCCTCCATCGTATGCCCTTCCCTAAAAGCCAAGATCTTCGGCGAAACCAATGACGCGTATTCGAAAAGGCCAACATCCTCAACCCCAAGCATATAGACATCAATTTTATGCAAGGTTTCTTCGTCGGGATCAGGTAACGTTCGCCTCTTCCCGATCTAATGAAATTCAACAGGGTTTTGAATCTCGCTTCGCACCTCCTTCGCATAGACTGCATCCTCGCGCGGTACAAATCGCACATCGCCGCTTTGGCCGGTAAAGGAGGCTCAGCAGGAAAGATCAAACCCGTCATCTGCACGAGAACCATTAGCAAGGTGCGCACGTCCCAGCTTCGATATTTGCGTCTAAAAAGAGTCCACCCTGATGTTGTTCATAGATTTCTGCACATCATTAAAGTAAGGCCTTCAATTCTCTATAGCTATGCACTCTCTGATGCGATATAACGGAACATGACGCAAGGAGGCGCGCATTTGACCATCACGAACTATCTAGCCTGCTATTCTGAGATTGATGATCTTTCCCGCGGAAACCAGCGAATTGCAGACGTTCGGCTGCTGGCTGGTCAGCCCCGTCGGCTGGAGCCGTGATCGACATGCTGGAGGAGCGGATCGGGACGGCGCGAAGCTCCGGCATTGTGCGACGGGCGGGGCTGGTGATCCCGAGGCCGGCTCCAAACGGTTTTGAAGCGGTAAATGTTTTGCAAAGATCTGCGGCAAAACCTTCAACGCCCTGACTGGGACGGCCGTTACTCGGCTTGCAAACAGATTTGCTGGAACGGAATTGCTGGGTCGTTAAGGCGAATGGGCGACACGGTGAAAGACTGCGGCGGCGCGCTGCGGGGTGGCCGGCAGCACGGCTTTTTTCGCTGGCGTCACCGCTTCCTGCGGGCCTGTTGGACGTCTGGCGCCGAATCAAAAACTGCGTGGTTATCGTCGAGGCCGACGAGACGTTTGGTCTTGAGCAGTCGTAAAAGGTGAACCGAAACCTCGATCGCAAAGGCCCCGCAGGCGCGCGGCAAAGGCGGTCAAAACGGGGAAATGTCGCATGAACAGGTTTCCGGGTCCTGATGGGCCGCCGACCGCACCGGCGCCACCGTCAGCGCCATATTGCCACAGCGGTGTCGGCCGCTCTAGATTTGCAAGCGGTTTTGGGCCATGCCAGTCCTTGATCTGGACGCTTTGCTGGTCACTGGAGCTTGGCAACAGTTATCCGCCCTGCCGCCGCCGCCGATGGGCGTCAGCCATGGAGGGCGCTGAACCAAACCGCTGGCGAGCGTGTCCGGGGAGAACTGCAACATCCAGACCCGTCAACAGCCTGCCAATGAGCGGCTCAAGTCCTTCCTTCGTCGGCCATCTCGGCGGGTCCGCCACCAAAGTATCTCGACAGCTAGCTCAGAAATGGTTTCATCTTTGCAGTGCTTCCCAAGGCAACCCACACCCCAACGCGCCGTCCTCGCCCGCAGCAGGTGGAATCCTGCCCGGTTGAACCATGTGCATAGCTAATGCGAAATTGGAGCCTTGAAGTTAATGTTCACGTTTTTGAGTTACATGACTAGTGGTCAGTTTAGTCAAATAATTTTTCTTGATGACAGCCCCCTATGAGATAGAGAGTACCCCAAAAGCAGCGGGGCAAATTAGGGCTGCCATTTTTGATTTCTGCGGTTCCTGATTTCAATGCCCGGATACCATTGCTTGGAATCTTCGCGCGCAGGGTGGCCGTCCAGGTGCGCGGCGCGGGTTTGTAAGCATGAGGTGAGCTTCCGTTTTTGACCAGCGCATTTGTTTGGCGCTTGCAAGAAGCGTTTTTCCCCGACGACGGTGTTGACGTGCTTTCCACAAACCTGTGGACACACGCTCTCCAATAGGCGCCGTTCGTTCGCGCGTAGTTGGGAAGTCAATCCAAGCATTTGGTTGAGATGTAAGGTTCTGGAATTCGGTGGCGGCTTTTCGCAGGGGCCTTGATACTGGTGTAGTCCGTTTCAATTTCGTCAGATCCATGGACCAGGTCCATCGATGGCCACATGTCCCGTCAATGTAAATACCATTCCCAACAGGTATCCTTTGATCTGGCGGAAGACGCCTGGCAATCTCCTCCGCCCTCATCCCGGGTTCAGATGGGCCACCCCTTTGGGACAATATTGAATGCATCACGGTTGGATGCGCATGCGTGAACATTGGAACCCAATGCCAGAAGATGTTCAGTGATGCAGGATGCCATATCACGGGCGATCTGATGACAGTATCACCGCCAATCATCATGAATGTGACCTGCTGGTTTTCTTGCCAGCCTGTCTTTCAGAAAGTTCAAATGCAATCGTCGCTGGGCTGTTTTCATCATGTTTTGCACAAGGCCAAGATAACGTCTGCTCGATCCTGTAGAATGGATTTGCCCAACAGTGACCTCAAAGGTGAGACTGGCCTTTTTCACGCGACCGAACTATCCGCCAATCAATGCCAACCGTGATCGGCCTTCTGGATTGGGAAGCCGTTCCGTTCAAAATAAGCGTTTTGGTTTTTAAACAAAGCCTGTAAACCGCTCGTCGCCAAAGTTCACCGTTCTGTCGTGGTCGTTTTGAAAAAATGAAAATTGAAAAATTACACCACGCAAGCGGGGAGAAGGGTTCCTTGTGTTCGGACCGCTTCACGCGGCCGCATGCCGCGTGCGACGGCGATCTTCTCGAATGCCTCGGCCATGTGCGGCAGTGCGGTAACGAACGCCATGGCCACAAGGAAAAAGAACGTCAAGACGACGATCAAGGGGTACTGGCGCGCAGGCCGGCAATCAACTTGAACTCGATACACCGCAAGCGCGTCCCGATGACATCCTAACCGCTTCCTACAAAAGCCCCTTTGAAACGCAACGTCAGACGCGTGCAGCAAACACATCCTGGCCCTGAATTGAGAGCGGTGGCGACCGGCCAGACAACACTGCTGGCAGGCCTTGCGAAGTGCAAGAATTGCGGTCTGAAATCTTCACGCCACTTGGCTGCGGGCCAAAGCCGAGCCTTTCTACGGGAGGAGGCCCGGGTGCCAAAATCTCACGCGAAGCTGGTATAGTGGAAGCCGCTCACTGCAGGTAACGCAATGCCTCCGCGAAACGCGCCGAAGGAAGTGCCGCCAATGAACGAACTAACTAGACGGCATATCTGCTGAAAGGCATTGTGGGCAAAGCTTGTCAGGGTCTGAATAGAGCGAGTAACGGTGCGCCTCGAGCCTCATTCGCTCCTTGGGTGGTAGGGGGGGAGTGAGGGATGCTTTACGGCCAGACAGCCCCTCTCCACGCGAACGTCCTTGTCCAACTTGCAATTCAATCGCTCGGAAAGCGAACCGCATGTGCTCATGCGCCCAATCCATGGTCGGACGCGAAGGGCTTAATCTGCACGAGTTGCCGGATCGTCATTTCTACTCCATCTCGATGGACCCGGGGCGTCCGTAAAGCAGCAAGATTCGCCGCGTCGAATCGCAAGAAACAGATATTGGTCGCGGCCTCTGCAGGTGGGCAGTAGATGCCGGTGAGCCAAGGATTTGCCTGCGAAATCGAAATTCGCCCGTAAATTGTTTCGGGTATCGTATGACGAGCATCATTGGTTAGTGCTGTCACACGCCTGGGAACGAACAACGTCGCAGCTTCAACGACTTATTGCGTCCGGAGAAGATCCGTGAAATCTTAAGCGAAAAGAGGAGAGTAGGCTTCTAACAGATCGCTTCGAAAGATAAAAAGCCCCTGACTTCTGGCCAAAGCCCACCGGCCGCAGAAGCTAAGCCACGGCCACCCGCTTATCACCCGCCGAGACCGAAAGATGGTCATCTGGGCGGGAAGTCATTCAGGGAGTCACCTCTGCGGTCAAAAGATCGGTGAAGTTCTGCCGCGCCTAATTCCGCCGAACGGCCACAATCGTAACGCCCTGCCCGGCACTTCGCGGATCAGCCCCGCGTTTCATCCAGCAAAGGTTGCGCTGAACGGCAGCACGGGCTCGAGCTCGTCGACTGCCCTCGGGCCATCGAGCGGATTACAAGGGGCCATTCGGTCAAACACTGCGCGCAAGGCCGCGCGGGGTCTTTCCGAGAGTGGGATCATCTCGGTTTCTGCGCGTCGCTGACCATGCCCTCGGATATCCATCTAGGTGCCGCATATGCGGTCAAACATGGCGTCTCTATCCTTCGAAGCCAAGCGCCCCACAAAGACGGTCAGGCAGACGGGCCGCCAGAGCGCCAAGCCCCCCTGCCGCCATGGCCAGGGCGCAAAGACTACGCCGCTCCCCTCGCTGACCACGATCCGTTGCGGCGGGTACCGCCGCTTTCCCATCCGATCGCCCCTCTCTGGTTCCGAGGCCCGCGAAGACTCCAGAGGGTAAAAACCCCATATCAGGCGGCGTGATCGGGTGCATGTCCGACGGCCTGCGCCATCAGGTCAAGCCCAACCGCCCGCGCGAATCGCAAAGGTTAACGCTTCATCGCCATGTTTCCAAGGGTCCACGCGATCGAGGAAGGCGGATAGGTCCACCCTTCTGGGCCGGGACCACCTGTAAAGACCGCGCCGCACGCCCCATCCGACACGCGCGAAGCGCCACGTGTCGTCGCTGAACACCGGAAACAAGCGCATGGACATCCAGAGCGCCAACCGATCCGGGCCAATTCGGTCGCCCACAACCAAGCTGAGGTCCTGGCAAGCCATCGACAAGCCGAGCCTGTGGCCCGCCAAAGCCCTTCCGGGCCGCGCTTCAGCCGTCATCCAGCGCGCCGATCCGCCAGCCAGGCGAGAAGGCGGCCATTACCCCGCCTCAACGCGTCTCCAATCGTCGAGGAACTGCAGTTTCAAGCTGGCTCTGCCCCTTGTCGGGCGGCCAGGTGGTCCGGCTCCTCTTCCCAATCGGACCGGGCAGAAACCAACAGGTCCGTCCTCAGACGTCTTCTTCAAGCCCTTCCCTATCCTAGAAGTGGATTTCAAACTATCATATTGTGTAATACGTGAGGCTTCAATATGTGCAAAATGCAGTGTTTGGTTGCACTTTAACCCAAGGGTTTTTCTTGATGCGTCTGTCCACCTTATAGTAGAAGCGAAGCGCGACGGTCTGCGAGAACGTCTCTGATTCGCGAATCAATCGTAATAAAAACGCAGGGTTTTTTTGATGAGCAGCACCAAGAGAGAGCTCTTGGCCATCTTTTACAAACGGTCGTTAAGTGACGCTTAAAGATCGCCGGATTCAACTCACCAGTGGCAACAGGTTGGTCGGTGTCTAAGATAGTTGAAATTGGCGTCTTGAAGCCAAGGCATTTCGTATGCCGCTTGTTAATATCTTCTTGTGATCTCACAACGTCCTTCATCACTCAAGATCCATCCAATGTCTTTTCCTTTGGATGTATGCCCGGAATCAGACCATTTGGTGTTTTCGTGAGCCTCGTTCCCAAGGAAATGGTAGGGGTGCGCGAAGAGCCTTCCGGCGGCCAGCTCGCGGCGATCTCTTTCATGTAAGCAAATTCCCTCTGCCCATTGTCCGTAGTCAAGGGTGAAGAACCCTTTCCTGATAGGGCTTCAGGTAATCCAAGATCGGCATCCGTGACAGCCGCGCTGGTTTTATTGACGGCCCCTTAATGCAACGGTAAATCGCGTCCTTGCGTCAACCAGCGTCAACAATGACTGAGTGTCCCTGTTTTGCCGAATCAACGTATCGCTCCCAATCCCCTATGCGCTGCGCAGAATCGAAGATTGCAGGCGTTTTTCAAATGGATATCTATTCTTGATCTGGGCCAGCGCCGCCTCGATAACTGTCCATAATGCGCTTGCGCGTTTGCTTTGACACCTCAGGCGGGTGTGAAAAGGTCGCCACCGTTTCTCTTATCGTGCATAGATATGCTGGTAATCCACTCCGGGCTGACGCTTGGCTCACCATGTCTTCAGATGAAACCCGTGATTTGCTCAGAAGGCTTCCAGTCCTTCCGCGGATCATTTTTCAATCCCTAAGTTCCACGTCGGCATCCGCAATAACGGGTCCGGCGAATTTGTGACTGCCGTACACAAGCCAGGCATGCGCCTCTTGGGGTCCGATATCCGCGCAACGCTGCGTTAACGCTTACAGCTCCCGCAAATTGTCGATTTGTGACGCAAGATCTGGTCTGCAATGGCGCATTGCGTCAAACCAGCTTTCTTCAATGCATAAACTTGGTTACGCGCTCAACCTTCAGTGAGGCGGTGATAGGTCGCATTCGTGTCCTTACTTCGACGGTGAGCAACACTTTGGGCAATCGCTGCCTCAACCGATCATACACTTGGGTAAAAGGTTGCACTGGCGAGTTTGAACTCGCGCGAATTGCAAAATGGCCCCCTGTTTTGATGCCCTTGAATCGTTATGCCGCGTATCAACTGAGGAAATCAGAGCCCCCCTCCCCCAGAGCCAAAGCCCTGAAATCCGCGTCTGCGCCTGAAAATCCCCAATGAAGAAGCAGGGCTCGGGCGGCAATCGCGCCCCCGGCCGTTTTGTGCCAGCGTGCTGGAACGATAGGCAAGGGCGATACGCTCGTGGTCGTGCGCAATCGACCGTTTGGCGGCGGTCGTTGTCGCTCTGTGGAGGTAATTTCGAGCGGCTTGATCCAAGGGCTTTCTTCCAGCTCTTGGGAATCCGATCGACACGTCCTCCCCACAGGGCAATTCACCTCCTGCAGTACTGGCGCGGGCAGCCGAGTTTCGAACGCGCGCTGATCCGTAGCGTACCAAGCGGGCCTGGCAGCGCCCGCAACCAAGGACCGTCGTGGGGAATCCTGGTCCTGGCGAGCCAGGGATCCGTGCAGCGTTGCGCAAGGTCGTCTGGCGCGCCCAAGATGGATATATGGAGCGCTGAACGAGGACAGGCCTCAGGATTTGGGTGCCACATGTCGCCGGGTTGCGCCCGACATGGCGTGGAAAGATGTGCGGCGCATCGTAAATGCCCCTTTGCCCTACTGATAAAAATAACCGAAGCGCGGCGCTGGACGCAAAGCCGCCTCTGCGGTGCCGTGAAGGCCTAACGTCGTGCGACGGCTTCCTGCCTGAAGGCTGTGCTTGTCGTGCGGGGCGAACGCGAGACCTATGATCGGGCCTTCCGACCATCGTCGCCGCCATCAAGGGCGCAGACCCCTGAAAAATATCAACGCTGCAAAGTGAATCTGCCCACCGGCTGGAGGCCCATGCGTGAGCGCAACACCCGCGGCGAACGCAGTGGCCAACCGTCTTTTCGGTCAAGCTAAATGCCTGCTAGAGCGCGCCGAGCGCCTAGGCTTACTCCCTAATAACGAGATACGGCATGCAGCAGTCCGCTAAGATCGTTTCGAACTTTGACTTTCAATATAGGGAATCGCTAGATCTGCGATCAAGAACTCAGAACGTGTCAGGGACACATCAAATTGCGTTACTGAAAGATGATAAGTGGCGATTCAGCTGTGCGTACCCGCCAGAGCAAAAATCCTGTTCTGTGGATAAACCCTGTATAATATAATCAATGCAAATCAAAAGATCTAGTATGAGGTCCATCACGCAATCTCTTAACATCAAGCGCTTCATATGGTGGGTTGCCTTCACAGTCAGCGCAAGACCGTTGCCAAACATTTTTTCTTGAGGTTCCCCAATTTCTCGCGTCATAGCTGTAACGTGAAAAGAAGAAAAATAATACGTCCTTCCGCGTTTCTCGATGCTCCACGGGTACCCAGATCAAGTAAACGCAGATGGGACATGTGAGGCGAGCGGGCAAAAAATGCATCCAGTACTCGGCTATGAATAAAACTAAGAGCAACCCAGACCGCTTTCCGAACCTTGAGCCACATGTCCAAGCTCTTCCTAGCCGCCAAAAAGAAGAAAAGACGCTACGGAGCTTCACTACCTGCTTGAAGTGGCAAATTGTTGCGCGTGAACGCGATGGCTATTTTCCGAAAGCTCACTTCGGACGACGCAAACCTCGATTGTCGAACAATGGCTCCACAACAACGCCATCTACAGCGCCGAGAAGAATTCCGAAGATCCGGAATAATTCTGTCGCCAGAACGCTAGACCCTAACCAAGTTCCTTCCTGGCCGACGTCGGGCGACAAACTTCAATTCTGGTCCCACAAAGTCAACTTCAAAGGCGGCTCAAGCAAAACGACAACGACCGTAAAGCTTGGCATGAGGCAGCGTTACGCGCTATCGTGTGGTCTGATCGACCGCAGATCCGCAAGCTTTCGCTCACGAACCTTTTTTTGGAATATCAGCCAGAGATCGGATTTCCGTAAGGGCGTAAACGCTCTATGATGCGATCCCCGCTACAACGACGGCGAAAATATCCCGAGTCCGATCAACCGACGTTTCTGCGTAAGACTACTTCCCAATCTGGACCTGGTTCCTGCGGGAATCAGCTTTCGGAGTTTTGAAACCGAGACCGCCTATGGCATGACCGCCCGGTGACAGCCGGTTTTCAAATCCGGAATTCGAGTATCCGAATACGCCAGTTGAGGACGATTACGATGTCATCCTGATCGATCTGCCCTCCTCCAGCTTGGCTAATCTCACATGCGGCAAGTAATGCGCATCGACCTCCGCTGCTCAATGACCAATTATCCCTGAGCGTGTGACCTCGCTTCAGCCAGCCAGTTTTCTCAACTATGGCATCGGTGTCGGAAGTGCTTCATTTCCAACGGAGGGATTCGGCGCCGTACGACAATTTCCGCGTATCCCTTCTGACTCGGTTCGACACCTGCCATAAGTAACCAGCAAGAATTTTGGCCGAATGGATCAAGGCAGTACTTGGTGGAAGTGGTGAATCCAAGTCCACCATTCGTTAAGTCATGCGGCCTAGCGAAGCTGCTTGTCTCAGAAAGACAATCTCGAGGTGAAGTCTTTGCCGGTTCGAAGAACCGAAAAGAATTATGACCGCGCCATGAATCCGTGATCAGCTTCCTCAAACGATATTTGAAAGATGATCCAGTCCGCATGGGTCGAGGAAAAAGCCAACAATGAAGCGTGATCTTACTCAAAGCCTAGCGCAAATGGTTCTAAATCTCCTACGGCTGTGGAAGGAGAAATGACCAGAAGCCCGGCGAGGGATCCCTCGTTTCGCTGAATAAGCATGTCTGAAGACGTCCTCTCTCCCAAGTTTGCCCTAAGCCGCAACAAAGAAGTAGATGTCATCGAAATCTCCGATTCCGAAAATTGCAAACAGGTTTGACCGTGGCCGAGGGCTTGAACGATCTGATTGACTCGATCCGGACTTCTGGCCCCACAGCTCCCGTGCCGCTGCTTCGGTTATAGCGCCGCGGAGTCGGACCCCTCGGTTGTTCCCCTAAATGCCCCGAAGAAATCGCGGCCTGCGAGCAACTCGGATCAAAGGTCAAAGGCCTAATCAAGAAATGGACCAACGTGAGGCACTTGTCTCTCAGCATTTAGAAAAATCGGCTCGCCTCGAAACGAAAGCTTCATCGGAACAAGCTACTTCGCAAAATCAGCTCGAAGAACAGGGTTTCACCAGGGCTGAAATCGGGAGATGTCCTCGCCTCGACAAAAGGGAACCCCAGCAAGCTGATAGGTGTCGCGCGCGATCTTCCGGATGTTGCTGATCTATGCGATGCCGCTGCCCATGACGCAAGGGCGGCGACCGTGGCTCGAAACTCAAGGCGACTCGTCAAGGATCGAGACTGCGTGTGAACGGGCGCTGGAAAATGCTTCGTTAGTTCCCTGAAAATGGTTAACGCCAACTTGAAAAGCTGAGCGTCCTCATCGAGTTCGCTTCAGGCCGCTGGAAGGCAGGATAAAAAGGTATAGGTTGGAAAGGGCAAAACCTGCGTTCACCCAACCTCTGTGCCAGATTGAAGGACGGGCGGTCTGTTCAACGCTAAGGGCAAGCGACTTATGATCGAGGTAATCTGGAAACATAAGGAACGAGATTCTGCATCGGTTTGGTCGAGGCCATACCTAAGAGAGACCTCTACCGACCGAAGTGGGAAAAAGAATAGATGAAGCTGGCACAAGGTCGCACGAGGATAAGCAGTTTGATTTCGTTAAAGTTGCCACGGCCAACCTACGGAAAAGATAGAGCAACAAACAAGGAGGCAGACAAGCGCGCAAAAAGAAACCCCCCGAAGCGGTGGAAGCTCTCCAGAGGTCCCGATTTACTAGCACTATATTGGTACTCCAAAAAACGCATCACTGCAACACGATTTCGTGCCCGCGCAATTTGCCGTCTGAAGTATAATGAACAGGAACATATCTCTATCTCTAATCTATCTCGAGGCACAGAGAACTGTGCTTCAAGGCGCCCTTTGCCTTTGCGGGAATGGGAAAGACATCGAGCAGCAACCTTCTTCAGACCGACCACGAGGCGAGAAATTTGATGGCCGCGGTCCCAACACTGTCTTTCCAAAAGACCTGGGACTGCGCGGCAGGCTCATTATGGTGATTGAATGCTCTGTCTCGGCTGCCTCCCTGCAAAGATGCCAAAATCAAGGTCTCCGAATAGACTAGTTTCCCGCCAGCTAAACTTTGCTTACCGTCTACGCGTCCAATAATACCCTTGCTGTTCGGCAAAAGGGATCACCGAGTCGACAGCTTCAGGCGTCCATTTTAGAAACGCTTAGAAGAAGTGGGCCCTGATCCAACGCAAGCAATGCTAACGGGAAACGGTTTCCGATTCAAATCGCGGCGGAAAGGGTTAATCGGCCGCTTTCGGAATTGATCTTTCCCTCTTTGAACGAGCAGCAGAACTTTTGCCCTCGCCAAGAGCGTCGCAGGAAAGCAATGAGCTGCGCGTCTTCCGCTCCTTATATCCAGAAGCTCGTATGGGAAGTTTAAAGACTACCCGTTAGGCGAAGACGTAAGTACCGTTCTTGGAAGGGACACGAACATCATGGACCCGCGCCATGTACGACGCTAATGCAAGCCCGCGCAAAATCGTTGGAACAAAGCTTACAGAACATTTCTCAATGGGCCGTATATCAGGCAATGCTGAAGGAACCCTAACCACCTGTTGGCCACAATAGAACCTAAAAACCACCACCAATAAATCAGCCACAAACGGAAAACCTTGATGAATACAACCAAAATGAACCTGCCACAGACGGTCGAAATGTCCGGCACAAAAAAGAACCACAAAAATCATAATTAAACAAATAAAACTACGCCCAGAATTCAAACAGAGTTTGGAACAGTCCTGACAGTCCTCTCTGAGTTCTATCCAGTACGCCTCCGAACAGAGCGAGCTATGGTGCAAATAATCTTCGAGTTTGGAAAGATGCTTAGAATAGCTCAGGTTTTACCTCTGACGAAGGCAATCTCAACAAATAGGTTACGCGAAAAACACTAATGGCCAAAAACCAGATTGGCAAGCCAGTGCAAAGCAATCTCCAATCCCTGAGGCATACCTAGCTCGAACATTTCGCTACCTAAAACATACCTTAGTTTTGGCCATGCCAACTTTTTAAAATCAACTAGAGGAAGAGAGTGGCTGTTGAAAGGTTTGACGGAAGTGAGATCGGGAGAGTGCTTCCGACGCCCGTCGTGGAGAAGAATCTGAGCGAAAGTAGCCCAGAAAATCATCCTGTCCCCTTCCCTGGATATCCCCTTTTGACAAGCTCATGCTGAGCCAGTCACAATTGTGCGACCGCATCAAGGCTGGCGTATCCCGTTGATGAAGTCTTGGCCGAGGACATCGCCCGCCGCGCCTACTGCAAGAGCTTGAGCGCTGCCGGCCCCTGCCTGCGGATTGACGGTACCGACCTGGCAAGTTCGAAAATCCCGGCGGTGGTCGGCCGGCTTCAGGCACTGTCGCTGCTGTGAAAGCAGAAGCGTTTGAACAAGACTACGCCTATTCCCTGCATCGGGCGGGACGCGCTCTGGAACATCCTCGCCGAGACGACTCTCCTTGCGGAAAACATGCAGCGTGTTTCCCTGCACCCCCAAGACCAATTCCGTGCTTCGTGCGCTGCGCGAAAAAAGGCCAGGGACAATGGGAAATTGCCGCTGCCTTCTCCGCAACGTCGCAGATCGTTGAAACCAGCGTTGAAACTCGCCCCGTTCGCCCCGCCCCTGCTCGAGGCCTATGCGAGGATGCATACGCTGGGAAAACAGCTGATGGCCTTCACTGTGAACCCAAAAACACGACCCGTCAAGGTCCAGGTCTGGGATGTGATCAATTCTTCCTGAAACAAGGAGCCCTTCCAGATCCGGCGCATGCTCACCGAGACCTCGGTCCGGGAGCGTCGGATGTCCGTGCGGTATTTGTCTGGTGCGAGCGCCTATGAAGCTGTTCTGGCGCACCTACTGCAATGAACCCTCTTCCAAGGCGCCGACGCGGCTGGCTCGAAGAACCCTGCGCTCTCGAATCGCCTAGTGACGGACAAGTTCAGGCCGAAGCTGAGACCGATCGTTGTCGAGGCTGGAAAGGGATCGAGGTGTCGCTTGATCTCCCCTATGGCTACAGCCATGCGCTGCGCGATGCCGTGGATCCTGCGCCGATGACGAATACGAGGCGCGGCCCATGCCAAGCTGGCCTGGCCGGAGTAATCGGGCGTCTTGGAAGAGGAATACCTGGCCAGGATGAATTCCCGAAAGAGATCGACACTCCGTCTCGGAGAAACTCGAGCAGGCGAAATGGAGAGTCAATGAAATCCGGCCGCTGATCTCGATCAAGACAGAAATCGTGCGGGCAGGGCTCGTCACGCTCGACCGTTACGGTTGAACTCGCTGTCTACGGGGCTATGTGCGACTTGAGGATGACTGTGGAATCGAGACCGCGTCCAAGACGGAATCGATCCAGCGGCATAGGGGCAAGGGGATGAACTTGAACTACCACGGATTGCAATGGCAGTGGAGCTCATGTATTGTCGGACCATCATCAACGTCGGTGGTCAGCCATTTGGGTTGTCTGGCGATGAAGCGAGATGAAATGGCGTGTTGAAGCCAATTTGCCTGAGCGGAATGCTCACGGAACTGACAGCGCACCGGACCTCCTGGCGCTGCGGAGGCCGCGGGGCGCTCTCTGCCGAGTCGCGTTGACGCTGCTCCTTATGAAGCTGTCCAACCGACACGTTCCAATCTAGGGTGCGTCGGGAGCTGCATGGAGGCCTTCGTTCGCCAAGTCTAATATGCCGGCGCAGCTGCCGATCTGAAGGAATACCCGGTGGCGCAGGCTGTGGACGAGCGTCAATGCCGCCTGGGAAGCCAGAAACTGCCCGCTGGCCGATGCGACCCCTCTGGACTATCTGACGAACTTGATCCAGGCGAGCCGCCCTGTCGCTGTTGCACATGCCTGCAAAGCTTCGGATCAATTGCGCTTCAAGAAGAAGTGACATTCCCTATGTGCGGGTATCTCGGCCCATGGTCGACCCGGCGCATGGTGCAGGCGGATATCGGCACAGGCCGGTCGATCTCGAATTATGGTCCGAGGCGGGCTGGAGCCGACGGTTGGAACCTATTTGAACCGCGGTGCCCAAGGCCCGCATCAATCGAGGCGTGCGCGAGGCCAAAAGGGGAAGGGACCGCTCAGCTCCTTGATCATTCTCAAAAAAGCGAAATGGCGACCGAGCCGAGCGGCTGCTGAAGGGCAGTGGTTTTGGTTTGCCCCGAGTCTTGCGCCGAGGGGCGATCTGGTGTCTGGACGTGCGAGGGACAAGGTGAGAAAGGCTAAGGGGGCGGATTCTGCTACTGAAATGGCTGAGCAGCGTCACGAACTCTTGACCTTCCTGCTTTCCTGAACAGACGATTCTGCCCCTGCCGTAGCGCGTCGATGCTCGCTGCTGAGTGACGTCGACTAGCGGGGGCGGATTACTCCCGCCCCCAATCACCATAATAACATCATCAATATCAATTTGGATGAGTGCGTGGATCGCGATTCAGGAGAGGAATCATGTCTGCAACAACCATGCATCGACACAGCACCCCTAGGGGCGCTCAATTCTCTTATACCGACGGCAGCCCCAGCCACCGGCACGTTTCATAACCAAAACTGGCGTCCTGGAACGATCGAACGGGAATGGGCGCCTTGTTGAAGAGGAACCACCATGCGCGCTTACCCCCGACTGGACAAGCTCCAGCGTCGTTCATCGCTCCCGAAGGCATCTTTCGCCCTGACGAGTGAATTCCTCGTCACCATTCATGCCGCAGTCCATCTCGGACCGACAGCGCTTGTCTTTCGAGGTGGTAGAGGAACCGAAGCCGGCAGGTGCGCGTCCTGCCTGGATTTCGGCGGCAACACGGAGTTGCTGCATCTGGCCGAGTCCGTCACGGGCGCTGAACTCTGGAACGCCAAGGAAGGCTAAAATCGCAACGCGCGTTGAGTATCTCGCCCGGTTTTGAAGTCGATAGGGTAGGGGACCCGACCTTGCCGCCTAAGCCTGCAATGAAGCCGTGAAGGCCTGCGAAAGGGTAGCTTTCAACATCACAACCTCGTCCTTTGAGTTCGCGGGGCACCAAAGGATCCATCCCCGAGAAGGGGCGGAACGTGGTCAAAACGACCTTGAGGCCAGTGGCTTTTTTGATCTTTAAGCTTGGTTTCCCTCCGTTCGCTTTGGTGGATTTAATCCAGACAGCAGT
>Ga0163217_1055377_pt1 | contig 15321 bp, 20 predicted proteins | sample SynspAceP_FD_185933 | JGI IMG/M metagenome (GOLD analysis project Ga0163217, IMG submission 185933) | Saline lake microbial communities from Ace Lake in Antarctica - Synechococcus sp. Ace-P (PacBio error correction) | ecosystem: Environmental > Aquatic > Non-marine Saline and Alkaline > Saline ...
GTGTGCTTGGATTCTTTTGGGATAGGGGGGTGCGGTTCAGACAAGGGCCTTGTTCAGGTTGAAACGACCCCGGTTGACGGCGGCGGTCACTTTACTCTCCATGGGCGAAAGCGCTTTTTTTGACCATCCGCCTTGGCTCCATACGGTCGATCAAACGGGATACGCTTGATCGGCTCGATTCATCAGCGCCTCGCGCCCTGGTGGGGTTTTGTTCACGAAACCACCCGCATCAGCAGTGCCACTGTGCAGATGAGAGCCCGTAAAGGCCTGTTCCCGCGGCTTGCTCTAAATTCTGCGCATCGCCGGCCCGTGTCGTGGATCAGAAAATTCCACTCATCAAATGGAATGTCTTTTCATAGTCTCATAATATAAGCAGCTTATAAACAAGCATGCTTCGGGACCTTTCAACTTGCCGGTTTTCTGCGGCTGTCGTCCCGCCAAGCCATTCGCGTCGCTTCACAAATCCGTTGATCGTGAACCGGCCAATGTGACAACGTCTGGAAGACATACCGCACAGGCGCTGAAGCATTTTTATGGTACCCATCCGGATTTCATCATTATTGGCCGCAGCTCAAAGCCGGTTGCGTCATGGCCGAACGGCTGTCCGCCTCGGGCCCGTCACAAAGGTGTCTGGTGGCTCTGAGCTGCGGCGACGACGGGCCGCCTTTTTCGTGCCAGAATGCCGCTTGGCTACGGCAAGACATCTTCGACCCCAGGTGAACTGATTAACCCTGCGCCGAGCCTGAGAGTCAGGGCCTGCCGGGCCAATGTCGATCACTGCCGCGCGCCGGGTGCGGAGGCCGGCTCATCTCCAGATCAAGCGCCATGGGCTGGGTGCGGGCGCGCGCGCCCGATTCGACTGAGCTGGCTGCGATTTTGCGCGCGGAATCGCGCGTGTGCTTGGGCGATCGAAGCTTTCGACAGCTTTCCGCGATGTCGAATAGACGCTTTTTGCGACTTACTGCCATCAGGGGGCCGAAAGGGCCGCGCAGGTCTTTTCGTTCGCGGGCCAATGACGCTCTCGGCTAATTCCGCGTAGCCCGCCCAGAGTGGTGTGAGAGCAGGCGCGCAATGGTTTGTCCATCGTCTGTAGTGCCGGGCTTGTATATGCGCGAGGCAGAGAGGGTGCGGAAAGTTCAAATGTGTCGGTCTGTTCGAGTTCACCTAGTTGCACAAATAGGCCGGGGCCGCCGGGCGCGGCCGCCGCCCTCCGCTAATTATTTGGCGCTCCCGCCATGTCCGGGCCCAACCTCGGGTGATCACCGGCCGCGCAGGTGACGGGCCTGACCTTCGAAGCAGCGCCCGGGTGACCGCTGAGGACTTTACAGCCGTCGCGGCAAAACGGTGACTGTGAAAGCCGGGCGTGAAAGTGACCTCAGCGTGCGGCTCGGTCAAATTCTCGCCGGCAGAGCCTCTTTGCGAGCTCTCGGTATTGGCCCGGCCGATGACTGAAGGGACCTCTTCGGGATTGATCGTTTCGCGTCGATAAACGCCCAGAGCGCGTTGGTCCGCAATCGTCGAATACCCATCATCGGTCACCAAATTACACTTCCGCGCCAAATTGCCCGACGAATCAACCAGCAGCTGGGTCATGGTCGGGGCAAAGATGCACGCGGGCCCTGCGTAACCTGTGGTTCGGGACCGGCCCTCTTCTGTCAGCCTTAATCAGGCTGCGCTCGAGCCGCAGCTCTCTGAGGACAATGGGGAGCGGGCCCAACATGCAGCTCTATTTCCAGGCCGGTTTCGGACGGTCATTCCGCGGCCCGGCGGAAGCCACGAATCTCTCAGCCCTGATCCCTGCCGGATTTCCATCGTCTGTTCGAATTGCCGACCCAAAAGCCGCCGCGAGCTCATGATCCGCTCCGCCCGATCCGTCAGAATGCGCCGCGGATTCACCCCAACTGCGCCTTTCACATGAAAGACGAGCGTTTTGCCCGTCGAAATGCTGGCGACAGGGGCTGAACGCTGGTCGCGAGTATGGCCGCCGCCAAGCCGCTTCGCCGATTGCGAGCCTTCGAGGCGAATTGCTGCCGGGTCCGGACATTGCCGTGACGATGAAGGCGGATGATCGAGGACCAGCCGCCGCAGGTCCGCACGGTGCTTCACCCGGTAGCCCACCTGCCGCAAGTGGGTTCCGGGAACCTGCGATCTCGATTTGTCGAAGGCGCCGGTCTGCGGGTTTCCACGGCGTCGCCGACTTGCGGGTGTCGATTGTCCGATCTCCCCAACATAGTTGTGCGGGTTTTTGTGCGGTATGCGGCAACGATCTCGCAACAAGCTGCCGCAATTCGCCACCGCCCTGCGGGCCTCGTAACTGGGTGCTTTCAAGGACAATGGCTGAGGATTGGGCTTCCCGCCAGTCAGCGAGCGCCACAAATGATCGCAGTCCCCGCGACTCTGGTGGCGGCGATCACCTCTGCCGCTTTTCGGTCTGATCTTGGCGTACCGATACGGGTGCAAGAGCAGCTTTAATCGACCGAGCTGGCCTGGTCCGCCGCCTTCGCGGATGAATGAAGTCGCGGCTTAAATCGTGGCGCCGCCTTTGGTATCTATCCGATCATGGCCGACCTGGCGGCGAGAGCGATCAAGGCGTTCGAGCTTGCCGCCGGAGGAACATCAGGAAATCCAGTCGCATGTCAATGGGTCAGCACAATCACAGCAAACTTCCCGGCGCAATCTCCTCACAGGCTTCTGCGCTCGGCGATTTGCGGCCGAGAGCGTTTCTGTAGGGGCGCGGGCGCCCTGAGGCGTTTGAAATCCAGCCAATGTCAGTGCCGCGTTCCGTCGCCACATGCACCTTGACCGGCAACCATAAAAGCGCAGGCTGGGCCAGCGGCCCGGCCGACATGATCCGCCACCAACAGCCAGAAGCGTCGGGATCGCCTGGCGTCCTCGGATGCCACCATGGCCTCGATCTTCGTTGAGCCGGGCCCGGGAGGGATGACTCGAAAGAAAGTGTCACGTGCCCGCCGCAGCATTGCCCGATCGCGCCCAGCGGCAGCGCCATCGGCTCGCATTGCCCCGGCGAGAACTCACGGGCGCGGTCATGGCTTCAAGCTCCGCCCGCCGCCGATGGTACCGAAGGCCGTGTTTTGGAGACCAAGCATCCAGGGCAGCGCCGTTGCGCGCGTCGAGCCCCCTTGGCTTCAAGTCACCCGATCAGCACAAAATTCCCGCTTTTCGGCCGGATAAAGCGCAAAGTCGCGATAAGCGCCCAGCGCAGCCCAATCAGGCCGTCCCGCCTCTTCCTCTCACGGACATATAGCTTTGCAACCAGTGCCTTCAGCGTTCCACCGCCCATCAAACAGACACGCTCGGGCGTTGCCGGGCGCATCCGCTGTGGGCGACACTGAATACTCAGCGATTGGAAGGCAACCAGCCAGCGAGCGCCCTTCAAGCACCGAGATCGGTAAGCATGAAATGGCGGTTCGGCCAACGCGCTTTGACGGTTTGCTGATTGTTGCGGCTCGCGGGTTTTTCAGACCGCTAATCGGTTCAAGGCATCTGACGTTGAACCAATCTTCGGCGGCCGTCCTGAATAGCGAGCGGGAATCTTTGTGAAGGGCTCGACGGGGGCGCATGGGTCCGAGCGGCCCTTGTCCGTCCCACCCACAATTCCTCTGGTCGTCAGCCATCCCATGCCCGCACAAAGCACCTTCGATTCTGGCCGTATCGAGCGCCGGATTGATGCCGATTTTCCCATGCAATCGTGTGCAGCACAAAGTCGACCCGGTCGACCTGATATTTCGCCGGTCAGCCGGTCGACGGAGACTTCCGAGACGGCCGCGGCATAGGCGAAATAATAGAAAACGGCCGGCCCTTACCGGTGGCGCGTCCCTAAGTGAATGGTCGTGTTTTTGTAAAAAACCTGCTGCCGAAAAAGCTGAAATCCGGGCCTGATAGGCCAGCTTGATAAAATCCCCGACGGCATCAAGCTCGTTGCCGACCCGCATCATGTTGGGTCGAACTCCCACTGATCGGCCGGAAATGGTTGAATTTTTCGCGAGGCGAAGGCCACCAGCCCTTGTCTTGATTGCTTGCGTCCGCATTGGCTGCCTGCCATTGCCGTTGAAATCGTGCCCGAAGAGGCCGCTGTTGCGGATGTGTTGGGCTATCTTGGCCCGGTGGTGGTGGCGGTGATACCGGATGGTGTCGAGATCGACCTGGGACTCTTCGTGCAAGCACTGCCAACCTTGGTGTGAAGCCTTCCTCCTGGCCCATTTCTGGTTTTGCCCGCATGGTGTTGAGATGGATCCCGATCCGTCCTGATAGAGTATGCAACCAGGGCCGCCGGCCTGAATTGAACACGAGCTGGCGGCTAACGAATGCTCGGAATTTTTCATACACCGGTGTCCAGCGCAATGCCGCCGGCGGATGACGCGGGCCTGTTTTTCGTTGAAGTCGATCTGATTTCCGCCAGGCGCGCGCTCCGATAATGCCTGATGAGGCTTCGACGACCTCGACGATCTTGAGCGATGATTACTTGTCCGTTCCACCGTCCGGTGGTAAGGCTATATCAACGCCCTTGACTTCACCATAAAAATTGGCTTTGCGGATCTCCATGGATCGCGCCCAGCGCATAGGCGATTTCCTCGATATTCCGCGATCGTCCCACCTCATTTCAGCATTCTCTCTCTCTCTTCGCCGAATCCGTCCGAACAGCAGTGTTTGAACACTGTGTTTGGTCTTGCATACGTCTTTGAGACGAGGCGCGCAGCATCCTTCGTAAGTAAATAGCAGTTTCGCGTGAAACCAACGCCCGTCGGGTACGCCCCGACAGTCGGACGAAATCCGCAGCGGCGTGCCGGTGCGAAACGGTTTGCGTCACGGCATGATGACGGCGGGCCTCGTCGAAATCCGACATCGTAAATCAACGACGAAATGCAGGCCTCTTGGCGCCGGTGCATGCGCACCATGGGTCATTCGTCGTCGTCCGGCTCTGATTCTTTGACTGGGCCCGGCTTCTCTATTCTGGCGCTGCTTGACGCCCCAATCGCCGCAAAGCTGAATTGGACTGGGTTCCTTGCCGCCGAAATGCCGCCGCCCATGCGTCGGACCTGTCGGTCACGCGTTCGACAAGGGAGGTCCCGCGTCCCGGAGCGCGTGCGCCAACCATGTGCTGACTTTCGCTCGGTGTGGGTAACGAGGACCAGAGCGAGTCACCTCGTCATCCTCGGCCGGAAGCAGTGCGATATGACCTTCGAGATAGAAGTGATCCTGCCCGCCAATTCGCAATCTCGCCCGATATGCCGCATCGGCCGCCCGGCAAGACCGGCTTCAATGTTCGCCGCGTTCCAGTTTTTCAGCGGTCTTGTGACCGCGATAATCAGCGTCCATCTGCCGCCCGCACATACAGTGACATGCGGCAGATCCCTCATAGCCGAGTCCGACGGCCCGTGCTTGGCATTCAACGGCGCCGCCAGATCGCGGTTTCGGCGACATGAGGCGAACACGCGGCTTTGCCGTCGAAAGCAGCACGCTTCCTGGGGTGCAAGCGACCTGCTCGCGTCCGCGTCCGCCTGGGTCATAATGCATTGTCTGCGCGGCAGCGCAAAGCTCGCCCGTGGCCTCGCGAGTGCTAATAAACGCCAATATGACGCCCTTTGATGCGCCGAACCGCAATCGAAGATCGTGCTAGCGAGGGTGAATCTCGCTGTTGCGCCCGGGTGGCGCGTGAAGACGAGATAGCCATCCTGCGGCAGAGGGCGAGCGGCGTTCCGTGCAATATCATAGCGATAAATCTGCGCTGCCCGAGTGAATGTGCCCTGGCGGAATCGTCGTGGTTTGCCAGGGACACATAGCCCCGCCTGCAGAGACTTGCGTCCGGCTTTGGCGTGGGGTGGTTGCCTCCTGATCAGACTCCGCCATTGCCCGTGTGCGGCTCGATTGGCGGGCAGGGGCCGTCCACAGGTTTTCCAGAAAGAACCGCATCATCAGGGTTTTGCGCCGTCAGCATCCGGTACTGGCGTTCGCGACTTGCCCGCCAGTCCCGATACTGCGGTTGTGATAATCGTCAAGCGAAAGCCTCCCGCGCCGCCTGGATGGTGTCCCCATGACCAAGGGTTGGGCCGGTCAGCGCTGCCTCTGTTGCCCGCCGCTCGTTTCGGCGTTCCGGCCATCGCCGCCGAGAAGGCGAATCCGTGCTGAGGCCACCAATCCTTCGGCGTCCGTCGTCAGCATGGAACGCGCCAGCGTCACAAGCGCCGAGAATGTTCCTCGGGTCAGGCGGCCGCGTTTTCGGTAGATCTTGTAGACGGGCGAAGAAAGACGTCCCTTTCCTCAAGCCGCCGGTACAAAAGATGCTCTCGACAAGAAACCTCTCCACCGTGCGAGCCCGCCTTTGTCCGTATTCGAACTGAAGAAATCCGCCACAGAACCGTTCGGGCCGGCGTGGATCCCCTTCGCGCAGAATCTCGACCGCGGGAGGCATTGGACCAGCAATCGCGAGGTCGGTAGGCGGCGTGTCACCGAATCGCGAGCCGTTGGCGAATGTTTTTGCCGGCGTTTGTCCGAGACAGTGCCCATGTTTCGAACCTTGTTCACCGCCGATGCCTGTCCCACAGTTCGTCCATCTGCGGGAAAACCGATTCAGCCGTAGCCCCCACGCAGCGCAGAATGTTGTAGGACACGCCAAGCGCCCGAGCGTGATGCGCGGCTTCATTGATTGCGATCTGCTTCAACTCTTCCAGATGACCGATATGGATCAGCGGGGATATTTCGCGCTGTGCTTGGTGTCACCCAGACCAGCGCCGACTCGTTCGGACCCGGTCAATGAGATCGTCGCCTACCGGTGCGCGTCCACTAGAGTTCAGCGAGGTTCATCTAAGATCGGCCCGGGCAGGAATGCCTAGATTCCGGCGGTTCATCTCGACCTGGTCAACGCGACCCACCATCGGCAAATAATGTTGCCCAGATCCGCTTCCTGCGCGTCATAGGCCGGCGCACCCAGCCGGTCAATGTCGGCATCGGGAATTGGTTTTGGCCGCCACATATGCAGCCTGCCTTGAACGATCGGCGTCAATTATTTTTCTATAGCCGGTTCACAAGCGGCAAAAGGTTCCTCTGCAATCTGCTTTCGCCATGTCAGGCTCCGTTGGGCTTTGTCCGGCTCACGAAGCCGCACAATGGCGTGCTAACAGCGAAGGCGCGACACTGAGCCCTAGGCGTCAGAAAACGCATTGCGAACCATGATTGTCCACCACGCCTGCTGCAACGGCCTCAATCCGCCATCGGCCCGGTTGAGATGTTCTGACATTCCACCAGCATGCCGTGGCGTCAAGCGAGCCGACAAACCGGATGCAGGAATTGACGGTTTCATAGCTCAAACAGTCCCATTGTCGATCCCGTCCGACAAGGCAACGGTGCCTAGGCCAGGCCGCCCAATCGCCTTCCGGCTGCGAGGGCCTTGCCATTGGTGCTGCCGCTTTCGGGCCGTTGTCGCGAGCCTGTATCCAGGTCAGCAGCGGGCACGATCCGTGCAAACCCCGAAAGCATCGACCGTTCTTGGTCTTGAGACACCGGAAACGGATAGATGTTGCGGGTGGCACTAGACCCCAGGCACCACACTCCATGTATTTTTTTGAACCAATGGACAAAACTTAATCTCATGCAGATGCGTCTCTGTGAAGACCACGTGGCAGTATAAGGCCCAGTCCTGTTCAGGCAAGCCGGGCATCACCGCACTTTCAAACAACCAGCCGGTTGAATTTCTTGTTTGGGCTGCCATCTGGTCGGTCGTGGTCCGGGCAGGCCCGAGAATAATGGCTCCAGATCGAGCCGGTGATTTCTGCCGATAATCGTCCGCGTTTGGCTTCCAGCCAGCGGTCCGCCTCCGACCCGGCCCGGTCCACGAAGGTCGGTGAGAAACGACCAGTTCACATCGAATTTCGAAGAGACCCGGAAGGTCCGCAAGGCATCGTCCGGCATGCATGAATGTCAGCCAAGAATCTGCCTCAGCCGGTCATTTTACTCGTCTTGAGCCATTTCGCGTTCGATCAGGTGGCTCACAAAATTGATGGCTTCCGCCAATATCAATCCAGAACGATGAAGTGAACGAGATTTCGTTGATCTGTTCAAGTGTCGGTGGCGCGGTCTTTGGCACCTCATGACGCTGCACGGATTGAGTGTGCACGATCACACAATCCCGGCTTCACAATTGTAGAAAAACGAAACAGCGCCGGATTGACCCATAACCGCATCCCATAGGACTTCGCCATCAATCTCGACCGCCTTGTACAGGAATGGCAGGCAAGCCGACGCCATGACCACGTCGGCTGCTCACTTCACTGTTCTCGAAAACGCGCACGCCGGCCGCTGCGCACGTTGTCGCACTCAGGAACAGTTTGGTGTCGTCGCGTGTATCGCAGCGCATCAAAATCGAGTTGCTTTCCGAGAGAAGGTCGTGCAAGGATTGATGTCGAACGGGGTTGAATTTCATAGGGCGAGAAGCGTGCGCGTCAATGGTGGGGTCGAAAGCTGCATAAGGTCGCAGCTGTTCACCATTTCCATGCAGGGAATTGGTCACCCTTCGAGTGGCGGCGAACTGGCGACCAGACAAACCAACCGCGGCTCGATCCTGCGCCACGAAATCTTCTCAGCGCCGCTTGCCCGCCTATCGTCCGGCTCCATCAGGCCCCTGCGCCAGCACTGCGGCGTTGACCGCCACAGGCGCTGGTAACCCGGAGATGCCCTTGAATTCGATGTCGGTTCATCCAGCAGCGGTCGGGCACACCCCAGTTGAAGGCGCCAATGCGCCCCTTCCACCTTGGCAGCGGCCAGTAATTGAACATGCGGACCGCGGTCTTGCAACGCCTGTTTCGCTGTGGATCGAGCCCGGGCTTTGGGATGGAGGCTTGGCCTTGGGCGAAGTCTTTGCTTTTCTGCTTGCCCATTTTGTCGTCTCATTGCGCGGTCCACCGCCATCCATCGGCAGGGCAGCGCCGGTAATCTGCGCCGGCCTGATTCGGAGGCCAGTAAATTGGCAACGCGCAATCTGCTCGACCCTGGACAAACTTCTTGGGTCGGTGCGGCCTTGAGGATAACCTCGGTTGTATCACTGTCTTCTTTCGCTCATATGCGCTGGGCTTTGGCGGTACAGCGTATCTGGCCGGTGACCAAATCGGCGTTTTCGACATAGCCAGTGGCAGATGGCGTTGGCTGTAATGCCGAACTCGGCGCCTTCGAGCGCCACAGTCTTGATCATCCGAAGAGATCCCCGTGCCTTGGGCCGCGACAATAGGCGCTTTGTATAGGGTGAGCGACCAGACCGTGGGCCGAAGCGATGTCGATGAACGCCAATCCGTTTTTCTTCATGCCGCATGGCATGGCGGGATCAGTGGAAAGGCCGAACTCAGATTGAATGGCGATAATCGTCGGTCCCATTTGCGACCGGAAAGTCCTCGTCTTCCTCGACATGGCTGGATCCCCGCATTGGGGAACAATGACATCGACTGAATCCGAAATTTCTTGTTTCCCGTTAGAGGTGACCCAAGATTCGGCAATTTCCCGTCCGCGCAAGCCCATGTTTCGCCGTGAAATATGACTTCTCCCCGCGCCCAAACGACGACAATTCGTGCGCGCGTGGGGCCTTGATTTCTGCTCCTTGCCCAAACCGTTGAGAACCACATGTCTTCGGCACAGCGCATAAGCCTTTCAGCAAATTCCGAGTCCGATGCCGCTGTGGATCCGGTAATGATCACGGTTTTCATAGGAGGCGTCCGTTTTTGAATGTTGCAATGCACAATACTAATTCATCAAAAAAGTTCCAATCAAGTTTCGGTTAGCTCATGAGGCAAAATTCTTGAATGGAGAGCTGCGTTGTCCTCCCGGGCTTAATCGGGTTCATTGAGAAATCAGATTTCAATCAAACCTGTGGCTTAGTCCTTCGCTCATGTCTCAATCTGCTGAATTTGCCGCCCCGGCACCGGGGCACGATCGCCGGATCTGGCGACCGCCATTGCTGGTGCCTGGCCATGGCCATCGCAAATGGGCCTTTGGTCGCTTTTTCTACACTCCGGTGCCTGCCCGGCGATTGATGCCGGTCTCGGCTTCGGTCCGGCTGAAGCAAGGATGGATCGCCTCGGCGCAATTACGCTCGGCTATCTGCTTGGTGCCATCTGGCGGCAATACGGTTGGGCGGAAGGTATCGAGCGCAAGGGTTGCCCTTTTCGGATTGGGTTGCCAGCGGCGCTGCATTGCCTGGCCATGGTGTATCGAGCAATTTTGTGGTTTGGCTGCCATCCGTTTCTGGCTGGTCTCGCAGCGCCTTTGTGATGATTTTTTCACCTGGCGATTGTGCTTCCGCACGGTCTTGCTGCGCAAGCCCCTGGTGCAGTCATCTCATTTTGGCGTGTCGGGTTGGCATTTCCCTTCGGCGCATCATGTTCGGTCTCATCATTTAGCCGATGGCGGCTGGCGGATGGCTGTGATCATGGCGGCAGTTGCTGGCCTCGCGCCAGCCCTGGCTGTCGTCAACCGTTCATCACCGCAAGGTGTGGTGCGCAACCCGGAACCCCGCCAGGAAAGAGCCACCGCTGACGTGGAACGCCAGCACTGCTCGCTTTGACTCATCGCCTATGGCATCTTCGGGTTTCGGCTACAAATTGTGACTGCGACTTTTCTGGTTGCCCATCGTCCGCGAGGGGTTGGGCGGCTCGTCACTGTTGAAAGCCGGGGTCTGGCTTGCGAACGGGCATCGCCGCAGCACCCCTGCCGTTTCCGCTTACCTGGCTGCCCGCAGTCAGGCGTTGCGGGTCTGGTCCAACGTCTTTTGCGATTGGGTGCCTGGTTGAAGCCGCTCGGTGTCGCGGCCAAGCGTCCTGTGCCTACTGCCTCAGGACCGATTTTGGGGCAAATGCTTCCTGGGTGGCAAACATTCCATAATGGTTCACGGCCTTTTGGTTCTTTCAAGATAGGTCGTCCAACGTTGCCACCGAAAGCCCCGAGACGGGCGCTCCGCCTTGGATGACAGCCGCTTCGGAAACGGCCCAGATTTTTCGGCCCCCCGGGTGGTTGCGGTGTTACCTCGCTGACTGGACCGGAACCTAACACCATGGGCAAGCCTCGCTGCTGCGCTGGAATTGCTCGGCTTACCAGCGCAATTGTGCTTGTGTTTTGCAAGCCTCGGCCGCTTAGGTTAGCCTGTCTGTCAAACGCGCCCAACCCGGAAAACCCACAAAACACGCCGGAAGAATGTGCCAGCATCAATGATTGCGGAGCCATTGTTTTAGCACAATGGCGTGGTGTTGCTGCGCCTGATTGCCGTATTTGCCCCAAGTGTCTTAGGTATTCGACCAGCTCACGACGAAGTCAACGTCCTGCCATGCAGGACCCATTCCAGGATTCTCTTTCCGTGTTTGAATCATTTTTTCCCAAAACCGAAAATCTCTTCCCTCAAATTCTCATGTGGGCCGGTCTGGCGATCCCTCATCCTGCTGGTATGGGGCGGGGAAAGCGTCGGCGCTGCGCTGGGCTTGACTGCCGAGCCTGAAGGCGAACCGATTGTCGGCTGAGCCCTATTTCTACACATCGTCCTTCCGTCGGTTTTTATGTCTACTACACGGTATGGTCCCGTAGCCCTTCGCCGGCGTTCTGGTTTCAATCTATCAACCGCACAGGTGGCAATGGTTGGTCGATCCTCGGCTCCGCCTTCCATTCTGTTCCACCACCCATTTTGGCGTGCAGGTGTCCAGTCCCGCGGCTCAACAATTGGCGCCGGCTCATTCTTTGACCCAGTTCCAGCGGGCGCTAACCGGCGATGGACCGTCTCGCAGGCTGATCTGTATGGCCTCATCCTGATTCTTCTGTCAGATCGCCTTCATCTCGAAAGATCGTCTATTTGTCGTCACAGCGGTTTTTCGTCAGCCACTATGTGTTTTCCGGCCTGGCGCAAACCGCGATGAACATATTTTTACATGAACGCTGGCCGCGGTGCGCAAAATCGACGGCGCGTCCCCAGCGTGTTGGCAGGAAGACACCATCGGATTTGCCTCGATCATGGAAGGTTTTGGGGCGTCGCCTTTGTCGATGCGATCATGACGCTGGTAGCAATTTCTTGCGATCCTCTGTGGGCGCTTGTCGCAATATGTTACGAACTGCCGTTGATCGGTGAAATCCCCCACGGCGCTTTTCAATCGCCGACTGTTGTTCTGGGCCGCTTTCGTACCGGGCTTCTGGCCTCTGGTCCGCAATCAAGTCTGCCGGGACTGGATTTCGCATCAGACGCGTCCGAGGCCCGCCTTCCGCAAGGAACGGTCTATGGTAGGACGATGCGTCCTCGCCGCGCCAGCCGCAAGACCGCGCGCCAGCTTTTCGATTGATGTCCGGCAGAACTAATTCGGCTTTTATTTCCCAACATGTATTTCAACATCGCTCGTGGTTTTAATCTTCCAGCCGACAACATCTATGTCCATATATGCTGTGCCGCCATTTCACAGCCCGAATAACGCTCGCAATCTGGCAGCAGATCCTGACAGCCTTTTGGCAAGGTTTCCAGCTCGTTCCAGTTCCTGATCAATTCCCTGACCACGATTGTCGAACTTGTCTCGATCTATCAAGACGTTCTGCATGCATTTTGAAAGCATGTTCCGTGGTCAGGAGCTTGATGAAATCGAGCGCAATTACCTCCGCCGACAGGGTGGTGGTTTTTGCTCAGTCCAGTTCCCTGATCCATCCCCCGCCAATGGGCGGTCCTGATGAGGTGCAAACGCTGAAGATCCGAAGTAGGGAACTGTGAATTCAGACGAGTTGGTTTCACAATCAACTCGCTGGATCCGTCCGCTGGTTTTTCAGCCGCCGCACAGCCTTCCTGATAAGTCACGGCAGGCCACATCCGGGCCGCCCGCCAAGTCCTGCCTCGGTAAATCGCTCGAAGCGCGGTTTCCAGTAACGCGCCGGCCGTTTCAATTTCAACAAATGAAAGCCCCTCAATTGCAGCTGGCCGTCGTTTGCCGGAATATTCCGCCTCGAAGGCCGGCGAAAATCGCATCCAGTGCGCGTCTTCAACTCTTTTGATTTGTGACGGGGTTTTCAAGTCCTGCAGAGTGCCGGACGAAAAGATTGTAGCCATGGCTAATGAATCGCGGCGCTGCTTTGGCCCTTCCTGAATCAGAGGCAGAGCGAAGCGGGCTGTTGGCTTTGCTGAAGTCAGGTGATACCTGGACCTTTTTTGAAACCGTGCTGGAATCGTAATTCAAAATCAGGCATCAAGGGCGGCAAAAAGCCCGTCCTCCGTCGAAAGATAGGGCGCGCGTTGAATCCTTTGAATGCCGGATTTGGCAAACCGGCCCCAGCCTGAGGGGCTGTCGGCGCGTTGTTGCTCCAGGCAATTCGCGCAGCTGCGCGTCCGAACTGAGAAAATTCCTTGGCCAGTCGGATTTGCTCCAGCCTTTTTCCATCGAAATGCCCGCAAGCCGTGGCTGCTCGATTTCGTGGCCTGTCCTGATAGGCGGACCAAGATAATGGCCGGAGCCGGTCAGCACCCTCTGCCTCATCCTTTTGGCAAAGCCCACTTCGATCGGCCAGCCGAATGTCCCGAGATTTGGTTAGGCCTTTCGTTCCGCCTTGTTCATCAAAAAGGTGCAGGGACAGGAAAATAGGTAAAGCGCACAGCCGGCTGAGGTTGGCGATTTTCAAGGCTGCGGTCCCAAAGTGCTTGTCCATGGGCGCCGTCAAAGGAAATCATCAACCAGTTTGCTTGGGCCGCTCGCCCGCCAGGGAGGGCGGTGGGTCGCAAACCCACCCAAGCTGCTGCAACGCAGCGACCCAATGAGGCCGACCTTGCTTTTTTGAGAGGGAAGCAGGCCGAACCTTTCAGGTGATTTCTGATGACTGGCGACCCGGAATACGCATGAACTGGATTAAGGAGCGCGATTTTGTGCCGCCCAAATGCGGCACAGTTTGTGAAATTTTAAGCCCGAAGCGCAGCGAACGCATTTTCTCTCCGCCATCGGATCAATGCCAGCCCGTTTTTGTCGGGAATCTCCTCGCCGCACTCGACACACCAGCCATACTCGCCTTCTGTCAGCCGACTTGCGCCAGTCTCGATGCGCACCAGATCGCGTTTGCGGGCACGCTCCTAGTGCTCGGCCATTCCTGCTGCTGCATCGCCTCCATCCCGCGTACAACCGGCCACCGACTGCTGATCCAGCGTGACCGCGCACGCGCTTCCCGTCGCTCAGCGCCGACATGCTCTCGAAATCAAATCTCTTTTCATAAGCCGCCTGCGCGCGGATTTTTAGATCGGGTTCCATCACTTCACATCTTGGGACCAGCCGGGCCGCGACACAAATAGCATTACGTGCTGCTTCAATGGAACCTCGTCCAGTCTAGATCAATCAAGCGCGAGCGCGGTTGGCAAATTGCCCGACGCCAGTAATGGGAGAAGAATAATGATCTGGCCTTAATTGTCGACTGGTGCTTCTGGGGAAATCCATTCGGTTCGGATGCAGCGCCGGCGTTTTCCGTCAGTCGCAATAGATCAGCGTGGATTGAACGCCTGGAAAGGCATCTACTCGCTGCGCGAATCGTCGGCTTTTGTCATCCTCGTCTGGGGATACGGCATTGCCCGGCAGGATCCCGGTGGTGTTCTGGATAAGCGCCTGCGGGATGAGCCCATGTTTGTCGCTTTGCTGATGCTGCCGGCCATGAATCCTTTCTGGTCGCCCTCGGCAGGTTGCCAGCCCGGGCGCAATCAAAAGGCGCAGGTCAAGCATTCCGATGCTTCCTCGCAGTGAAGATGCTGGGCGCTTGCCCATCCCTTCCTGGTCAATGGTGATCTGGCGTCGGTACTTCTGTTTCGGAGGCTTCCTGTCTGGGGCGTTGTTGACCGATCTCGGAAAAGAAAACGCTTGCGTGCTCGGCATCACCAGCAACCCTGTGGCGGCCCGCTGAAATGGGATAATCATCGACGTTGTGGGCGGCCTTGTCCTGTATGTGCTTTTTCGTCGTGGTGCTACAATGAAATGGCTCATCGGGGTGCCGCCCGATCATCGGGAATGTGACCTTGTATTGGCGGGCCGCAATGAACGACTTTCAGTGCTTCCCCCCTTACAGAAACCGTAAAAATCGGCTAGAAGGCCCCCACACAAACGCCGCTGCGCATGCTTTTGAGAAGACCCGGCTTGGCCGGTGACGCTATGAACCGACCGGACAATTTCAACATTCCTCCGCCGAGGTCAATGAAGAACCTCGTTCCGGAATTACATGAAGGGCGCTGTGGAAAGCGTTCCGCCTTTGGTCATCCTCGCCGTTTGCGATGGCAACGTGGGATCACCGCCGGCCTGCGCGGGCTGGGAATTTACTGAAAGCAAAACCACATGCGGC
>Ga0163217_1101700_pt1 | contig 15321 bp, 12 predicted proteins | sample SynspAceP_FD_185933 | JGI IMG/M metagenome (GOLD analysis project Ga0163217, IMG submission 185933) | Saline lake microbial communities from Ace Lake in Antarctica - Synechococcus sp. Ace-P (PacBio error correction) | ecosystem: Environmental > Aquatic > Non-marine Saline and Alkaline > Saline ...
TCCATGACGTACAAACGTTAGACACGCTCCAAGTTAGTGTTTATCCCCTAGTATTTCAACGTCGACCTAACTCATAGTGAGTCTGCATATAGCCGTGCCACACCTGCTTTTAATAACAAATAGGTCGCTCATCGGGCTGTGCACCAATAAACTTAATATGCGCGATGCCTCTCGGGTAAATACCTGCTGTATCACCACTTGAAATGCTTCGCGGTAAAAGTGCCTTGCTTTTAATGGTAATATTTCTTCCCCCAAATACTGAATGCCTAAAAACCCGTTTTAAAATAGTAAGTGGTCCCCCAGTTGCACCTCGATGGGTCTGGTGAAGGTCAAATATATATTAAGGAAAAAAGGTCCCTTTTCCTGGCCCTTTGCCTTTCTTGAGAGTGCACAACTCACTTGCATGGTAAAGTTGATATTTCCTCCTTGAGCGAGATCGGAGGAGACTCGCACGAGCGCATTTTAACTTTCCTTCTTGGTCTAATTCTAATGCCGCTGATTAATGCGAACCATCTCGTTGATTATGAACGTATATTACAATCACAGGTGCAGCAAACTAATCGGTAAGACCTAATCCACTTTTCCCGTAGCCCTCGTAACTTATCCACACCAACGGTCGACGAAATATCGCGCGCAGGTACTACTTGAGACTCCGATTATTTCACTAGTGCATGGGCAGTGCTTTGAACACATCACGTTTCCGACCGACGCATTTGGCTTTCATCGTCAATTTCAAGCGATGGGCCATCGTGTACTTTACGCCATCAAATTGCGTCAGTAATGGTAAAAACTCTCCCTACCCCTTTCCTGATCGAGGAGTGCGACCAATATCGCTTTTTTTAGCTCCCTATAATTTTACCGTCAAAGGTCGCCACAGTTCTAATGTTGCACATCTTTCCTACTCTTATTATGCTAATTCAGATATTCAGAAATTAAACTCTGAGAACTAAGGCTTGCTAAACTAGAATACTATTTAGGTTATACAAATATACCACGTTATGCATCAATAGGGACGTTAACTAAGTTAAATTTCATTTGTAAGAACTTTAATTGATGTCAAGTAGTGTTTGCGACTTATTAACATATAAAGCCATCGATACTTGTCAATTTTGGCCAACGGAAAGTTATGGAAGTCCACGACAAAAAACGCGAAAGAAATTTACTAACGAAAGTAAAAAACAATCCAAGCACGCAAACGTTTTGGATTGGCAATAAAGGCGTTTTAGTAAAATGTAGACCGCACAAAAAAGCTACACGATGGTAGGAGAATTCAATACTGCTTGACGAAAACTCATCCTAAGCAAATGGAATACACCAAATGAGCTTAGCCAGAATGTTTTCGTGGTCGCGTTTCTTATTTTGGCCAGTAGTATTGGACACATGTTGCCTATATGGAAAATGCTCAAAGATGCAGGTGATTTGGGAACACGAACAAGCACACCACGCAGTCACTACAAAATTATCCAATTAAATTCGAGGCGTAGTGAATTTGAAAACCGTTGGTGGAGGAACTAAATTAAGAAGTCCGTGATGCTGTTTTTTTTTTAATAAAAAAATGACCTCTTGCATTATTGAACCAATTGCAGAGTCTACTATCGTCTGGCACAAATAGATAGCAGTGGATAATTACAGGCCGGCTGACTTCTGGTTGGTTATAAAGCGAACCGCTGTTGATTCAACATCCCGAGGAATATCCGCACTAATTTGGTGCCAGAGGAATGGTGTGGCTGATAAGCATGAAAGCTATCACTACGCCTAACGCTACCTGATTTGTCATTAAATTACGCTGACTACTAGATTAAAAAGAAGTGATGACTGGTTAAATCAGCAAAGCTAAATAATTTAGTTAAAAGGTAAATCAATGAAAAATGATCCAGAGGTTTTTAAGACTATTGGCCCAACTACCAAAAGTCGTCTAAAGCTGCCCGTTGGCCCGGCGGCAAAAAACTGCTTTTGGGGTGGCACCCTAATAATTGAGTTTATGAGCTCAAAATCCACCTCTAATCCTAGTCCTAAAGCTTGGCCACAACCCTATCCCAGCTACCTCAAGGGTATAGCATTCGAGCTTACGGTAAACCGTGTAGGTCTCAGGCGCCAATGGGGACTTGCTAGATAACATATAAATATCCGGGGTTTCTATTAGCCTTTGTCGACCGCTCTTTGTAGCATACCACCTCGAAAATTATTCAGTTTGTGAAAGAACGTAACTGGGAGTTTTTCCAGCCACGGTATATACAAACGTATACCCTACTGGTAATGTTCTGTAGCAACAAAGAAAAAGAAAGATTAAAGACGCTATGGAAACCAATTTTACAAACATACCGAACAAAAGTGTTGCTGGCTTATCCTCGCCCAGCACTTTTCCTCATGTCAAGAGCATTCATTGGATTTGTTATGCCGAAGTCGGACACTGAGCTCTTGGTGATGAAATGGGGGTTTTATACATGTGCATTTATTCACGATGACTCAGGCCTACACCTATTCACACGCCGTAACCGCCTAAAAATCTCGTTTCAATCCTTATTCATTAGAAATGAAAATGAACACAATTGCATATGTTGCTGACTGAAAGTCGAACCTTCGTCGATGATGGCAAAATGTTAAAAAACAAACTTTTGAGGTCGCTTAATATTAGCGAAGGAGGTGAATCTGGAACTACCATGTGTATACACAGCATAAATTATTCAGGTCCGCCTCCCCCACGAATGAAGGCTTATGAAAGAGCGCAACTTGGACTACATTACTAGTCATCTCTGATGTTGTGGATAACATACAGGACGCGATCTGCACAAATACATATTGAACACTATTTCTAAACGATGCACTCACCGGACATTGGTTAAAAAAAGTAGGAGTACCTAATGGCCTAGATATAGTCGCAATTTGTCTACTCCTCAGCCGGAAATATGGCATGGATCATGAACCGCTATAAATGGTCGATTGTTATCAATAAGACCGAAAAAGCCGTTACTTGGTCTGGAAGGCAAAAGAAACTAGGATTGCTTAAACGTAACCGTTTATGGAGCGATGTTTTTCCTCTCTGAGAGATCGAAGAGAGAGGTCTCATTGGTGTGTGCGCGTCACCCTGCGGTCTGATGACCGCCCCGATAACACCCCAGATCACCGTGCATTATAGTTTGCGTGACTACGGGCAATACGAGTGGAGGTATTTAATCGCTTTTTTAAGAGGCCTTTAGATAAATACAATGTTTACCACTAACATGTCCGCCTGATACTGAGCGCTACCGAGGCGGCGAGGCGCGAACCATACTGCTTAGGAATATTAATTTATTGCCCTACGAGGACCGTCCGACGCAAATACCTCTTGTCCATTTTGGGGAATGACACATGGACTCTCTGCACTTCGCGTCCACACGTCATAAGGAGCAGGAAAAGTGGCCGTCATTATAACAGCAAGCTCAGACCGAACTCAAGAAACGCTCAGTGACTCAGAAGTTACCGTGCTGATAAAGCCCAGCTAGAGAGACGAAAGCGAAAACACGCTGATATACGCACGGCTGCGAGGTGCTATTATATGATTATAGTGTTGTGATTGACTAAGAACGACGACGATCGCATAGCCCCATGGAATTATTATAACGATCTAGACAGCGCTGTGGCGATGCCTTTGTCTACTGAAAATTGGAAGAGTGCATTCATCACGCCCCCTTGTACACAATCTGTCATTCTCACAGCGTCTTATGTCGAGCAATATGAGAAGATGCGGCGTGTGGAGCTTTTTTATTACAATGAAAGCTCAAAACAGCAGGTGCACCGGATACTGGCGATTAATTCCATGCACCTGGTTCTCACTAGGACAGACGCGCATCGAATCAAGGCGTTAGAAAGAGGCTTTTGCTTCTGAGTATGTCATGGCGCAAGACTGGTATGGAATATACTTCTGCCTACCGATGATTTTGCTGCTTCCGCGCAAACTATTGAACTTATACTCTAAAAAGGGAGCCATTAAAGGCTGCCTCACATTTCTTGTCTTTTTTCAATCGAGTGCTAGGGCTAAACGAGCTACTTAAGCCGCTTTTGACGTTTTAAAGTCCTCGCCTCGACACTCTTTTTGTACTCAGTTCAGACTGGTTTCATCTTTCCGAGTAATAATCAAGTGGCGGCGGCGGTCTTGTTATTAGAGAGCAATATTTATTGGATATAATCTTTAAAACAATTTGTCCCCATGTCATCAAAAGCCATACCTGGTCGACGTGCGTGGCGGTATGGATATAAACCAATCCTCACGCCCGCTCATGCAAATCATCAAGGTAACCAATCTGAGATAGACGAACCCAGCCTAATACTGCCACAGTCAGCAGGTATTAGTTTCAGCGCTAACCAGACTTTCATATCACCAGAAAAATTAAACATTTCAGTGGCATGATAAACTCCTCCTACTTGTTTTTGATATCTCCAGCCTAACGCACATTATGATAAAAAAGTGGCATGGGGAAGCGTCATCCACAATTACCGTTTTCGTTGGCTCCGCAGAGATATGAAAATTTGTGTCCATGGATGGGCATTAACTCTCCAGCGGCGCTGGGTACGTACTCTGGGGGATGGCGCCAAGAGAGCCTGATTAGCACGAGTCGATGGTTGCACTCTGAATAGTACATTAACTTTCCTAACTGTGGTCAAATGAGCTTTGCCATGCAAGTTGTAATGAGACGGGGCAGTTTCTCGCGTTCACACGGAGAGTAAAAATTTCTTGTGATTTAAAACGATAAAGTTTACCTTGTTTAAGCGCAGGCCATCAACCGATTCGACGGAATTGTCGAACATCTCTGGATCTTCCTTACATTGAAGATATTTGATCCTTTCCCCTGTGCCGCGCGAAAATACTTGGGCCTTTCCAGCGAATAAATATCACACGTTCACCAATCTAGCTAGAACATTGGATTTCTACAGCATGCGCAGGAATCCAGCACCTCTCGGACGTATTAAAGCGAGGCTCTACAGTTTTGCGCGGGCACAGCCTCGAGCTCACTGATACACATCGTCCGGCCACAGAGTAGCTTCGGTGCAGCATGGAGACAGATACTCACTGATTCAAACCTTTTAATTCTCTATCAGAGCAATATGCAGCAGCAGAGAAGATTTCACGGTGACAGTTCTTTATGATTACGCCACTGGGTTATACGCTCCTTGAAGAAATATCAATTCCCCCAATGATTTTTTCCAAATTCCACTGCACGCCTTGCATAATTGTTTGCTTATCAGTGAAAATTTTCCCGCTTCGGCAAAAAAAACACTTTTTAGTTTTACGTAAGAACTTGGTGGCCGAAAACGTCATTGAGGGCCTATAGCTGCAGCCATACAAATTGCTGTTTAGATTAATTGTAGCGAAATAATGATGATGAGTAAGACCAAAAAAATGTTCAATCGAAGCCAGTAGAACACCGGTAAATAATGTAATCGGCGAAGGTTAATAATGCCACCGCCAGGACCACCACCCTCAGCAGGGTTTCAGTAATTGTGGATATGAACCTAAAGGCGCGAAGTGATCGATGTCTAGCGTCTAGTTTTTCGAAAAAAACGCGCCTGCCAGTGCTGAAAATCCTGTTTTGCTGCAAACAAGGGTAAAACCTAATGAGATAAAGTTTGGCATACTAATCAACTGGCTAGCGCGTTTTTTGTAAAAAGGCTGAGCACCTCCTTAAGTCATCACCTACATAATGCTTTATCAAATAATCTCGGTTATCACTGGTTCTCTTTTTTTGCAGAGCACATCACCCACGTATTCTATTGTCTGCTTGACTGCTGCAGTATCGAAATATCTGGCTAGCCGCGCATAAATTTAGTGACTAATTTATCAACTTTTCCGTCGAGTTGTTAGCTCAACCAAATCTGCTTAGCAAACCCCACTGCAATTGCAACATTGCCAATGATTTTTTTGCCTGATAAAGCATTTCTTTGAGCTTTGCATATCCAATTAGGTTGAGTCAGTCGGCGGTGTGTCTTCAGATGCATAACTTAAACCTAGTTTGGCAGGGAGTAATAGCAAACCACGATTGCGGTGGTTGCAGTCAAAATCACAAGCCTCGCAATACCCAATCCGCCACCAAAACCAAAGACCATAATTTTTGCGATAGTAGCGAAAAGGTAGTTCAGTAATCTTTGTTGAGCTTGGTTTTACTGACTGATTGTTTTACATTGAAGCCTTAGTTGGCGTGTTTAAAAACTATTTGCCAACTCTTGTGATATCTGCACCTGCATGAACGCTTTTATTACTAGTGTTTCTATAATAAGTACAACGCGTTTTTAATTTCTTGCACAAGCTTTAATCGCAAGCCTCCGCTATTTGTGCCACAGTACTTTGCGGTCAGAGCATTAGTGTTTTTTCTGCCGCTGTTCAATACCTAAATAGGCAATGTTTCTTTGCGCAATAGGCTGAATTTTTGCACATTTATCATCAACTTAATAATGTGGACGAGTAAGTAATATAAGATAAAGTATCGCTTTAATAACATCCAGTGCAAATTGGCGATTTAATCATATACGTCAAAAGTATTAAAAAGAGAAAATATTGATCACGGACAGCATTAGGGCCATTGTTTGGAGCCCACACTATTAAGTACGCAATATCAATAAAGTTTTAGTCCTGCTTACGCGATCCGGTCTAGGTTATTCAATTAGTAAAGTCTCGGTATTTTAGATGCTGCTTCAAATTGAAATGTGGAAATACCCCAAAACTTGTTTAATAGCAAATACTCAGGTCTTGGCATCTGCGGAATGGTCAATCGCGTGGTTGCGTCTAGTAGAATACCCAAAAAAGCAAGCCATAAGCCACCAAACGCAAGGCTGGTATGGCACTGAAACCAATGTCGGTGATGTATGATGAGTTTGCGACAATAGACATCGAACCACACAGTTTGACTACAAAAATCCATCGTGAGCCTGCCTATTGGCAGTTTAGCGATGCAATTAAGGCCATGCAAACTATAGTCCTGCGAAACGAATAGTTATATGACACAAGTTGACCGCCAGTTTCCACCTTTGAACTTCCGATGACAACGGCAAAAACGTCTGGGCTTGTTTATCATTCCCCGTTTTATGCACCAATCGCCGACAGAGACGCAAGTTATGGGCTTTTTATCAAACTTAAACCAAACTAAAGAAGGCCCTAAATTTGAGACCAAAGTAACGGTACTCAAATGCGAAGCATGGCAAAAAGGGATATTGGCGCATCAATACAAGGTTGCTACTTTGGCAACTAAACGGCAAATGTTTATTTTGAAATAGAATTAAGTACCGCCAGGCACAAGTATTATTAATAACTCAGGTTCATTACATCTGCATCGCTATGGTGACATCTTAGTGGATAATACTAGACACGTTGCGAAACGATTTACAATACCAGTGTGAACCACTGATATGAATACAATCCGGGTAAGAAAAATCATATTACTTAAAGTATTGCTGGCAGAATGGATAGAACTAGTGGGTTCATTGCATACTAAAATGAAGACAAATGTTTCACAGGCATAAATTTGAATAAATTAAGATTCATTCGCATAAGTTTCATGCAGCAAAGTACGTTTATAAGCAAACTCCACTTTGACCAAGTGCCCATGTTCGAGCTCGATGGTTTTGTGGTCAGCCCCATGACTATGCTTTCGATAGAACCAAGCCACCTGGCTCATCCTTGCGTTTAAGTTCCACACAAAAATATATTCGGAGACTAGCAACCCCCCCATAACCTTTAAAAGTTGGTGTTCCCAATAGATCTATTATTCTTAATAATACCATCAAAGCTCACTTTTGTATTCCTTTCCGTCATCCCAAGAAAATAACGGTTTTTTGATATATACAACAGGACCTTGTTTGAGGCGAATAATATCATGTCACGCTTGCTTTATGTAAATCCACGTGTTTTTACCATTGAATATCGATATGTCCGGTAAGTCCTTTCCATACTCCAGCTGCGCCAAAACATCAGGCAATAAGGCTATGTAAATGAGTTTTTTCATCGGCTTACAGTGATTTAATGTCGTGTTTAAAAGCATCAAACACATTTCATCTGAAACTTCTTGCGTAAAATTGCATCAAAATCCGGTAACCACCAGCACACATAGTCTTTTCTAAAGCCAAGTCCGGATGTAGTATCTATTCTTTAGCTAATGCTCATGTAAGATCGTCGTTTAAATTCATATATAATCAAACGGAGACTCGAGTATTTTTGTAACTTGCTCTATGTACTCTTTTTGCATAATGAAAACGCGGCATGGTCCCCCCATTCATAAACATCTCCACACGCAAAATTTTCAGCCAAAGAACGTGCACACATTTGTAAGCGTCATGCCGGGGCCACGATTTTCAATAATCGCTCCCACAGTGATACGGCATCGCGAACCCGCTCATTCAAGTACAATTGGTGATATGCCGTATCAAAATTAATAACTTCCTGTTTCGCTAAATACGGTGCCTGAAATTTTATTACTTTTGACACTTAATGAGGTGGTAATACTAGCACAAACCGACACCATAGCCCTGTGTGGATAGCCAATAAAGTCAACATATATTAACTGCAAACTGTCCAGTTACTTGCCATACCTGCGCGCATAATTATCTATAGTTGCTAAACTTTCGTCTGGAGGCGGACTAGATTCCCCATAACCAGGGAAATCTATTGCAATCACTAAGCGACTTTGTGCAAGTAATGGCATACATTATCAATAACGGCTGCGATTTAGATACCATATGCAGACACACATAGCGGGTGAGAAGATATTTTGGGCCAGCTATTCTGTAAATGAATCTGCCAAATTCCCTCCATCTACAAACGCACGTTTCACCGGCCGGCACGATTTTACTCACAATACACTCTTGAAAACCTAAATAACAAAATTCAACAACCCCCGATGTCAGTAAGGATCTGCAGCCATAAGTTGGCTTAAACGAATTAGCTGTACGCTTGCTGGCATATTTCTTGATCCGACACAGTTTTTAACCAAGCAGCAAACGTTGCCACTTTCTCATAGGTTCGTATTGGCACGCGGGGAGCATTAATTATTGGTGCCAACACTAGTAAATGCGCTCTCGCGTGCATTTGCGAACAAGTTCCACGAATCACTTTCTATCGAGAATATCAAATTCGACTTGTATAGTTCGCCATTCGCTTAAATTAACATTATGAGGCCAAGCCAAATGTAGCCACTTGTATCAGGTGGTGCATTTTAAGTTCTAATCGCCAAAGCACAATTAATACTTAACAACGCATTTACATGATGGTGTTGAGCCATTATTAGTTTAATGCCACCAGCTTTGATCTGAATGTCCAATTTTTTTTTATACTTTGCATCACAGTGTGCCCTAAAGTGAATTAATGACAATATTGTCAACTTGGCCTTGTATAAGGCTTCAACTTCGAACCCGTTATTTCAGTTTTCCATCGACACGTTAAAACGCGTAAGCCTAAACCCAGGTACCGAATGGACCGCTATCCTGAAATATCATTAGCTATTAAAAAAGTGAAGGCCATTTTAAGCGTAAATGTATTGTCTAACCAATTCACTTTTTTAGTCCAAATTCGAGTGTATCTAGCTCCTCTTATCCTACTGGTAAAGAAAGGCATGCAGGCGCAGCACAAACAATCTGGGCGTACCAACCTCCACTCTTAAGCCCTGTTGCATAAGACGCAATAACCCATTATGTCTTTAGTGAATCGATTTTTTAAGCCGGCAATAGTGTAGTACTGTTATTGAAATCTCCTTGATAACGCGAGTAATTCCATTGTACCGCAAGTGCGTTCTAGATTCTTTAGATTCTCGCGTTAAAAACGATCCCCGTAGTCAGGGTTAATGTATCCATTACATAATCACTTTGGAAAATGCAGCAATAGCGTCTGTTTTAACAGCAACCTCAAATGGCAAATACAATATAGCATGCTAGATATACGTCTTCTTCAAAGTAGTACAGACCTGCCAACAAAATTGAATTATTCTTCGCTATAGTTTGAAGATAAGTGTGACCTCTTGAAATTAATTGGTCTTGATCAGTTTTTGTTGAATATAAGGGAAGCCACTACGGCTGGAATAAAGTCAATCTTCCATATTGACGAATACCAGTTAAGAATTCAATATCGTGAATCCACGCAATAACACCTTTAACATTTAGGGTAGAACTTGGGTTTTTACGTTCAACTTCTATACGTCAGTAAAACAGCCCATACTGCAAAAAGTTCCTCGGTGTCCCGCGGTGGCTGCGACGGCATCACCTAAAGGTTCAATAGTAAATATATTATTGTCACGCGTCGCGGCCGGGCATGGCACACTATCTGGTGCAGGATCAGAATCGTCTTGGTATAATTCTAACTGCCTAAATTTCATTTTCCAATCGTTACTAAATTGATGTAATACGCTGACTCCTAAATGCCAATGTATCTTTTTTAGCCTATATTGGTTCCCTGCCATAATCCAGCAAAATCACGTTGGGATTTAATGTGTGTTAAACCGATCTCGCTTCTTACTTAATGCAGTGGCGCGAATACACCGTGTTTTTTCAGATACCGCAAAGTTACCTGTGTAGCGTGCGTTTACTTAGGTTTATCCGCTACCTATGCTTAATTGCGGCTTACATTGGTAATTTTCTCTAGGTCTGGTGATTGTACTAACCAGTTTTATCGCACCACCATTTAGAGTTTCTTCCGTATAATGTTTCCTTGAGGGCCCCGTAAAACCTCATTCGGGCTAAAATTCAACTAATCACATAATGCCCGCCAAACTTGGCGACCCACATATAACACATCGACATACACAACCCTACAGCAGCGATCAGCAGTAACACGAGACTCATCTTCACCTACACCTCGCAAAAATATGCGTGCGCCAACTTCGACGTACCAGTATTGGTCCGCTAAGCTAATATATCGGAATTTGATAATTGCAAAATCTAATACCTTGGTACTTGTTTAGCTTCAATGCGTCAGCGTCTAATGCGGTTTACGGCAACGGCCACGTTTTGAATTGACTGTGCTCTTCGCTGCGTGGTAAACAGTAATAACCCTCCAAGTCCTTTACGCTCTTCAGTATCAAGCTTGTTGTGGCGCTGTTTGTGAAAAGCTAGGTGCTGCGCGTTACAGCCAAAATAGTAAGCTATTGGTTGCGCTTAGATAAGTTTGTTTAATTGTTGGTTGATATTTTCTCTCACACGGGTTGATTTACTAAATCTATATATTAATTTGCCATAAAAGGTATGATTATAATTAATAATGTCAATATTTATTATATCTTTAACAAAAGTTCAAGCCGATACTGTTGTGTAAACAAATCGTGTCACTTTATATATCAAACATTTAGGTAAACACATGTTCCAAATTTATGAAACTTACGCTTTTATCATATATCTTTATGTTTTTGTTAGTTTGTTGGGCGGAGATGTCGGTGTGTTTTATTCCTAGGCAAAGTTTGGTCCGTCGACTCAAGTTTGCCCAACGGAATTCTCGATTATTAAGCCGCTAAAATAATGTTTGGGCATGTGATTTAATCCCTCGAATAATTGTAAAATGAGTTTAATGCTCACTGTAAGGGAGGCTTACTTAGTCATTATATGGCTATTGAACACCCAACATGGCTGCTTTAGCGATAGTATACTTAGGCCCAATTTGGGGTTAAGTCCTTGTGTTAATTTACATTTTAAACACCATGCTAAGTTTTGGTTTCCTTTACTTACGAAAATTGATTTTTACTTTCGTTGCGCGGTAATAGCAGCTATTAATGTGGTTCTTGCCATATAGCATTTCAGACCAAATCGGATGGAGGTTCACATGGATATTGATTAAGCTATTGGTTCTTTGGTTTTTTAGTATTTGTGGGTTAGATGATTAGAATTAATCTGAAAGATTTTAATTAATACTTACAGTAAATTATTAAACACACATACCAAAACAGGTAGAAGACGCATAAATAAATGATGGTAAAAGCTTGAACCTTGTTGCGTCCTTGGGTAATAACTATTTGGATGTTTTTATCCTAGAAGCTTGTGTTAGGTATAGTAAAGCCTTTCTAAACGAATAAGTATAGATTTTAATTACCTTGCTTATTGAATCTATTCAAAGCAGGCTGTCCTAAAGAGTGTAACAGATTTTTGGTGTAACTGCTTTTTATCAGATTACTTAGAAAGAGTTTAAAAGATAAGCAAATGCAATTTTAGCAAAAAAGAACTTGAAGCTTTTCGCAAAGGAAAGCAGCCAAGAGCATAATAAACTGAAGAATGGCGATTTGAAAACTTGGAGACACCGCCGTGATAGCGATGGCTCATTTGAAACCTCAAGTTAGTCAAAAAAAACCAATACATGCGGTTTACCCCAATGGGATGAGAAAATAATTGTGGTTGTATGCACCAATGGCATGAATCCGGCTAACATCGTCCAAGCTGGGAATGAGTGGTATTGGCCGCAGTAATATCACCAACCCTTATATCGTGGTAAAAAATCCGTCAAGACAAGCGCGTCAACGAATATCTGTATCCTGACGCTATTAACTGCAGTGTTCCCAGAAACCTCATATTCAAGTTGTGCCATTGTCACATGGGTGCGTAATTCATTTGATACGTTCATGAAAGAATACAAACCCGGTTACTCCGTGATTTAAAGCTGATTTAATCCTCAAAACACAGAGAGGAAGCGTTGTTAGAGTTAGCCCGTTGTCGCCGAAGCTGGACGCGGCAATATCCACAAAATACCAGTAAATCGGTAGCGAACCCATTGGCAGAGATCTAAACACTATTTTCAATTACCCACCATGATAATTCGAAAAGCGATTTACACCATGAATGCCATTCGAAGCGTCTTTAAATAGCGTTATTCCGAAAAGCGCTAAAAGCGCAGCTTTCCAAGTGACTCACTCCGCCTAAGAAAATGGTCGTATTTAACGCGATAACAGAGCCCATCTGAAGAAATGGACGAATGCCGATCATAACTGGCCGTCCAGCGATGGTTCGTTTGATTATCGAATTCGAGCACCGCCTCGAGAAGCCTATTAACTAATGGCAGTTACAACAGAATTCGTTTACAGCCTCGTCCTAATATGATCGCCTAAATTAACAATTTTCATGTTGTTAAGAAAAGCCAGCATATATAGCCCTACTGGTGGCGTTTATCTCTATCAGGGTAAAAGTCTTCAAACAGAGTCTTTATTATCCTTTGTTAAACTCACTTTTAAGCTACTCACTTGCCTCATATTAGAATCCTGCATAAACGACAAATTCCTCACGGTGCATTTATCTACAGCCATCAGCTATATCTTCCCTTGCATTTTTAATTTACCTGCTTACTAAAGGTAACAAACATCAATGAAAAAATTTTTTTCCCCATCACGACGGCTGCTCAAAATCAATAGACTACAGAACCATAAACAGTCGCTTCTGCCTCTTATCCAAAAACCAGGAGGCGGACCTCCAATCCTATTTTTTTGATTATATTCAGCGCATTGAGGACCGACACAATATTACCTCAGCGCATTTTACGGCTAAACGTTCGCAGACAATATTAGAGCATTTCACCTCCCACTAATCGAAATAATATTATACATCAGGACATAATGCATCTAATCGCTTCAGCCTAAATTTCTGTTCTTCGATTGATACTTCATCGTTTTGCCTAACTGGCCTTTTGCATAAGCACAATTTTTTTTCGTCAGTTTTCCGGCGATACCAATGACTTTACATGGCCATACATTTGCCAACTGGCCAGCGGTAGCACTACTGCACCCGTCGCCAGCAGGAATAACCTAGCGATATCTCTCCGCCTTAGGTCGCTTTGCCAGATTAAATCCTGCAATACGCGTCAAACCAGGCATACCTAATACCTGAACAGTGCGAAGAAACGGGTTGCAATATTGTTCGCTAACTTGTTGTCAGTTTGATCTAGAGTACAATGCACTGAAATCACTGGCTGGCCATCCGCCAAAGCATCTGACGACATCCCCTACTTTATATTCAAGCGATTGTATGATTCAACACCCAATGCTGACAAGTTTTCCGCGCGCGCGTATACCATCTCTGGACTAATCGACCCAGACATATGTCTGCCTGCATTTGGCTTCGCCATATAAGGGTCAAGTGATACAATACTGGGCTCTTACATAACACTTTTTCCTTGGCGGTTAATTTGTGGTATTGACGTCCAACCAGTGCAAAAGTTTGTCCAACTGTCGGCCCAGCTTCTGGTGTAAATTTAACGTCGACTTGGTCTAGTATAATTTTGCATTTATTACTCTCTTAATATAGAAATTTTATAAGGCATTGGAATGCTGTTACTCCCACTTGCCTTCAATAACATGTTGTCACTGCCTCATTCCTTATTTACCATTTCTGACCACTGGTTTTAGAATACTTAAGATTTGCTAAAACGCATCGTCGGCCCTTTAAAATAAGGAACCACAGTCATTGACGTACCAAATTTAACTGGGCACTAGTGTCATATCCCCCAAATCGATATTCGCTTATAAAACTGTCGTTTTGGACTGTTATTTTGATAGAGCCACCCAACGATCAAATTTCTCCAGTGGTTTGGCACAGTATTTTTTAAATTGAAGCTTTGTTTATTAAATTCGCAAATCTGGTATTAATAATGCCCCTTCAAAAAAAAGTAAAGGGCTGGACCTAGAGATGTGTATCGGTTATAATGCATCATCACTCGCATTTGAGCCTTTCCGATAGCGTTTGTTTTAGGGCGGCAGACAAGCCTCAGATAACTATGCTTCAATGTATTCCATTATGGCGAATAGACTCTGGTAAATAGTCGACCATTAATCTAGTGCTAGTGAAGGGAAATTTTTCCAAGCGGAAACTTACCAAAAATTCAGAGCGTTTTTTAAGCTTAAGGGAGGCGCTATTATGATCGATTCGGTGCTTGCTTATGCATTATTTGATTTTTTACCCTAGCGGATAGGGTGAATGAATCTAAGTTTTATAAAACCCATTTATCCTCCTATATTCTGCTAACGCTTGAATTTTGATTAACGCTTGTTGAGAGCAGAAACCTCAATATCAGTTTTAAAACGTAGCATTCCACCGTGAGTTAAAATCCAAATAATCGAAAATACTGCTAACTAATATTCTAAACACATCTTGTTCTGTCATTAATGATGTAGCGAGAATCGACAAAGTCTTGATCTGTTGATCCAGCATTAGGCCACCAGAGCAGCAATTCCGAGCAACCTCCAGTGCAGCACGCTTCTGACATACTAAACAGCGGATTTGTCTGGTATTCTCCCAATAGCCGCAATTGTTAATTTTCACTCTCGCTCTATTATTTAGTGCACTCAGGGCTAGTAATGAGCATGACAGTACTCACATCCACCGGTTTGCCGCGCTAGT
>Ga0163217_1032064_pt1 | contig 15318 bp, 20 predicted proteins | sample SynspAceP_FD_185933 | JGI IMG/M metagenome (GOLD analysis project Ga0163217, IMG submission 185933) | Saline lake microbial communities from Ace Lake in Antarctica - Synechococcus sp. Ace-P (PacBio error correction) | ecosystem: Environmental > Aquatic > Non-marine Saline and Alkaline > Saline ...
AGAGAGAGATGAAATAATCTCGATTTGAAGGGGGTTTTAAAGCGTGTCCCAGTTGCTGCAAACGGATTGTTCAATGATTTCCGCCATGTTTGTTTTGGTTTTCAGCATATAAAGCCCGGGCGGAAACAAACCATCGGCCAGCCTTTGGGCTTTCGTGGGGACGAAACACCGCAAAGCTTGGACCCTAACGCGGAACGGTTTTCCAAGCTTTTGGCCCCCGTATTTTTTTTGATCTCGTGGCCCCTCGGCGGTTTCGAACCCGCGAACCATCGTAATCGCGGGTGTCAAATCGGGTTCCCAGTGGAAATTAACGTCGAAAATGAATTGGGGCCAGAGAGAAAATCCGAGAATACCCATAGTCCTTTGGTCCCTTTCGGGGAAGTCGGAGGCCGGGTTTTAGAACGGGCCGCCAAGCTAGTTTCAATTTGCGATCTCGGCCGGCGACAGGGGTGGGCCTCTTCCGGCGGTTCAATGCCAGCAATGCAAGCGAGGATCATAAGCATCTTGAGCAAAAGCTCGTCATGGCGGGGGTTTTTTTTTTTGGGGGGGGGGGTTCCCCCCCCCCCCCCCCCCCAAAGCAGCCCGCCGAAATTCGTCGTCCATCGTTAACAAGATTCGACGGGAAGTGCGGTGGGGCTGTTCATTGTTGCAAGTCAAGCCCCTTGCGCGAGCTCTTCGTGGATGCACGACCAGCCGCATAAGGGAGGGTTTTCTGCCCGGATCACGGCAACGGCAAGCAGTATAGTGTTGGGGGTCCGCACCCCCGGCATAGGCCTGCGACGACGCAATAGGTATCGCGGGCAGATTCGCTGGAGCGCGGCAAGGCTTTCGGCAGTGGACACGGGGAATGCGCTTGGCTGGCGAAGGGCCAGAGCATCGGACGGGTTCGTCTCGCGGCGACGATCACATAAAGTTGGTTTCCCCCGACTGAAGACGGAATGGCTGCGGACCGTCGCGGCCAGACGGGCGGAGCGTAATCTTTGAATAGAAGCTGTCACGGCGCGTTCAGACGGGGGCAACGCCGTCGCCGAAAACCACCTCCATCCGACGGGCGGTCCAGCGACGCATCGGGGCTTTGTCCCACGGCCGGTCAGGGTGGCATTGTATTCGTTGTAAAAGGCGATTTGTTCAAAGTTGCGTGCACCAGCATAACGGCAGAAAAAGGGGGTATCGGGTCCGCCACCATCAAGTCGCAAAGGCCCTTGGCTAAGCTGCGCTGCTGAACCTGATGGAAATAGCCGCGCAGCTGCGCTTTTTTTGCGACGCTCGGCTGGCACCACAGGCGGCGGGCGGTGGCGTTTTCGGGGCGCGCGTTGGGCTTCAGCGTCGGTTTTCAACGGGGCTGCGGGTAAGGCGGGCGAGCGCGGCAAGCATTGCCACGTGGCCGAACACATCCTGCCTGGCCTAACCGTTGCCATGGCATATGCGCGCTCCAAGCGTTAAAAGGGATTTAAACCGAAGAGGTGCGGGCTTGGGGCGCTTTGGCAGAGGCCAACGCTGGTCGCGCAGATTGGCTCTCATTTCCCTGTAGGTCTTTTTCGGCAGAGGGCGCGGGCGCGCTTTGCCTTCGTCGCGGATTCTGCAGGATTCCTGAATGGTCCGATCAGGGTCGGCGTTGGCCTGTTTGACGCTTCGATGTCGAAAACGCCGGCGTTCCCATACTTCGGTGCGGTGACCTTGTTGCTTTCGCGACAAGTTCTGCGCGTTCGACGTCAGACAGTTCTTCGTCCAGATCCCGTTGGCATTGCGCCACGGAAGCGGCGGCTTCGCGCGCTGCGCTGGATGGTGACCGCCTGCCGCCACTGGGTTTCCCCAGTGGCACGGTGTTCACGAGGGTGGAATTTAATCTTTGGTTACCAGCGACTTGTCCGTTTTTCCTGCACAAGCGGATAGAGGGCAGCGACTGCATTGGTTACCTGACGGGTCAAGCTTGAGGTCTGCACACGGCGCTCCGATCGGTCACGCGCGGCGCGAATGTCACGGCAATTCCTGCGCCGACATGATTGATCCGCCCTCGGGCGCGGCGTCGACTTGCGCTTTGTTTGGCGGGAATGGGTGGTCGCGTCCAGCTGCCCTGCAGCTTGGCCTCGCCTGCTGCTATATAAACGGGCGAGTTTCGTCATAGAAACTGCAGCGTCTTTCATACAGCATATCAAGGTGATTTGAATATCCTTATAGCAGGGGTGTGCTGATGGGTCAGCAGCTCGTCCGTGACGCGTTCGATCTGAGCCTTGAACCTTTCGACCTTGGCGTGAACTTGGCAAAGGGGCGGCGGACCCCAGCAGACGTTCCACCAGCTGCGTTACGGCGAACGTCCAGTTTCCGAGCACCGAAAACGCGGATGGTTCCGCACGATATTGCCAAGGCTGTCACCGGCGGGGCCAATCTCCCTTGTTCCCGCACTCTTGCAACATCGCTTGGCTGATTTCCTGCAGGCTAGGCCTGCGCACCCGGAGCCCGAAACCGGATATCGATTGCCGTGTCCCGCCTGTCGATCTCTTGCCATGCGGCTTTGAATATCGGCCCGATTGTGGCGCATCTGTTTTCCACGCGAAACGACAGCATACCGCGGCGCGGGGTCGGCCCAGCACGTTGGGCGTTTACCTATCCCAGCGCACGGATTGGGTGGCTTTATTCAAAGAACGGTATCAGACATGGTTTCAAGTATTCTATGTTCTTGCGGGTGCGACAGATTAATTGAGGCGCACGCTTTCGGAAAGCCGCTCGGCGCACGTGATTTCGATGTTTTTCAGGTCGGTCTTGTCTTCGCAATATGCGATTTTTTGGGTTGCGCGGGCAATTTTTTGTCCCAGATCATCCAGCAAGGCCAGATATCGGCACGCGCCTGCGCATCGCCTGTGCTTGGCATATATGTCAAGCGAACTTGATCGTCGCGTCCCGCGCACCAAAAGGTAGACCGACAATTATTTGCGGGCATCCGGTCAGATCGCGCGGGTCATCCCTGTACAGTGCGGATCAGGGTGGCGCGCGTGTCCTGAAACTGGGCGCAGGCGGTCCCGGGCGCCTTGCTCGGTCGCCTGCGGCGCACAATAGCGGTGTTCATCGCGGCCAAGGTGCTTTTCGGCCATCGTCACGACACGGGCGCGCGATCTTTTTTGAAAACTGTCACGCTTCCATCCCTTTGGCGGTCAGCGGATCGATGCCAAGGCCGAACATCGTTGTAGCCCCATCGGCGGCGCAAGCCATATCAGGCACGGGGGACCAACCAGGCCGGGATCATCTTTTATAGGCAAGACTTAAGGCCAACCCGCCCGTGAGCAGGCTGGCGATGATCGCTTTGCGCGTGTCAGGGCGGGGCGTTCAGCCACTTTGCGCGCGGTATAGGCGGGTTGGCTTTTAATCCTTACGCGCAGCATCCACGCGGACCGGTCAACGCCCGCTGCGGCCACTAAGCCAAGGGCAAGCCCTGAGCGCCGTCGTTCAATGACAAAGGAACACCAGCGGGAATGGCCGGATGAACAAGAGCGTTGCCCGGCTTTGCGGTCAACTCTATGCGCGTTTTGCACGGGCCTTCACGCGGGACTGACGCGTCGCCGCTCGGTGTCTTGATTGCTGTATTTACCAGCCAACGCGCTGTGCCATGGATCAAAGCCCCAAGCAGCCGGTGGACCACGCCGAACAGCAAACGAATCAGGCAACATAGGTGATTTTCTGAAAACGGTGTCGTGCATGGGGCGATAGATCTCCTGTTCTGCGCGGGTGCCGATGCGCGACGGCTTGCGTCAGTATATCCCTTGCGACGATTGTCAACCAAAATGGCGACAAACGCAACAATCAGCGCCAGCGTGGGCGACAATGGATAGCAATGCCCATCAGAACTTCCTTTTACGACATATAGTGCCGTACGCTACCGATAGGGTTGAGCAGTAAAAGAAAGCTGACAAGGCCGTAAACCAAAGAAATAAGGGTTTTTACGGGTGGATTTACGCCGCGGGTGGCCGAATTTGCGCCGGCGCAGGGGCGTCGAACGCAGTGCGGGCAGGCTTGGATTTGCCATAGCGGGCTTGGGCTTGCCGGGGGATGGTTTTTTGCGTGGGGTCTTGTCGCCGGGTTCTTTTGGCAGACCGGGGCGAACGGGGCTGGCTCTCCGGGTTTGCCAGCGTCTTTTCGTTTGACGTACGGCGGGCTTTTTTCTTGACGGCGGTACAGTGGATATCCGCAATCTCAAGCCCAAGCTGGTCACGGACGGGATCTTGCCGTTTCAGCTCTTCGACCTCACCCGGTTTCAGCTCGCCCAACCTGGAACGGAACGCATAGCTTGGTGGCGGATAAGACGGTTTGAACTGACAGGTGCAGGCCGCTTCCATCGCGCGGGCGAATTTCGCGGTTCTTTGCCTTACGCGAAGCCGATCGTACGCCAGGCGTTTGCCCCTGTTGCCGATCAGCGATACCGTCATGGGCTGGAAAATCCCTCGCCATCGACGGTGATGCCCTTGCGGCAGCGGTTCGAGCATATCATCGGTGGGCCGGCCATTCAACCCGCACCGGGTAGCGCGCAGCCAGCCGTTCGATGGCAGTTCCAAACGGCGTTTGCACCTGCGTCATTGTCAGCAAGCACAACCTTCGGAGTTAAGGTCAAGTCGACGACGCTCATGACGCGTGGCAATTCTTCGGCAAGATCATCAAAGATCGTGCCGCGGCCTTTTTCGTCGGATTGGGTTGGTCACCAGCCCCGTGGCTTGTGGTACAGCCAGAAGCGGGGTGGTCGGGCTAGCCGACGGCTTGCCGTCCAGCGGGAATCGCATCGGCAGGCGTCACGTTCAACGCGGGCGAATCGATCTGCGCGCCGTTGAACCCGCACGCGCCGGCTCGATCATGGTCGCTTCGTTCGCGCGGCCCTGGCAAGGTCCGGCACGGGACAGGACTTGGCAATACGAGTCACGGTTGGGGTGCCGGATTTCGGGGGCTGGGAGGGTGTATCTTCGCTCATACACAGCGCTTACCTGTTTTCTCTGGCGCTTGCGAAAAGGGCGGTCCGTTTGCGGGCATGAGCATGAATGAGCTTTTTACCTCTATATGTCATCGCATAGAACAGGCCCGCGCGCAGCTGCCCGCGGTGAAGTGCCCGTGGGTGCGGTCATCCGTCCGCACACTGATGGCACTGTCGTGGCCACAAGCTGGCAACGACGCGGCGAGCTGAAATGATCCGCCGCCCACGCCGAGGTGCTGGCCATGATCGCGCCGCCTTGTGCCGCGGCGGGTCCCGAACGGCTGGGCGGGCAAACGCGCTTTATGTGAGCTTGAACCCTGCGGATGTGGTGCCGCCCGCGATCTCGGCGGCGCGGGTGGCGCGGTTTGTACTACGGCGCGTCCGACCCTAAATCAGGCGGAGTGGCAACAGGGCGCGCGGGTGTTTTACCATGCCCAATGCCACCATTGTTCGACCACGCCCCCGACGTCTATGACGCCCATCCGCAGCAGCCGAGAGCGAAGAGCTGCTTGGAGACTTTTTTTGCTGGCGAACGAAAGGATAAGCGCCATGGCGCAACGGGATGAACTGAGCATTTTCGTGCCGCGACGCGTTGACGGCAGGCAAGTCGCCCGGATTACTGCCGCTCTGGCCGCACGCGGGCTGGCGGCAAGCGCAGAGGTGAAGGAGCCCTGACGGATTGGGACGAGATGCCGTTCTCTCCGCCCTGGTTGTTGTTTTCCGCGCCCCGTGGCGAGGTGTTCTGCACGGGATTTCTTTACCTAATGGCGCTTTGCTGAACGTTTTTGGGCGTTACTGAATCTCTTGGGGCATTCATCTGGTGGTTGTGTTCGGCGCTTGGTCGATATGGCCTTTGCACGGGGGAGACCGGCGGCAGTGACGCGGCCCGATCCGCTGGGGCGTTTGCCGTGTTGATTGTTGACTGCGGCCGCTGTAACCGCTGAGGTGACCCTTTGCGGGAGCGGCGGAAAATCTGGCGCGCGACCCTGGCGCATTACCCGGTCGCCGTTCCGCAAACTGGATGATCTACACTCGGCTGCTCTTGGCTGCGCTGACCCTGCTCGGGGATGCAATTGCCACGATCTATGCACTGCTGACCGGTGATCTGACGCTGCAATTTTCGTTTTAAGGCGCTGGTGGTACTGGTCGTGGCGGGGGCAAATATTCGGTTTTTATGGTGCGGGACCTGCGCGAAGAGGCCCTGCGTGAATAAACTGCTTACTGATCTGCATGTGCTTGCTTGGTCGGCGGGGCATTGCCCGGTGGTTCTTGATTGGTGGTAGGTGGACGCAAAGCAGGCGCGACTGGCGCGCGAGGACAAGCAGCGCATCAGTGACTGGCGGTCTTCGCAAGTCATCTCATGTGCATCGGCCAACGCCGCCGCAAGCGCTGCCCGCAGAAACGCCTGACGGATGACAACTATTGGTCCGCAGCCGCGCCACAGCCTGCACAGATATCCTAACCAGTGGGCGATCCTGCGAGCCGGCGCACTTATGTGTACCGCGTTTCAGTGACACCGCGTTCGAGGTTTTGTATTTACGACGCTGGCCCTGAACCGCGCAAAAGGCGCGAAAGCTGAGTTTGATCAAGGGCAACATCGCCTGCGCGCCGACGACACCCTGCTGCTTTACCGGGGAGCGTGCGTTTCTATCGATTAGGGGGAATCCTATAGCGTGATGGCCCTTGAGCACTTCGGGCTCGATCACGTCACGCCGGGCAAACGTCGACCAGCACGCCGAGCCGATTGCTCTAGCGCGTCAAAGGTGCCGGTAGTGGCAGGGGATCCACGGTTTTTGAAGTCGAATCCGCTTGCCGGCATAGGCCGCGCGGCCATATTCCATAGTGACAATGGTTCCGCCGCGCTCAGGATGCCGATGTCGGGTTTGTGGTAGCTTCGCCCATCCAATCATATCCGCCATAATATGGTATCTTGCAGACAATAGACCGTGGTGACCTTCGCCGATCATAAGCCGATTTCAAAGCGCCATAATAGACCGACCCGCGCCCATCGACAGAAAGGAATCGACGCCGGCACCATCGTCACGTCAACCTTGCCGCAGCGGATGCGTGGCGCCTTTGTTGAAGCCCGTGGTGTTTTTCCACGCTTGGCGCGCCGAATACCCATCAGTTTCAACCGATGCCGCACCGGCGCACCGGGTTTTTTCCGCGACCATCTTGAGGTCTTGGGCTGTGGTCGAAATGGCCCGTGGGTCACCAGGATTTTTGCGTCACGCCGGACGTGCGGGCATGTGCTGCGCGTCGTCAGGCAATCGGGTTGCCGGTGAGCCAAGGGGTCGATCGTAGAATCTGCATCTCGATCTCGATGCGAAAGCGCCGTGGCTAGCCAGATGAATATCCATCTTTGGTCTCGCCTTTTATGTGGTGTCTTTTCGCGGACCTTGTAGCGCGTGTTTTGTGCGATGGGGGAGGCGCTCCGGCTGGAGTTCTAAATTTGGCAAAATGAGGATTACCGGACGCGATCAAGGGCTAGAAGCAGTGGCCAGACCTTGCGGGGGCGGGGCGGGGGCGATAAACGGCCCCAATCAGATGAAGGAGCGCCTGTCATTGACCGAGTCGCAACAGCCGCAGCGGGTGGCGAAACTGGCCCGATCAAGGTCGAACCGACGCTGCCCGCGCTGGCGCAAGAGTTCAACAAATATCCTCGGTTTTATCGAGCAGCTGAACGAAGTCGATGTCGACGGGGGTAGAGCGATTGACAATCCGTAACACCTCATGGTGTTGAAAAGCGCGAGGACGTGGGTGCGCGATGGCCGACCAGCAGGCAAAGTGCTGCCCAATGCGCCCGATGCGCCGTGAAAGGATTTTTTGCGGTTCCGAAGGTGGTTGATAAATGGGCTGATTTGAAACAAACTGGGCTTGCCGAAGCCACGTGACGCGCTGCGCAAAGGCGATGTGACGCTCGGCCGAGCTAACCGGCGCATGTTTGACCGGCCATCGAAGGCGCGGGCGCGCTGAATGCATTCGTGCACCACACCGGGTGATCTTGCGATGGATCAGGCCCAAGGCGGGCAGATGGCGCGGATCAAATCCGGTGATTGCGCCTGCGATGTGTGGTTTTGCCAATCGGCCATCTAAGGACCTGTTTCTGGCATCGCAAAGGTGTGCCGTCCGCAGGCCGCGTCGCGGAAAACAAAAAAAATATCCTTGAAGGCTTGTGCCGAGTATGAAAGCAAACAGTGTCCGCAAACCTGCCTGGATTAGTGGCCGCGGTGATGTTGGGCAAGTCCTCACATGGATGAATTCGCGATGGGCTCGTCGAATTAACTCCGTTTATGGCAATGCTGTGAACCCCTTGCGGCGGTTCCGGCGATGACACTGCGCTGACGCCCACGGGTTCTTCGGGCGGGTCGGCGGCGCTGTAGCAGCGACCTGTGTCTGGGCGCGCACCGCACGAATAGCGGGCGGTTTCCATCCGCCAGCCTGCGGCTTTACCGGCACCCGTCGGGGATCAAGCGCCTATGGGCGCTGTTTCCGCGGGGCATTGTGGCGTTTGCCTCTTCGCTGGATCAGCGGGGCAATGACCATAACCGTAACGCGACGCGGCCAATCATGTTGGGCGCTATGGCCGGGTTATGACGCCAAAGACAGCACTCCTCTGCGCCGAGCTTTGGCGCGTGCCCGATTTTCGAAAGGCGGCGCTGACGGGTGACATTCGGGGCAAAAGATTCGTATCCCGCGCGAATAGACGCATTTGATGGCATCCCCCGGCAGAAATCGATAAACCTGTGGCAGGACGGTATTGCCATGCTGCGGCGATGCCCGGGCCGAATCGTCGATATTTCCTTTGCCGCACACGAAATACGCTTTTGCTGCCTATTACGTGATACGCGAACGGCGGAAGTCGTCGAACCTCGCCCGCTATGACGGGGTGGCGCCTATGGCACCGGCTCAAAGCTGGGACCACGGCGACGGCATCACAGAAATGTTGAAAAGACCGCGCCGAAGGGTTCGGGGCCGAGGTGCAGCGCCGGGTTATGGTCGGTACCTATTGTTTGCCTAAGCGGGGTTCTTATGACTGCCTTATTAAATCGGGCACGCAAGGTCCCGTACCTTGATCCAAGAAGATCTTCCGAAGACGTATTTGCAGCAGGTATGACAGCATCTGACACCAACCACCACCGTCGGCGGCCTTTGGGCTGGGCGAGATGACGGAGCCGATCCCGGTGGCGAAATGTATCTGAACGACGTCTTTACGGTCCCACCTGTGAACCTCGCGGGGCTTGCCTTTGGCATCGCGCTGCCGACCGGCATCAGCGACAAAAGGGCTTGCCCCCTTGGCTTTGCAAAACTGATTTTTGGTCCGCCCATGGGAAGAGGGCCGATCTACTGTCCTACCGCCTATGCGCTAGAGGCAGGCGGCCGGCTTTTGCTAGCCAAGCCGCAAAAATGGTGGTAAACCCCCGCCGATAAACCTAGAGCAGATAAAGAGGTCCCGATGATGATAACGTTGTTCATTGGTTTGCAGCCTTGGGGGCTCGCCCTCTCGGGCCTGTCCAACCCGCGGTCCCCGCAGTGGACGGGCGTCGGTTTCGACGGTTCATGTCGATTTCGCGCGCAAGCCGCAGCGGGATAACGGGCAACTGGCGGCGGGGCGGTGGGCAGGGGGTTGGTTTTGGGAGTATGCCGGCACCAGCCATGTGGATGCACGGTCCGCTGATGCCGTTCAATGACGGCTTCCCCCGCGGCTACGGCAGCTGCAAGCGGCGCGTATTCTGGATGCCACGCGCCCCGGTGGGTATGGGCCAACGGATGCCGCGACAATTTCGGGTTCGTGGCACGGTCCAACGCACCCGTCGAATCCTGGCGCCACCGGTGCTGGGGGCAGGGGGGATATCGCAAGAGAACACTTTGACGCGGTGGCCGATGAAGCGCAGTATCGAAGGGGAATGCGGCCCGCATCGCGGCAATGCGTGCGGCAATAACCGTGTGGTGCAGCCCGAGGCGCTTCCGGGCTGCGCCGACGCCCGGCCCCTATTCGTAGCCCTACGCATTGCAGAATTCCCATGCCGTTGGCCCCGCGCAAATTACCGTCGCGGGTTCAACAAAGACGCCAAGTTCGCGCGGGCCGTGCGCACAGTAAATTCACAACCCCGATCCAAGCGCAAGATCGCCTTTCTGAAGCGCTGGGCGGGCCTATTCGCAAGCCGCGATGGCATGAGGACCCTGGACGGCGATGGATATGCTGCAACTGGGTCCAAGCCTACGCAAGGGGTGGCAGGGTTAGGCCTGATGGTTGGCACGCCGCTGGCTACTGGTAAAAATCTCCGAATCATGGGCCGCGCCGGAAGCGGGCCCTGCGGCCCTCTTTGATCGTGGTTGGCAACTTACATACCGCAATGGACAAGCGCCGAAGCCGCTGTGCGCGCTTTGTTGACCCGAGGCCCGAAGTTTTCGGGCCAATTACCTCTCACATGACGGGGCGGACACGGTGCCGGCTGGTGCAGAGGATCAGCGTGCCTGGCAATGCCGGGAGCCGGAGAGTGGCGGGGCCTCTTGACATCAATTTTCCCGCCCCTCCATTGGATCGAGCTCGATAATCGGGGTCTCCACCCGTTTCCCGAACCGCAGATGGCCATGCTTCGAGACGTTAACTACTGCTGGCATCATGGACCGTTGGGCGATCCTGCAGAAGGGGTCATAGGCCATTCCCGATATGGCTCCTGGGCGAAGGTAGACCCGCGGCCCACGGTTCGACTGGCCCCCCGTCTGGCCGACAGAACCTCGCCCGGAAAGGAAAGCAGCCAGCCGCGCGACTGCCCGATCCTACGGTCGATGCTTTTGTCACAGCAGCACGGTGCGGCGGGCTACCACGGCCACGCATTGAAATAGACCTTTTGTTGCAAAGCACACGCCTGCGCTTTTGCACCTTGGCGGCAAGGGGCACTTTGCGCTGATGATCTGCTTCCTTTGGGCAATCTGTAGCATCACACCCGTTTTCCAAATGGTTAAAATCTCGGCCCGAAGGCATCCGTCCTTGGCGAAGCACTTGACCCACCCGAATTTTAAGGCGCTAGGCGTGCAGCGCGGCGGAGCTGGATGGCCGCGGTCTTGGCAACAAGATCGAGGAAAGTCCGGACTCCCAGAGAAACGGTGTCGGGTAAGCTCGGGCGGGTAACCCGAGGATAGCGCCACAGAAAATAGACGCCGCTTTGAACGGGTCGGCGCAAACCGATACACCGGAGAGGTAGGGTGAACGGTGCGGTAAGAGCGCACGCGGGAGGTGTAAGATTCTGGGCAGGCAAGCCCCCACCGGAGCAATGCAAATAGGGACGCGCGCGCCGTGTCTGGCAAGCAGGCAAGGCGGGGCCTACTTCTGCCCAGCAGGTCGGGTTTGGCAGCTGTAGGCATGCAGGTAACTGTGTGGTGCAGAGGAATGGTCATCCGCCCTGTTTGTCAAGCGGGGACAAAATCCGGCTTATAGGCCTTCCGCGCATATTTACGGGCCCAGCTCTCTTATTTCGGGTTTGGGAATGCCGGAAATATAATTTTTACGGTTTCGTTTTGGGCCGTGAGTTCGTAAAATAGCGTTGACTCAGGCGCAGGCGTGACTAGAACCCAAAACTCAAGGATTTCACGAGGCGGTCGAACAGCGCCGGCCTTCGTCCGTTGCCGGAGAACGACTATGGCGAAGCCAAACCACGATCAAGATCCGTCTTGAACTCGTCCGCAGGGCCAGGCATTTTTACGTACTAAGAAAAACGCGTCCATGCGAGAAATGGTCATCAAGAAGTAGACCGTTATTCGCAAGCACGTTTTGATACAAAGAAGGCAGATCAAGTAAGTAATCTTACTGTCGACGCGATATGAAGGGCGCGCTAGTGCGGGCTTTTGCGTTTCTATACCCTTCGGACAGTTGAACAGGCCCTGCGCTGCGGGCCTGGTCGCGTTTTGAGCGCAAGGAGGCGGGTCATGCCCAAGGAAGGCCATTACATCCACCGCCGCACTGCTTGCGCGCGCCGTGCTGGGGGCCAAATGATGGAATCGTGTCAATCTCCAGCCTTTTGGTCGGCGGTCACTCGGCAGGGATGGAGACGGGCATATCGCCCTAACGGTTTCGCCGGATTGACGGCGGAGCTTGTGATGGCGGCAGGGGAATATGTATCCGTTTCGGCGCAAGGCCGATGTGGAGGCCGCTGATCACAGAAGGCGGTGAACGCGTAGCTCTGGGAAAGAAGACCCGATACGAGCTGGAAGAGCTGGCCGAAGGGTTGGAGAGCCCGCGGTGTCGATGCGCGCTTGCCGTTGAGGTTTGCGTGGCGCAGATTTGGACGGACATGAGCCCTGGGGGCCCATGCGCGCGAAGAGCTTGGAATGTTCGGCTTGGCAGGACAGGCAAAACCCGCTACAAGGCGCAGTGCTTCGGCCCTTGCTTTGCCCTTGGGTGGGGCCTTCCCTCTCTCGCCGCGTCTGTGCGCCCGAGGGGCAGGGGCTATGGCCAATTGGCCCTGAGCTGCCGTGCCTCTGCGGCTGATTTTACTTGGTGGCGGCGGGTGCCCGCTCGGGGGGGCCCCATGAGGGCTGCTATTACATTCCGCGCCGTGGGTCGGGGGGCGCCTTTGCGAGGCGGGTGACCGCTGGGCTGGGCAGATCTTTGATGTGGCGGTGTAGGGTTGCGACGACGCCGTAAAGTGCAGCGGGAAGATCCTAAAAGCGACGGACCTCCGTTCTAGGTAGTGTTTACCTAAGTTTCCTCGGTCTGAACAGTAACGATGAATTGTTCGGGCCAGACCCATGTTTTCAATTGCCCGAAAGAGATCCCCTACCCAAGACAAAAAAAACGGCCCACGGTCGAAAGTCGGTGGGCGTTATTTTTCACGTCTGCGGAAACAGGGCGGGACAGCGTGTTTTAACTCGCGGTTGCCGAAAAGCTGAAGTAACATATGAACATGTTGATGAAGTTACAAGGTATAGGCTCAGGGCACCCATGATAAACGGCTTTTTGCAAGCCATCCTGATCGCCCGTGTGCGCATGGCCCAAGTAAGGTGTTCTTGATATTTTGGGTGTCATAAGCGAGGTTAAGACAGTCAAAAATCAGAAACGCCAATGGCCGAAATCGCAAAGACAGTGCAGGCGAGGCAAGGAAGAGTGTTCACGATCGACGCGACCTACCAGACGAATCACCCCCATAATAAGGAAGCTTCCCCAAGCCAAGAAATGTCCTTTTTGGTGGTGTACCCCAAGCGAAAGGCTGCGAACGCAATAGAGGGTGACGAGGAAGATCTGAATGATCGAAATATCCGGTGAAGACAGGAAATCGAAACTGATCGAGACGCCCATAACCGCGGCAAGGCATAAACAGCGTTTGTGCGTCGCAGCGAGATCTTGTTCATCGCGCGCTTAAAGTCCGAACACAAAGGCGAGCCGGGAGCAAGCATCACGACCCATTTAAAGGGCGAAAACGTGTACAACGCAGCCCTAAGGCCGTCGGTACTTCTGTCAGGGGCCCGATCTGCGCCGCTTGCGGCCGAGGGATCCGTCGTAATTCAGCGCGGCGCAGACGTGGCCAAGCCGCTGCAAGGGTTGATCAACATCGCGATAGACATGGTGGCATCACCTTGTTCATATGGGGTGGCGCAGCCTTCAATCGAAGCGGCGGCCGGGGATTTTCGGCAGCGGCGGATTGGTGGTTCACGTCAGCCATGAAATATCCTCCAAATAATAGACGTGTTGCAAGTCGGTTTTCCGCGACCTCGGTATTGTGTCAAATATCGGCATGCTCACGCCATTGTTTTCAAAAGTGCTTTCCACACTCAAAATACGCAAGTAGCGTAAGTTAGACGCGGTGCTTTTTGGCAAATGCCGCCGCAACTGGGCGCTGGTCTTGCGATTAGGATTAATCTAGCGACTTCTGTCGTGCTGCGTGAAATGCTGTCTATAAGAGAATTTGTGAACATATTGCCTAGCGGGCGCTAGATTGGGAGTGTGACGGCATTAGGATGGGCCGTTTCTGCAGATGTCGTAAAACGCTACACATGTATTAAGGTTTTGTGGTGCATCCTCAGTCTATGAAACCGATTGATTCTCACGCGACCGCAGCTCTCGCACTTTTTGTAACGTTTTTCCGTTACCACTGGCGATTGGACGCGAATAATTTTTGCTGTGAGGCGAAAGAACCGCGTATCTACCGTGCATGTTCAAAGTGTCACTGCAGGTGAGCTCGGTTTTTTTGATATTTACCCGACATCCGTTTCGTGCCTAGCAGGGGAAGAGGTCGCTGAAGGGGGATAATAACCAAGGATGCCGCAAAGCTACAGGTGCATGATTGGCCAAGATCATATGCAATCTACATTTCGCCCGCTTATGGTTTACTTCTCGTATAAGCGGGTATTCATTCCTCAATCACGGCGTGATTGGGTGTTGCGGTTAAATGAAAGATTGATAACTGACGTATGTCCATTTTCATTTTATTCTGCGCATAGCGATGAGATTTGTAACTAGCACGTTTTGTCGGAAAGGGACAGTGAATTGGTCACTTCCTCAATACTACAATTGCAAGCGTCGAAATATGGGCGCTGAATTAGAAGAAGATCGTGATGCCTCACAAAGTAGCTGTTCATGTTGGCCAGCGGATACGACAGCGCCCGTTGGTTTGCCGGCATGACCCCAGCAAGCGCCTGGGCAGAGCTTGTTGGCCATAAAGTTTTTTCAGCAGATCCAAGAAGTATAGAGTACAGGCGGCAAACCCGCGTCAGCGCTCCTAGGCTCTGGGATATTGCCTTTGCTCTGAATTTTGTCGATGTGGCCCATTTTCTTCGAGGGGCTAGAGGCGAAAAACTCAAAGGCCGAGAAAGGGCTGGAAAAACATAACTGCTGATCTGGTCGGGATAAAGAGCGATGGACCTCATCCGCTCTATTATGCATCCCAAGAAACCAAACGTCGGCGTTGTTCGAAATTGGCCCGCGTGTGCTAAGTGATGTTGGCTTAATCGCTTTACGCAACTGTTATCTTGCAAAGGATCTGGAAAAGTGTCAGATCGGTAGCCCTGATCCAGAACTTGCATTCCGAATCCGATATACTTCGTGTGGGGTCCATCTACTGGCTGATGCAGCGCGTACGGCAATACTTCCGCCATTTTCGACAACCTGATCTGCTTGCGGACATAAGTTTCAAATTGGGCTATGATCCGGTTACGGGAAGCTGATCGAGCTGCCGAACGGGCCAATGCGCGAGGATTCTAGAGCGCGAACGGCCAGACGACGCAATTTTGGGCGAGGAATACGGATTCACCGAAGGAACTTCCGGACTAACCTGGGTACTGGACCCGCGATCGAAGGAACCCGTGGTTTTTGGTTCGTAAACGGCCACTTGGGGCGTGTTGAAATCGCGCGTCAGGATGCGACGGCC
>Ga0163217_1075392_pt1 | contig 15318 bp, 19 predicted proteins | sample SynspAceP_FD_185933 | JGI IMG/M metagenome (GOLD analysis project Ga0163217, IMG submission 185933) | Saline lake microbial communities from Ace Lake in Antarctica - Synechococcus sp. Ace-P (PacBio error correction) | ecosystem: Environmental > Aquatic > Non-marine Saline and Alkaline > Saline ...
CCCCAAAAAACCAAAAAGAGAAGGATTAAGTGTCCGGGGTGGCTTAACCCAGCGCTCTCAAGCCGAAAAGGGGGCGATCAAGCGAAGAAGCCTGCCTGGCGCAACAACTGGCCGGGGGGCTTTGCCCGGCTGTGTTACACGGTTCCTGAAAGTTTTTTGGTTCAAAGCTAGGCCAAACACTCAGAATTGGGAAAATCAATCAACGATCATCGCCGATGGGCTCGTCGACCGGCGACTGGGGCCGGAGCGGGCCGCGGCAACCAGAGGCAGAGCCAGAACCAGCGGCTCAGCAGCAGAGCCCGACCGCAAGCAGACCAAGCAAGCAACACCAACACGCCAGAGTGCTTCCCAGCAGAGCGAAATAACGGTACGTCCCGGCGTTGGCGGAACCAAAAGCAACCCAGAGCAAGGTGGCGGCCGCGAGCAGAACAATACTGGAGGCCAGAGGGGCATGGGAATGGTGAGGCGCCTAGGCCGTAGGCGATTAATCCCGGCCATTCATTGAGCGGCTGTTGGCGCTGCGGTGGTTCAGGGACGTTCAGCCCAGGAGAGGTCCGGGATCAATCAGCAGCGCAATGGGACGGGCTCGTTGCTGGGCGAAAGGCCCCCCCCCGGAGCTGAGAAATCACGCGTTCTGCGCGGAAGGTGAGGGTTGAGATCATGGGCGTCCCGAGAGACAGCTGCGCCAATCGCATCAGGGTTTCTACCAAGCTGTTCCACAGGCTGCGGTCCGTTCAGGTGAGAGAAAAGAAGCGATTGGTGTATCGATACAGAGCTTGAGCACTTACAGGGCAGACAGCAGTTGTGCAGGGCTTACGGGTGGGATTAGCCCCGTAAATATTCGACAGTGATCCAATAGGACGTTTCCACTCTTCAAGATGTAGAGGCGCCGGACGGAGCATCTGATCGAACAGAATTGAGAACTGAGAGCTGATGGGGCGGAAAATGGGAGCCGTCGCGACGATCAGATGAACGGGGTGGGCGAATGGATGGCGATCACGCCCTGCACGGCAGCGGATCCCTGATCCAGCTGGGAACATCATCATTGCCAACACCAGAGAGGCTACAGGTCACGATCAGCAATACACATGCGCGCGTGGGAATCAGAGATGCGAGAAAGGGAAGGCTCTTCGCTCCCATAGCGGATTTCGACACTGGCCAGGAGTTTTTGCAGCGCCTGAGCGGGACAAGAAAAAAGAGGACAAAGCGGAACATAGCGTGATGCGTGGTCTTGTCGTCGGCATTAAGCTCCGACCGCCTGGCATCGAAGCTGAGAAAGGTAGTCGTTTGGACGGAGAAAGGCCATCGAAACAAGGCATGATCGCCTGCCGCCTCAACGTACACACGTTGCAGAGATCCGAACAGACATCTGGAGGGTAAGCGTTACGCAGATCGGCATGGAGACTGAAATCAGAATGCGCAGAAACTAGCCTTTTGCAGGCAGGACTAGGTTCAAAGAAGACATGTCGTAGATCATCGGTTATTTACATCGATTGTCAGTTTCATTCGTCGCTGCAATTGTTTCAACGGCATTGCCATCGAATACCAGCAGGTCCAGGCTCAAGGGGTGAGCACAAAAGTACGCCACCAACGCAAGTTAATCCACTGCGTTAACGGAATACAATTTTGAATCACTCGTTCCGTCATATCAATAAGCCAAATCAGAAGCAGCAGATGTTGCAACTTTTTTGGCAAGGCCAAGCGCTCTCCTATCAGCGCCCCATTGGCAGCCGCCTGGCGGCTTGAAGATTTGCGGTTAAAGCAACGGCCGCAAGCACATCCAACGACGTTACACTGATCATCAGCTCAACGAGCGTTGAAAGCTGCGATTCTTGCTGCGGTTGCTATGATGCCGCTGAAGTCACACGAGGTTGAGGCCTTGGGCAAGGTTTCATTCAGACCAGAAAGTTTGATATGAAATGTACGGTTGATATTAGAGCCAATGCTCTTTTCCGAAAATCGATTGAAGCAATAGCCACAAGATAGAGAAGCAAGGTGACGCAAGCTGAGAGAGCACCTTGCTCGCAGTCTGAACCATCAGCTCTTGCCCCACGCCGCCGCTCACCCAGGTCTCCAGGCCTCGCCCAGGACGAAAGCCGCAGTCCACACAAACATCGCAGCGGGATAGAGCGCCGTCCACCAGATGCCGGTGGAGCGCGGTGAGAGCCTGCTGGCAGGTCGGCGCCCATTCGGAATCGATTCGGGGAGCCAAAGGCCAGGAAGTCAGGCCGCAGCAGAAGTACGGCGTTCGGCGCGTTGAGGGTGGAGCAGTCACCGAACCGAGTGTGATCACGTTGCGCAGCAGGTAACGGCGCAAGGATCCACAGCCGGCCGCCCCCAGCGATTGAGCCGCTTCACAAAGCTGCGCCTTCACTGGGCGTCTGGGTTGCGCACCACCCGTAATAACTGGGGGATGTCACACCATCATCACAGCGCCCGCGCGCATTGGGAAGGCCGCGCCCCCAGCAGGAAGGGCGAGCCCACGAGAGCATCAGCACCGGCAAGGGTGTAAAGCCGTGGTCAATCAGCAGCACCTAGTATTCGGTCGAGCCACCGTCTTCAGTGAGCCGCTCACCATGGCGCAGGCACGCCGATTCAGCAGTCGTGATCAGGGCCAGCAGCACCACCTGCAACGCACACCACTACCGGCAGGGGTGCGCAAGCAGACATCGCGCGACCGAGGCGTCAGTGCCGCTCCAGTGCTGCAGCGAAGGGTGTGGTCATAAAAATCTCTGTTGGCACAGGCGGCGTTCGGATCGTCAGCAGCCAGATAATGAGGTAAGGGGCGTGGCAGGCACGAGCGTAGGGACTACACGATCAGCAGGCCCAGGCGGGCATGCGGCCAGAAAGGTTCTTGGGCCGCAGCGCGCATTCCCTGGGCTTGGAAGACGGTCATGGGGAGTTGAGCGGCGTGAGCGGGCCAGTGGTGGGACCCAAAGCGCTTGGGAGCGGGGCCAGCTCCAAGAGGCCTAACCTAGACTTGAAGAAACCCGCATCAAAACGCCGGCCTATTGCTTGACGAACAAAGCCAACATGGATCAGCAAAATCAATGCCCGAAGCTGAAATCGTACCAGCGGGGGAAAGTCATGCGCGATACAGTCATGCGCGATAACAGAAAGCAGCCACGGCATTCTATCGGTCGCTGAGATTTCGAATTGCGCCGTTTTCCTCCAGGGGGAGTTCTCTGGTGAAGGTTTTGCAGTGGCGAAGCGATACGGCCTGAAGCGCCTCACCTCAGTTTTACGCGACACCCAACCCTTCGATCTAGGTGCTACTCGATATGACCCTGCCGATTTCAGTGGTGTCGGATTCCGCCGGCTTCGCTTCCAGCGGCGTCACCGTGCGGTGGGAGCTCACGGCGCGAGACGAACATCCGCGAACGAGTGAGCGCGCTGGATTTCCGGCGCCGACGCTTTTTCATCACACAAACATGTCTCCATCGAGGAAGCTGCTAGCCGCTCCGCCGCCGCATGCGCCCGCACCGGACTCAACTTGAACGCAGCGTTGGCGAGCTACTCAGATATTCGCGGCTGACATGAAACACGGTAACCGGGAAAGTTCGCGCCGCATGGTGCCCGATTTCTCTCACGTGCGCGAATACGACCTCCTCCAGACCCTGCTGCGCGAACCGAACCGGGTGCAGACGCCGAAATTCAGATCCTTGCAAGCGTCTGGGGCGCCAACCATTGTGGTGTGACAACCTGCTCGACGTACTACGATCCGTTTACCTGCGCAAGAAGGTCGAGCAATCCGGCTTGCCCCAGCTGATTCAGACCGTCGTGTGGTCGCTTCAATGCTCTAAGGAAGGGGATCTTGGAACTGAACGGGCGCAGCAGCAACGAAAATCGGAATCCGCCCTGGGACGGGGATCACCACCCTGCGCCTCCTCCATGCCGCTTCCATCAGCACTTCACAAGCGACAGATGGACAAGTTGCGCTGCCCGACGCTTGAAGAGCGCTTGCTGCTGAACAAACCGCAAGATCGCTCTTTTTCGGCATCGCACCCACCAGGGCCGCGGTCACGCACAATGCACCACCACACTATCCGCACTGCAGCCAGGCCTCTCCCTGAGGACTGGGAGTGTCTTGGGGTGACTGGGGTGGAAACAACTCGATCCGAACTGCTGGATCGGCGTATACTTCAGGGCGTTTTTTCACCAGGTTTGGTCGGAAGGCACTCGCTTGCAATCGATATCGGCATCTACGAGCAGCCAGGACTAGCCATCGACGGCGCCAACAGCGCAGCCGCGAACCGGCATGGTCCACTCAGCTGCTCATAAGTCGCTAAGCAGCAGAGCTCACACGATTGCCCTGGTGCTCACTTTCCAGGTGGCGGCCCTCATCCGCGGGCGATGGCGATCAGTCGATCACCCGCCGCCCACCCCTTGCTTCGGCCTGGATTAAACGCTAACGGCGCGATCTTTCACGCAGCAGCCATCGCTGTCCACTGTCGCTGGCCGGATGCGCTCACGGTCGATGCTGGTTTGTTCTGCACTGGCGCTGCAACCGCTGGCCGTAGCACTGATACAGCGTCATCGATGTACGCCGCTCATGGGAGACCCATAGACAAAATCCCGCTGGCGCTCGAAGGAGATAGCCAGCGATCTAGAAGTCGTCGAAGGCGAGGGCGTCGTTGAAAGCTCCTCGGGTTGGGGTCTTGCTCCTGCAACCTGGCGGCCGAGGCCATCGCGCTGAATGCCGCACGCTGTTGCCGAAGCCGCTGCCAGGGGCCGCACCCCCCCTCCATCACCAGCCGCAGCAGGGCACTGGTGCAGGGCTGTCATCCCGGGCATGGGAGATCAACAGAACTGGGTGATCGCTCGCCGCCCAGCATCGGCGCTGAAATTCCTCGAGGACAATTGCCGGCGAAGCGGGCGCTGCTCAGTCAGCCGGGTTGGTCATAGGTCCGGAAGATGCGCCACCCTCCGAAGGAGACCGGCCATCGACTTGCCGCAGCGGCTGGCGGGTGCTCTCAGAAGGACAGGGTCCCGCGCCCCTGGAGCACACCTTCAGCCGACACCGTGAACGCCGGGGAGGAGCATCGAGCTGATCCGGTCGGTTGCATTTCCCGTCGAATACGGAATCTCAGCGGATTCAGTGAGCTTCTTCTGAAGCGCAATACCCCGTCGCTGTGGGCGTCGTAGCGGCTCAGAGCGCGAGCTGCCTGTTTGGCCAAGAAGAAAGCACGCGTAGCCAACAGCACGGCAACAGACTGTGGTGAGTCGACGACGAATCGAACTTCAAATTCGATCCCCATTTCAAGGCAAAGGTACCTTCAGAATCTGGGGTTTGTCCTCCTCAAGAACACATGGTCTGAGCGGAGAGTCTGAGTCAACATCGCAAAGGGTGTGCAGAGGCGATCGCATTCGCACTAACCGGCACCCCGCGCAACACTTCTGCTGACGGACTGTTTGCGCTCTTTTCCGCAAGCCTCGTGAAGCTCTTGCTCCAGCCGCAGCGTCAACAGTCTGGTCTCGGGATCGGGCAAGCCGAGAATGGCATAAGTGTGACGAACATTCGTTCCACCCCAGCCGCACCCGGGCTTCGCCGCGTTGAGCAAGCATACGGCTGCAGCCATGCCAGGCGCGGGCCTGGGCCCCCGCAGCCGACCGGCTTGGAAAACGTCGTGCGGCGGACACTTTGGCCTCAAGCCCGAAGGCAGGCCCACAGCGGACCAGCACCCTGCCTGCAGAGGCACTGGGCGCTGCCTCCATACGAAATAGGTGATTGGTTCTCCGGCAGTCCTGAGCTGGCAAGCATCGGCCGGCCGCCCCGTCCAGGCCGCTAGCGAGCCGTATGCGCTCTGGGTCGGGCGCCACCGCGTGGCCCGCTGCAGATTCGGCCTGGATCAGGTCCAGGGCTTTCGGCCTGGTTCGCTTATCCGCTCGCGCAGCAGGCGGCTGAACGCGTCGGCGATTTCAGCCTTCCCAACAGCGCCTGACACCCACCCCCGCAGAAAAAGCCCCAGCTCGCCAGCATCAGCTCACCAAGAGAAGCAGACCCACTGACGGCCGCAAACATGCTGTTTGGTCGTTGAAAACGGAATGGACGAACCCGGCGGTACGCATGGTGATGCACACAACGATCAGAGGCGTGGGATCGGGTTGCAGAGGCTGCTGTCCGGGCCTGCTGCCGCTGGCCCGCATAGCGGCCCAGCGCGCACGATTCGCAGCGGCAGCGCCATCAGACCAGCAGCGCGCAGGGGAGTGGCCGCTGCTGGCCAGCACAACCGTGCCGCCATCAAGCACCAGGCATTGCTGATGAAGCGGAACACCTATGGTAGGGTTTGCTGGAGCGCACGTCCACCGGATCGCGGTGCTTCTTCCACCCCCTCAACCCAGTTCCATCAGCGTGTCGCGACAGGGCCTCAACTCCGGCCCTGCGCGGCTGCCAGCCTCTGCCCGAGAGGGTGAGTTCCAGAGCTTCCCTGCTGTTCGGCCTCACTGCGGCCCCGCTCGATGCCCTGAGCCAAGCGACGACATAGCCACCTCCAGGGCGTTGCCTGGCCAGGCTTTCACCCCCGACGCAGGCCAGGCCAGCCAGCAGGCCGATCACGCCAGGGTTCACCAAGCGCTCCATCCAGGCTGAAGCCAGCCTGGTGGCTGAAGGGCTCGGCTGGCTGCAGAAGCTGTTTCTCACGTTAACTCTCCTCCCAGATGGAAGTGGGCAAAGCCGCTGCGGCCGACAGAGGCCAGAGGCGGCCCGCGTGAACAGCGGCGAACGCCTCCCAGGGCCCGCATGCGGCCATCCAGCAATGAGGATAGCCGAGCAGAGACCACCACTACAACTCACACGACAGCACAGGATCGCCGCTCACGCTGGCGCTGCCACCTCCCCCCCCGCAGGCTCCCAGCCCCGCCTCTGAGGAGCTGACTCCGCCCATCCACTGGCCATGCCCCGCCGCACAACCCGGCTGCACGGCTGTTTCAGGGCTCTTATAAGATCACCACAGCGATCGCGCTGCCGCAGGCCGTGTCGCGAGCAGCAAGTCGGCATCGACACGGCGACAACAATTTCCTGATAGTTCCCAGTGCCGTTGGCCTGCGCTCCAAAGCGGCAGCTGGACGCTCCCCCGCTTATGCAACAGGGTGTGGCCGGCCAGAGGAGAACACCCAGCAGCCCATCGTGCTCTCGCATCGGTAGTCATCGCCATCCAGCGCACCACGTTAGCAGCGCTTCCGCGTCGGGAAGAAACCCATCATCCGAAACAGCTCGGCCGAACTGCCCGTCTCCCTCTCCCCTCAACTCAGCCGCAAAGCCGAGCTCAGTCGTCACGGTTCAGACAGCCCGGAACCCAGGAGCAGCCCCACTCCACACTGATAACTCTTCACGGAGCCGGCGAGGCCATGGCCAGAACGCCGTGGCCAGTGCGAGAACGGAACTTGAAAAGGTGGGCCATGGAGCTGGGCGCACCGTGCTGGGTGCGCGAGACCAGGGCACGTCGGCTGGCCTGGCGTTCGCGCCATTGCCCTGCCATCTGTCCGATGGCATGCAGGGCAAGCGTTTTGTCAGCGAGAGGCTGCTGAGCAGCAACACCAGCCCACGCCGAGGAGAGGGCATGAAAGAAGCCGACTGGCAGCATGCTGGGGCCGGCCATAAGATAGAGAACTGCGAAGGCCATTGGTGGCTCACGTGGGGATCCCAACCGACACTTCAGCGTTACACTTCACCATCTCCTCCTCAGGCCGCTTGAAACATGGGCCGAGCAGCGGGCTACTGATTCAGAATAAAAATAGAGATAGAGAGATACCACCGAACCCATCCGCCTTCTGCGCTTCTGCCTTGGCCTGCTTCGAAGAGTTTCTTCTTGGGGAGATTAGAAAGCAATTGGCCAGCAATCCTTGCGGATCGCGCTGAAATGGTTTCGCTGGGGCGATGATGCGGCTGCCGATCGACGGCCTGGATCCGGAATCTTCGAATTGCTTTGGCCGGGATCAATTCCTTGAGTTTCTCCACAACCGTTGCCCACGTTGTAGGCTTTGTCACGGTGCACGATCGGGTGAGCAGGATCAGCTTCTCGGCATTGATCAGATCAGCACATTAGAGGCGCCACCAGTTCATATCTGCGGTAGGCCGATCAGATGTATCCAATCGAGGGCATAGCCCTTGGTGCGGTCTCTTCATCCTGAATCACGAAAAGAAAATCAGTGAGACCCATTCAGCCACGGCATCTCGTAGTGCAGACGTGAACGCAGCTCAAGTGGTGATGAATTCATATCAATGAATTCACCGCCCGCTCCTGCATAGCCTCAGAGATAGAGAATAAAGGTAACTTGAGCGTAATAGAATCTCAGTCAGCTTCACTAGGGCTACATCGATCGATTCAAGTCTTCCTTCTTCATATAGCGGATAGAGAGCCGGATTTGTCCACCATGATACGTGCCAACTAGATAGCGTAATAGAGAGAATAAAGAAAGCGATCGTCACGATCGGTCAAAGGTTCAAGTATTCCGCTCCAGCAGCTCCTGACACGATTTCCCATTGTGCAGCAGCCAAGGAAGCGCAAGCGGAAAGCCGAAGCCCATGGCGCTGCTGGCTATATCGGCTCAAACTTCAAGCGCCGCATCGGAAGCTGCACAAACTTGTATAATATACGGGGTATGATCCGCGTCGGTGGGGGAACAGCGCAGAACACATGGCGTTACGGCAATAGCCGGGCAGCGCTTGGGCGGCCGCGAGTTCGCCAGCCAAGGGTGATTTGTGTCGCCACCGGCATGGCCACGCCTGATCGAGGCCGACGGTTGCCCACCTCACCGGCATGCAGGCTCTCCCCTGGCGCTGGTCTGGGGCATCACCTCTACCTCGTCAATAAGCTTGTTTTGCTGGCCATCAGCAGCACTTGTCCCTTCGGGCGACCCGGCCAACTGTCACCCGGAGTACACGATCACGCCTCCTTCAGCCCCCCGCAGTAGCGTCGTAATAGGAGTCGAGATCAGGGCACTCAACGGCTCAGAGAGCCGATCCGGCGGCGGCGGCACCCGATCCACGCACTGCCTGCAGGATGCTGCAACCTCCAGGCCGGTCTTGCGGAACCAGGCGTATGGCGTTACTGGTGTCCGAGGCCGATGATCAGCTCGGGATCTCCTCCTCGCTGATACCGGGCTGGATCGGCGCCGCAGGTCGATTTCTTGTTTGAGCACGGAATGATCTCCAGATCGTTCTCTCAGCGGCCAGATACACGTTCGGCGAGCGTCTGCGCTCTCCACCCACCTGGCGTGGCATCCACCACCAGCAGCGCCCCCTGCGCAGGCCTTGCAGGCTGCGAACTCACCTCAATAGGAGAAATCCCATGGCCGGGCGTGTTCGATTCAGGTTGGAGAATGGTAATTTTGCGCTTCATCGGCCGCCTTGAACTCCAATGCCGGCCGGCCTGGAAGCTTGATCGTGGATCCCCCGTTCGCGCTCCAGTTCATGTTGTCGAGGAATGGCCCTGCATGTCCCGCGCCCGCCACCGTGCCGGTTCCTGCACAGACGAGATCGGCCAGCGTCGACCATTGCCGTGGTCGATGTGGGCAATGAATGCAGACAATTGTCGGATCGCGAGAAAAGGGAACGTCCGGTCATCGCGGTTGGGAAAGCACGTTCAGGGAAGCCAGTGGATCATCCTAGAATCGGCGCGAACAAGCCCATAAAGCCACCCCTCTCGATTACAACTAAAGCTAAGCCTTAGTCCATCGTCGCGACCATGGCGCTTTCACCACGCCAAAACCACTGCAGGAAGCTCGCCAGGTTGACGTGCGAAGCAAGACCCCAGGATCTCCCGCCTGCTTCAGGAGGTGGAGCCGGTCGGACGGTGGTGTCGCCAAGGGCTGTGTCCCATCGCCCAACTGGTCCCATTCAGGGCCAAGCCTCCGGCGTCGCGCCTACCAGGGGGATGCGCGTGAGATCACCATGGCGGACCGATTCGATCGCACCCTGGACGAACCTGTTTCACCGTTCTGCAAGCGCTCGTCGCCTTGGATCCATGGGGCCCGAGTTTGTCCTCGACACGCACCTGGTGCTCTGTGTGGGATCCGGCAGACCACCACGTTACCCAAGGCTGCGGTCGGCTGATCGGCGACCGCTGAGACGAAGGTTCTATCGTTCGCCTCAGGTTTCCCTCTGGGAAACTGGCGATCAAAGCCTCCGTGGGCGCTGGATTGTGGACCTGGCCAAGCTTGAACGCACCATTCCCGCCCGTGGCTTCCGCTGGCTTGGCAATCCGCAACCAGCCCTGCTGGCTGTGGCCTGAACTGGACCACCCGTGGCAATCGCGATCTCCTTTGATTCGCTTGCTGGTTGGCCCATGAGCGCAGGAACCGACTGAGGCTTTGCTCACGGCGATCGCCAGCTCCGGCCCTAACGACCGACGGTGACGGTTTTTGAACGGCCAGACGATCCATGGCTGGATCCAGGCCGACCTCAGGCTTGCCTCCCTAAAAATCAAACCCAACTCGAATTCTGTTTTTGATGAGTTCGGACTGCGCACCCAGCTGAAGACCCACTCCAAGAGCTGAACGTTGAAGCGGCGATCAGCGACCCCCGGGCCCTCACCATCCGCAACGTGGGCGTGTGCTCGAGAGCTGCGCCCTGTACGTGATGGCCGTGGCGGCACATGTCGAGATCGGTCGAAGATCGACGGGTCGATCGTCAAAGTGCGTCTCCAGGGTGCCTGCGCTCTGCCCCAGCAGCACCATGAACCTGAAATGGGCAATCGAGCGGCAAGCGCGTGAATTCGATTCCCGAAGTGAGCGAAGTGGTCAGGTGCTCTAGGCCATGCGCCGTAGTGATCACGCCAGCCTTCGCTGAGGCTTGGTTTAAGGGTTGTTGCCCAGAAAACCCTGGCACACTGAGCCGTAGGCTTCCCAAACTTTGACGCTGATTTTGGCTGTGCTGGTACCTGCGCTTGTGCGGCGATACCGCCGGAGCTGATCGTCCGAGCAGCGTCGGCCGCCCGCGTGCCTGAAGCTCGATCCTCACCGCCCTGCAGATGAAATCGCCCGTCAGGAGCGGGATCTTGAGCAGCAACGAGCAGTCCTCCAGGCGAGGGCAACCTGGTGGGGCGTCAGGTGGGATGAGCTGATCGCTCCGGCGAAGCGCCCCACAGCCCGGGAGTGTGCAGGCGCTTGCGCGACAGGGCACCGCCTCAAAACCGCAGGTGAGGGTGCTTGATAGAAGAGAAGAGCCTCGAAACGCGCTGGCGCGACCTCGCTCGCTTTCCGCAATCTACGTCCGCCCCACTGCCCGGAGGGCCGATCGAAGCCAGACAACCTCGAGTGCGTTCGCTGGGAACGCCCCGCCAGGGCGAGGGCCTGCAAGAGCATGGCATATTCGGCCGAGAGGCTGGGCTGATCGACAGCGGAGCGCTCGGTGCGGATTGCCAGGCCGCTTTTGGTCACCTCTGCTGGCAGGGCGTCGCCTGGAGCGCGCCCTGATAGCCTGATAGCTCGACCCTTGCCGGGCCGGAGCGGACTACCGGGAGGTGATGCGCCCGATCTGGTGAAACAGCGCAAGCTACTGATTGGCTCCGGGCCAGCTGCCGAAATTCGGCCGAAGAAAGCTTTCGCTGCGCCGACTGACCGACCTTCTGGCTGTACGCCTCACCGCGAGGTGCATCCACCTCGTCCAATCCCGCGACGAGCTGAATTCGGGCGATACGAACTGCCGCTAAATAACGCCGCTTTTAACACGCCTGCCTTCGGCGCGAGGCGGGTACCTACGGCGTTGACACCGCGGCCGATTCCTGCCTGCACCAGTTCAACAGCGTTGGAGCTGTCTGTTATCTGCAGCCCCAGAAGCGCGGGAGGCCCGCCACGCCCAGACTACCGGCGAGCGAGGCGGTGCTGCAGCCCCTGGACCTGCCTATCCGGGTGTTGGCGCTCTGAAGCCGGTGACTCGGCCTTCTCTCGGGCCCGCTAACCTTTGATCTGGAGGTGTGGCTGCCGCGAGCCGGCCGGCGCCTATCGGGAAAATCTTCCAGCTGCAGCAATTGGCGGTGACTTTCCAGGCCCGCAGCTCCGCCATCGCAGAAGGAATGGCCAAAGAAGGACGCGGCCTTGCTCCGACACCTCAACGGCAAGCGGCCTGGCGGTGGGCGCCACGTGGCGCCTGCTCGAAAGACCGACGGCAAGCCGATGGCAGAGTCCTGATGCCCGCAGGCGCTGGTCCCCCTAAATTGGCACTGTGACCGCATCGTTCCGGAAACCATTGAACCCAGATCTCTTATACAGGACACTCCCGCCACTACACAACGCCTTCTCTATGTTTCCGCGGGCGGGCGGGGTTGCCCTCGCACAATTGGGCAACTTTTGGCGTAAAGGGTCTGAATGGGTGTTCTTTCAGCTCTTGGCGATCTGGCCGCACTGATCGTTGTGGCATGAGGCTGTGGCCCACTTCTTTTGCAGCCACTGGCAGGCATCTCGCGTCAAGCGGTTTTTTCGAATCGGCCTTCGGTCCGGTGCTGCTGGAGCGTCAGCGCCGCGGCGTTCGTTCGCCTGCGGGCGATCCCCGCTCGTCGGCTTGTCGCTCCGACGATGACGAAGACGAGACCAGCGCATCGCTGCGAAGATCGATATGCTTGCGCAACCGCCCCTGCGACCAGCGCGCCCTGGTGGATTCGCGCCGGCGTGCTCGCCAACCTGCTGCCTGGCTGGACGGTGCTGGCGGCCCAGGGAATTGTGGGTTGGGCATCTCCGGCGAGTTTTCAGCGCAACCCGGCGTGGTCGTGGCGGCCGTACAGCCTGTGCCAGCCGGCCGGCCTCTCGGGGCCTGGTCGCGGGATCGGATCGTGCAGCCTCGGCGGCGTAGCCTTGTGGAGGCCCAGGAGGCGGTGTCGGCGCTGGGTCGGCGGTATCAAGGCCGCCCCCAGCAGACCGTGGACCTGGTGGCGAGCGTGACGGCCAAGACACTGCACGCTCAACCTCACCGCCCGCGACAACGACGGCAATCGGCCGGCATCGGCGCCCAGCTTGCAACCATAGGGAGCGGGCATTCCGCTGCCCCACTGGCCCACCTGGAGGTGATTCAAACCAGACCAAGCGCAATCTTCGCTCCAGCCACCGGCCGCACCATCGATGGCTTCGTCGCCGGTCACCCGCTTCAGTGAAACGGCCTCGCAGATGTCGGGGGGCCGGTCAAGATCGTTGAAATGGGCGCACGCTGGCGCAAGGAGCGGCGGCAGCAGTCAATCTACTGTTCACAGCCCTGATCTTCGAGTCAACCTGGCGTGATCAATGCCTGCCTCTGCCCTGCTCGATGGCAGTCAGTTCTGCTCTGCTGTTGATTGAGGGGGTGCGCGGTCGCCCCTGCCCAGCGGATGCAGATCGGTTCTTTCATGAGTGCGTTGGCTCTGCTGTTGGTGGGGATCAGTGCTCGTACTGATCGTTTAAGGACAACGCGCAGCTTCTCGTGGTGCAGCAGCTGATTCGGCCGCTGAAGGTGAGCGAACGTCTCCGGCGGGCCCCTCGCTCCGAGGGCGGCGGCAGCGGGGCTCCGTTGATCCTGGCCCGCTGGTGAGCTCTAATCCGAGGCCACTGTGTTCGCTGAATGGCGCACTCCCCTGGGAGCTGCTGGTGGCCGACGAATGCTCTCCGGCCCAGTGCCTGATGAACGGTCCAGCCCGGGTACCCCGGACCTGTTCGAGCGCTTCGCCGATGCGGAGGCCGCCGCGCGCCACCGCGCAGAGGTGGAGCCGTAAAACGTTGCATTCCACAGGCTGTATTTCGCAACAAGTCAAAAACAGTCGTGGGCCGCCTCCGCGGGCTGCTGATCGAGCACCACAGGTCGGGCGGTGCGCGGCGGCTAATGGACGCCCTGCTGGAGCTGTCTGGTGTGGCCGGAAAAACGGAATGGTGTGCTGGCCCAATGCCTTCGGGGATCAACGAGCCGGCGGTCCTGTCGACAAACCATGTGCGGCGGCTGAGCAACCGGCTCGGCCTTGAGCAAAGCAGAGCCGAAGCCGCGCCCGCTCGAACGGAAGCTGATGAAGCTGCTTTTTCTTCTTTTTCCAGGCGGAGTGGGAGATTACTTCTCGATCCGGATGATCTTCCACTGCGCGCGTCGCAACGTCGCAAACACCGCACTGCGACGGCTGCCCCTCGCCGGACCTCTGCCCAGCCATCCCGAGCACGGCCGCGCGGTAGATCTGTACTCTGAACCAGCTCTGAAGCCGCATGGCGAAGGAAGTGATGTCCGCCCGCCGATGTCAGGCAAAAAAATGTGCTCGCTCGCCGTAAGGCGCGCCGCCTGATGCCGGTTTCGAGGCGCCCCAGGCCGATGGAGCGCCTTGAAGTGCAACCGAAGATCCAGGGCTGCCCGCACACGTGCGCAACAGGTGTGCGTAACCGCTGCTGGGCCACTGGCAAGCCCGTGGCTATACCGCGATTTAGGTCTGTGCCCGCAACCAGTTGCGGGGATGGCTCACAAGGTCTTGCTTGCCCCGGCGTCACCAAATACAGCGGTTGATCCATTCGGCTGGCAACCAAGTCCCAGCTGATGAAAAATCTGCTGATGGTCAAATGTGGGCCGAGCTGACCTGCTCTGTTGCCGCTTTATTGTCCGCAACTTTTGCTGTTGTGTCTATGCTCGCTTTTTTGCGACCCCCCATTCGTTGCGAAAAGTGCGGCAAGATCAACAGCACGGTGGCCTGACCACCTCTGTCGGGGTTTTTGTAGGCAGCGCTGCCGGCAGGCAAGGCAGGCGAGCCGGATATTGAATTGCGGTTTGGCGGCCTGATCGACCGATTTGCCTCTCACTAGTGGGCGCAGCCATACGGGGGCAAGAACAAAAATCGAGTAATCACAACGTCAAAAACGGACATAATCAGAAGTGCCAGAAAATTCATGTCTCCTTCGATGGTCGGGAAGATCGCGGCTGACCAAGGGTTTTGCCCTCAAGCAGGCGGGGCCGTGTTAGTTGAATGTGGTGAATACGCTTCGTGCTGGTCACGGGCCACCCAGGGCCAAGGGTCAGCGAAGGATCGTTTTCTCCCCTCACCTTTGCGACTTCTACGAGAGCGCCTCTACGCGACGCGACGCATCCCTCGGCAGCTTCTTTCCCGCCCGAAGGCCGCCCCCGACGCGCCTCCTCATCAGCCGCCTGATCGCCGCCGATGCGCGCTGTTTCCCCTTCCTGTAACGGGACGACTCAGGGTGCAACTGCCTTCGTGGATACGGGTACAGCCCGATTCTCGCCGTGACGGCATCGATCGCCACCCTGCTGGCCAATCCCTTTCAACGCCGATGGGGCCGTGCGCGTGGCCCTGCTTGGAGCGACTCGTGTGCTCAACCCCCAGCTTACCGCGAGATGAGCGCAGTGAGCTGATCTGGTGGTGCCGCACC
>Ga0163217_1091480_pt1 | contig 15318 bp, 17 predicted proteins | sample SynspAceP_FD_185933 | JGI IMG/M metagenome (GOLD analysis project Ga0163217, IMG submission 185933) | Saline lake microbial communities from Ace Lake in Antarctica - Synechococcus sp. Ace-P (PacBio error correction) | ecosystem: Environmental > Aquatic > Non-marine Saline and Alkaline > Saline ...
CAAGAGAGAAAGATTTTAAACTCCGGGTTTTTTTAAAATTTCTTCGCATCGGGCCCAATGCCCACAACCAAACGTGCGCTGGGAAAACCAAGCTTTTCAAAGCATTCGCTGAACCACCCTCGGTTAGATTGGGCGATACCCATCTTTTCTGGCCCGATTCAACCGTGGCTTTTCAGGGTCCATGGGCCAACACCCAGGGCTTTATTTTCGATCACATCATTGGACGCAATCAGCACTGAGCCTTATTCTTTGCCGGCGAGCCGCTTTTGAATGATCTCTACTAATGCCGGTGATTGGCCGCCGATCAGCCCCGAGCTGGGTTTATGAAGCTGAACACGAACTGGTCCTGGCGACGGTACGCGGTCAGCCTTTGTTTTTGATCACAGCCGACAAGGCTTTAGGTCATGGCATTATTGCCTCGCACAGGCACCCGTGACCGACATTCCATAATAAGTGGAGGTATGGAAGCCTGCCGTGGACTGCAGCAAGCATGCCGCCCGCGCGATCCTTGCGGCCGTCGTGTGAAGGCCCGTTGAGGATGGGACCGTGACGCCAAGGGCGACACCGGTACGATGGCTGAACGCATAACACCTTCGCGTGCAAAGCGCGACGTAATCATGTACGCCGCGAACGCACTGGCGGCGTGATTTACCGGCGTTGCTCTCAGAATCTGAGCTCTGCTCGCATGGCATAAAAAAGCCATGTTATCGTATGATCTTCGTAGTCTGACGGTCCTGGTGGGTAATGCTCATGAGATCTCAGTAGCCTGACGAAGCGCCGGGAGATGGCGATTACATAGCGCTCGGTGGGCCGCCGGCCCCGCCGGCATGTATTTGGGCGTGTGCTGCTGAAGCTGCCCTGGCACTGGGCGGCATCTTCTGGTTTGGGCCTGCTCTACCTGGGGTTGTGGATTGGCCAACCGCTTGATATTCCAGTAGGCTAATGTTAATTGCATTACGCCGCCCGGTTATATTGAAATGGAGATCTGCTGGGCGCTATTCTACTGGCCAGCATTTGATGGCGCGTGCCCGGCCTGGGCCGTATCGCAGACTGGTCGATGGCTGTTCGATTCGAATCTGATGAAGGTATTTCATGCGTATTGTATCGAGCTGATGGCGCTGCGCTGATGGCAGTCCCGCTTGCCGGCGCTGGCGGTTTGAAGAGCTGACCTGGGGCGATCTGTGCCCGGAGCCGCGCGCATGATGGGACTGCCGCAGCCACGCATGACTGTGGCTGGCCGAACCACTGAAGCGTGAGAGTTTGTGATCCGGAGGTTGCAGATTGAGCCCGCGGACGGGGTGGCAGAGCCTTGATGGGCGCGAGGTTCAGGTAGCCCGGCTACAATGTACGTGGGTATAATGAACGGGTGGTGGTCACCGAATTTCCTGGCTGGGCCACTATTCGCGCTGCTTACGTGCGCCACCGCCATTCACAGATCTCTTCGTTGCAAGGAACCGGAAATGAAGCTTGGAAGCGCTGTAAAACCAGCTTCTGGATTACCGGCGCTGCGGTGGAGGAGTGGAAAGCCGATTGGCATGCCGTACAAATTGCCGATAGGCCAGCATTGAGCCTACCCCTACTGGATTCTGTCTGTTGTGGGCTGTGCCGGCGGTAGCAGGAGCTAGAAGCTTGTCAGCCTTTTCAGCGCTTGGGGGCGTAGTCGCCCACTAGTCAGCATGGCGCTGTTTCGGCGTTGGCGCAGGCCGAGCCAGTTTCACACTGTGCAAACTCGTCGCACTACCCTGATTACTGGATGGAGCAGCCGCGCCAGTGAGCAGCGCTGCTGAGATGCGCCCCGCAGGCGGTCAGGGCCGCTGGCGCGCTCATGAATACGAGCCTGCTGCCCAGAGTGTGCAGAGGACGCTCCTGACGCGAGCTTTGGAGGTAACCTGCGATGAGCAATGCCTCGAAACGTGGCGCCTGCAAAGGCGGCCTGCGTTGACCACTCAGGGACAGATTAACCAGATCTGGCGGCAAGCGATGCCCTCATGAGGCCAGGCGCAGGTACCTCGGGTGCACACTTGGCAGTTTGTCCAAACTTTGCACACCCGCATTGCGCAGTATTCAGCGTTTGCAGGCTCGCGCTGCAACAATACTTGAGCAGCGTTTCTGCGGCTTGTAGCGTGTGGCGATATTCTGCGCCAGCGTTTGATACCCAGACTGCGTCACCAGGTTCTTCGCGTAACAATTGTTCCGACAGGCAATGCTTGCTGTCTGCTCCTAACTGTTTGTAAGTGGCCAGCAGCGCCGTTTTCCTGGACAAGGGCCGCCGCCAGTTCGACTCCAAGACTGAGGTTCCTGGCGCGACCTTTCGCCTGCAAGCAGTTGCGCAAGATTGGCCCGGTCTCGATGGCCGGTGGATCCATTGCTCGCGCTCAAGGCATTGCGCAGTTCCACTCCATTGGTTCCGCGTTTCCGTTCGCGGGCATGGCATACCCAGGCGCTGCTCCAACATGCCTGTCGATGCTGCGATCGTCGGCTTGCTGACAGTTGTTGTAACGGGTGCGGCGCGCCGAAGTCACACGATGTGAGATCTGCTGGGCGTCTTCCAGTGCTTGAAGCAGCCGGATTGATCGTCTGGCTGGACGCAGTGAGCACTCAACACATAACCAGGATAAACGAGCATAGCGCTCCTCCGGCCGGAAATACAAGGTTTTGGTCGCTCACGCGCGACGCTGGCTTTCGGCGCGGCGAAAGCGAGCGACTCGCAGCCACCCGGCGCGCATCGATAAACCACACCACGGCGGCTTGGGCGTCGGTAAGACGGCCATTATCACCCGGCGTGCGGTAATGGTGAGCAAAGTCACTTACCCTCGATGGCGAGGCAGGACGCTGCGGTAGTTCCGGAGGCACATAGTCAACCGGCGTTTACTTCTTAGAGACGAAGGTTGACCGAGGCGCCTGCAGCCCGGTGCGGGCGCTTCTGGTTGCCGGGCAAGCTTCGGGCGTCAGGCCTTCCAGCGAAGGCGCTATGCTGAATTGCGTGGCACTCGCACGCTTGATAATTAGATACATGCTGGCGCTGCTGCGGTTTGCGGCGGCGTGGTTGAACGGTGGCTGGTCAGGCGGCTGGCGGACGATTCCGGGGCATCACGCTGTGACGCTCACGGCTGTGCTCTGGGTATCGCTGACCGAGCGCAACAAAGCTGACTCCGCGCCAGCTTCCCCACTCGACCGATAGCGTTATCGCTGGGCGGCATAGACGCCCAGCAAGCGGAACAGCGCCACGCCAACCCACAAAGCCGAGCAAACTCAAAGCCAGACATAGCGGCCGTTGCTCGGCGTGGCCGCAGGGCGAATCTGCAACCCGGCCAACCGTTGATCCATGACCTGAATCACAGCCCGCGGCGAAGCTCGCGTCGGCTGCCACAGAACTACCGGCTGGTCACACGCATACGCTCACCGCCGGCGCAGCGGCGCGTAATGACTTGCTGCCGGTCATTCAGATCTCGCCATTGGAGCTGAACGCGCCAGGATATTGACTTTGGGCTCACTGGCACTTGCCGCCGAGGGGCATGTCGACGGTAATCCCGTCTTGATAAAGGAGCTGGTGAAATAAGAAAATCAAACATGATAAAACGATATCCGCATCGGGGTATATGTCGCTCTTGTCCTTACTGTGTGGTGCTGCGCATATTCGCTGGCTCTTCTTTACAAGCGTCGGATCATTAAGCGTGGCAAGCCGGGCGGCGATTGTGATACCAGCGCCCAGAACAGAACAACGCATGATCGGATGACCATGCGGCATGGTCGCAGGTAAGGCGACCAAGCGCCATCCGCCGCGGAAAATTGCCATTGCCGCTCAGCGCCATTCACGTGAGACTTCATCATGCCGCTGACCGTGCCCCAACAGGCCCGGCAGCGGCACAGTGGGCGATCAATACCCGCCATCAGGCTAAAAACGCGTCAGATGCCTGTTGCGCACGCGGCCAGGCGTCGTTGTGCCGCGCCGTGGCGGTACCGGTTCCAATCGTGAAGCATTTGCTTGCACTGCCAGATTCGCAGGAAACACCAGGGCAGACCGAGCCGTTCCAGTAATCAGATCCGAGAGATGAAGAGTGAACAGCCCCAAAAGAATGCTCCAGCAGCACCGCCGCTGTCCGAAATCCCTGAGCAAGCCAGAACCCGTCACCATCTCGCGGCTCTCACCGCAGGTGCAACGCTAATCAGCGCACTCTGCTGCTCCAGTAAGCTGGATAGTGCTTGCTGCGTGCAGCCCCAGGCTGTGATGACAAAACGGGATGGCAGACGAGCCAGCCGGTAGTGACCAGCGGCTGGGAATAACGTGCTAGCTTTTGGATTCCGCGGTGCAACAGGGTAATGCCTGAAAGGTGGATCTAGCCGTGACCGGTAACAACAGACCCAGTAGCGGGGCGACGCCGGAGCAGTTTTATTAGCCCCTTGCCAGCCGTTCCAGCGACGGCTTTCCTTGAAATGCATCGTCAGCTGAAGCTCACAGGGTATCGAGTTGCTCTGAGTTTCGGATGTTGCGATCACACCAGCAGCGCCCCAGGGTTTTCCGATTGGTTATCCAGGTCCGCGACCTGCCGTGTCTACGTTTCTGCGGCTGGTGTGCTTGCGCCAGCAAGGCGCCATAGGCAGCACCAGAGAGCACTACGAGTACGATATCACGTACGCAACCAACGCTGATGTATGCGTTCGTAGGCTGGGCGTTTGCTGCAGTTGCTGATCACTTGCCCGGGTCGGGTCACTTGCAGGTCGCCAAACTGCTACGCGATGCCATGAGAATCTACGTCAGGAGCTGCAGCGGGTTGGCGTGGGGCTATCAAAAGCCGTTCGGTATCGGTTGATAAGCAGATAAAGTCTTCACCTTGCAGTTGCAACAAAGGGTCAACCTGACACGGCAATCGGCTGTGGCCATCGAGACCGTACGGCGCCTCAAAAACGGTGACCTGCATGGCGTCATTTCCTGCTGCAGAAGATACAGAGTTTTCCAACGCCTCCACGGTGGGATACGCGACTGGCAAGAACGGGATCAATGTTTGACCGCTCGGGAAAACTGCATATTCAACGCGAATCACTGCATGGCTCTGGTGTCGCCGGGGACCTGGCGCACATCTCGAATGAGTTTCGCCCAGATTACGCGCTGCTGCTCAGCTCGGCCTCGACCTCGCCAGAGCGGTCTTTGCTGTCGATTCAGACTCAGGCCCTGCGTGGTCTTTTCCGCTGATGATCGAGCGCCATGCTCGGGCTCGCGCATACGCGTTGCTGCTGATACCGTCGGAATAAGCGCGTTCGCGCTCCTGATGCGTTTGGTTCAGTATGCGCACATCGCGAATATTGGTACCAGGGTCGTCAGATTCGCGGTTGTGCGTGACTCAACGGTACAAAAGTAGCTGACGAGAGCCGATTATCAATGCTTCATGGCTGTCCCTGCCTTGGTTTGCGGTTCTGTAATGGGCCGGCAATGGAGGCGAGATCGCGGGTCTGCTGCTGGCGAGCCACGGCATGCTTGCTCCTGGTCAGGCGATACTGTTGTGCACGCCGTCCAGGCCTGGTTTTGCGCATCCCAGTAAGCCCTGTTGCGGACATCGAGGCCTTTGAATAGAAATACGCGGCCAGGCAGTAGTCGACCAACCGCGCTAAGTCGCCCTGCCTCCAGGTGCCGCGCCAGGCTTCAGCGTCGCCCGTAGTGATTTCAATTGATCAGGCTCAACCAGCCGGCGGTATTTCTCTGCCACAATGACGTACGAGCGCAGCATCAGTGTGCCTGATGATAGTCGCACGCTCTCAGGCAGAAAGGGCAGTACAGTCGCAACGCTCAGTGAATCGAGCTCTCGCTGATCGCGGCAAGAGTTCACGCTGCGTATCCCTCATGATTGTTCAACTGCGTATAGCTCCAGCTCGCCTGCTGCTGCGAATGTCAGCCAGCGGGTATTGTATTCCCAACTGCTCGCGCTGCTGATGCTGGCGATAGCCAACGGTTCGCGGTGGCTATCATCCATTGCTCGATGCGCTTGTTGGCGAGCCCTGGGCTCCGCGCCATGCTTCGCTTTCCATTCCGCCGCTCAGTGCGTTCTGCGCGATAGCGGCCGCTGGACATGGACCCAACAGTATCAACGTCTATCCAGATTTCCGGAGTAGGTAATGCTGGCCAGCAGCGGATTAAAAGAGAAGCATTTATATTTGCCTGGCCTGAGAGTTCAGCCTTAATAGTGCTGGGCAGACCCTGTGCAAGGGCTTTTTGGCATTCTTGCTCCAGATAATAAGGTGATCAGCGGCGTTTAGGAGTCCCTTCCGTCACATAAAGGGGATAACCATGTCGTTCAGACTATTCCAACCTAGCCGGCCTGTTTGCTGGCCCTGCGTTACTTCTGTGCTCCTTGCCAGCCATGCCCAGGCTGGCGACATCATCGAGGGGGCGGGTGGCGTGGTAGATCGAAGGACAGCAGCATTCGTGAGGTCAATGGCGTGGCCAGCGCAAAGCCCGGCGGGGACCAACATCAGCTAGGCATAACGCCTACTGCTGACCGATCACTGGGTATTGGCCTCTCCGCACCATCAGATACGGTTTTTATATGTCTGGCGCCCCATTTTATCTGGACTGGACGGCAAGTCTGGCCGGATATCAAACACATGCGCGACGGCGACGCTGCAGTCTTTCCGCTGGCCAGCGTTTGCTGGCCCTATGTTGGGTGGTGAACACACACTTTTTCAGCGAGACCTAACCTCGAGCGCGAGCAACAAGGCTTTTTCCGGCCTTGCTGGATGATTCTGGCTGCTTGGGGCGGGGTTGATTAAACTGAGCGAAGGCTGCTGGTCTGCGTCGGTATGAGCATGTGGATTATACACAGAGGCCATTTCCGTCTGAGGGGGCGCCTGGCAGAGGTCCAAAGGTAGACTCGAATGGGTTTAATGTCGCGTAGGCACAAGTTTAACGCTAGCACTAAGAACGGCGCTTAGCGCCGTTTCTATTTCTTCTGAGCAGTTCGCGAAGTGATTGAGAACTAAGGCAACTGCGTTCGCCCAGGCGCGGCTTGATGCGAAGGTCATCAGCAGGCGGCGACTCCCAAACACGATTCCTGCGGCTCCAGGAACTATCAACGTTTGGTCGGTAAGGGAGGCGGATCGTCGCAATGCTGACCGTTATCGCGCCATCAACTCTGGACCAGCTTTTGGCAAAACTGGATCCAGCTTGACGCCCTCATGTGCGTAATGTGGTACGTAAGTCATCGGTTAAGTCCACTGCTTCAGGATGCCAGTATTAACCGCGAGCATGCCACGGGAGTTGGATTGCCCCGCTTGCATGCGCGGATCCGGCTATGAGTTGGATCTCAGCACTTGAACAATTGACCATCGCGAGGTGTCGAGCACCACCAGCGCAGCATGATAATGCCGGCGACAGTTTTCCTGAGATGCTTTTCCAGGTTCCACATGCCCAGTTGCAGGCATCGCCTGCGCGGTGGCATCCTTCTCGGTATAGCCCGTGGTCCTCACTATCGAAACGCGCAGTTGGACAGCAGAAACACAGGTCTATGGCCTGTTTTTGCTCATGGCAATTCAGCCTCTTTTACCCAACTTGCGCTGCAAACCTTCTCGCCATCATTTGGAACAGCTGATGCTGGTGATACAAGCAAGATTGATGAACGAGTCTGGCTGGTATCTCGGCAACACCTGAGTTGCTCGCTGCAGCCCTGCGCGGACGCTCCCAACGGTTGATGGAATAATTCTGTGCGCAGGCGCAGTACCGCTGGGCCAGCAGGATCTGCGCTAGAACAAAATGGCATTCGCAAATTTGACCTATCTCTTGAACATGTTCTTGCCGATTCTGCAACCTATGGCGTCAGGTACGCAGCAGTTTCAACTCGCTCAGGCGTAGTTGTTTCAGGCAAGTGATCAGCCCTGCTTTCCAGGCTATCGAGATGCGGACGTGTTGAACTGTCAAGGCATATTATGCTGATTGAAGACGCAGTGATAGTGCCGTGTTGCGCGTTTGCAGTTTCAGTCACTGTTTCGCTCGGCGCCTGCATCAATTGCGTACGATGGCAATAGCGCCACTGGAGCTGCTCGACCGCACACGCTGGCTGTAGTGGCCCCCAGATGTTGCTGGCGGTACATCCAACACGTTGTGGGCTCCCTTTCGAAGTGCCTGAGATGCCTGCGACAGAGCCAATTCGATTTTTCAAACGTTTGAAAGGTCCGCAACCCTGGCTTTTCCGGAACCTCCGGAAACTGCGCAAGATAGGCCTGCAATGGCGTGGAAATCGAAATCGTTCAGTCAGGGAAACCTGACGGGTGGCCGGCAAACTACCCATGCAATACTTCGGCCGTTTTCCCGGTGGCGCGCCATGTGCGGTCAGAACCCCGGTAATTGCATCCCCGCTGAAGAAATTTCGCCGCAGACGCCCGCTGCTGATGCACAACTCAGAACTGATCGATTGCTGGCCGAATGAGGACTTTGACCGTAGTAACTAGTAGATTTCAGACATTAACTATCAAAAAAAAAAGGCAAAATTAAAACCCGGCTGCGGAGTGTACATCTAAACTGCGGGCTTGATGGACATTCTTGTCGAACGAATTATCGTCATCAAAGCGTGTATCCGGCGTCGCCTGCCTGGGGTGCCTGCTGCGCTGTTCTGCTGCGGGCGGGTTGCTGTGCTCGGACGCTGCTGCTGCGGCGCGGCATGCCTGTTCGCACCCTGCGGCTTGCTCATCAAGAATTGCATATTGCCGCCGATATCCACGACGATTTTCCGTGTGTTAAAAACGCTTTACGCCATCTTTTTCCCCACTCGTGGTGCGACGGCCTTACGATATACTTTCGAGGCCTCGCGCCATATTGCCGACACCTTCAGCTGATACGGCAATAGAACCACGCGTCTACTCGGTAACGTTCTTGCTGCTGGCCAGTGCTTGTCTATTCCGCTATCACTGGTGCATGGTGAGTTGGCACGGCGTTACATTGGGCAGTAGCGAACTTCTGGTCGCACGCCCTTACCGAATCAAATTACTTGTTACGCCTTGCCATGGTTGTTTTTTCTCTGAGGTAATGGTCGACGTTTAGGCGGGTTGATTAACCCGATCCAGCGCTTAAGGTTCCGTACCTGTTTCGACTTTATGATAGTGGCAGCTCTTCGGCACACCGTTTCTGCTACCCTGAAACCGGGAATCGCCGGGGAACGCTATGCAACACGCAGGAAACGGCAGGCGGTAGCTTGTACATAAGGGTGGTTCACTCATGGTACACAATCGCCACAGAACGCGAGTAGCGTATCAGCTAGGAACACGCCAACCATGGCCAAAAACAGCTCCCACGATCACGCTGCCAAGCGCGACGGAAACTGGCTTGTTGGAATACATACCATCGGTGCTTGCCGCGCCCGGAGGATCTTGCTTAAAGCGACCGCACGTCGCCTCAAAGCAGATTGAAGCGACAAAGACAACACGAGGGCAAGCAGCCAGGCCGCGAACAATACCAGCAATCACCGGTTTGCACCAAGCCAAGCAAGCAATAGGCGAGCACACAGCTTTGATCTGCGTTGCGCTCGCTATATAAAGGGAACATCGCCAAAAAGGACAGCAACAAGTGCAAGACAGATAACACCCAGTGCTCTCGCGGGAGCCCGGCTGCTCCTCCCGCCGGAATGGAGACAAGTGGCCTACAAAATAGGCGTGCAGCACGCGATACATAGTTGAGCCGCAGCGATCTTGGTGGAATCGGCAGAAAAGGCGTGCCATCATGCCGTCCCGGTGGCGTAGCGCTTGCTGGCGCGCGGCACTACCCAGATCACCAGTACGATGCCCAACACAACGGCCCAACCGTAGGTGCTTGGTAGACCCTTCGTCCGCACGGGAATCAAGGGCCGCGAACTCGCACTGCCGAAAGATAAGCGTGCTTCATGCCGATCATCGCCATCGCCTTGGTGCGGTGTTGCTCACGGTAGATCGCGCATGCGCCATGACGCTGCGGTATCGGCGCGGCGCCTGAATAGCGTCGACGATGACCCTTGCATGCTTCGGCTGAGCTGCACAACCCAGCGCAAACAGCGAGCCCGCCAATTGAATCTCGCATTGCAGTCCATTAATGACAACATCAAGGATTGCAGCAAGCCTGGGTCAGCCATAGGCGCGATTCCACATACGAAGTAGCGTGCGCCGGCAGCGAAACCATAGTTCCCGCCAGTACGGCAGCACGATAAACAGCGAGCATGCGGAAAGCAATAGTGCGGCACGGCCAGCGGGCGCTGTCGGAGGACGTCATGCGATATGCCTGGTGCTGGCATTTCTGATGATGGTGGTTTGGAGTGGGCGCACTAGTCAGGCGACGCGGAAAAACGACGGATTCTAAATGTGCTCGGCAAGCCAGAAACCGACATCTTCCGGTTGCAAAGCGAGCTTTACCTATCATGCGTTTTGTTTGCCGGGTTTTTGCGGGCGTGCGGACAATCGTATACTGCTCTGTTGCTGGCCGGTAGGGTAAATGTACTGTGATACATTTCGATCGTGGGGCGCGCACTCAACCTGAAGACTTTGACCTCAGATTGCGCGCGACAAATTGATTCGTGATTACGGCTCTCGGGCTCGGGCATTCGAGCCTGGCTTTTGATACGCTTCATGCCGTAAGGGCCAAAGCGTACGTCGATGTCTCGGCTACCGTAGTTTTTATATATGATGGAAAAGCCGTTCGACCCTAGAAGGCTGTCGCGGGATTTCCATCGGCAAAATCCACATCGCAAACCCGGTTTCTACCTGGCACCATTACCGAATTTACTGACTCCGTGCGTGATGTTTGCCCGGCGCGGCGAGCCGCGCTGCCTCGGACCATGACTGCGTTGAGCGCACAGTCGCCAGATGGTACCGATCCAGGTGCTGGGATGCCGAGGGCACAACCTGAATGCTGCTGGCCTCCGTTCATGCGCGAACGCAAAGGCGACACTGGCGCTGCTTGATGAACTGATCGCGCCCGGGCTTTGTGCGTGCACGCATCATGGTCGCATCCATGATCTGGATGAGCGCGGCGCTGGGAGAGAATCGCAGCACACTAATCGAATGTGGTCGGTCGCTTAAGGTGCGTGAGATGCAGCTGCGCCTCGGCAGAGTCCCTTTGAGACTATGCTGAAATTGCTGATTGGATTGCCATTGTACGCCCCATGGCGGCGAAAGAAGGTGAGAGCTGACGTTCAGCGCCTCGATTTGCCTGCCCTACAGTGCGGCGAACTCGGATCAGTGAGCTGGAACACGCTGTTCTCCTCAACACCCGCGGCGCCTGCCCGATTGCGACGGGCCTGGGGGTAAACAGTTTTTCGATAGCAAGCGTCGGTCAATGGTGAACTGAGCTGCGAAGTGCATTTGCGCGGCTGGGAAAGACGTAGTCTATTATTTCCAATGCTCAGTTTATTGGCCGACATTAGGCATTTCGCTGGAAAGCTTTGGGATTGGAAAGACAAGCATCGCACTTGTCTGCACGCACGGGACTGAAAAGTATCTTTCCGCTACTGAATGGACGTGGCGATATAGGTCCAACGCAGCATCCGTTGAAGGCATAGTACGACTGGAGAGACCGCTATCCGCGAGAACCGAATAGCAAGCGTCGTGAAGAGACTGGCCAATATACTACACCCAGCCCTGCATTCTGCCGCGGCACCCCCCGCTGCGCGGAGCTTCGATGTTTTTTATCGATGAAGCGATCTGCCCGGAGGTAACGAACTCCGTGGGGGAGGCGCTTTATTTATGCGGCCTTACACTCGACGGCAGTCGCGGAGAGATTGCCGAAAATATTCTCCAGGAGATCGTGCGCGCTGATGTTTCTGTCACGTGGGACTGATTACTGTCGCGTTGACGAAGTGCGACACCTGTCAGGCGGCGAAGCACGCGAATTTCGTCTAGCCAGCCCAGATCGGACGCGGTCTGGGTGGCGTCATGTATATTCTCGAGAGCCTTCCGTATTGGTTTTGCATTCAAGCGACAACGACGGTTTGCTCTCTCTAATCGCTGATTCACTCTGCGAGATCTGGGCACACCAGTGATAGTGTCAGAGGCATGATGAAGGACGGCTATTTTTCGTTGGCCGACAGTAGTGGATATCGGGCTGCGCCTGGGGTACACGCGGTGAAATTGTCGCACTGGACCTGCTGAGAGTGTGATGAGACAATCCCGCGTGCTGACGGCAGTACTGTTCCGGCAAGGGTCCGATTCAGTGCCGGCCAAGCGATCCTCGCAGAAAGACAAATGGCTGCGGGCCTAAAGTGCGCGTCGGTAATAACTGCACAAGGTAATGACCTCGGATCAGTGGCCTGATGACTTGCTGTGACGGCGTCGTCTGGCTCTGGCCGTCGACCTTGATCAACAGATACCTGTACCGATCAAGGGACGAGCTATGGTGCACACGCTGACGCGAGCGCCACGATAAGCTTGACGGCATCGAAGCAATATCGATAAGGTTGTGGATATGATCAGCCGAGGCCGCACGGCCCCCTCAACCAGCGACTACAGAGCCGGCTGTTTACCGATCCGTGAGTTTGTTGCCGCTTCGGAAAGTCGTTCGCGTGCGGTTACGAGGCTGGGCGGTTTTTCCTTCATCGTCATAGGCGGTCGCCTGTGATGCTGCAAGGCGATGGATTGATCAGGGTGGAATGCGCTTTCTGCCGACACTAATGTTCCTGCGATGTGTGCAGAGGAGTCAAGGTTACAACGTGGAAACCTTGGAGATCAAGTACAGGCAGTCATTCAAGAGGTGCAGATTTCACCATCGAAGAAGCCCGCGAGTTCTTCTCCGAGGGGAGTCCGGCCTGGGGGCAAGCTGCAAAAAACACTGATACGTGTAGGTTGTGTCCTATATAGCGTTTGGCCAATTCAGCGACACGTTGTCCCAGGCGTGATGGCTCAGCGAGTCAAGCTGCCCGCGAGCTGTCGCAGCGTGAACGCGGCAAAGACCTGTTATCTTCTCGAAGATCCGACTACCGGCTGCACTTTTGCGGATATTCAGCAGTTGGCTCGATGTTTGATCGCTGCGTTGTCACGGCAATCACACTGAGGTGGTGATTGAACCACTGGATTGGTAAAACGGCTGATGGCTGGTGGATCTGGGGGCCTGAGGGCGGCTCAAGGGTGCATATTAATCGCTACTGGTAGCGGTGATGTGAGCACGTTGAGGCTTCGCCCGGAAGATTCCCTGGGGCCTTTGCTTTGCGCGGGATGGAGTTGACATTCACGCTAAGGCAGCTTGAGGGTCAACTTAGACATTCACTTTGCCTGATTTTTTCTGATCAACGTTGCAAACCTGGAGCCTCTTCCACCAGCATGTGCCGCATTAGCTGCGCCTTCACACCTGCTCAACCACTGCAATAGTCATGTAGTCATAGTGGCCTCCTGCCATCGAGACGGTTGATCAGGGTGAAGGCGCGCTAATGCGTATAACCGTTCGCAAGCGCTTTAGATTCTTTTCGAATTCGTTATGCAGATACGCATAGATTGCAAAGCTGGCTGGACCGAGGCCCTAGCATGACGTCGGCGCACAGGGAGTGCGCGAGGCCTGGATGGTAGTAGCTGTGTCATGCGTAGGGCCTCGGTTTTCAGCACCACACTGACGCTAAACAACTGCAAAAACCGCACGCTGCTTCAAAACGGAAGCCGGATCAAAATAAACTAGATATCGAAGACACACACGGACCTGGTCCGTTTTTTAACGGCTCTGCTACTATCTTCGCTGGCAGCAGCAGATAGGGCGATTAACCAGATGAAGTAGGCCATGGGCGAGAATCACAGCGCGGACCGCCTTGGAGAATCGCCATACCGCAGGGACCGGTCTGCTAATCGCTTTGCCCAGGTCATTGAATCAGCTTGGCAACAGCTTTTTTTGCTGCGGGTGTCGGGTCAATGCCAGACGGCATTGGCGCGGTTATTTCTTCGCCAGGGTGTCAAGAGGTCGCCTTCCGGCGCCATCCTTGCCTTGGCAGAGTGGTTTTGATCAGTTGTTCGCGAACGCGACACCGCATGTTTCTGGACATGCATTAACGGTGTAGCTGTCCGACTCAGGTGCGACACTTTTACGATGAGCATCTCTCATTCCTCGGTGTCGAGATCGATTAGGCGAACCTTGTGTCCTTCTTCGCTTTTGAAGCGGCAGTTGTCAGACTGCATGACCGTGAAGACCCGTGAGGCAGAAGTCCTTGATCTCGGTCCAGGATTTCTTGCCAGGTTGGGAGTCTTCAGCAGTTCCACTTCGGTAGCCTGGATAGATCGCCATATAGTAAATATTTTCGGGCTTTCAGACAGTTTTGGCTGAAACGTACAGTCACTCAGGTCATCAACGGACGCAGAAGATGGATCAAATTCGTCTTCCTGCTGTTCAACAACGGGTTCCGTGCTCAGCTTTTCAGGTCAAACGAAGGCCGGCCACTGCCTGTTGCAGGATGGTCCGAGCACGGGTGCTTCTTCAGCGTCAGGCGTACGTTGGTTTCCAGGGTCATAAAACAGCTTGTGAGGTTGGTGCGCTGCTCGACACGGGCGCTTCAAAACATATGCCGAACGGCCGAACCGGGTATTAAGTCGCATTAGCTGCACGCGATGGCGCTTCATCTCGTCGATTGACGAAGAATCAGCGCTATAACCAGGCCACGGGCCCGGTTATTTTCATGTTCAGCACACCATTGTCAGACAAGGTAGCAAGTCAGGTGATCAGGGTTATGATTTCGCATAGTGATCCAGCTGATATCCAGATGCGTCACTGCCCCGGGTCTGTTTTGGCGGGTAGGTCGATGATCAGGCGGTGCATCTTGATCGCAAACCTTTGAGGTTTTAGAGGATCGATGAATTCCTGGTACGCCTTCGATGGGCTGTATTCATGCAAAAGCGTCGATTTCCGCCTCTACCGGCAAACGGCATGGAGGAAGAAAATGCGAGCCAACGCATTGCCAGGGTATGGCAAAACCAGTCAAGCGGTCAAGAGTGATATTGGAGGGTGGGTGAGGTTTTACTGTACGCATAGACGTGGTGTTAAACTCGTAAGCGACTTTGCATGGGACTTTATGCGTGTCTGTCACTTACTTGGTTAAAGCTCGACGATCAGGTTATTCGTTGATGTCGGCGTAAGATAAATGTGAGGGTATGGCTTTTAAGACTCCTTCTTGCTGCATCCCCATCCAACATCGATTGACCGCTCTGTGGCTGCAGTTCATGAACGGCCATAGCAGCTGGTTATTGGCTTTTCGCGACAGCGCTACGTCACCCGGGTATACGAGAAAAGAAGCGGATGTTGACGCGTTTGGCATTGACGTGATAGCCTTGTGAGGAGAACGCAGCTGGGCGGGTGCATCGCACGAGTAGGCGAAGCCCATTACGGTATATTCTTCCACAGGT
>Ga0163217_1002690_pt1 | contig 15317 bp, 11 predicted proteins | sample SynspAceP_FD_185933 | JGI IMG/M metagenome (GOLD analysis project Ga0163217, IMG submission 185933) | Saline lake microbial communities from Ace Lake in Antarctica - Synechococcus sp. Ace-P (PacBio error correction) | ecosystem: Environmental > Aquatic > Non-marine Saline and Alkaline > Saline ...
AACCATTGCTGGGCCAACGCTTGGAAAATTGCGTAACCGATCCACAGGGCGGTAATATAAAAAAATAACGTGCAGATGCAGAATTACCATGCGTTCAAATCCTGACGTTTTGTTCGTAACCTGCAACTGGCAGTAGGTTCGGGTAAGTTTGGGAAGACTTCACCTAAATACACTGACTTGGGTCATAATCGTCCGGCCGTCTTATGTTTGCGTGACTTGTTCGCTTGTGGTCTGATAAAGCCAAAGCCATTTTCCCTGTGGATTGAATGTTTTGAAAATCCGATTGAAAGCATCCTTCCTCGGCTTTGACTCTGCGGGTATGTCAATTAGGGGCTTTTGTCCTCCAAGAAGAGCGCATGAAATCTTTTTGCGCAGCGATGGAACGAACTTGGTTGTCGCTCAAATTCAGGTGAAGGCGGTGAAGACCCTGCTCGTCACGGAACAGAGCGTCGCTCTAGATCAAGCAATCGCTTTTCCGGGTCGTTTTGGTGTGACGCCGAATATCTGTCAATGCAGAAAGTGCTACAGATTAAAGTGGCACAAGGTGGCCAAAACCGGTGAAGGTGGTCAGCTTCCTGGCGGCAAAGTTAAAACGAATCTGATTGCACGTTTGCCGTTATGCGGTACCAGGTTGTGACTTTAATTTCACCGCCGCCGCAATCAATGTATTTAATTCGATTGAAGATTTGGCCAGCTGATTTTTTGAATTTTGAAGCCAAGTTTAACCCAGAAGCGTTGAATTTTCTGTGAAGCTAGTGTCTGAACCTGGTGTGGGCACATAATCGCAGCTGGGCTGGCAAAAGCCTAACGCGGATTTGATCACTATCTCTGGTTTATGACGGTGGTACTGCCCGCGGTCCGCGATCAACCTCGATTCCGTCCATGCGGGTTTCACCGTGGGAATTGGTTGGCCGAAGCGCAGCAGCACTTCGTTCTAAACGATCATTCGAGGCAAGATGCTGCAAACCACGGTGGTCTAAAAAACGTCCTAGATGTGGTGAAAGCTGCCATTCTTGAGGCGGAAAGTTTTGGTTTCGGTAACGACGCCGATGATTGCCAATGGGGTGTAAATATCTACGAATTTGTCACCTAAATAACTTGTGCAACCGTGTGGCGACTCAGGATGCAAAAGGTTTTGCGTGATGATGCACTTCATTGGCAACGGTCGAACATTATCAAAGACATTTCTTCCTTGTTTATGGCACAAGATACGCGGCTATGGTTGGCGAAAGTTAGGTGTTTCTCGTCTAGCAGGATCCTAATTGGTCGTACTGATTTATGGTTTTGCTTGCTGGTGAAACGAAAAACAGCGTTAATTTAGATTTAATCGGCCTAATCCTTGAACAATGATTTTATACCAGCGGAATAAGCCACAATATGCATTTGCCGTTTAATTCCTCATGACAAGGGCCTATTGGCGCTTAAAATGTGGGACACAATGAAGAGACGTCATCGGAAGAAAAGGAAGGTGGCGAATTTCGAATTTGCTGTGACCAACTGTGATCGTTCCTATTGGTGCGCGGTTTGTCTGGTGAAATTGCGAAAAGTTTACCGAGGCAATCAAGGTATGTCTGACATGCCGATTACATTGAAATTGAACTGTACAGCGGGTCAAAGCTTTTGGTGTATGGAATCGCGGGTGGCTTGAACATGTACTTGGATGGCGACGCGAATGATTATGTGGGTAAAGGTAACGGGCGGTAAGCTATCATACGTCCACCACCGTGTTCATCGTTTAAGTCTCAGATTTCAGCGACATAGGTAACACCTGTTTGTATGGTGGCGACGGGCGGTAAATTGTTTGCAGCGGGGCACCGCCCGGCGAACGATTTGCAGTACGTAACTCCTGGTAAACACATACGTGATCGAAGGCGCTGGCGACCCACTCTGTTGAAATACATGAACTGGCGGTATGGTAACGGTGCTGGTTAATACCGGTTTATAACTTTGGTGCGGGTATGACAGGCGGCTTTTGCTTTATGTGCTCGATTTAGACCGTACCTTCGTGATAAATACAACCATGAGTTGGTGGAAATTCACCGCATTGGTAACGGATTAACGGAAGAATTCGCTCCCGACCTTCGCTCTGTGATCGAAGAGTACGTCCGCAAAACCGATAAGCGATGGGGCCATGAAATCTTAGAAAACTTTCTTATGACTTACATCGGCAAGTTCTGCTAGTAAAACCAAAAGCAGGCGAGTTTAGGCGCGCTCTTGGCAAATACTCGTCAACGTCCGAATAAAAACACGCTGTTTAATGGCGCTTTGTTTGCAGTAGCAAAGCGTCGTGTACGAATCAGTCTGACCCCATTTGAGAGAAGTGAACGCTTGTTTTGCAAGCGGCCGAGGAGATAAGCAGCTTAATGTCTGAGCGCTGAAAAACGCATTTCAATTCGTGAAGTGGACCGTAAGGATCCTAAGAAAAAGCCTTTAATTTACTCGTAAGGCGCAAATTTCGTCGAATATTTATAAACCGTTTTGAAGGGAGGCAGGTGCAAAAAGATCAATCGCACCGCTGTCTTAGAATGTGGCCAACGCCTTATTGTGAGTGGAAATGTCCTGTCCATAATACATTCCAAATTGGCTGAGATTTAGTCAGTGAAGGCAGTATTTTGGAAGCGGGCGAGTTGTGGTCATCCACCAACTCTTTGCCAGAAGTGTGTGGTCGTTTTGCCCACAAAGATCGTCTGTGTGAAGGCGCTTGTACTCTGGTGAAGGTGTTTTGGGTGCGGGTCACACATTGGTTCGTTGAAAAATACATTACGGATACGGCTTTTGCCTTAGGCTGGCGCCCTGATAAGTCTAACGTAGTGCCGGTTAATAAAACCCGTTTGCTATTGTAAGGTGCCAGGTCTGCCGGGCTAGCTTGCAGCGGATGTTCTGGTGGCGTACGGTATTAAGCCTGTCGTATTTGATAAGTACCCCAGGATTGGTGGCTTGCTGACGTTTGGTATTTCCTGAATTCAAAAATGGAAAAAGTTGGTCATGACGCCGACGGTCGTGAAATTTTTTGAGAAATGGGCGTTGAGTTTTGTGGTTGGGCCACTCGGGTTTGGTGATGAAGTGCTCGTTTGACATGTAATTGGAAGAGTAGATATGCGGTTTTCTTAGGCATGGGCACCTACAAATACATGAAAGGCGGTTTCAGGTGAAGATCTACCGGGTGTTTACGATGCTTTAGATTATCTGGTCTCTAACGTGAAATCACTGCCTAGACTTCGAAGAAGATGAAGCCGATTAACATCAAATCTAAAAGGCAAGCAAGTGGTTGTTTTGGGTGGTGGTGATACCGGATGGACCTGTAAACCGTACAGCCATTCGTCAAGGCGCGGAAAAGCGTGTCTTGCGCATATGCGTCGTGACCAAGAAAACATGCCTGGTTCCTCTGTAAAGAAAGTGACCCAAATGCCAAACGGAGGGAAGAAGAAGGTGGTGCAGTTCCTCTTATCGTCAACCATTGAAATTATTTGGTGACGGCAAAGTAGAAGGCATTAAGGTGGTCGAAACGCAAATGGGTGAAACGCGGGATGAAAACGGTCCGGCCCGTACGGCTGAAATTGTTTGAAGGCCAGTGAGCAGATTATTCCCTGCTGACACGGTTTTGGATCGCGTTTGGTTTTCCCAAGCCAGTCCAGCACCTTGTTCGAAAAGTTTGGTATCGAAGTTGATGCTTCGTGGCCGTGTTTATTGGCGCCTAAGAAAGGCAAGTACAATGTTTCAACACCATGAAAAAAATCTTTTGCTGGTGCGATATGGTTCGAGCTCCTGACTTAGGGTAACAGCGATAGATGAAGGTTCGTAAAGCGGCCGAAGGAATCATGGACTTTCTTAGACGTTTAAGCCGCAGTCTTTTGCCGTAAAAACAGTAATGAAAAAACCGTCAGTTTTGGATAGCCAAACTGACGTTTTTTTTTTGGGCATTTTTAATAGGTTTAATAGCGATGAAAGTCGATAAAAAATTATTAAATCCGCCTATTAGTCCATCCGAACTGGGCTCGCGAACGTATTAGATAGAATACCTAACTCAAAGGATTACTATGTTTTTCATTTCTGAAGTCTGACCCTCTCAAAAAGCTCAATAAAGAATATGGCGAATTACTCGAAAAAAGCCATGCAAGCCGCCAACGCGGCGTGGACATTCGGCTATATTCAGAATTAACTGAACAAGCCGAAGCGGTGAAAGTGGAAAATAGGTAAAGAGAAGTTCTAAATAAAACGCGGCGCATACTAAGGGCGCGCGCTTTTTATGTCGCTCTAGTGGTTAACCCGTTGCTGTATTTTCTGGTATTCGAATCAATGCCAAGCTTTCTTCCTGCGAAGCCAGTACCCAGCCTCCTTGTAGAAGTTGAATACATTTGTCCCTATGCCTGCGGCAAGAAGCGTTTCTCGTTCATCAACCCTGATAGCGTGCAAATCGCTGCGATTTGACTTGGTAGTTTAGCTTTTACGTAACTGAATGGCAAAACATTGGTAGTTGGTCTTTTCAGCTTGCAGGTAAAGCCAGCAAACAAAGGTTGATTGCAAGAGGTTAATCCAGACGTTTCCCTAAGTCCGCGTCTTCCAACCGTCACCATAGAAATAACATTTTTCCGTTGTCCTTCTTGCAATTTGGTTTTAATACGATTTCTGTCCCGCGTCCATGCCGGCGACGGTGCCATCCGATAAGGTTTTTTAACGACTCAAACGCCGACACGGCCGACTCGGGCCCAAACCTAACCGACGAGAATTTTCAGTATTCACCGGCTTGAACAAAAACGTCTTCTGGTTTAAGCAGTCTGTGGTCTCAATACGACGAAATGACTTCTTTGTTTTTATGGTAGCAAGTGGTGAACATTGCGAATACAACACACGGTGATGAACGAACGAGAAGACACCGCAGCGCCTAACACCAACCCAACATTCTTTTTCTACCATCCTTTGGTCCACCTCAATGCCACACGATAAGTGCCGAATTCACTGTAATTGGAACAGAATCATTGACGATAAAAAACGCACGCCCGTCCTGCCGCGCAATTTCAGCTTGGTCAATATAAAAAAAGAAGAGTGCGAATTTCGCCAAAATAACAAGAGTAATGGATCAAACTCATGCCGACCAATGCTTAAGGTGGGCAATAGCGGTAAAAACCAATCGGATGAAGAAAAAACGCGAATTAAAAAAATAGATCCTTGAAAATTCATCAAGGACTTATTCATTTCGGCCGCGTTTGGAATGCGACGCGGAGCAAAATAACCAACGATCAAGGGCGCACAATCGCCTTTGACGCCCAACCAAATAAAATAACTCAATAACCGCCTAAACGCGAGAAAAGTCCCAGTGAAGGCGGAGCATTTCTCCCGTGTCGGCTTATCAGGGGACTACCTTGTTTTAATTTGATCGGACGAATCAGCCAGTAAACCAAATAAACCCAGTGCCCAAAAATAGAAGTTATTTTTCCAGTGGCGGCCACCAAAAACACAGGCAACCAAATGGTCTTGCATGACCAAATGCCCAGTGACAATTGAGGGACCATGACGGGGTTTTCAGCTTCGTCTGCTTTCTTCCAGCAATTTCATCACACAAACCGTGCTGGAAAAACTGCGAGCGCCAAAGCCAAGTAGTGCCGCAGTTTTAAAAATCCGAGTACGCCCGAAATAGGGGCAGGCTCAGCTGTAACCAAGCAACAAGGCGATGCCGCCAAAAAGCAAATGAAAACGGCCCATGTGACCCAGTGTGACGCCCAACTTCAACGTTTAAGCAGGTCTTTGACATGCAGCTTTAAGCCAATACAGAAACAGCATTAAGGTGATGGCCCGATGTTGGCTAGCGAATCCAAGCCGTCGAGCTGGCCCTTCTAATCCGCAAAATTTTGAGCAAAAAACCCGCCAGCCAAAAAGTTCCGATTAATGGCGTAGGTTTATCATTTTTACAGCGATCCGCAGGCAAACGCGTAAGAATCCAAATAAATTCCATGCAGCTTTTCTCAGTAAATGGCGTTGACAAAGGGGATATAGATACGGAATTTACGAGTATTTGCGCAGCAACGTAATAACGGGGATTTAACCACTTCTCCAACAATTTCTATTACATATCAAAAAACGGTATGCAGTACAACATTTATTCTATTTTGAAATGGTAGTCTGTTTTTTCCCTAATCTAAATAAACAGGTTTTTAAAAGACCTGATTGGCTAGAAAAAATAATCAATAATAACCCTAATGGCCAACTGAGTTTTGCTCTTCATTGCGCTGAACTCGCGTAACAGGAGAGCTAATGAACTATCTAAAGAATGCCATTGCTTGGTTTTAGTGCTTGGTGGCGACTGTACTCAGTTTCCGCTATCTTTGGCTGCGAATGGCTATGTTGGAATATTGCCATGCCAACTAAGTCCTCTGGCTCGTTGGATCACGATGGGCCGATTCCTAATGGTTGGCAACTCGCTTCAAGGACGCTGGTTATAAAGTTGATCTGCAATACGCAGAAGATGAAATTCCAAAACCAGCTCTCTCAAATGAAAAACATGATCGTAAAAGGCGTTGATGTATTGTCATCGCTGCGGATTGATGGGTAACTACCCTTTCAAAGCGCTGGAAAATGCTAATGCGCTGGTATCAAAGTTTATTTCTTATATGATCGCCCTGATGCAAAAACAGTCCCTTATGTGAGTTATTTACGCGACCTTTGTAATAATTTCAAAGTTGGCGTGTTGCAAGCTAAGTCTCTAGTAAAACGGAATGGAAAAACGCGGTAAAGGCCCTTACCAAACGTCGAATTGTTTGGTGGTTCACCTGACGATAATACGCGTAATTCTTCCTATAACGGTGGCGATGTCAGTACTCAACCTTTGGATCTGGATTCATGGCAAGGTGAATGTCCGTATTTCAGGCCAAATGGGTATGGAACAAGTTGGGGACATTGCCTTGGGACGGTCAACCGATCAATCGCGTATTGGATAACTTTGCTTTCAGCCCCCATTACACCGATCAACGTTTAATGGCGGTGTATCCGCCTTATGATGGTTGATTTCCATTGGTATTTTGTCGTCACTTAAAGGTGTCGGTTATGGTTTCTGGCGGCGTGCCAATGCCGGATAGTAACAGGACCAAGATGGCGGAAAGTTCAGTCCGTTAAATCGATTATTGCCGGTGAGCAATACTCTACGATTTTTAAAGACACTCGCGAGTTAGCAAATGTCACAGTAGTATGGTTCAAGCGGTTTTTATAATGATTGTGACACCTCAAATCAATGACACTAAAAAACTTCAGACAATGGAATGCAAAGTGGGTTCCAAGCTATTTGCTTGAGCCTGTAACGGTTGATAAATCCACTGGAAGATGTTTTTGTTTAGGTAGTGGGTTACTATATGAAAGTCTCAGATCGAATAAACACACGATGACTGTGTTCGTTTAATTATCCTAATTCACAATAATAAAACCAGCGAGTACGCTATGAAACTGTTGTGTCGATCGCAGTCGTAGCGTGCTCACTAATGGGATGTTTTATGGAAAAATTATTATTTTGGAAATGCGCAGCATTACCAAAGACGTTCCTGGAGTAAAAAGCCCTCGATGCGGGTGAACCTTAAAGTTCGAGATGGCGAGATTCACGCTTTTAGTGGGTGAAAATGGTGCAGGTAAATCGACTCTTATGAAGGTGTTGAGTGGGGTTTATCCACATGGAAGCTTATGAAGGCGATATTCTTTTAATGAAATGAAGCGGTTCCGCGTTTTTCGCGGATAACGGACAGCGGAAGAAAAAGGCATCATTATTATTCACTCAAGAGCTGGCCGGCTAGTGCCGCTTTTATCCCATCGCTGAGAATCTATTTTTAGGTAATGAGAATGTCGAAAACGGGCGTGATTAACGTGGCCAAAAACCTATTCTCGTACCACAAGAGTTTATTAGCAAAAGTTGGTCTAAGAGATCACGCAATCCTACCTAGTTGGTCAATTAGGTGTGGGCAAGCAGGCAACTAGTTGAGATGGAAAAGCCCTTGCCAAAGAAAGTGAAGTTAATTGATCTGGATGAGCCAACCGCTTGCAATTACAAGAGAACGACAGCGCCCAAGTTGCTTTGATCTGTTGCTGGAATTTAAAAGCAACAAGGCATTTTCTTCTATCCTGATCACCCACAAAGCTAAACGAAAATCAGTCGTGTAGCAGACAGCATCACCGGTTATTCGTGATGGTGGCTTCTGTATCGACATTAGATTTGCCGTCGCAAAGCCATTACTGAAGAGACATTATTCGTGACATGGTTGGGCCGAGAATATGGCGAATCGTTTACCGGCACTGCTCCGCCGCAGAGAAAGAAAACCGATCCAAGAGGTCACTTTAGGCAAAACGCCTGATGGAAGTCAGCAAAACTGGAATGTTTGGTCACCTGATGCGAATAGATCGCCAATGATTTCAATGACATTCGCCTTCCAATGTTCATCTGGCGAATCGTCCGGTAATTGCTGGTTTGATGGGGTCAGGTTCGAAACTGAATTGGCAATGAGCCCCTATTTGGACAAAGTTAGGAAAAAAATATTCAAGGCAAAAAAAAGGTTTTGAGTTTTGCGTGGCGAAGTTCGCTGATTTATCGACGGTACCAAAAGCCATAAAAAGTGCTTAGGCTTACGTAACGAAGACGCGCAAAGAGTTGGGTTTGATCCTTGGGAAAGAAAACCATTCACCAACACGAACATTAAGCGAACCATAGACCGTGTGTCCTTCGAAATGGCGTGAATTGGATGAAAATATAGGAACGTCAAGTCCTCCGAAGATTATCGCAAAGGCACCTTAATATCCGCACTGCCGAGTGTGGTTCCATAAAGTGATTGACTTATTCAGGGGGAATCAGCAAAAAAGTAGTGGTTGAGTAAAATGGCTATATTCACAGCCAGTACGTACTGATTCTAGATGAGGCCAACTCGCGGTAATTGACGTGGGGCCAAGTTGAAAATTTACAGCATCATCAATCAAGCTCGGCCCGATGAACGAAAGGTGTGGTGATTGATTTCTTCAGAGATGCAGAGTTACTGGAAATGTGTGATCGTATTGTACGTGATGAACGAAAGGCCGTTTTGTTGGTGAGTTAGACAAAGCTTGATGCGAGCCAAGAAAAAATCATGTCAATGATAGGTGAAGCGTAACGGAGGCAAATAATTAATGAACAACAAAAGAAACCTCTACAGTGATACAGTCGGCAACCTTCTGTTGCAGCTACCTTGAAATCGCAAATAATGCGTGATACGGCATGTTGCGCACTGGTTGTGATTATGAGGCCATGTTTCCAGTTTTTGACCGATGGCATCTTGGATGCCGTCCGTTAAACTTAACATTTATTTTTAACAGAATAGTTAAGCATCATTTATCATGGCATATTTGGCATGTTTACTGTCCATTGGTAAGCGGGGCACAATCGATTTATTCGGTTGGTTCGGTGGGCGGGCTTTATCGGTTGCGTTAGCGGCGGTAATGGCGCAGTGAATTATGACTTTGCCAACCATTATTCGTGGTGCCAGTGTGTCCCTTATCCGTTGTTTGATATCGGTGGCCTTACAAGGCTATTGGTATTGCCTACTGGGAAAATCCCCGCGGTTTTATCCGTCACTTGCAGGCATGTTTGGTGTTTTCGTGGTCTGACTTTGGCCTTGTTGAAGGCCAGTCTATTGGCCCCTTTCCCAAGAAAGTTTTCAAGTTGTTGATACAGGGTTTTTTGTGCCTGATGTGTTTGGTGTTTTGGTCGTCCTAATGTCACGGGCTCTTGTAATTGGGTTGTGTTGGCAGCGAGCGCGATTGTCTTTTTGGCTGCCACGCAGCCGAATTTCGAGCGTTGAAAATACGGTATCCAAGATGAGCCTTTTTCGTTCCTTTATCGTTAAGAATGCCTTTGATGCCAGTGGCTATTATTTTATTTGTCTTACATGTTGAAAGCACTTACCCGGTGGCTTGCCAAATGTGCCTGATGACCATGGCGGTGTTGAATCGCGGAATTTATACTTTCTGTTACGCACAGCACGCAACAATTGTCCGCGCATCTATGCTTTGGGTGGCAATGTAAAAGCCGCTAGCTATCGGGTATTAATACAGAACGCCTTAACCTTTTTGGACCTTTGCCAATGATGGGCATGTTTGGCCGCATTGGCCGGTTTTGATCTTTGCCGGCACGCTTCTTAATACAGCGACGCCAAAAGCGGGTTTCGCCATGGAGTTAGATGTTATTGCAGGCCGTATTTATCGGTGGCGCTTCCATGTCGGGCCGGCGTTGGTAAGATCATCGGCGCGGTGATTGGTGCCTTCATCAAATGGCGTAATGAACAAACGGGAATGTCGATATTGGGTATAAGGGATTGATTGGCAGCAGGTTTTAAGGGCCTTGGTTATTGCTCGCTGCGGTTAATCTTTCGAACGTCTACCAACAAACAAAAGCGCGCTAAAGACGCGGTTAAGGAAGTGATATTAATGTTGTTTTTATCTCAAATTTAAAACAGGGTTGGCGTGGTCTGTCGTGAAGTGCTTTCTAATGGAAGTAACGGGCACACGACTTGTTCTTTCATGCGTCGAGTGTTTTTAACGAACCTCGCAAAAGAAGCGGTTAAAAATGGCGTGCCGCTGGAAGTCCATTATCGAAAAACATGGTTTGGGCGAGTCTGTGAAATTTTGCCGAACTTGCTAAGAACAACAGTTAGATTGTCCCCTGTTCGTCATCCAAGATCCCGGCAACACATGTAATTTAACCGGAACAGGATTGACCTCATTTAGGTTCCGTGCCGCGACGCCGTAATGCGATGCATTCGACAAAGCGAAGAACCTTGACGGATTCGATGAAAATTTTTCAAATGGGCGTGGAAGGCGGCAAGCCCTAAAGACGGGTCAAAAAAGTTGTAAACAGCCCAGAAATGGTTTTTTTATTAAGGCAAATGGCGCTGGTGTGAATCGCACCGGCCGATGCTTTACCTTCCGCGCCATCTTTTGCTTTAGATTGGCGATTGAAACGAGCCTGAAATTCGCTGGCTTTTTACTTGGTGGGACGAAGACGCAAAGTAACATCGTCCTTGGTTACCCTTGCGAATGAAATTTTCTGAACACATAAAGAGCGCCAAAAACTATTTGTTCTAGGCGCATTCGAATTGCGCCCCAAGCGGTCGTTTGGCCCTGAACTGCTGTGGGTTGAACTACCTGCATATTGATGGTCAATTCACGCATTGAAACGTTGGTGAGAAAACCCTGTGGGAAAAAGGCTTTTTATCAGGTGAAGACAATATGTCACACACTTCAAAAAATTAGAACATCAATCATTTAAATATTCGATTTTCCGTCAGCCGGGTGGATCTTGCATGTGCATATGTTTTGTGGCAGCAGCAACCTCTGGTCTTTCGCCGAATGGTATTCAGGCTCAAGAAGGGCCGATGTTCTTTGAAATTTTCCTCTCGACGGTTTGTCTGCCATTACGCAATACCTTGGCGAGAGCAGATGAACTTGAATACCGAGGTAGACGCGTTATGAATAAACAAGAGTGCCGTTTATCCAGATTAAAAGATCGCTCGGTGTTTATATGCTTGGCGGTGCGACGGTATTGGTGCGGCCATCGTTTTTGAAAGCGTAATGCCAAAGCAAGGTTTGGCGAAAACCAGCGCTTTGTGGATTTGGATGAAAAAAAGCCGGTACGGCCGCTCCGCCAAACCGTCTGACCAAAGACGGTTTGTGAAGTTGCGCTTTGAGTGTGTGAATCATGACATTCAAGACTATCAAAGCAAATACGTGCAGCAGCAGAGGCTTTTGGCTATTTCTGTGGTTTTGATGAAATAACGCCGCGAATGAATGATGCGTCATTCTTTTGGAATCGCTGACAGATAGAGCGCTTTGTGAACTGGTTGGGGGTGAACATCAAGCACGCCATGTTTGCCGCGCAAGCCGTCGCGCCGATTGATGCGAAAAAGCTTGGTGGTGGTTCGATTATGCAATTTGGTTTCTTGGGTTGGATGATGGCAACGGCCGGTTATCCAACTTAACGGGCACGAGCAAAAGCAGCGACTCATGGTTTTAACTATGATCCCTTGCCCCGTGACTTGGGCGGCTCTGGTTATTCGTTGTAAATACCTTGGTGCCGGCTGGGTGATGACAGAAAGAACAACTTGGCGGATGTGGTCGATGACGCCGCAGAAGAAAAAAATTAAACAAAGCCAAAATGCCTTGCAGGCAAAGTGGCTAACCAGAACACATCGCTAACATGGCGTTGTTTTTGGGGCGCTGATGCGTCGGCCATGTTGCTTCGGCGCAAAACTTTATTTGTTGATTGGAGGTTTGGGTATGACTGAGTTTGAGAAGAAACACGTTTGTCCCAAAAGAATGGCCCCCGTAAATTAACGTTTCAACCGAATGGTTTGGTGGAACTCGCGAGATCATTTTTATCACCGCAGCTGGATGAAAAAACCAAGGCTTGCCTGCCGACTTATTTTGATGGTCGTCCGGTTCCATTGGATTTGTAAATACATGGTCGCAATTAAACGGCTTGTACGCCCCGTCTTCGTGGATCCTTGGCTGACCGAGTCAAAACACGGTATTTATGAAGGGGTGGTTTGCCCTTGGAGTTTCCTGTTTTTTCAGTGGGAAGAGAGCTCACTTCGTCTCTGCATGATGTATCGCAACATGGCCGGCGATGGATGTGGAAGAAGCGTTGCGGAGCCAAATCCGCTCGACGGTGTTGTCTTATTGGCGGTTGTGACAAAACGACACCAGCATTGTTAATGGGCGCGTGTAGTGTCCCCGATATTCCAGCGATAGTTGTGTTGGTGGCCCGATTGGTTGAATGGCTACTTAGAGGCGAGCGGCGTGGGGTTCTGGCACCGCGCCTGTGGCAAATGTCGAAGACATCAAAGGCCGGCAAAAGATGACAAGGAAGACTTCTCTTGAAGCCGAGCAATCCATGTCTGCGTTCATGCGGGTTCATGTAAGCACATGGGCACCGCCAGCAGCCATGGCGTCCGATGGCAGAAGCCTTGGGCACTGGCGTTGTCCAGGCAACGCGGCGATTCCCGCTGTAGACAGCCGTCCGTCGTGTTTATGGCGCATTAACATGGTCGCCGTATGGGTTGACATGGATAGACGAATTGAAGCCGTCTGACAATTTGACTCGCCAAGCCCTTCGAGTATTATTCGTGTTAAAACGGCGCGGAATGGTGTTTTCGACCATGCCGTGATTTCATTTGTTGGCGGATTGCGGGTCGTGTGGCGTGGATCTTTAACTCTTGATGGATTGGGATAAATTAGGCCAAAGAAATTTGCCAACCATTGTGATCTCATGCCCGTCGGCAAATACTTGATGAGAGTTTTTCTACGCAGGCGGTTTGCCAAGTGGTGATCAAGCATTTGGCCGAAGCGGGCCAACTGCATAAAGACGCGATACGGTGTCCGGTGAAATCAATTTTGGGACGAAGTGAAGAGGTTTCGTAACTGAAATCCTGACGTTATTTTGCCGGTTGAAAAAAGCACTGCACAAAAAGGCGGCATTTCGTAATTTGAAAGGCAAACCCTTGCGCCTCTAGGGCGCAGTAGTTGAAACCATCAAGCAGCGTCGCCGCATTTATTGCAAACATCGCGGGCGCGCGGGGTGTTTGAAAGACATTGACGATTACAAAGCCAAGATCAATGACGAAGCTTGGAAATAATCGACGAAAACTGCGTTCATGGTGCATAAAAAACTGTGGGCCAAAAGGTTACCCAGGTTATGGCGGAAAGGTGGGCAAAAGCATGGGTTTGCCAAACCAAAAGTGGCTGCGCAAAGGCAATTAAAAATGGTGCGGCCATTTCTGATGCACGTAATGTCGGGAACGGCCTATGGCCACCGTGGTTCTGCATTACCACGTCCTCAGAAGCGGCTGCCGGTGGGCCATTAGCCGTGATTCCAAATGGGCGATATGATTGAGTTAGACGTCGAAAAATACGTCCGTCTCCATGGGTAGACATTTCAGATGAAGAAATGGGCGAACACGTTAGCAAACTGGAAGTCATTTAGAGCCCGCCAAAAAGTGGCTACTCAAAACTCTTCATGACCACGTACAAGGTGGCCGATACGGGCGCGATTTTGACATTTAAAAGGTTTGTCGTGGTGCTGCGGTGCCCAAAAGACAGTCCATTAAGTTAAGTTTATTGATTTTTCAATTATTAAAGAGAAGGAGTAAGCATCTTAACGGGAACAGCATTTTTATTGCCGAAAAATGGTTTAAAGGCGACACGCAACATTTTTCTTCAACGCCTGCCACTGGGCCCTTCCTCATGAATTGCTGTAGGTCGCGTCTCAGATGTGGATGGCAGCGGTAGAAGCAGCGAAGCGGCCTTTTGAAGAATAGTGGGTTACTCTTCTCGCGAAGACAGAGCGGCTTTTCTGAAATGCTATTGCTGATGGAAATTTGGATGTTTTGGGGGCGATCATATACTGAGTGGTGCGTACAAGTAAATCGGGTTTTTACCAGCAGCACGTTTGCAAGGTGAGCGTGGACGTCAACAGGACAACTTCGTTTGGTTTCGGCTGAGCGTATTTTTATCGGGTGATATTTGGATCGTCGTTTTGATTGAGAGCCTTGCCAGATCGTGGTGCGCCTTACCGCGTCCCTGATATGTACATGATTCAGCGTCCCAATTGGGCCCGGTGCTGTCCTTTGGTGCGTCTCACTTTCCCGTTGGCGTTTTCAACCGCAGGCGCGATACGGCGGCGGCCGTTTAGCGGCGGGTTTGCCCCGTGTGGTTAAAGGACATTCCTGCCATCCGGAAACGGGCGAAATTAGTCGCGCAAGCGGTTGAAGCCGCGAATAAAAACGTTGCAAAGATGCCAGCGGTGTTTTCCTCCTTGATCGCAAGGGGGAACATCGTCAAGGTTGGACAGTCATTTTAGTACAGCCGCCACTGATCAAAGTCGTTGCTTTACGGGCAGTTTAGCTGGAGGTCGAGCCTTGTTCGACTTGTTGTTGCTGCGCCGTCAGAGCGATTCCTTTCTTTGGCGAATTGGGTTTCTGTGAACCCAATGTTTTTGAATGCCAGAAGCGGTGAAAAAAATCGTGCTGAAGAATTGGGTAGGCTTGGGCTGGTTCATTGACTATGGGCGCTGGACAGTTTTGTACCAATTCCCGGTATTTGCGGTGATGCTGGATATAACGCAAGATTCAAAGCTATGATCGCAGCAGCGAGTGCGGCGTTTTGTCCGACGTAGCGGCGCAAAACCATGCTACTAACACGGCATTGCTGATTGCCTATCGTTCAGGTGTGGCGGCGATTTGATAAAACTGTAATTCCCGGCGGCTGTGCGTTCGAAGGATACAGAGGATCGTACGGTACTGCCCTAACTTATTCACAGTGAC
>Ga0163217_1014447_pt1 | contig 15317 bp, 23 predicted proteins | sample SynspAceP_FD_185933 | JGI IMG/M metagenome (GOLD analysis project Ga0163217, IMG submission 185933) | Saline lake microbial communities from Ace Lake in Antarctica - Synechococcus sp. Ace-P (PacBio error correction) | ecosystem: Environmental > Aquatic > Non-marine Saline and Alkaline > Saline ...
ACAAGCAGGAGGGATTTTTGCGGGGGCTTGCCGGCCCTTAGGCCCGCGTGCTCGCCCGGCTTGGGGCAAAAAACGGCCTTTTGCGCCTTTCTTTTTTCCGCCCAGCATCAACAATGGGCAAAGGGGTGGACGATCAAAGGTTTATCAGCACCGTTGCAATCACCAACCCCGCCGGCAAATGGCCGAAACTCAGCTCGGTTCCCCACCACTGCGTCCGAGGCGCGCGCCCATAAAACGAATCCTCTCGGGTGAAGAAAGTTTTCAGGTTCCAACGCCGATCACCATGGGTAACAGCCCCAGGCGCGGGGTGGTACCCCCCACAGATGTCAGCAACCACGGGCCGCAAAACGCTGTGCGCCGGTGGCAAAGCGTGCTGCCTCACGCCGGGGACAGGCCCGTCCTTCTTGAGGTCCGTATAATACGTGTCCGATCAGGACGAGTTAATTGTTTCCACCAACGATACCGGCCAGCGCAATCCACCCGATAACGCCATCACGCACCGCCAACGGGCGGCCTTGTGAGGGATTAGCTCCCCGAAACATGCACACGGTCACGCGAAGACGATCGCGCCTCATCAGCTACAAAAGGGCTTTGGTAGAAGCTGTTGAAAAACTGAGAGAACCACGAGATCGACGGAACATCAAGAATATCGCAGTCGCAAAAGGCCCGACGAGGAAGATCATCGAATTTGCTGGTCTGTGCTTCACCGCAAAAGACGCTTCGACCGCCCGACGGCAAGGTCCATTCGTCATCGCGGCTGTAGGCGACCACCTGAATGTACCCACACAATTCCGGTGCCACAATCGCCTCGATCGTGATGAGCGGCGCTGGTTCCACACGGGTGATCGGTGGCCACTGCGCGGGGCTGGCTCGGAAGGTGCACGAAAGTTCGAGATGGGGACCTAGTCCCCGCAGGAGGTGGGCACGCGCAGGGATTGGAAAACGCTCTTCAGGGTGCGTTTCCTGCGATGGGGAAGCGCACGTTGATTATCGACCGATCCGTCTGCAATCATCGGGGGGCGGTAATCCGCCACGGTAATGCCAACGGGTAGCAGTGTTGCCACCGCTTGCGCCAAGGGTAGACGATTATCGGCCCCGAAACGCGCAGCTTTCTGAGCGGTTGAACGGCCAGCCGCATTTCGACGGGCCAGGGCAAGGGGGCGTGTGTTCGGTGGACCTGGTGAAACCCGCCATCTGTACATCGCCACACGAATGCTCTCGACCGCGCAAGTGGCCTGCGCGTTCCGGCGTCTGCCTGACCGGCACCCGCAGATTGGATCGGCTTTACCGCCGACGGCCCAGCTAGAGGCGTTCTGGGAACCTGGCACATCGATTCCGGGTGAATAAGTGGCCATATCGGTACGAATATCCTCGCCAATCCTCGGCGGCAGTGGTCGGGTGCCCCACTCGGTAAACTAGATCTGGATGGTGCCGATCAGGTCAGCCGCCTCCTGATTGGCCCCGGCCGAAGCGCATAGACCGACATGCGTTTCATCATAGTCGAACAAACGTTGCTCGACCTCGCCGCACCAGCGGCGTCTTTTTTTTCAAAGACGAAAAAGTTGTCCCGCGGCACGGACTTGTACAATTGGGCAAAGTCCGGCTCTAACGCGACGGGAAAAAGCTGATGCCGTTGCCAATTGCATTGCACGAAACTCGCTAGCAAGAAAGGTCCGCACATGATCAGCGATGGCTCACGGGCGCAGGATCGCGAATTGCAGCGACACGGGTAGCCGCCAGTGAACCCGCCCAAGCGTACGGGGCAGGGTCCCCGTTTTCGGCCGCATATAGCGCCCTTGTTATCGCTGCTGCCGATTGCGGGGCTTCTTGCGATAATCCGCAACACGGGGATAAAAACTAGCGCATGAACAGCGGACGCGGTCAGGGTCAGGATCACGGTGATCGGCGGAACTTCATGAATTCGCCGACGGTACGGTCAGAATCAGCAGCGGGAAAGAACAACCGATAGCGTCGGTCGCGGTGGACCGCGATGATCGGCCTGCATCGTTCAGCGGCAAAGCGGTAAGGCGGCTTCTGGGTGTAATCCCTTCTTCGCAGCCGCCGGTCGGCCAGTTCAGAATCGTGCACGATGGCCGCCATCCACGCAGCATCCCCACACGAGATCACAGCGAGACAGCACCACAAAGGTTCATTGTGATAGCCCATGACCAGTCAGTGGCGGTCCACACCCGCTAGAACGCAACCGGGGATCGCAAGACCCACAGCAGCGCAGACCGTATCCAAGCGCCCCAAACGATTACCGATCATCACGAGGATTGACGTCAACATCGCCTCCAGATCGCTGAGCATGGTTTCCCCTGCTCGCTTCCGTCTGATATCACGTCGAGCCTGTCACGTGTTTTCGGCCGGAGTCCGGCGCTGCCTCTTTTCGATCAGCGCGCGCACGCTGCACGTTTCGGGATAATGTTCGGAACGGACCGTTTGTTCTTGATTTCAAGTCCGCCCAGCGCGGGTTTGGGCCGTCAATGCGGGCAAAGCCGTGGGCGTCTTCGAACGGTGCGCCGATCGTGGACACAATCGGGCAAAGGTCACCACCGTAATTCCAGGCCCACGGCACTTGACGGCAGGCCATCAACATCTTTGACATCACTCGATCGGAGGACCCCGGGACTTCCAGCACCGATATCGGCCGCGCCGGTTTCGGATGGGCAAGGCGGCATCAGGGTCGGGGTTGTTGCGTTGATCTGAACGTCAGCTCTTCGAAGCCTGATGTTATAGGGCTCTACGAACACGGTAGGGGCGAATCAGCGAACTTCCATAGGCCTAGCTCGGTACGGCGCCCGCAACATCGACTTCAAGCACGCCTTTGCAGCCGCCTTCGATACCGTCCGAAAGGTCTTCGACAGCGTGTTGCGGAGGTGCGTTCGGGGCACAGGGCCGGACAGATCCACCGTCAGGATCGGGAAAAGCGCAGCTGTTGATTTCCGGTCACAGTGGGGGCGTCGGTGGCGTCCTTCGGGGCCAGGTCCGGTTGGGCGCGGTTCCAGCCCTTTCCTTGAACCTTGTCCAAGGCGTCGTTCCGGAATCGAAAGCCCGGGTTCGAATTCAAGCTGTTTACGCTGGCCATAACGCTTCGCGCGCGAGTTTGGCTCGTCATCTGCCTTGAGCCCCGGGTGATCTGGCGCTGAGCTCTGTCTCTAGCGGTTTCGGGAACCAGCAGCCGTTCGCATCCTGGGGAAGAGATATCCTCAAGCACGGTGGGACACATAGAAATCGGGATCGGAATCTCCGGAGAACTTTCCTTGTGTGATCCGACACATAGGTTAGCACGGTGAGCGATCATCAGCAGGGCATCACAACCAACCCGCGAGCGGCTGAAGGCCGCCTGGATCGAGCTTTCATTGTTTGGCTTCTGGGTGGGTGGCTACCGGCTGGCGCTGCACCGACGTGCCGCCGCGATTGATCTGGCTGTTGCCGCTTCGCGGGGGGTCTATGCCTTCGACGGCGGCGTAAACAGGCGGTAACGGCGGCTGCGCAGGGGTATGGTCATTTTTTTCGCGTCCGTTCGTTCTGATTGTGGATCAACGGTTTCCGCCTCATTCAAATCCCTTGACCGATGGTGGATGAAATCTGGGCGGTTTCCGGCAGGCCCCGAAAATCCAGATGCCAATCGGTTTTGCGCGCCGCACGGATGTTCGACCTCGTTGGAAGGTGGACCTTATTGGCCCCCTCCCGTCCTTGATCCAAGCGTCCGTCGGTATCCAGCGACAGGATCGCAGGCGACACGAAATGCGCGTCCAAACGTGCCCCGGGGGAAATGCGCAGCTGCGCGCCTGATGCCCGGCGGGGAGGTGCCCGGTCGGCGGTTTCGGCAACGTCCGATATCGCGGTAAAGGTGCGGTTTTCTGGGCGTTGGCACTGCGGTGCGACCAAACGACAACACCGGGCGTGCTGGTTATGCCGGTGGATAAAGGACACTTCGGCGGGCTTTTTGACCGCTTGATATCTTGGTAGCGAATTGCTGCGGGGGATCTGGATGCGGATCGACAGAGGCGTAATTGTCCATCGATGCGGCAATGTTCAGCTCGGCGTTTGGCACAATCTCCGCCCTCGTTGATGTCCAACGCCCTCTAGGCGTCCGTAAAGGGGGCGGGGACTTCGGTATTTTCAATGGCGTCTGCGCAGGAGGCAACCACCTGCTTGGGCCGGCGGCTAAGCGGGCTTGGGCCTGTGCGACCCGATCACGTGGACACGCGCGGTTCAGCAGCGCTTGGGCATTGTCGAATTCACGTTTGGCGCGCGTTCAGCCTTCTTCGGCAACGGGTGAGGTCGGATTGGCGCGTGTCGTATCAAAGCGCGCGATGAACCTGTCCGGCCTCAAAGATCGCCCCCTTTGGCGACCATACTCTTTTGATCTGGCCGGAAATCTCGGCGCGGATCGCGTGTGTCGCCGGTCGGGCAGGGCCTGAGCTTCGCCACGAACACTGTTCGATTTGCTGGTGCCTGAGACTGGCGCACCGGCAACCGGAGACGGCCTTTACCGGTGGTCGCGGGACTCTGGGCGACGGGCTCTGCACCTTCGCGACGGCAGGATATACCCGCTTGCCATCACCCGATTGATGGCGACGCAAGCCCGCCTGCAACCAGCGGGAGCGCTAGAAGCACGCATCGCTTTCAAAGCGAAGCGTCTGGGCGGTCGTTTAAGTGGTCTCGATTCATCTATGTCGTTCCTATGCAGTGCCGACTGACTGTGATCGCGCGGGTGTCACATTCGCGATGGTAAATGCGGGCGAGGGGGCGCAAGGGGTGCCTATGCGTGCACGATCGCCTCAGCATCAGCCGGTTAATCAGAGGGTTTAGACCCAGCATGATATGCCCTGCGCCTAGGCCGAGCATCCTATCTCCATAAGCGCAAGCTTCGGCAGTCCATGCGATTATCAGCACGGGTCGTGGGCTCTGCAATGTCCGCCCGCCCTGAAGGCCCGTCTGCAACCGCGCTTTGAAGCGCCTTGCGCGGTCGTTGCGAACCATGGGCGTGATCGTTCCCGAGCGACGAGGTTTTGTCAGGCAGCGTCAAAGGCACCTTTCATACGACCACCCCAAAATTGGAGGAAAAAAAAAAAATTAAATTTGTTCTTTTTTTTTTTTTTTTTTTTTTTTTTCCCCCCCCCGTGCAATACGGGCAAGGGCAATTGGCAAATCGGGACCGGATGCGGTGATCCGGTGGCGAACAGCATCTCGGTTTCCCGGGAAGTTAGGCATCATATAATAAAGAACTTGAGCTGCGCGCCTTGCTGAACTTTCCAGCGGTTCGTCTCGGCTAGAAACTGCGTGAACCTGTCCACGCGCCCCCTTTTGCTGCGGCCCGCAGGCCCTTGCGCGTTTTCAAAGCCTCGCCGGTGAATATGCTGCACGATACGTCAACGCAAATCTTCCTTGGCGGTGAGTGTGGTAAATCCGCCCTGGAAATGCCCGCCTGTTTGCACATCTCGATGGTCACGTTGTCACCAGCCATGGGCCAACAAAACAAGCGATTGCGCCGCGTCCAGAATAATGCGCGCGACGCTCGTTGTGCCCATACGCTGCCGCTTGGGCACGCTGGGTTTCTGCTTTTGCTCTGTGGTGTTCATGATCAACCTTACAAAACCGACGGTCGTAGGTAGGTGCGGGTGGTGCGTGCCGTCCAGTGGTAATGCCACTTGCCTTACGTTGCGGAAATGGCCACTCGATCCGTTCCCGAAGCGGTACATAAGTTTTCGCGCGCGCACTTCAGGCCCGTAGCTTGCGTGCAGCTCGTGCACGTGAAACAGGGGCTGGCCGTTTTGTCATGCGTTGTCGTCAGCAGGTCGCTGGGACGCGTGGGAGCACGGGGCAGCAGGCAATGCAGCCGCCCCGTTTTTAAGCCTCAACGGTGGTTTTTCTTGTCGTTGACGATGTTCATCGACGCACGGCCGGCTTTCGCCCCCAGATCAACGCGGCAAAGGGGCCGCCGTGGTGCATCTGGCCGGGGTCTTTCAGATCGACGCGGTGGTGCCTTGGGCAAAGGGATTTTGCAGCGAACTGTTCCGCGTGTTTCCTTTCGGCGGTAACCGAGGGAAAGACGCTTTGGCATTGTCCCACTGGGGCGCGGTCGTTGTTGGACACGCGTAGACACGCTAAATGCCGACGCGACGGCGTAATCAAACGGCACGGGTGACCAGCTTGGATCAGATCGTCATAGGGACAGCATAGACCCAAGGGCGCGGGTGTTGTTGAACCTGTGCGCAGCTGAGGATACGCAAGGGCCCAACGCCTCTAGCCCGCGTTTTGTCCCCATACATCGACGCAAGGTTTTCGCTAGAAGGCATTTTGGGCAAGGCCGTAGAGACGTTCGGGTTGTGGGGCGCGTCGATGCCGATGAAATCGGATTTCTTGTGCATGCCACGCTGTGGATGGACGAGGCATAGACGACCCGTTTGCGAACCGTGCTGAATAGCGTTCCCGCAGACGGTTGTAAGACCGACAAAGTTCGGCCCCAGCCGTTTCCTCGAACGGTTTTTTCGTCAACGATTGCGCGAAAAGTGGACAACCATATCTAGCGCCTTCCAAGCAGCGGGGCGCGATCTGGTCATAGACGGCGACATCAGCCTTGGCATAGCTCTCGCCCTTCATAGAGCGTGCCGATATCATCGACGATGTCTGGTGCTTCACCATTCTTGGCACATTCTTGGACAGGGGTTCGCGCAGATAGGACCCAAAGCCGCCCTGCGGCCCCCTGTCAGACCCAGTTTCTTATCATGTTGGCTTCCTTCCACTGTCATTTTGCGCGGCTGTGCGATGTATGGGCCGCTGCAAAGGGGTGTTGCTCGGCATATGGGTAAAAGTCATTGAGGCAGGGGATCAAAATACCGGCTTTTTCGATCAGCGACTGGTTTTGCTCGACTCCGGCGGTAGGCCATAGGGATTCAGGTCGCCGTGCGTATGCGCCATAGGCGATCCATTCAGCGATCCCGGCCCAACCAGGGCCTGCTGTAGCCCGTGGACCCGAGAAGCCGTTCAGACACAGGAATTTTCGACCACTGCTGTGGGGGCCGACAATCGCGTTCTGGCCCAGTGTCAATTTAATCATAGTGCCGCGACCCATTCACTTGGATGACTTTGACCTGAATCGAACTGTGGATACGGGTCCGCGATGGCGGGCCAGACCTTGTCTCCCCACAGGCTGTGGTCAAAGGCGAAGTCGTCATAGGCCACGGCAGGGTCCCTCGGTGCCGGGGGGCAACCGGCCATATAGTAATTTCCCTTCGGTTCTGAATGCACGCCCGAGGGGTCCGATCGTCAAGCGGCAGGTTTGCGCGGGTCCAGCGGCTTGGCGGCAATCGACACAAAGGTAATAGCGTTTTGCGCGGCCTCGACCGGCAGGGTGGATCCGGCCATGCCCGCCGTCCGCAGCCGCCCGCGACAAGAGCCATTGACCACGGTCCCGCCACGCCACGGTCCGCGCCGGATTTCAGCGTCACATGTGTGACGGATTTGCCATCGGCGGCTTTCGTCATCGCAGGTCAACTTCGTCGTACAGATATTCCACCCCGTTGCGGCGGGCCCATGCGTTTGAACCAGTCAACATGGGTGCCGCCGTCAAAAATAGCCTTCGTCACACGGTTTGTTTGATTGGCGGCTAGAATGTCATCAAGCTGGTAAAAGGTAAGCGGCGGCGACCTCGGCGGGGGTCATGTTGTTGCGTGCCCGACCCATGAATTTGCCGGCCACCATCCCCCCCCGCCATACCCAACAGCTGCATCCGGCAGCAGTTCAGTTCAGCATTAACGTGGCGAGTGTCGGCAGTTCGGGGCCGAATTCATCAAGAACTTCCGCCGGTTTATGGCGATGATCCAGAGGTGCGGCATCTGGCCGCTGCAAAGGCTTTGGCATCTTTCCTCGCTGACACGCCGAGTTCGGCCAAGGACGGCTGCAGCAGAACAGAAAATCCAAATGGCAATTGGGGCGGCACGCAACACATGACCGCCGGGTCGCCGCCGCTTATCCTTTCTACCAGCTTGATGACATTTAGCCGCCAATCACAACCGGGGGGACGAAAGGCTATTTTGACGGCCGGCCATGTTTGACTGGTTCAAACGCCTGGCCCGCGCAACGGGGTGGAATATCTGTACGACCGAAGTGACTTGCGATGACGAAAGCCGCCCGATGCAAATCCGTCACACAGTGTGACGCTGAAATCCGGCGCGACCGTGGCCTGCGGGACCGTGGTCAATGCCGTCTGGTCCGCGGGCGGCTGCGACGGCGGGCATGGCCGGGATCACCCTGCGGGTCGAGCCGCGCAAACGCCTAATACTTTGTGTTCGATGCCGCCAAGCCGCTGGGGACCGGCGACCTGCCCCGCTGACGATCGACGCCTCGGGCGTGCATTCAGAACCGAAGGGGAAATACTATAATGGCCGGTTTGCCCCCGCACGAGGACCCTGCGTGGCCTATGACGACTTCGCCTTTGACGCAGCAACGCCTGTGGGAAGACAAGGTCTTGCGCCGCCATCGCGACGCCGTATCCCACAGTTCGGATCAGGTCAAAGTCATCAATGAATGGGTCGGGCACTATGATTATAATACACTGACCGAACGCGAATTTGGTCCGGCCGCCCACAGGCGTGGTCGAACAATTTCTTGGTGTCTGAACGGCTTCTCGGCACGGGGCTTACAGAAAGGCCCTGCGTTGGGGGCGCGGATCGCTGAATGGATTCGCTTATGGCGCAATACCGCACGCTGGACCTGGAAATCCTATGGCCTACCGCGGATCGGAGCAAAACAGCGCGATCGAAAAAGCGGTGATTTTGATTCCGCTGCCTCAAATGACTTACCCATGCGAGCACACCCCTTTGCACGGCCGCATACCATCGCACAGCCGCGCAAATGACAGTGGAAGGAAAGACAACATGATGAAGAAACTGGTTCTGACAGGGGCGCGCAGGGCGGCTTGGGTCCTATCTGCGCGAACCCCTGTCCCAAGATGTGCAACTGGTGAGCACGCGACATCGTCGATGATATCGGCACGCTCATGAGGGAGAGCTATGCAAGGCTGATGTCGCCGTCTATGGAACCGCAGATCGCGCCGCTGCTGGAAGGCGCTGATATGGTTGTCCAACTTGGCGCCAATCGGATTTGACGAAAAACCGTTCGAAGAACTGCTGGGGCGAACTTTGTCCGGGTCTTACAGACGTCTGGGAAGCGGCCTATCAGCACGGGTTGCAACGGGTCGTCCTATGCTCGTCCATCCACGCCGTGGGCATGCACAAGAAATCCGATTTCATCGGGCATCGGAACGCGCCCCACAAACCCGATACGTTCCTACGGCCTTGCCAAATGCTTAGCGAAAAACCTTGCGTCGATGTATTGGAGCAAACGCGGGCTATGAGGGCCGTGTGCCTGCGTATCCTCAGCTGCGCACAGGTTCAAACAACACCCGCGCCCTTGGGTCTTGCTGTCTATGAACGAATCTGATCCAGCTGGTCACCCGTGCCCGTGAATACGCCGTCGGTCGCTTTTAGCGTTGTCTACCGGCGTGTCCCAACAACGACCGCCGCCCCAGTGGACAATGCCAAAGCGTCTTTCCTGCGGTTACCGCCGAAGACAACGCGGAACAGTTCGCTGCAGAAATCCTTGCCAACACCACCGGTCGATCTGAAAGACCCCGCAGATGCCACCACGGCGGCCGCCTTTGCCGCCGTTGATCTGGGGCGAAAGCGGCGTGGCCGTCGATGAACATCGTCAACGACAAGAAAACCACCTAGGCCTTAAAAAACGGGGCGGCTGATTGCCTGCTGCCGTGCTTCCACGCGTCCATGCCGACCGCTGACGATCAACGCATGACAACGCCAGCCCCTGTTTCACGTGGCACGAGCGGCACGGCAAGCTTACGGCTGAGTGGGCGCGCGAAAACTATGTACACGCGTCGGGAAACGGATCGAGGTCTTTCGCTAACGTAAGGGCAAGTGGCATATCACTGACGGCAGCGCACCACGCACCTACCTACCGACCGTCGGTTTGTAAGGTTGAATCATGAAACACCCAGAGCAAAAGCGAAACCCAGCGTGCCCAAGCGGCAGCGTACGGCACCGAACAGCGTCGCGCGCAATATTCCTGGACCGCGCGCAATCGCTGTTTTTTTGCCATGGCTGGACAACGTGACATCGCAGATGTGGCTAAAACAGAGGCGGGGCATTTCAAGTAGGCGTAGTTTCACACTTCACCGCCAAAGGAAGATTTGCACGTGTGACGGTATCGTGCAGCATTTCACCGGCGAGGGCTTTGAAAACCGGCGCAGGCCCGTGCGGGCCCGCAGCAAAAGGGGCGCGCTGGACAGGTTCAACGCGTTCTAGCCGAGACGAACCGCTGGAAAGTTTCAGCAAGGCGCGCAGACTCAAGTTCTTTATTGATAATGATGCTACTATCCGAAACGGAGATGCTGTCGACCGGATCACGCATCGGTCGATGCAATTGCACTGCCCGTATTGCACGCACATTATTTTCTCATGGGGTCGATGAAAGGTGCCTTTTTGACGTGCCTGACATAACTCGTCGCGGAACGATCATCGCATGTCGCACGACGGCGCCAAGGCGCTTCAAAAGCGCGTGGCAGACGCTCGGCCGGGGCGACATTGCAAGGCCACGACCGTCTGAATATTCGCTGACTGCCGAATGGCCGCTGCGCTATGGATAGGAATGCTCGGGCCTGCGCAGGGCAGTAATCATGCTGTCCCTAAACCTCTGATTACCGGCTGATGCTGGAGGCGAATCGTGCAACGCATGAGCACGCCCTTGCGCCCATCGCCGCATTACCCAATCGCCGAATGTGACCACCCGCCGCGATCACAATCAGTCGGCCTGCATAGGAACGACATAGATGAACGAGACACTTAAACGGACCGCCAGACGCTTCGTTTGGAAACGCGATGCGGCTCTAGCCGCTCCGCTGGGTTGCAGGCGGGTTGCGGTCGCCATCCATCGGGTGGATGGGCACGGGTATATCCTGCCGTCCGAAGGTGGGCAGAGCCCCGTCGCAACCAGTCGCGACACCGGTCAAGGCCGTCTCGGTTGCGGTGGCCAGTCTCAGGCACAGGGCCAATCGAACCCGGTGTTCGTGGCGAAGGTCAGGCCTGCCGACCGCGACACGCGGATCCCGCGCCGGAGATTTCGGCCAGATCAAAGGGTATTGGTCGCCAAATGGGGCCGATCTTGAGGCCGGACAGGTCATCGCGCGCTTTGATACGACGCACGCGCCAATCCGACCTCACCCGTTGCCGGAGAAGAGCTGAACCGCGCGCACGTGTAATTCGACAATGCCCAAGCGCTGCCTGAACCCGCGGCGTGTCCACCGTGGTCGGGTCGCACAGGCCCAAGCCACGCCCTCAGCCGCCGCCCAAAGCAGGTGTTGCCTCTGCGCAGGACGCCATTGAAAATACCAAGTCCGCGCCCTTTGGCCGGACGCCTAGAGGCGTTGAACATCAACCGAGGGCGAGATTTGTGGCAAAACGCCAGTGAATGGCCAGCATCGTGGAACAATACGCCCTCTGTCGATCCCGCATCCAGATCCCAGCAATCGCTACAAGATATCAAAAAAGGTTTTCCCCCCCGGTCAAACCGCCGAAGTGTCTTTATCACCGGCATAGACGCCGCACCGGCACCGTGTCGTTTTGTCGGCACGAGTGCCAACGCAGAAAACCCGCACCTTTACCGCCGAATATCGACGTGCCGAACGCCGACGGCACGATCCCCGCCGGCATCAGCGCGCAGCTGCGCCATTCCCACGGCAGTGACCGCGGCATTTCGTGTCGCCTGCGATCCTGTGCTGGAATACCGACGGGACGCTTGGGGATCCAAGACGGTGGAGGGGGGCCAATAAGGTCCACCTTCCACGAGGTCGACATCGTGCGCGCGCAAACCGATGGCTCTGATTCGGGCCTGCCCGGCAACCGCCCAGATCATCACCGTCGGTCCAGGGATTTGTGATGAAACGGCGAAACCGGTTGATCCCACAATCAAAGAACGACGAGCGAAAAAATGAGCCATGACCCCGTGCGCAGCCCGCCGTTACCGCCGTTACGGCCGCGTCCAAGGGCAAAGACCCGCCAGGGCAACAGCCCAGATCATCGGCGGCGAACGCGTCGCGCAAGCGCCAGCCGGTAGCACACAGGAAAGCCCAAACAATGAACGCTCTGATCCAGGCGGCCTTCCAGCCGCTTTCGCGGTGTTTTGTGATGGCCCTGCTGATGAATCTCACCGTGGGGGCCATGCCTATGTTGTCGACCCCAAGGAAAGTTCTCCGGAGATTCCGATCCCGATTTCTATGTGTCCAACCCGTGGCTTGATGGTAATCTTCCCAGGATGCGAAAACGGCTGCTGGGTCGCACCGCTAAGAGACAGAGCTCAGCGCGATCACGGGGCTCAAGCAGATGACCAGCAACGGCGGGGCGAAGGTTATGCCAGCGTACAGCTTGAATTCGAACCGGGCTTCGATTCCGGAAGCGGCGCTGGGACAAGGTCAAGGAGGCGTGGACCGCGCCTCACCGGACCTGCCCGAAGACGGCACCAGACCCCACTGTGACCGAAATCAACCACGGCGCTTTTCCGATCCTGGACGGTGATCTGTCCGGCCCTGTGCCCGAACGCACGCTCAAACATCGCTGGTCCGAAGACCTTTCGGGACCGTATGCGAAGGGCTGCAAGGCGTGCCTTGAAGTCGGATGTTGGCGGGGCCCGTACGGAGCTGCCTGGAAGTCTGATCGACCCACGTGTTCGAGACCTAATAACAAATCCAAAAAAAAAGCCCCTTTCGAGAGCTGATCGTCAGATCAACCGCAACACGGCTGATTTGCCGCTGGTGCCATCGAAAAACGGCGCGGGCCCGGGTATCGGTGCTGAAGTCCCGGTCTGATGCGAGGATGTCAAAGATGTTATGGCCTGCCCGTCAACAGAGGTGCGGGTGGGTCGTGTATGAGCGGGTGGCGTGGGCTTTGACCCGGAGCTGTGGCCCTGATCCGAGGAGCGCGAGCGCGGTGTAGTAAGACCCACCGGCTTTGGCCGATTGACGGCAGCCCGCGCTGGCGCTTGAAATCCAAGAAAGCGGTCCGGTTCCATACATTATCGAAACGGTTGCAGCGTGCGCGGGCGCTGATCGAAGAGGGCCAGCCGCCGACTGGCCCGCAAAAACGTGACAGTCCGACTATATGCAAGGACGAAAGCGAGCAGGTGGAAACCATGCTCAAGCCGATCTGGAGGCGAATGTGATCGCCGCCGTCATCCTCGTGATGATGCGTAATCGTTTGGGCGCTTGGGATATCGGTCCCTGCGCTGCTGGTGGGTCTTTGCGTCCCGTGCGGTTCTAGCGGGTGTGGACGCCCTGCTGGTCATGGCGCCTACACAATGGAACCTTGTGGTGGCTGGGTTCTCGCTGATCTCGTGGTGGGATGCTGGGTGGATGGCGCCATCGTGACGACTGAACTGGCCGGACCGCGGCTGCAAGAAGGGGATTACACCCAAAGCCGCCTACCGCTTGCCGCTGAACGCATTGGCAAATGGCCGATCTCGGTCCACCGCGACCCACGCTTTATCGTTTCTTCGGCTGCTGTTCTGGACCGGTACCGTCGGCGAATTCATGAAGTTCCTGCCGATCACCGTGATCCTGACCCTGACCGGTTCGCTGTTCATGGCGCTAGTTTTTGTTAATCCCCGTGTTGGCGATGATCGGTCAAGAGCCCCGCAATCGGCGGCAGCGAAACAGGCGCTATAAAATGCGGCCGAACCGGGGACCCCCGTACCGCTTGGGGGGTTTCACTTGGCGGCTACGTCCCGTCGTGCTGCAATTCCGCGATCCTGCGTCCTGGCAACGCTTGATCATGGCGGGACCTTTCTGCTAGCGAGTTTCCGGTTGCTATGGCCAATTTGGCAACGGATCAGCTTTTTTTCGTCGGTAGAGCCGGACCTTTGCCCAAGTTACAAGTCCGTGCGCGGACAACTTTTTGCGATCTTTGAAAAAGAACGCGCTTGGTGCGGCAGGTCGAGAAGTTTGTTCGACACATGCTGAAATTCGCATCGGTCCTATGCGCGTTCGGGCGGGGGCAATCAGGATGCGGCTGACCTGAATCGGCACCATCCCCAGATCGAGTTTACCGGGAGTGGGACACGCCGGCCACTGCCGCCGACGATTGGGCGAGAGATGATTGTCCGATATGGGCACATCCCGGAATCGATGTGCATGGTTCAAAACGGCCTCCTAGCGGGCCCGTCGGCGGTAAGCGATGGCAATCTGCGGGTCCGGTCAAGCCACCCGGACGCGCAGGCCACTGCTGGTGCGAGAGCATTCGTGGTGGGCGTGGGACAGGATTGGCGGGGTTCACCGATGTCACCGACACACGCCCCCTGCCCGGCGGTCGAATGGCGGCTGCCGTCCAACCGATCATAAGAAGCATGCGCGTTTCGGGGGCCCGATATCTCTACCTTGGGGCAAGCGGTGCAAACCTGGCTGACCGTGCGGCAATTACCGTGGCGGATTACCGCCCGATGATGCAGACGGATCGGTCGATATCACGTTGCCGCCTTCCAATGGCGCAGGAACACGCACCCTGGAAGACGCTGGCCAATCGCTGCGCGTGCCCACCCTCTGCGGGACGTGGTCCGGATGCTCGATTCTGTGAATCCTTGTCGAGCCAGCCCCGCGCAGTGGGGCACCATCACCCCGTGTGGACCAGCGCCCGCGTTTCATTTCACGGAATCGAGGCCGAATGGTTGGCACCGAATGGTGTTGGTTAACGTAGATTCAGCAAGTCGTTATTTAGGTCGCGCTTAGCAGCCGCGGGAATTGACGGAATGACCTGCCGGGTCGGGCGTCGGAAGCGTCTTTTTGCGGGGTGAAGCACAGGACCAGAAGATTCGATATCTCTTCGCCGGGCCTTTGCGACTGCGATATTCTTTGATTGTTCGTTCAATCCTTCGTGGTCCAGTTTCAACAGCTTGCTACCAAGCCTTTGTATGATGAGCGCGATCGTCTTTTCGGTGACCGTGTGCCTTTCGGACTGAATCCTCCACAGGCCGCCCGTTTTGGCGTCGTTGATGCGGGTACGGGGTGATTGTTGCGCGGGCCGGTATTGGGTGGTGGAAAGCAATAACAAATGTCCGCTGATCGAACGGGGAGCCCTATTAACGGACCCCATCAGAAGACCGGGGCTGTTCCGCGCTCTTCCGAGCAGAAGCGGAGCCTGGGGCCGGCGGACGCTCGGACTTGGTAGCAAAGAAAAGGACTCGTCGGTAGCTTGGGTCTCACTGGCATGCGGGGCTCTCTGTAATCGGCAGATGCACGGTAGCGCGAG
>Ga0163217_1031391_pt1 | contig 15317 bp, 25 predicted proteins | sample SynspAceP_FD_185933 | JGI IMG/M metagenome (GOLD analysis project Ga0163217, IMG submission 185933) | Saline lake microbial communities from Ace Lake in Antarctica - Synechococcus sp. Ace-P (PacBio error correction) | ecosystem: Environmental > Aquatic > Non-marine Saline and Alkaline > Saline ...
CCAAAGAAGAGAGATACGCGGGCATGCGGTACTGGAAAGAAGGCCCCGGACCCTGCCGGGGGGGGGAAAAAAAGGGGCGGGGGGGAAAAAGGGCCCCTTTGAAAAAAAAAAAAATCCCCCCTGCCCGGCCGGAATCCAAAAAAAACGGGGCTTTTTCTGAAAAAAAAAAACGGACGCCAAAGGAACCGGCGTGGTTCAACGAATCGGCCGCCTGTTTTTCGGGCGGAGGTGGGCTGCCGCCGCCCGCTGTTCCCCGAGAACCGGTTGGTTAAGAGCTTTTGCACGGGCCCAGCAAATGAACGACCGCGGGCTATCTCATCTGAACCAGCAGCACACCACCCGCGCCCCCATTCCTGGAATGAATTCGCGGGCCACGGTTGCGCTGGGGCGGGGCCCAAGGTTGCGTCCAGGCATGGTCCGCCCCATGATATATCTGCGGGGGCAACGTAAAGGCGGCGAAACAGGCCCGGCCTGCCGACCGCGAAGCCATTTGCAAGGCCGAAGAAGATAAGCCTTGCGCCATGCCGTCGCAGAAAGCTGGAAACAAGCTGGGACCCGCAGCCGGGCGAGGAAGAACAAGCTGGACTGCGCGCCGTCGTTTTGAATGCAAGCCGCACGAAAAGATCCGCCGATGTGGTCAACGCTTAACGAGAAATGATGGGACAAGGGCGGCGCAGAGACCCAGTTGGGCCGGACGCCCCTGCGCTGGCTTTTGACGGCCGGTCGCCCACAAAGGCCGACGGGCGGCGCTAGAGGCCCCCGATGGCCCGCGCTGTCACGTGCGATGGTCCGAACTGGACGACGCGACGGGAGGGCGGTGGTCGGGCCCGCGATCGACACCACATGTCGTTCAACCCGATCGAGCTCGAGGAAGCCGAAGAACGACTGTCGCCATCCGCGGCATGCCCGCAAGCACGAGGTTAACAGGCCGAAGTGAGCTGGCTGGCTTTGCCGACCGCTGCGCAAGGCAAGGCTGGATGCGCTAGACGCGGGCGAGGCCAGCACAAGGCCGGTCCTCGAGAAAGCCGTGCGTAGATGAGCCGCCTATGAAACGCCGCCGCTGACGCACTGGGGGACGATGCCACGCCAAAAGAATGCCAAGGCAAGCTGACAAGGCCGTCGCCGCTGAGCTTGCCCCGCTTAAATGGGAACGCGCGGTTTCTTGCGACCAATCACAACCGAAACACCGGGCCCCCGAGGGGCGTGACGCGGAATCCTTCACCGTTGCCACAAACAGCCCGGCGCGCCTGCCGGGACCCTTTGGGCAAGATCGCATCGGGCCGGTGGAACTAAGCCGGCTTTTCTGCTCGCGCTCAAGGTTTTGTCTGCCAAGGGCAAACCGGCCTGACGATGACTTTGAAACCGAAATCGACCGTGGTGTTGGCGTGCAACAGCCCGAGCGGTGGGGCGGGGCGTCTGGCGGCGCCTTGTCGCAGCGGTCAGGTGCTTGTATTGTACACCCACTCGCCGCAGGTGGCCGCTTTGGCGAACACACACTGGCGTGTGGTCCAAGGCCCCGTGTCCAAAGGGATGATTTGTCGACGGTCCACGCCGCCTGTCGGCCCCCGAACGGGTGGACGAGGTTCGCGCGTATGCTGGCCGGAGACAACGATACCGACGCCGCCCGCGCTGCTGCACGCGAGCTTTGGGCGAGAATTCGGCCAGCTAAGAGCCTCGTCTTGATTGCAGGGGTTTTTTTAAACCGCAGGCGGCTCTGTCCTAGACCATGGGGGAAACCCTGACAGCAAGCCGCCATGCCTTTTTGAAACCGCGCCCTTTCTGAACCAGCAATATGACACGCTGTGCAGCCATGCGCGTTTTGGCTGGGGCGTGCTGCGTGAAAAGGGGCCGGGCAAGGTTACTCTTTTGGTTTAATTCGCGCTGGGTGATCGGTATTTGCGGCGGGTTTTGAACGCGCTAATTTTTTTCGCAAAGGGATACGCGTTTAGCACAGGGCTTCCTTTCATGGCAACCGAAGATGTCCCCAGCGTTTTCCACAGCTTATTGGCAGCCTCGAATGGTATTGGGGTCGTTTTAATTCCCACGATCGGCGGGCTTACTGTGGGGCTCAATCCTGCCATAATTTTCACTCCGGCGATGCTCGCGCGGCGGCAGTGTCGGCGGATGGTGATCCTCGGGCCGCACTACACGAAGGGCGTGGTGGAAACGCGGGCAGGGATCGGCGTCGGCTTGGCCTCGCTGATCACGCTCAGCACCGCGGGTCGTCGGGGCGCGAAGGGCCGGTTGTTCACCTTGCTGGCGTGATCGCGACGTTGGTTAGTCCGTCGATCAACGCAAGCGGCATCCACGGGGTCGCGAACCTGCTGGGCTGCGGCTGTGGCGGTCAGCTGTAATCGCCACTTTAACGCAACACGTATTGCAGGGGCGCTTTTTGGCGCTAGAGATTCGTGTTGCTGGCCACTTTGGCGTGCATCGCGTTCGCTCCCGACGTCACGCCGTCTGCGCGGGGACGGTGATTAACCGGCTAGAGTTTGGCGGCCTAACCGAATTTTGTCCTGCCCGACCGTGGGCGACATGTCGTTCTAACGGCGGAAACTGCCAGCGTTTTTGCTGCTCGGGCTGACTGCGGCGTGTGCGGTATTCCTGATGCGAGACGGCATCTTTTGGGCCGGATATCGGCAATTTCATTCCAAGGCCCGCAGCAAGCTGCCAGGTATCCTGCGGCCGGCTGTGGCGGGTGCGATCCTTGGCGTAAATCGCGCTGTGGTTCCCCATAATCATCGCGTCGGGTACGAGACGACCACCCGCGCCCTGAGCGCGATATGATCGCCGAGGCGTCGTTTTTTGCCGTGCTCAAGATCATTGCCGTGTCGATCACACTTGGGGGCGCATGGGCGGCGTGTGTTCTCGCCTCCGCTGATGCTGGCGCCGTTGCGGGGCTGGCGTTTGTCTGATCGCCAACGGCGTATTCCCCCACGATGTCGGGTTGCGACTCGCTTTATGCGCTGGCGGGAATGGGGGCGGGGCGGCAAGCCGTTTCTGGGCGCGGCCAATTTCTACGAACGTGATTGTGTTTCGAACTGACAGGTGACTGGCAGACGGGTCCTTGCGGTCATGGTCCGCTGTCCAGCAATGTCTACGGGTGGGCGTCACGTCTGGTGCACCGCAGGCTTTTTCTCACCCAGATGGAGCGGCGGTGGTATTCACCTTGCGGCTGGTCGCACAGGCTTTAATTTGCTGGGCATGTTCATGGTCGGGCCGCATCATGCGCCGCCCGACGATCTGCGTGCCGCGAACGAGGAAACCTGTGGGAACTAATCGGCGAAGGACGCTATATTGACGGCACCGCCACACATTAGAAGGCCGCCATGCCGATTTTCGAGGCAGACCGGTGGCTGCCTTTATTACCAGTGGTCACGCCTGGAACCCGATCGCCCCGAATTGCTGGGCGCGTTTGTTCCTGTCGATGCCCTCAAGGCCTATACCGCGCCCTGGCCGAAACCGCCGCCGAAGAACAATTCTTAATTGTTGCTACTTTCAGCACAGTAGGTCGTGGAGATATGAAATTGTCCGTGCCAAATATTGAAGATGCGGCTGAATTGCGGCAGAATTTGCTTTGCTGGGAACGGTTCCGCCCGTGAAACTACACTCTAAGTATAGTTTTTTGGGGGGATTTTAAACATGCTTGGATTGACTTTACTGCCGGCGCTCGCGCTTTTTGGATGGCAGGGCTGATGGGCAGCGACGACGAGTGATTGATGAATATCGGAGGACATCGAGAAAGTGTCAGAGCCCAAATGTCACATCCCGCAGATTTGTACTGGCAACAGGGCACCAATGGGCCTGACCTGGTCACCGGCACGGGGCAAAATGATGACATCGATGCCTTTGGCGGGACGACACGGTAAACGGCTTTGGTGGGGATGAATACCGTCCAGGGCGGTGGCGGGCAACGACAAAATGCCCTGCACCCTTGGCGGTGGCGACAACCTTGGCAATGGCGAAGAGGGCCCGCGGATAATACGGTCAACGGTGGCCCCGGCAGTGATACGCTTTTGGGTGGCAATGGCGCGGACAGCTGACCGGTTTCGGGGGCGACGAGATCTGTCCTGGCGGCGCAGGGCAGCGACATGCTGCGCGGTGGGGTGGGCGACGATCTGCTGAACGCGGAACAACGGCAGCGATACACTTCGACGGCGGTGGCCGACAAATGAACAACCCTGATAGGTGCAGCGGGCGACGACAGCTGGCGGGTTTCGGCGGCGGGGCGGATTCCTTGGTGGGCGGTCTTGGGTCCGACCAACCTGATCGGCGGGTCCGACAAATGATACCTTTTGGGCGGCGGGCTGATGGACACGCTCTTTGGCGGTTTCCGGCGACGATGTGCTGCGGCGTGGGCACCAACCAACCGATCTGGTCAAAGGTGGGGCGGGCATGACCGACGCCATGGGCAACTTTTGGCGCGGATACTGTGCTTGGGGGGCCCGCGGCAATGACACGCTTAGCGGTGGCGAAGGCTTTGGACTACCTTGAAGGGAATGAATGGTGACGACATCCTGTTATGGGCAACGCCGGCAACGACCGGCTTCAGCGGCGCGCGGGCAACGATACCTAATGGGGCGGCGTCGGCAGCGATACGCTCAGCGGCTGGCGGGCGATGTGTGCTTCGACGGTGAGGGTGGCAATCGATCTGCTGCATGGCAACGGTGCAACGACACGTTGATGGGCGGCGGGTTGAACCGACAACGCCCTGAAACGGCACGGGGGCGATGACGTGAATCACGGCGGCACCCAAAGCGATTCTGATCAATGGTGGCAAGCGGCCCAATTGACGACCTGTCGGGCGATGCAAGGGGCCGATACGATCAACGCGGCCCTGGGCAATGGACACGCTGTCACGGCGGCGAAGGGCCGGACAATTGGCGGGCAACAAGGGTGACGACCTTGATCGATGGTGATGCCGGGAATGACGCATTGTTTTTCGGCGGTATGGGCGATGACACGTTGAACGGCGGGGCGGATGATTTTCCTTATTCTCGGGGCTGGGTGCGACAGCATCGACGGCGGTGCCGGTGATGACGTGATCCGTGCGTTTTGACTCAACCTCGACGGCAAATGTGGTCCAGGCGATACGGTACGATGGCCGATGTGGTGCTGGGAGGCGACGGCGACGACACCAATCAGCGCCCAACGACGGCGATACGGTGGACAGGGGGTGAACGGGGCGATGTAATCAACGCCATCGCTATGATCGATTGGAAAGACACCGGTGATCGTGACCGATTTTCAACCTTGCGAAGACCGGTCCTGTTAACCTGCCAAGAAACCCCAAGGATCGCCCGCCAGCTTCGCCCCGGGGACGGCAAAATGCTCGAAATCCGCGCCGCGGCCATGGCACCGGACAGCCGAGCTTGTGGTCACGGCAAATGTCCGTGGTGATCGTGCAAAACATCAGCGCCGCCGATCTCGGCGCGGACACAAGCTGGCTGCCCTGAACGCATTTAAGAAGGGGCCGCAGCCCCCCTTACAATCAACCTTGAAATTTTGGGCGCCCTCGCGGGGGCCCTAGAATTTGCTCTACGGCGGACTTTCGGGCAGCTGGTAGAAAGCCAAGATGACCTTTGATCTCGGCCACGGCATTGTCGGGTCCTCATAGGACCATGCGACGTTGTCGAGCGTCCGGCTTTTGGTCACGACGCGAGAAATAATGCGCGTCGCCCTTGTGGGGGCCAGTGGGTGGTTCTTTGTCGGTTCGTTTGTCCCAGAAACGCCATCGCGATATCCGTAGCGTGGGATATAGATTACCGCGTCGCGGTCGCCTCGCGCAGTTCCAGCCGCATTGCGTGTTTCGGCCATAACCGCACCGCTGCCGCGCCTGTCCATATCCCGTTGAACTTCAAAATCTTGATATGGTCTGCCATTGCTGACCGTCCTCACCTGAATGAACTGATTTTATATCGCGCTCAAACCGGCGCTGTTTTGCCGCATCCACCACAAGGTTTCGCAACCGGTGATAAAGCTGCCGGTCCGATCTTTTCCGCAACGTTCGCGGTGAATAGGCGTTCAGCCATCCCGCGCATCATGCTCAGCATGTCGGGCGCAAACCGATCAACCGCGTATCAATGGGGCAAACGCTCAGCGTTTCCCCAAGCGGAGCATGGCGCGGTGCGCATCCCCGCCCGGCATGTCACCCGCAGGCCGTACTCAACGGCAAGGTTTTCTCCAGCCGAATGCCAAAGCCCGCCCTCCGCGGTAATAGCCGGGCTCGATGCTCGGATCAACCGTCGGAACAGGGGCAACCGTGGCTCAGCTGCTGAGGCCGTTGCGGCCCTCGTGACGCTCAAGATAAGGCCTCCGACGCCATGGCCCCAGCCCATGATCCGAAATCCTGCCCTGCCATGCAAAGGGCAATCGGCCCACGGCTTCGATATCGCGGCCAGCCCAACCCTTTAGGCCAGCGCAGGCGGCTCATGGCGATCAACCGGTTGGGCACCGGGTAAACGCCCTCTTTCGCCTCGGCCCGGCGGCGTGCCGATGCATGGTTGCGGGTGGATGTCGGTGGTGCCATCCAGATATTGCCCCCGGAGTCCACACCAGCAGAATGCCCGTCCTTGCAGAACTTATCGGTTGTCTGCGGTCACGCGGTACATGCATTATCGCGCCCATTTGGGGCAGGTGCCGGCGAATGGTCTCAAGCTTGATCTCTGCAGCGCGGGATCGCGGGGCGGGTGCGTCTCGAGGTTTGGGTGACGCCTGTGTCTGCCGTCACGCTGCCCGCTGGCTGTGCATCAAGCCAGGCCACACCTCGACCAAGGCCGCCCCCATTCGCGCAGGTGCGCGGCGATAAGATCCGTTGATCTCGGCCTCGTTCTTGCGGGCCCTTGGGCAGAGCGCAGGGGTCGTCGCCCACACGATATTGTCCGCCCAAAGCATCCCGCGCAGCCCACCGGCACAGTCCTTTCTCGGCCAGACCGGGCAACAGATAGGTCGGCGAGAGAAGCCAGAAACGCCTTCTGGTGCAATGAATGGTCACGTTGCGGGCCCAGATCGCCCTCCAGCCCCTCCAGCTTGGCGGGGGCGACGAACAGATCAACATGACGGCAATCGTGCAGCACGGCAAAGCCGTGGACGACCGGATTGCGTGCAAATATCGGACCCGCGAATATTAAGCAGGCCAGCACGGCTATCGGCAGGGTTGATTAACTGCCCGCGGCAACGGCCCTTGTTCGCGCAACGATCCTGCAAGCCGTGCGATTTTGCACCAATGTGCTCGCCGCCAATTCGATCGAATGCAATTTGGCGGGCTTGGCATCGGCAAGTGCGGGGCTGGGTCTGCCCAGATGCGGTCCACGCAGATTACCGGTACGGCGTAGCGTCACCGCTGCTGCCTTCCAGCGCTGTCTCCATTGCTCGATCTGTCCGGCGGCATGCCAGCCACGATGAATCCCACGATGCCGCCCTGAGGCGCTCTGTGCGCGCCAATCTGCCAGTGACCCACCCTCGGCATGCGCACCGGCGTATAGACATCCGCCACCTGCCGCCTTGACCTGCGTGCGATTAGCGCCCGTCGATGAACACGCCCGCCACATACCCGCAAAGGGCGGCACAGAAACCAGCCGATCCGGTAAAACCCTGTCAGCCACTTTCAGCCGGTCATCGCGGGGGGCAAACATATTCCGCCTGATGGTGCATCGGCGCGGGGCACCAAGAAACACCCGTCAAAGCGCGTCGGTTCGCAATTGCTTTGCGCAGCGCGGCCAGCCGTGGCGGAAACCTTGTTCCGGCCGCGAGGTCACCCTCGAACGATTGACACATGTCACCCCCCATTCTTCATTTTGCTCTAAACTCCCCGCGGGAGCGTCTTGACCTCAGCTTTGCGCGCGCATGCCCATTGACACGGGCGCGTTTGCCGCGGATCGGTGTCGAAAAGGGCGGGCCAGCTTGCTCTGTCATGGCAACCGGCCAACTGGTCCACATCCGTGTCGTGACGGCGCGGTCATAATAGCGGTCACGTCTGGGCCGATGCCGATGGCCAGCAGTTCCGACGGCCTACGCTTTTTCGAAACATCGGCGATCACGTCGCGCAAGTGTTTTTTTCCAGATAAGTTGGCGGGGTTCCACCGACAGGGTGCTGTCATCCACGGCGCGCCGTCGCTGATCAACGCAATCAAGATTTTTGCGGATTCGTGTCGTGCGATACCGGCGGTGGCCCATTCCAGCGCCTCGCCGTCGATGTTCTTTTCAGCAGGCCTTCCTTCATCATCGCCCAGATTGGGCCCGCGTACCGCCGCCAGGGGGCGTCTGCGGATTTATAGATGATGTTGGCGCAAATCATTCAGACGGCCCTGGTTTGTTACCGGACGGCCAATCGTTCAGCCATGCCTCACGGGCTTGGCGCGCTTTCCATGCGCGGGTGGTAAAGCCCAAAATCTCGACTTTGGGACCTTGCAGCGCTCCAGCGTGGCGGGCCAGAACATCGGCGCAAATCGCGGCGATAGAGATCGGACGCCCGCGCATCGAGGCCGGAGTTGTCGAGCAGCAGCGTCACGCAGGTATCGCGGAATTCGGTGTCCTGTTTTCGAACCTTAAATGACAGTGGCGTCGTGGGGTTGGCACCACGCGGGCCAGACGACCGGCGTCCAGCGTGCCTTCTCGGAGATCAAATTCCCTGACCGGTTTTTGCTGCGCCTCAAGCGGCGCTGCAGCTTGTTCCCAGTCGGCTCAACCGCGCCCTTCAAGGTTCAAGCTGCTGGTCGAGATAGGCGCGCAACCGTTCAAGCTCTGCCGGTTCGGCAAATCTTGCGGCACGATCACCTCGTCGTGGTCGGATCTGGTACACCAGATAATTCGGTCCGCATTCCGATGCCTGCGGCGGGGCGGGGGGGCTCCCTCGGGCGTCGCCGTCGGGCAATTTTCTGCTTCTTCGCCAAGCTCTTGTCGTCGGTATCATCCATTGACACTGCGCTTGGGATTCATCTTGCCTGTTGTTCTTGCGCTGTTCCGGCCGAGGCTCTGCCTCGTCCTCGTCTTGTTCGTCTTGACCGGTGCTAATCGGGCTCTTGCTCTTCTTTTCGGTGGCTTCTTCTCGCACTGTCCTGATCATCGTCGCCTTGATCTGGGTCATCGCCCAGTTGGTCGCCATAGCCCAGATCGAAGATCATCTGCGGCAAAGTCGGCAAAGGCGGCCTGATCGTCCTAGCGTGTCGTTCAGTGTCTTCGACGTGCCGCGGCCCTGAAATCCCTCGATATAACCGCGCACAGCTCATTGCGTTTGGCGGCCACCGGCGGGCATATCGCGCCCCGTGCGCCAGATGGCGCACAAGAATAGCCTGCTGCCGTGGCCAAAAGGCACATCCGAGGCTGTTTTCGCGCCTGATCGTACCCTTTGGCAGGGAGTCCATATTTGATCTTCGCGTCGATGTTGCCGGCGGTGCGGGCTATGTCACGTGCGCACGGCTTTCGCAGCGGGCGGTTTCCCATCGCCTCATAATAGGTCGCGGGCCATGTCACCCCGCGGGCTGTATTTAGAATGGGTCTGGCCGTTTTTGTGATAGCGCCGGTCAGCGCCCAGCGCATCGGCGGGTGCCCGGGCAAGCAAGGACTTCTTCGGGTCAATGCGGCGGCTTGACCTGTGGCAAGCGCCATTGGAAATCGCCGCTCAGCCCGGAGGGATCGACGGAAAAGCTCACCGTAGAGATCGGGATCCTTCGCACATGACTTTGGTTGCTTCGGCCAAAGCCTTTTTGAACGCGTCGGCGGGGGTTATCTGATTGTTTTGCCTCCTGTCATTCTCCCATCCGAGTGCGGGGCCGGTAATGCGGCTTTTGTCACCGCGGCCACGCGAAAACTGGCCTGCGGTTCAAACTGCCGTTCACGACCACTAAGTGCCGGTGAACGTCGTGTTATCACGTACCCTGCCGACGGTTGGCACAGGGCGGGTTGTGCCTCAGCCAAGGCTCAGGCTTGCGGCGGATTCGGCAGCTCTTCTCGAACAGGCGCTTGATAGAACTCGGCGACGGTCTGGCGTTTTCAAGTTTCAATCACATTTGTTTGAGGACGAAGAGACGGAAAGGCATAAGCCGACTCGCGGAAGATCTCGGCGTTTTGGGCCCAGGCATCACGGTCCGAGGCGACATGAACGGTCGACAGTATCACCGTTCATAAAGGCGGTCCGCGTCAGGTGCGCGACAGTGAACCATCTGCTTGAAAATCGTCCTGCGCCCCTTGTCCGTGTTGTAAATGCGGGTTCTTGGAACAGAACGATCTGCGTTTTTCCGCATCGATGCTGAGAATAGTTTTCAACTGGGCGACCAGCCGACCAAACGGTCCATCTGACCTTGTTTGATCTGCTGCGTGCCCGTGATAGAGACCCGTGGTATCGGCCCAGACAACAGTGTTTGGCGGTTGCAAAAATGCGGCAATAGGGGTGGGGTTCGATCACTTTGTTTCTGTCAAGGCAGCGTCAGCTTGCCGTCAACTTCCGCACGCGCTGGACACGAACATCACGTCGGCACGGCCCGCGCATCATATTCGTGAACACAATCAGCAAGTCGGGTTGCGCAGCGCCCAAGGCAGGAATGCCTTCCTGAAATCGGTAACACTGCTTGCCGTCTTTCCAGCTTGATCGCATCCTTACCGATCAGGTCGATCCGCTGATTGTGCCTTATCAAGGTTGACCCGTACACAAGGCAGTTCAAACAGGCTTGCCAACCTGTTTCGATGTGGGTGGACTTAACCCGTCCCGTGGTAGCCCTGAACCATCACGCGGCGGTTGTTGGGTTGAACCCCGCAAGGATCGCCATCGTGGTGTCAGGGTCGAATTTATAAGTGCTGTCCAGCTCAGGACGCGGCTTGTACGTTCGTCAAAGCCGTGCAACGAACATGTCTGTGTCCGAATGCCAAAAGACTTTTCGCGAACGAGATCTCTTTGTGGGTTTTGGTTGTGAAGGTCCAATGAGGTCCTCGGCCAATATTCTGTACCGTCCTTCCGCTTCTGTCCTGCGCACCGCTGCGGAATCAAGGGGGTGGCGTCCACGGCAACAATCTTTCCTGAGGCGCGAGGAAAAGGGGCAATTTCGCCTGCGGCAAGTCGCAAAGCCCTGCGGGGGACGGAAAAGGGGCGCGCAACCTTTCCTGCACGGCCCCGTCTCTCTGGTCTATGGCACGCGGCTCACGCGGTGGCCGATGCCCACGGCCCTGCCGGAATGGCGGCGGCGTCAAGTCCCTGAGTTGCCGGCTTGCCCTTGAGCTGGTCCCAGGCCCAGACGACCAGCTGCAACTGCTCTTCGCTGACTGCGATCACCGCCGTTCATATCGGGTGGAGTACCTTGATGAGCGCCTTATACGGCCTTGCGCACTTCTGGCTTGCTCCAGGTTCCCCTCTGGCCTCGAGGATTTCCATGCGCGCGACGTTCCTGTGGGGGGAGGCGGCGTCCGGCGGCTGGCCCCTTGCCGGGGTTCGCAGTCGCGTTTTTTTTGCCCAAGACCTGATGCGGGTCTTCGATGCCAACGCCCCGGCCCCGTGCTTTCCCGGATCGCCAAGCGGCTGGTGGTGCGTTTCCCACACTTTGTCTTGGATTGCTGGGCGTTCAATTCGGCCTCTGTGGTGCCGGTCAAAGAAGTTCACTTGAGGTTGTATTCGCGCACGTGCTGCTGGCAGAACCAGAAATTAGTCCATCCAGCACGTCAGGTGCTTTTTTGGCGCACGGTATTTGCCGGCTTCCTCGCAGCCTTCGTGCGAAACAGAGCGCGTTGTGATGTCCGGACGCACCGGACATCCCCGCGACGGCCGCGGGGATTTTTTCTTTTTTGAAGACGACAAGAACATGTCGAATCCAGTAGGGATCCCTTTTTGGGCATGATATGGACCTTTCCGATCAGGCCGGTCAGTTTAGACCTTGGGCCTGGTGAGATTGAAGGGGGCTAAGCTAAAAAATGTCAGTTGACACAAGAAAATCGCCGACCGGCTGGAAGAGGCGTTTGCACCGTCGGATTAAGCTCGTTGACGATAGTGAAGCCACCGTGGACATGGCGGCTTCCGCGAGGGGGGTGAAAAGTCATTTAATGTGAAAATTCGGGCCGCCCATTTTTCAAGGGGCTGTCCCCGGTTGCGCGCACCGCGCCGTGCATGGGCGCTTGTCTCCCCCGACTTGATCGGCCGCATTCATGCACTGGCGCTGGATCTCGACTCTGAAGGGGCCCCTTAGTCCGGGGTCCTTATCGACCTGGGGGCGGGGGGCGGCTTCTGGTTTCATCCGAAAGCCTTCCCGCGCGCTTTTTCGGTCACAGGACCTTTGGTCTGGGGATCCGCCTGCGGGTTTTTCCTCGGTCGCGTCGTTTGCTTTTTGTCTGGGTGTCGGTCTTGGCTTCCGTCTTTGGTGCTTGCTGTTCGCCCTCGGGTTTGGTCTCGGCGGGTATTTTCAACCGTGCTGGATTTGCCGCGCGCGACGCCAGCGCGTTCAGCATGACGGAGCAACCTCCGCCGTTTCCTCGTCCTCGTCGTTTTCACGCGTGCTGATCCTCGAAATCAGCTTTCGTCCTCTGTCTTGTCGTGTCCCGCGTTCAAGGCAGTGGCTTCGGGCTCTTCCATGGCGTCTGAAGGTGGGGGAGCAGCTCAGTAGGGCCGTGTCCGGCGCCTCCTCGCGTAAGGCGGCGAAACACCAGTACATTGCGCCATTCCGTCGTGCTGCGGTTTTTTTTTTCAGCCCCCACGCGTTTTCAGTTGATGGCAGAGTTCTTGCTGCCCGCTGATACTCCCAGCCGTAACCTGAAAGACCATTCATAAGCTCCTGAAAGTGCATGGGAACCGCGCTTCACCAACCTTTGATGTTCTTAACCTTCAGCCCTTTGGTGGGGGCGGGTACAACTTTTGGTATTGCATAGCGTGGCCCATGTGAGCTGGCTTTCGGGTCAAAAGAGGTCAAACAAGGCGCGCGGATCAGCGTTTCAGTCATTTTGCGGCGGCCTGTTCAGGATAAGGTAACGTCGCGTTGGGCCGATTCAAAATCGCTTCTAGCCGGGCCATAATATCGGCGGGCATCGGGGCCTACACGGGGGCCCAGAACTGGTCGATTGCACGCGTCAGCGAGCTTCGCCGGTGGCAGCCAGCCCAGCCGTCTTCGTGCCAGACGCTGCGTAAACGAATGGAACGCTTTCAATCAAGTCGAGCAGTTTGGAAAACGGCAATAGTCGACGCGCCCTCGTGCAACTCGAGCCAGATAGCAGACGTGGAATTACGCCACATAAGTGGTGTGGGCTGTCCTTCTGATCTCTGGTCCGAAACCCGATCTGATGGTAGCATCCATCGACCGCGTTATCCATCAAACACCGAAATAATAAGCCTGTTTCAAATGGCCGTGTAAAGTTCGATCCATTTCGGGCTGTACAAGGCGCGGCGATGACGCGGAAGGGCGTATCCATAAAAGAACCTTTCCAAAGCGTGTCAGAGGGGGAGCGTGGCGAGAAAAGGGCCGGGGTTTGGTAAAACCGGCCCGAACGTCCTTAGCCGTTCAGTTTTTTGTGCAACGATCTGGTTCACCGCTTCGGAATTCGCCTTGGCCCGCCGGTGGCCTTCATCGTTTTTGCGACGACGAACCAGCCCGCTAGCTTCGGATTTTCGCCGCGCTTGGGCAAACCCTGATAGGGGTTCGCGGCGATGATCTCGTCCACACCGCGGCCCTCGATAGCACTGGTGTCTGTGACCTGCTTCAATTCCGCGTTCTTCGCGATCAAAGGCAGGGTCCACCGCCTTCCGGTATAGACGAATTTCAACAGGTCCTTGGCGATCTTGCCGGGAAATGCACCATCAGACGCGATCAGGTTTCCGATAACGCCGCCCAGCCTGGGCAGGGCTGACGGGGCTGTCGTGATGGCTTTCTCGTCTTTCTTGGGCGGCCGAAAGAGTTCGTTGATCACCCAGTTGCCGTCATCTTGCAGCTCGGCCCTGTCGGTCGCCCTCGAAGTAGCCGCGCTTGTCCAGATCTGGGAGGTCAGAACCGACGCATCATATCGCTGAGGCGAAAAGTTCATTGATAAGCGGCTTTTCTTGGCGTCGGGCAGTTCGGGCAGGTTGGCACCGATTGTCATGCACCCACGCCTGTTCGATCACCAGTGGGCAGCAGATCGGGGTCGGCATAGCGGTAGTCATGCCGCCTCTTCCTTTGACGCATCGGAGGCGGGTTTCCTGCTTGGTCGGGATCGAACAAACGGTTTCCTGCACCACTTTCGCCGCCGGCTTCGACGATGGCAATTGGGCGCTTTTGGCTCGACGTCGATCGCTTGTTGGATGAACCGCCTGGAGTTTCATGTTCTTGATTTCACCGCGCCGTCCGCGAAGATGGCTATAAGTCCTGCGTGCCTGTATTTTTTCGTATTGGGCCGGCAGGCAGATCGCACGTTCACATTTTCGCACGCATCGCGCGCCGACTGCAATGTCGCCCATTGCAACGTACCAGAGATACCGCAAGATCTGACGCGGCTTGGTCAGATAGGCAGCAGCCTCTTCGGGGCCAGCGAAATGTCGGGCTTGCCTGACGATTTCCATCACGCGACACCGGTACGGTTCAGGTCACAAAGGACATGTTCGGGTCCATATCGTGAATCGATTTGCCCGCCGTTCCTGTTCCAGGTGGACTGCGTTTCCACAACGCACCAGGCGCGCCCGTAGATTTCACCCTGGCGACCGGCCCCATCTTCCACCAGCACTTGCTTTTCTTCGCCACAATGGGGTGGTACAGCTGTGCGAATCCTGATACCCTGGCGGTAGATCGGGGTAAAGTAGTTCTTGCGGTCAAAAGGCGCTGTGCAGGTTGATCTCGGCCTTGAGGCCCAGACCGTGCGCACGGCCTGTTCGACCCAGAATTTCATTGAATGTGGCAGCATGCAGGCATGGCCGCATCCACGAAGGAAACGTTGTTGTTGGGCTCCTGCGCTCGAATTTTGTCAAGCGGCGGAAAAAAGAGTTTTCGCCGTTCGACATTACCTGCGGCGTTGAACCCTGCCATCCCGATGACCAGTTTCCCAGTCATCGTTTGGTACACCCGCAATGGTGCGCAACTTTTGGGGGTGTCATAGGTCAGGTCAAGCATGGGGGCACTTTGGCGTCAGAAACAGAAACGCCTTGGTCCATACAGACAGGGGGCGGGGGTGCTGCAAGAGGGGGGCAAGCGCCCAATGCGTGTGCTGATCCGCTTTTTGGATGTCGGTGTTAGGGCGGTCCATTGCTTGCGGGCCGTTGTGGTGAACACATCGTTGCCCCGATGCGGTTCGGAAGGCGAAATAGGCTGTTTATGACTTGCATCGCGTCGTCGCGGGCCCGAGGCTGGAATTTAATGCCGAGCGCCGGAAATGCGCAGGTT
>Ga0163217_1069822_pt1 | contig 15317 bp, 19 predicted proteins | sample SynspAceP_FD_185933 | JGI IMG/M metagenome (GOLD analysis project Ga0163217, IMG submission 185933) | Saline lake microbial communities from Ace Lake in Antarctica - Synechococcus sp. Ace-P (PacBio error correction) | ecosystem: Environmental > Aquatic > Non-marine Saline and Alkaline > Saline ...
CCAATGAAAATCCTTTTCCATAAACAACACCACCACATAATGTCATCACAAACCACGTCACTACACTTCACCATTGGCTTTTGGGATTTCTTGACAAAGAATTTTCTCTCCCCGTCAAAAACAAACTTTCGGGCTCGCCGCTAACACATCGGGCATCGAGCGCCGAACCATCCCACCATCCCAATGTCCCAAACCACATCAGCCTCAGACCCTCGCACTACATGGACTGGCCTATCACGCCAATGCGCTACCAATCGCCTAAAATCGCAAGACGATTCGTCTTTCATAATCAACATCCATGCCCTCACAGTTTTACAACCTTCTGCCACACCGAGCCCGTTTTCCCCACCACATCGCACCATCTACATCGCTACCACCCATAGCTACCATTTACTGGTCTCAAACCCGAACTTAGGAATCACCTGATTCCATTCTCTTAACGCAAAGCACCCAGTCCCGAACTACGGCCCTCTGACCAACATCACGCATCCAATCTAACCGCGGACGCTCCCTATCACACCATAATCCTCATCCACAGTAGCTTCGAGATCCTCTCATACACCCGACAACTACAATTTGGAGTCACACGGGATCAGGCCAATCCCTATTTCCCTTCACGCACCGGCCTCCTGATCACCCTCACCGCATCTCTCTTCTATCAGCGTACGGTCCCCCGACGACGCACTCAGCTATATTCGCCCAACGACCGCCCCGCAAATGCTCTATATTCGAATCCGTTATCGCTGCAGACCCCTCAATCGTAAACATTCACTTAAACCGGCGATGCCCCACCGCCCGTGGCATAAACCCGCGCCGCAAACCATCTCCCAATCTAATCGCACGGCCACCTGAACGATGAATTCCAATCCGCGTAAATCCTGAAGCGAACCTAGAACAATCAATCAAAGCACAATACTTCCCGTTGATCATAAAGTCCAATTACAAGCACAACCATTACCTCATGCACACTATTCACTTCCAAAACTAAATCAAGCGTCTTCCGGAAACGGCACGCATCTTTTCAATTGTCCGTTCCAACCACTCCGTGCCCAATGTCCCTCTTACAGCCGCAAATCTCACACGTCCTACCGGGGGGAATAGTCGCAGGAAAACTTCGCTTTGCATGCCACAAGGCATTTCCGGCACATTTTTAATGCCATCCAACGTCAACATCCATCAGAACCCAGTACCGCTCACACCAATTACCCCCCCGGCAATCACCATTACTCGCGGGAGTCTAAACCGTTTTCTCTACGTAAACCACGAAACGCCTGTAGTACCTCCCCCCGAATCGCACACACTGTAATCACTGCCTTTGCTCTCAGCACATTACTTATCAGCCAGCATTCGCTCTCGCAACATCGAATCCCGCTCAGGGAAGTTCCGGCCAAAATTGGCCCCATCCCAACCCGCCATACATTACGGCCAACCTCTCCCACACCTATCCTGAAAGGCAGTAAAATCTCTTCGTTTCATTCGATATAGTATCCGGTATAAAAATCTAATACTACCATAAAGAAAATAACTTCTCACCCGCATACCACACAAAAAAAACAAGATACCTTCGTCAACACATAAAAAAATAAGAATTTTGGTTTAACAACTACAAACTGTTAACGGGCTAATTCAAATACCATCACATAGCTAAAAGCAACAAAGCTCTACATTTTGCGAAAATACATATATTAGTATCAATACAATCTTTAAAAAAAATTCCTCAACGCCCTCTACCCGCCAATCCCCCACCGTAATCGACCCGGTCATTAAGAAAACCTTGGCACCATAATCGGTTTGCACACCATGAATCCCCGAATCCAATCATTGACGAATTCTTCCTCCCAATACAAACAGAGTACTGACAATAACAACTACCTACGTGGAATCAAAACTTCAATCCTACTGGACAAAAGCCCAAAGCTATCGGGCATGACAGAACACTTCTTTTCAATGGCCCCGTCGTCAACAATATCCCCAGTCCTTTCTCATCAAAAATCAAGCAAACTATCAAAATCAACAAGTAAACTAATCATAAAATCCTGTGTTCACGCTCTAATATCGGGCCAAAGCGGTGTGCGATCAGTGATATTCATAAAAATCCTTTCTGTTCCAAAAACACCCCATCCCTATTAAGTTATGAAAACTGAATCAAACAAAACGTGGTACAAGCTTACATTTGAAATAATAACCATATGCTTCAAGCAGAATGAATCATCCGATATTAATACATAATATTTTTATAAACTTTCCAATTTTTAAGCGGAATAAAAATACAAGCGATTAAATAATCCCAAAACAAGAGAATTAGACAATCAAAATGCCGTCACGTTAATACTTTCTGAATGGCTGGAGCGCAAAAGTGCGGAAACACTCTCATACCTACTTAACGATCAAAACAATAAAATCTTATTTCAGGGCCACACAACCTGAAAAAATTTTAGTATTTTTCTTGACTCATTCAAATCAATTAATCCCGGCACCCGCCAAGATACTCCTGCCACCTAAATGATACGTCTCCAAGAACCGATAATACCAAAATTTATCAAAGGATTCCATCTTTGATAATGCTATTAATACGGAGACCAAATCGATCTAGAGGCTAATTCAAAAAATGCGGGATCGATTTCTTTCGAAAATCCTAATCGACACATAAATCAGTTCAAATGATCAGCTGCCCGCTATACGATTAGTGACATACAGGGTTGGGGTGTTTTGTTGGTTTTTAACTTTCCAATTTTTTTGTATCCATTCTTTGGGAATACACACATCACTTTCGTTTAGGTTCTACTCAACTCATCTTTGTAAATAACAAATTCTGAAATATCATCGCGTAATCACTGAAAGAAATTGTCATTAAATACAAACGCTCTCCTCCGCCCTCTAAAAGTCAAACTGTAAATCATGCAATTAAAATCCTCATAATAAAGGTCCATATTTCACATAACCACTAACCATCCCCACAGACGCAGAAGTCACAAATACAAAAATAATCAACAGGTACTGTACCGGCCGGCCCACCTTTCTACCATTCACCAAATACCCATTCCCGCCAAGCAAAACACTCCGCGAAATTCAATCAAATATCTTGCATCAACCACTTGGCTCTGTCCCAGGCCACTATTGTTTTTCTTCTCACCCCTACTAACCCATCTTCCATTCCGAACCCAATCACCCGCACAAATAACCAAATAGTAGTACTTACCCACGGTGTCCCCGTACGACCCACATTTGTACGTCTCCAATTCTAATCAAACAAACACAAAAATAGTCAAACAATCAAAAATAACAGAGATCTAGGAACTCACCTTTTGTTCTAAAAAATTAAACCCTCCAACACCACCTTCTAAAAACCTTACCTTTTTCCGAGCGACAACACCATTATACCAAGTGCCGCTTTGGCTCCACAAACCAAAACCACCTCAATCAAAAAAGCCTAACCAATTCCCTCCTACGATCCAGAATCCCCATTCATTTTAAAACCGTTTTGATCCTTCATCACTAAGTAAACCACAAATCAACCCAACGCGAAAATCCGAACACCTAAAACACTAACCACCCACCACATAATATGCTCATTTTGTGAAAAACACCTCTTCCCGCCTCCCTGGTACCCACAACGCCAATTTGCAGAACTTCAAACCCCCCGAAAAACACCTAAACATCACACACAAACCAAAAAAATAGCATCGAAATACTCCGCTCCACGTCCCAAAACTCCAATCAATAAAACCCACTCCACTTACACAGATAAAACCACAATAACCACTTAAAATCAGAAAAGCAATCAAAACGAAAAAACACAAATACCAATCTTACTCAAGGTCTACACACCCCCGGACGATCTTGCAGGCCCGTCACTCGTCCCAATGGCCTCATCCCAAAAAACCAAGAGACATGAAACAAATAACTGAGATTCCTCAATGCGGATCAATCCGTGAGTAACACACACCTCAATAGCAAAATTAAGCCCTAGGCCAATATGAGCATGCAATGTTCAAGCAACCAAAGGAATCACATACTTCTCGGCCCGTTTAACAACACATAGCACTTCCAAAAGCAGAAGCACCTACCACCCTCCGTCCAGAACATATTTTCGGGCAATATTGAAAATAAACAACACTACATGGAAACCATATCCAATCATATGGGACCCACAATGCAATCAAGGCTTAGCCCAGGAAAACCCCTACTTAGACACGAAACAACAATTCCACAAATTCTCGGGTAGACCGCTAAACAGAGACTCTACCCTTTTCATAAGCGCGAAACTTTTCTATAATTGATCCTTGAATTTCGAAAATTCCAATTCCCTAAAAGCTCATATACCAATAGCATAACTTCCCATCGGAAGTTGTTCAATACTTGAAAAATTCAAAATACATTAAAGATGAGCATCTGCGCCATATCTACATTCCAAAGAGCAAATGCTCGGGTAACCCAATAAAACCCTTCCCAAACACAACCTTAAAATGCTACAAGCGCCATATAAATACCTACTAAAAACAACGTAATACCTAAATCACATATCACTCAAATACCTCCACTTATAAATCCACTTTCCCAATCAAAAAATTCACTCAGAGATATGAATACTCAAAACATAAATAAAAAACTTAACATCAGTTAAAGCATTCATACATCCAAAATAAGCGAGCCACAACCCTTAACATCATAAATCAGAAGACACTATGGGAAAATCACATAATGAAATACCTTAATAATCCTACACTTTCACTACCCCGCACAAAACAAAATTCTCCTAGAAACTAAACAATCCACTTACTTTAAATCTATACCACTATACGAATAAATACAACATATTCTAATTCGAAACCACTCTATACCCCCCGTTACGTTCCTTAAAAGAACACCAATGTCCTTTTCAATACAAAATAGTCTTGATATTTAACATTTGGATTGACAATCCATTCCAATGGTCTTAGCGTTATATCACCCAAAAAATTCAAAAAACCTTTTAGAGTAAATCTCGGGGTTAGTGTAAGCCACCTAAGTCTTTTACTAATTCCACTTTGTACAGTCCATCTCATGACATTAATTTGGGTTTGTACTTCCAATCACAAATGGCTCTTATCCCTAACATATTCTTGAATCTAATACTTCTCTGCATGTTTTTAGAAAAGGCTAAGCTCAGCTCAAAAACTCATTCTATCTAAAATTTATAACAAGCATTCTTTTTGAACATCAAAATCGTACTATCTGGGCTTCATCTCTTGTTTACAAATACCCCGCCAATTTGACTCTTTACTCATAAAGGTGAAAGCATTTCCCTTCTCCCTAAAACTTAAATAACGGCAACAAGACTTCCCATAAACCCACCTGAACCAATATATTATATTAATGACAATTCTAAGTGTATTAGGAACATTTTCTCATAATCAATTCCTCCCCAACAAAAATCCTAATAGCACCAAAACCAAACCAACAATTAAACAACAAATGAACCTAACAAATACCTATCCATTTTTTGTCCAAAAACATCTTTATAAATTAATTTAAAACAGTTGCAAGCTGGACTCTTTTTCAAAAAGGTGCCAAACGAAGATAGAACAAATACTTACCGGAAAAAACCCCATTTGAATTGAAGTACAAAAACAAAAATCGAAGATATTGAATTAGACCCGAAGTGGAATACTAAAAAACACCCAAGCATACAAATATAGATAAAACATCCGAAATTTAACATCCCAACACCTTTTGGGAAAATGCTTTCTGGGTTAGACAAAAAACAAAAAGAAACTGATCAACAATAACCAATATCCAAAAAATACAAGCCATATTTTATAACTTAACAATCTCGTCTTACTAAAAAAAAACCTCAATCAAAACTCAAAATTAATATTCCACGGAATACACTATTTAATAAATCACCACTAAGGACTTTAGCATAGAAACGTGTTGGGTAAACGTAAACCGGTGGCTTAGCAAAAAAGCTAATTAATATTACCAAAATCTCTAAAAATAAATTAACCATGCTCCCCGGCATCAGCTTGATAGCAATCTCAACCCTATCTAAACGTTTCCCTTAGCCATCATCATACTCACTCATTATTTATAAAAAAAAGTTAAGTCAAGTTAAAACTATACCTCACTACAATATTTACTCTTTTAGTACCCTATTTACTCGGGCAAATTTTAATTCGACAAAAAGCTCTTCCACTGATCACAGCACGCAATCATGGATTAGAATGGCCAATGCTCATTATTTTATAATCAATAATTAAACAAATGATACCATATATAACCCTATCAATTAGAATCTAATTCGATTTGAACTGAAATTCTCGAAATCAAATCAATTAACTAAAAAATTAGGATATACAAACTAAATAAGCTATCCGTTTTACGCCACAGAGATTTGGTAAATGACAATCCTCTACACTTCTGCCTACCGAGCATCTTCAATCTTGATACAATACTAATCTTCGCTTGTCTTATTCTATTTCAAAATAAGAAGTCTCACGGCTTTGCCTCTTAAAGGGCCTGACAACTGCTTAACACCACACAACATCTTAGCTTCCTGTTCCGAACGACATGCGGCCGAGAGAGAGGTCCATTTCGGCAAGAGCTATTCATTACCTACACCACTTCATCCCCCAATCCTATATCTACCACATCTACTCCTGGTGGGCACTACCCATTGGGCGTCCAAAATCTCCAGAAATACCATTGGTAGTCATTTCATTGAACTCTGTCTTATTTAAGTCTGTTAATTTCCTTTTCCTCGACAGTGACGAATTTATGGAAAATTGAACCCACGTACTTTGAAATATTCGAAGCATTCTTGTTTCGCTCAATGTTAGTGTTCGTAAATCTGCAAACTTTGTGAGGAAACACAAAAAGTGTTTCCCAAAAACACAAATAATTGATGTGTTTATTAATCCCCTTACCGCCAATTCCGCTTCATTATGCAATCTTAACTCAAAGTGAGCAATATCAAAACACCCTAATCAAATCATCTCATGGAGAATTTAAGCTATCTTAATGAAATGGACCTTTTGTCCTTATACTACCCAACAACTTGTAAACAGGTTTATAAAAACACAGGTTATACCACATATTCTTTAAAGAAAAACAATAAAAGTGCCACAAACACCTATTTCCATGTCTTACTATGCGTTTCGATACTAATGGAACTCAAAACTTTTTGGCCCCTTATACATTCTTTTTCATCTCTTTTTCAATAAACATCTATTAAAAGTGAACGAACAGAAATGGGCCTCACCAAAAAATCAGCTGGGCCTTGCGAAAATTTATGCAATCACCCATATTATTGGCCCTTCCAATGATTGAAAACCTTCGTAAATCGTACCAAGAACCAGCTGTATTTCTTGGAAATATTCAATTCCTCTTGTAAGCACAGTCATGCTAAACTATACTAACTTTATGCACAATAACCATACATTACCCTTAAATATATTTAAAATTGACAAAAATACTTCAATAACGAAATCAAATCTCAAAATTGCTATTCACAAAGAATGACTAGAACCCCAACAAATGATTAACATCCAAAAAAATACAATACAAAAATTAAATTTCAACCTACAAAAAATAGTAACCGGACACATCAATTAAAATAATAAATTAACATAAGAATATTCAAAATCAAGATCATTTATAATCGAATCATTTCGTCCTCACTAATAATAATTATCAAAAATGAAAATCCTATAAACTTAATTACGGTTCAACCTGAACCGATCCCATAAGTAGATCTTCACCCGCAATAATTATTAAAAATCTAAAAAAAACGAACTCAAAAAATATTTCAAAAATTCAAATGACCTACAAAATTTCTCTCTATAAATATATATAGAATTCCTTCGAATCTTCGCATCATATAACCAAATGGAACCATTTCCCAACTCCTTTTTTAAATAAATTAATCCTTTAACCTTTATTCCTTAAAAAAATGAAATTATAAAATTTATCTAATAACTAATCAGAATATCACTCCTAAAAATACCTCAATTCACTTCATTCAACCAACCATCTACCCATTCCTCACATTTCAAAAATCATTATACGCCTTTTAACAAAAAAGATTATTTTAAAATCCCACAATCACACATAAAATACATTCAACACAAATTTCCATACTTCCATTCTTATAACCATCTTCATCTCATTAAAAACCTAACTTTCTAACATCTAAAATAAACAGTTTTCTTCATAACATAACACTTTTATCCATAAAAAGTTATCGCCTAATTCCCAAACCAATTAATAATAAAAAGCTCAATGATTGCTAGGAATTCAATTCAAAACCCGATAGTCAAAGGATTTCCCCACTTAAACCTACTAAATACCCAGACATTAGTACTAAACTACTTGTAAAACCTCATAAATCCAACACAAATATATAATCTTTCAGCAACACACATAAGCTTTCTCTTTACAATAAACTCATGAAAAAAATATTAACAACGTACATTAGTTAAAAAAACACATTTCCTCATTTCTTTTCATTAAAAACTCCACTCTTGTATTATTTTGTAGCCGGCAAACACCTTTCCTTATACCTAAATATTAAAATTACTATAACCATAACAATAACCATTAAAAGCAATTTATCCACCTTCCGCCTAGCTTGCTTGCTTAACCTCAACTTGTCATATCATCCTTCCAAACCTCTGCAACCCGAAAATTTCCCGAAAAAACTTCTCGACACCCCTAAATCTTGCCAGCCAAACACACTTACCATGCGAAATCGCCGTACTAACAATTCCTCTTTACCCGAAAAAAACTTCAAAACAATCATAATCCAACTTTCATTATTCTGATTCCCACTTAACTCCTTCTCCGCCACAATCGGATAACGCCTCAGGCCCTTAAAAAAATGTGCAAACCCTCCCATCGCCAACAACTCCAAACTCACCAACCTTAGAACTTCCCTTCAAAACATGAAGGACTTAAAACACCAATCTAAAAAACCCTCCCGTTCCAAAACCAAGATTAAATTCCTTCCTATGAAATAATCAGCATGATAATGTCGCCTTTCAATCGCACTTCATACAACACAAAAATATGCTCCACTACTCCTACACGAATCAGATACACCATCTGCCAAACTCACAACCCACTCAATCAATAAACTTACGGCTTCCATCCCTCCACCTCCGCACCATGGCATATAAAGTAAGCTTGAAAAAATAACAATAATACCTCAGTTTCAATACAAAAACACCTACAACAAAAACGGAAGCATCCAACATCAAGAAAATTACTCCAATCCGAGTCCATAACAAGACTTGTTACCTACACTTGCACTTACCATCATACTGTAGACATCCCTAGAATTAAATTCGGGTTACCTACACCAACTATGCAAACTACTTTCGACCTAACAAATAAACAACACTTCAAATACGTCTACAAACCAATATGTACAATAACATCCACCTCTGTCCAAATCGTTTCTACGATACAATTAAAATTAACAACATCTTAAGACAACGAAACACAACATCGTATCAGCCAAAACATAATAAAAAATCTCACTTGCTGCTTCGACCAATGTCTCGTCAATTCAGCCATACAATGTTCTCTAAACGACAAAATTATTACTAATTCAAAAAATCAAAAACATTACATCTTTGTAAAGCCCTATCAACACAGGCCAACTTAAATCAGTTCACACTTTTCACACAATCAAAAACAAACATAACTAATATGCTGAGGATTCTATCATCAATACACAAAGTTTTAATTTTTTTCCTCCCAAATCTCACCAAACATACTACAAATCTTGGTTCACTCAGCAACACACACTCGGCAAGTCTCCGTTTCCACGTAATTCACTACCCATTTACATCAATGGTATCAATCTAAGAATATTAACCTCAAACTAGAATACAATCTAACACAAAAACCTAAAAAAAATCATGAAATTACTCTCCTATGCCAAACCACAAACCCAATCTTATCTCTGAGAAACCGAATTACCCTATTCCCGAAAAACTTACACCCGAAAGACCAAACAAATCGGATAAACATCAACTCTAACACATAGTTTAAAAATCGCTCTCACACAACAATAATATAATCGGCTCGGCAAAACGACACGCAAAGACATCCCAGCTCCTAAAAATCCGAATATATGCCGATCTCTCCACAGACTTTCCAAACTCTAAAACTTTTAGCAACACGGATCATCACCCCAACAACCACAAATCTGCTAAGCTTAAAATCCAAGCTGTCAAGCCAAACTATACGGGTATCTAGAAATTTTCCCCATCTCCAATGAAACAGCACGCATTTTTACAATAAAAAGTACTTCATAATTTTCGGACCTTCGTTCACGTAAACTGGGTACTGTTCTCTACAATCCGTATTTCAATACTATTATTAATTCAAGGAATAACCATATTGCAAGCCAAACCACTCTCTAAATCACAAGCCCATCACCACAATATACCGACTACCTACGTCAAAGAATCTGATTAACTCGAATTTATCAAGAACGGGACAACCAAACTTCGACAAACAGTGAGGAACTCGTGTACCCAGAAATCTCATGAACGTAAACTCTCCACCAGGACCATCCACAATTCCTTCACCTCGACCAGCAGGTTTCCTCAGAAACCCTGAACTTTGAAAAATCTTAAAAAATATTTTATACTCCCTATCAAAAACAAGCAGCTCAACAAAAACCAAGTGATAATTATAAGCATTCATCCGCGCCATCTCTCCACACAACAACAAAGAAAAAAAAATCAACATTTATCGCCACCTCATAACTACCTACCACTTGGTCTTCCGGACAAACCCTTGCTTTCTCCCAAATACATTATAAAACATATTTAACCACTCCATTCAATCCACCACTTCTGAAAAACCCCCATTTGTCCCCAAGGCACCAGACTGTGTCTATCGAGGAAAATTCACCCGCCATCAAAACTCCCTACACATTCCTCCACCCCTTTGCTCAAAACCTTCTCCTCTCACACCTCATCCAAACTCGGTCAATAATCCCAATAATCCTTCACCAAGCCTCCAAATCACGTATTCCCTCTCCAACTCATACAAGGCCTCCTTTCATGCATACTGTCACTTCCTTTCAACTCAAATAAACCACTCATTTCAAACCCGGGAACTTCAATAGCAAACCATACCTATCTTCGTACGAAACCACAAAATCACTGGAATACAGTACCAAACACCCTTCTTTTCCCTGCAAAATCCGGAAAAACTTCTAATACCCCACTGCACAAATTGCTCAACCGCTTGAATTAAGCGTACACACAATTGCCCGTTATCTGGATATCCATCCGATTGCTACAAAATTAATAAAAGTCTACCACAACGGCATATATTCCGATTCAAGCAACATGGCATTCCTCCCCGCACAGCTTTCGCACGGACTCACAATCAATCTTGAGCAATAGCCAACTTACAATAACCGAAATATTAATCCATCTTTCCTCTCCCTTCTCACTTATTCGCATAGGCGATATACCCGTTCCCCTCCAGATCACACTTGGTTCTCGCCTCATAAATACTATCAAATGATTTTACTTTTCTGTATGGCCATAATCCTAGTATTAAAATATTTCTCCAGTATTACACATTGGACTCCGTCAAATCCGTTACAACTACCAACGCAAAACCTGCAAGCTGTCCTTTGGCCATCAAAATAACCAAAGACCAGTCATCTCATTTCGGCAGATTGCAGCAGAATCAAAACCTTATTAACTATAACCACATCCTCAACAATATAATTTCTTTCTCCTTTTGGATTCAGAAAACTGTCCGGCCAAACTGAAAATAAACCTCTATCGATACTACGACCCTCTACCCACGATTAAATGCCTTTCCACATTTTTTCACCATCGTCACTACACTTCACTCATCCCCTTCAAAGGAAACATCGCATCCGAAACGCACCTAAGACCAATGGTCCCAAAGCAAGCAACCGACATTTTCTCATTAAAATTTGCCTAATCACGGAATCCTTGGTTATTTACCAAGATTCCGTCGATCAGACTCAGCCTTACATTTACAAACACCTCCGCTCATCACCGTATCCCCCACACAGACTATCTTATCTCTACAATATTACTTGTCAAACTATTAATCCCTATTCCATTTCTAATCGCAAACTATTCCTCATATTGCCTCGTAGCCTACACACACATCTATCCAGCGATGTCCTACACGACCATAAATCGTCATCCAAGTACCAACAACACCAACCATATTACTGCACACGGATCGGCATCACTTTCCCGCATATCTTGATCATTCACCGGCAATCTTCTTGCCATCATCTATTTTTATAGCTATTAAACCTTCAAGACCATGCTTAATTCCTGCCAACCCATCTAAATATTCATAACCCATCCATCGTCAAAAGCCCTTACGGAACGACAACCACCCGAATCTATTACTCAGTGACGTAAATTCCAATACGTAATATCCTGAATCGATGGGTATAACGGGGCATGGAAGCAAAATACTCCTGCTCGGTTATCACGAAAGTGCCGAATTGACAAACACACCATTATCCAGGCAACATATTTCACCCAGACAAAATCATCTCTTTTACCGAACGGCGACCATCTCATTTCTTCCAATCACTCCCCATTCCCTTTACACCAATCTACAGGTTCACTGAATTTGATCCTTTCATCCACGCATTCCGCACATTTTTTAAATGTCCATCACATCACACCGATTCGAGAACCCCAATCCGGGCTGGCAATCCACCACAATACCCCACATCCAAAGATTCAGCATTATGAATGTTTGAAACTTTTTTCTCGTAAAGAAACGTCTGAAGTACGGCCATTCGCACATCATGTAATAACTCCTTGGCTGGGCAACAATTTAGCCTTCCAGCCAAATAGTTTTCGCGCAACATCTATCCGTCAAAGGTTTCTCCCGGGCCGAACGGGATTGCCCACATACCCAACCCTAAGTAGCCAACCTCCCACATCCAGCCTAGCCGGGAAGATAAAATCTCTTCTTCAATCAATATAGTAGTAAATAAATTCTAATACTTACGTCATAAGAAAATAACTCTCACGGCATAACCCCAAATAAAAATACAAGATAAACTTTTTCAACACAGAAATAAATAATAAGTGTTTTTTTACTAATACATTAGACTTGTTACTATTTTTTCAAATACCATCAATACTAAAAGAGCAACAAAAGCTCTACAAGTTTGGCTAAGATTATTATTTAGGTACGGGGATATCATAAGGCTTTTAAAAAAGAACCTCACGCCTCTACCCTCCAATTCCTCACGGTAATCTTACTCATTTTAAGTTGAAAACTCTTTGAACCTAAAATCGGGGCTTTGACAACCATAATCCCACGCAATCATACAATCTCCCTCCCAATAGCAAAAATGGGATTCACTGAATAAACACCCGGATCAAAACTTTCACAATCCACCTGATCAAACCAAGCCTTATCTCATGAAAAGAAACTACTCTTTTTCCAATCTCTCAGCAAGTATCCAGCTTTCTCATCAAAACTCAACAAAGCTAAAAAAAATAGAGCTAAATCAAAATTCCCTGTGTTCAACTGCCTAATTATCCCAAATGGCTTGCGATTCGGTGGATTTTAAAAATACTTCGGGTTTCCAAAAACAGCCAGTCCCCTATAAAATTTGAACCTGGGAATCAGAACAAACCTGGTAATGGCTTGGATTAAATAATAAACTTAAGGTATTTTTCAGAAGTGAATATTCCTTGAATTAGTTAATTATATAATTTTTATAAATCTCCCATTTTTAAGCCAATAAAAGTACGGATTAAAATTTAATTCCCAAAAAAGAGGAATTTAATACAAAATCCGGTCATAAAGGTATACTGATCGCGAAGGATCTGGGAAAACTATCTTATATACCCTACTTAATCAATAGAAGAAATGCTTTTTAAGGCCATTTCTGGGGAACCTTTGAAAATATTTTGGAGTAGTTTTTCTTTCAACTCATTTTCAAATCAAATATAACCCAACTCCGCCAAGATCCCACCTTAAATTGGAATCTCCTCCAGGTGAACGATCACCAAAATTATAGGATTTCCAATCTTTGATAATCATAATACTAGACCAAACGGATCATCTAATCATAAAATTCGATCTTGATATTTTCAATATCTCTATCATAACATTTATATCATTCCAATTGGATCATGACGGGCTTTACTATTTTTAACAGTGACAAACTTTCATTTTTTGTATGGCCATCTTTGGATTACAACTATCACTTTGGTTAGGTCTCTACTCATCATCTTTGTGAATAGACAAATTCTTGGGAAAATGATTTCGGTTATCACTAAAGGAATATTTTGTCAATTTTAAATCTAAACTTCAAAAAGGGTCAAAAACTGGGTATGAATCATGTCAATAAAAACTCAGTAATACATCCTAATCACAACCACTATAACCACAACGAATAAAATTTCAAGAAATACAGCTAGTACTTGTACGTTCCTTTCACAGTTGCATCAATACATTTCCCGCAAGCAATAACACTGCGTATGATTGGCAAATAAATATTGCAACCAGCTGCTTTCTGCTCGAGGCAATCTTTCGTCTCCTAATAAGATTTCCTTATCCGAAAAGCCCATCACCTGCAAAAACGAATAGTAAAAACCCGCCAATAGTTTTACTCTCCATTCGAATCAACAAAAACAGAAATAGTAAGCATGAGGAAAATAAATGATCTGTAGAACTCCCCTTGTTTCATTAAAAAGAATGTGTATTCACCCTTCCAACCATCCTTTCTAATAAAACCTGTACCCAAAACTTGTGAAGTACGCTTCCACTAAGGACCCAACAAGGCATCAATTCCAATAAAAATAGCATCCAATTCCCTCCTACCTTGGGAGCTCCATCTCGATAAAAAGCTGTTTGGGATATGCATCACTTTGAAATAAAGGCATGCAAAATGCCAACGCGAAAATGGCGGGTAATGGATTATAACACTAACACCATCCACAATATTCAGTGTTTTGAAAAAACACCTTTTCGTCCTCACAAAGGTTCAGAACTTCAAACCCCGAAACACCTAACATTGAACACAAAAACAAAGAAAACATAGCAATCGCAATACTTTCCTCCAGTCCTTGGAAATTCTCCCAATTTTCAATAAGATTCCACCCCCTCCACTATCAGAAGGAAAAAGAAAAATAAAACACTTAAAATCAAAAAAAGTTCAACTGAAAAAATTGAAAATACCCAAAATGCTACTTGGCATATTCTGACCCCCGCAATGTCATTGCACCAAAAAAGCCAATAGAATGAAATGTAGCATAATATAGAATGCGGGGGATCAAGTGGTGTAA
>Ga0163217_1005691_pt1 | contig 15316 bp, 14 predicted proteins | sample SynspAceP_FD_185933 | JGI IMG/M metagenome (GOLD analysis project Ga0163217, IMG submission 185933) | Saline lake microbial communities from Ace Lake in Antarctica - Synechococcus sp. Ace-P (PacBio error correction) | ecosystem: Environmental > Aquatic > Non-marine Saline and Alkaline > Saline ...
TAAAGCAATAGCTCTGAGTGGGGTATCCATATCACCAGCCCGCCATTTACAGCGGCCATGTAAGATTCGCCATCAACCTGTTATTCCGTAAAAAATACCAATTGAAGAAATGTGTTATATAGCCGCTTATTGAGGGCCCACCCTCATATTCTATAAAAGCCATCTATTACACTTTTCCAATAAGGCTCCCTAAATAGAACCTGCATTACCTGTTTTCCTAACAAGATTTCTAAGAAGTTAATCATAACTGTAATTAAATAGTAGAGAAAACCAGGATCAATAATAAAGTACATTAAGAACCAGAATTTAATAAAAGAAAGAAACAGGGTAAAGTAAAATTGGATTTTAATCCTTCTAAAGATTTTAAGGTAACCTTTTAAATAACTCTTTTTTAGAAGTAGGATAGTATAAAACCTTGCAAATAAAAACCAGCCGCTAATCCGCCACAGAAACCAGCATTATCTTTGGACTGCCATAAACCCGCCGACATGACCAAGGATGAGACCAGGTCTATCTCGATACTTCAATAGCAAATGTAACCGGCTAGTATTGGGGATTTAAAATTAACAGCATTAGCCACCTATTGTATTTAAGAAAATAAATAGTTCGCTTTTCAGATCCCAAAATAAGGTCAATAGAAAAAAGAAAGAGAATACAATAAATTCCTGCCACCACTACAAATGGTAGCATATGGTAAATACGCATCATCAAGGGTCTTTGGTAGAAATTTTATTGAATACAGATTCATTGCTATTGTCTTCTCTAGTTATTCATCTTCGCTACTAGCATGATAAAATATGGAAGCTTTGTTTTTAGAAAGCTTTTTCAATAAGTTCTCTGGTTTACGAAATCCCATCACTGCCAGGACGTGAAGTACAAGGTTTTCCATCTAAAGCGATCCATTTCAACTTTTTTATCTGCCGCAATAATAACACCAGCGGCACGTTTCAATAATTTGCAGATAGCCGATTCTTGACATGATTAAACCTCAGTCCCGTTGTTTCCACTTTGAAATCAATGTTTCATTTCAGCAGCATTTTTTCTTAAAGCATTTCTCCATATACGTAATGAGCAATACCGGTAGGGCATGCTGTAACTGCAATAACGAAAGGACGGGAAGAGTCAGCGATAATAGTTTTTGAGTTTTTTTGATCTTCTTTTTCTGTTCGATTAAGCTCGTTTTCGCACGTTCGAATAATAGAGTGAACCTCTTCAGGGTGGCGTGCATGTTCTCAAAGAGCTACAAAATGGGTTCACAATAGTCTAGGCCTAACGACAACCCACGACAGCCCGCCCTTGTGAAATGGGTTAATCCATTCGTTGCGCTTCTGGAGCAGCAAGCATAAAAAAATAATAAGTGGTTTGGCATCTAAGCCTCATAATAACAGCCACTTGAAACTTTAGCAAAAGGACTGTAGCTTCTTATTACAGCTGAATTTATTTTGCATAAAGGCATTGCAAGCCATCGCCTCAAGACCTGTAGATGTTTGAGACTCGCGAATTCATAATTCTTTTTTCAATAGAGAAGAATGACACTGATTACGACGTGTTGTGTTAAAACATCAAATCTTCGTCAATCGCTGCTTCTTTCGTTGGTACGCTTTTTAAAATCCATAACTCATTGTATTTTGAGTAATAAGTCTGTTATTTCCATGGGAACTTCCTACCTAATTATTATTGTTTAATTGAAGTAATAGTAACTGAGAAAGCAAACTGCTCAATCTCATCTTTTCTTGGCTAACGTCCTGAAAATGGCTGTGCACTACCAGTTGCTACACCTGTTTTAAAAAAAGCTAATAGTGGATCGTTTTTCTTTTATTAATGTTATCCAATAAAGCCTGGCAAACCAATAGAATCTCCAGCACCTATGAAATTTAACTATCCGCTTTGGGAACACTAGATCGAATAATACTCATCATTTAAAAGAATAAGGCCTCCACCCAGCCATTGGAGACAAGGGCCATAAGTTGCTCCCATTTCAATTAATTTATGGCCATAAGGAATCATTTCTTCAACTGAGTTTAAACGTAACGTCAAAAACATTTCAGCTAAACACCATGATGATTTGGTTTTAACTAAAATAAAAGGATGCGAATAAGGGAATCTAATAAAGTTGACCGTCGTATCCATAAAATTTTGCACCAGAAGAATTTAATTTTTTAATATCAGACGGTGGATAGAAATCATCAGGTAAGGGATGCGGGTGGTTTCCAGACCAAGTAACCACTACATCATTCGTGAAAGTTGATCAAATTTTTTGTAAGAACTCATTTGCCCCTCATCACTGATAATTTTATTGTCCCAACTGCATTAATTTCAGTTTCTTGATTGATTTTTAATTTTACGTTAATACGTGGTATCCCCTTTATAAGAGTAAATTTTGTGCTTATTTTATTTCTTTCATTTAACCCATCTTGAATAAATTTGGCCTGTAAAACCGCCCTAAAAATCCTAAGGCTGTTGATTGAATATCTCTAATTGTTAAGGATTCTAGAAACATTTATAAACCCAACCTTTTCGCCGGGCAATTTGGAGATGCACGAAGTCATCCGACTCAAAAGATCCTAAATTTGAAAGTAGGCCGCTTTCGAGATAATATAGTCAATCGAAGATTGAGTGTTAAACGGTATCATCATTTTGCAGCCTCCTTAATAGTGTTTTGCTAAAGTAACTTTTTATACTGCAGTAAGAATCAAGACCATTGATTCACAAAATAATAGCATCTTCAGTATTTTCACAAAACTTATACAAAACTAACACTTTATTAAAATTTAGTTTTTGTCGGCCATATGGAAACGTTTTAGAGCTATGCAGATGGGCTTAGTTTATTTTTGACAAGCGGCTTTCTTCGAACTGTCAGCCAGAGTAGTGTAACCAAATTCATTATCTAATACCATATAAGAATTCCTAAAAAACATTCTTTGAAACAGAAGATAATCTTTCGAGGTTGACTAATAGTCCGTAGTTCGATAATAGCTTTCGTTTTTGATTCAAATATTCCGCCAGTAGAATTGTATATTTGGATTTAGCGTGATGCCCAGCTAATAACACAACACGCATGTTGAATACCATTTTGAACAACTTGGACGTTTTAAAATTTTTAAAGTAAGGAATTAAAAATGAGGAGTTAGTGGATACCTGCATCTAGATAAATTGTATTCGTTTTTCTTCGAGATAAATAAAGAAGCAAGTATTTTTGCGATATATCACTTTTTTTCTTGAACGTATTATGGATGATTTTTCAGATATCGATAGATTCCTTGTCTAAATGAGATATAGAAATCACTTCGCCCAGCATGTATCCGTGATAAAATTCTCAAAAACTGCGACCTTCATAACAAAGCTAAAAAATCTCTACGAATAGTAGATTCTGAACAATACTAATGTTGACTCAAAACTCTTGTTTGACTAATACCATATTTTTTACATTGAGAAAAGCAAATATTCATGACGTTCTTAAACAGTTTAACATCGCGAATTTCCCTTTCAAAAAAATAATACCGTGGGACCAAAAAACGTTCAAGAAGCAAACACAAAAACCAGGTAATCGTTTCATTTAATTGACAAAAATTTTGCTTTATTGTTACGCAATTATTTTTTTTAAATACTAGAACAAATTACCCAAAAGAAGACAATGAACAGTTGAAATTATGCTCCTTTCTTCTTTTTTAATTTGTAATTTCGATGGACTCGATAGTAACAGGGAGTCGTAGGGAGATCATATGCCATTGGTTTTCCGAAGCAGCAAATCTTATCAACAAATCATTTCCCTTCAACAACTTGGCCCAAAAATGGTATAATAAGATCCATCTAAAGAGGATATTTCCACCTTTTTTTGGGTACGTTTTTCACTTATCTCATTTGTGGTGTGCCCTCAAATAACATGAGATGAGACAGTAATCTTGTTGGTTTTGAACAATAAAAAATTGACTTCCATCGATATTGGTGAAAGTTGTTGTCCCCCTTTTGCCATGGATAGAGCCCCTCTAATATGATAAAGATGAATCAGAGACCTCGTACTTCAATGGTTAACGTCTATCCAAATACCTTTACTCCACCTAATCCAGTTTCCTTCGGGTCACCCCCTGCCTGCATCATGAAAGTCTTTGATAACACGATGGAAATAGTTTCCATCGTAATTATCCTTCTTTACTAAGGTCAATCAAAATTTTTCTACGTGGCCTTTAGGAGCAAAATTTGGGAATTAGTGTTTACTTGAAATAATCCCCATAGAAGTTGTTAAGTCAGCTCCTTTTCCGTTTTCTCTATCTCACTTGATAATTGAGGGAAATAATCCAGCCTCAATAACTTTCACTTTCTGATGACTATCAGTTAGTTGTTTGTAGGATTCAGATAGAAAGGCCATAAATTATCATTGAACTGCTATAGAGAAATAACAAACCTCCAACTCATTAACTTATAAATTTCAACCATTGCACATCTTTTTAATTTATCTTTTATTATTATAACGATAGATAACCAGAAAAATAATACATATAAAATATAATATTTTAAGCATATTTGTGGCTAGCTGATTACATTTGATATGGAACTTAATTTGTGTCACATAACGATAGTACTAGGAAAGTAATGCTTGTCAAGAGCTTTTTTGGGGCCTGGAGGTATTGCTCCATTTTTTTTTCGAAGGAAATAGCAATGACTAATACTAATAGGAATGGTAGTGAAAATTAGCTCATGGCCTTCAATAAAAGTATCTTTACTTACGCTTACGTCATAAATTTAATATGGGGAATTTATTAACTTTTTAGGTTTAAAATAGACAAAAAGGTAAAGATACATCCCGTACAATAGATAGTGCGGATTAGAATTGGGAGTTTAACATCTACACGCAAACTCAATTCATTTTTTAGAGATACGTGATGAAGAACAACTTGATATCATCTTGGAAAAATGTAACTGATCAAGGAATGTATCGGTAGCTCTAAACAGAGTAATTGCCCAAAAGTATAATAACAAAGAAATATCTCATAAGAGAGCCATGACAAAATATATGAGTGAGAAACTAAAAATGTCAAGTCGTCACTACTAGATGAAGGTTAACAATAGGGTGAAAGCCGGCAATGCGGTCGGTTAATTGGATGTGTATTTTCAGACGCGGAAAAATACGTTCTGATGGTGGTCTGCTGGCGAAGATGGTGGACAAGGCGGAAGTCGTTGTAGCCTCTTTCTTTTCCATAGCGTATGATGAAGGATTAAGAACTTTAATGATTTTTCGTTTTAATCGTCATTATACAAAGGCGAAGATGGAAGCCAAAATGTGACAATGAGTGTCTCACAACAATTATCGACTTCACACATGAGAGCGATGCTCCGGGATGACGTCCGTATGGAGACCAGCTGGCCAAGGAAGGAAACAGTTCGTGCACGTGACTCATCGATTACACAGGCCTATTGTATTAGGTGACGAGATTCCATGAAATGGGGAATTTACCACCTAACTGGTCCGGAAAACAAAAAAAAAATTCTAGTTGTTGCAAAAGGTGGCCGTGGCGGAAGAGGAAACAAATCCAGATCTTTGCTTACACCAAGAATCCTGCTCCAGAGTGCAGAAAATGGGCGAACCTGGGATGAAGTATGTAAATCTATTCGACCGAAAACTCGTGAGTTAATATAGTACTTATGCAGACTGAGGCTTCTTACGCTTAAGAGAGTCTTCCAATATATGTTGGACCAAATTAACTCATACTTTCAATCGTTACTGCCCCTTAGAGCCAGGAATGCAAGCGTCAAACAATTGAGCCTCAGCATTTTCACCACTCTACGTGCGTCATTTATTAAGAGATGGGTCAGGGAATGAGAAAGTGCGTAAAAATTTTGTTTAATAGGAGGCCACTGATTTACCAATGAGATTGTAAATCTGAAGGAGCCTCACAAGGCGGTTAAGAGGCACTACGCTGGAACTTCAATTCTTACGTCCACATTGAACGTACCCGCGTTATTTTACTGTATTGAATATGAGTGGTAGTGAAGGCAAGAGATCCTTATGATGATTACGTAACGATTTAAATAACTGAAGTTAGAAATTATGATTTGAGACTAACCATGACAACCGACACACAACACTAACTCCTACTCTGTTCCACAGATACATAATCAAACGTAGCAAATAAAATGGATGTACCCTCGGTTGCGCAGAAAAGTTTAGAAGAGTTTAAGGAAAGACTAAGACTATTAAAAGAAGAAAATGAATATGGAGGAGGTAGATATTCCTACACATTACACCAATCTCAGCTATTACGCATAAAGTATTCTAACCTACTTAATTGCTTGGTCGACTTTTGTGGAGCTCATACTAGACTGTAACTTCTCGATTCTTGCTCATAGACACTCATCTCAGACTCAAGAAGAAGAAAACAGTGTCAAGATATTATGACAGATACCCCAAGAATAGATAAAGGAGTTTAATGAAAATTAAGCTCGTGACTACTTTACCAGAAATGCTCACCACTGGTGTACATTTTCAGGAAGACAAATTAGAAAAACTATTTAGATGACTAATTTGAACACGAAGAATCTGTTCGTCACGCGTAGGTTTGCTCGTACATGGAGAGAGCAGGAGCTAAGGGTTCATTGGATGAAGAGTTTCGTGAAACGGGACTCGCTCCATCGATCGGCAAAATCGTTCAGTATTATGAAATATGAATTTGATTTTTGAATAAAGTATGCCGTAACGAATCTCCCAACCAAAAAGGGTACCTCCAAATTGAATTAAGCATCATCTCCGAGAATACACAATTCCTTTTCAGTTCATTTGTTATCGTTAAAGGGTAATGGATAGACATTTGCTATAAGAGTTTGTTAAATAGTAATGAAATTGAGATTAGCGTAAATTTACGCACAGAGCCCGTTTAGAAATACTTGACTTATAGAATATAATGTCTATTACAAAGATGGGTCTATGTTGATTGTGTATTAAATGGTACAAGTCACTATTTTGAGGAACGGTGGCAGTGTTTCCGGCTAAAAGGTCGCAATGTGACTAAGTATTGGCATTAAAATTATTAGCAGAACGAAATAGTATCTGTTATTTGATTGTGGGGAAGCTACAACAGCAACAAATCTTGCATACACCCTTTTAAACCAAGAAAATTGATAAAATATTTTATACTCATCCTCAACGGAGATCAATATTTTGGATTGCCAGGTCTGAATTGTAGTCATCATTTCAAGGTGGAGCAAGCCCATTAACTATTTATGGCCGCTAAAGCATTAAAAAATTTTTATTCTAAACAGCTTAAAGGTGTCAGGGACAAATTATGAAATTTCAAACCTCTGAAATTCAATGAAATTGATGAACCAGGAAGCTAGTTTTTGCACTTCCCAATTCAAAAGCTTAGTTGTTTTACACCCTTTAGAGCATGGGATCATAAATCTTTTGTTACTCGATATTGAGAATCAGATCATTCCCCAGGTAGTCTTGCAGGTGGAAAAACTTAAAAGAAAGCGGAATTCTAATTGGACCTTTATCGGCAAAATAAAAATTGGTGAAACGATTACATTATCAGCAGTGGAGCGTAGCTTCATGATTAGCACCTAATAAATCATGGCGAAACCTCAAAAGGAGAGTCCGTTGACCTTAAATTTTAGGAGATAACAAAAATGACACGAAATAGTAAGGATATTAGCAAAAAATGGCTGACGTTCTTGTGCACGAAAGTAACTAATTGAAAGGTTCGGGAGCAAAAATGGCACGAGACTATAATCATTCTACAAATGTTGAAATGCTTGCTAGTGTCGCCAAAGCAGTCTCTAAGTGTCAATACAGTTTGTTCTTACTCATATTACAGTCCGCGCGCTCAATTTACGAGTAAAGATCGTTATGAGCTAAGAAAACGAAGCTGAAACAGTAATTGTTAAACAAACTAAAGTTGCCAAGAACCTCTTTGCAGAATATAACAATATCCCGTTAAGTAAATAATTCATTAGCAAACGGGCAATAAGAAATAGACAAATAACACTAATCATTTAGTAAGATACACAGATAAGCTCCTTATTATTACTGAAAGCTTCTGCCTGGTTAAGGCGAAGAAATAGCTTATCAAGTTGCCAAAACAAGGTGGCAATGTGTAAAGTGTGTTAACTTGCGGCGCAGAAACATGAGCGTTTTAGAAAAGCGAAAAAAAACTGTTTTCGCATTATCTAAACATACAGCATATCTTATCGTTTAGATGTATCCAAATCCAGAAGAAATCAAAAAGGAACCGGAGTAATCTGAGAACGAAATGTTCTACAATGAAAAAGAAAGGACATGATGCCTAGATGTTTTAATTAACAATGCTGGATTTGGTCATTTTGAAGAAGCCTTGACGTTTGCATGTCGATTGTAGAAAATATGTTTTAGAGTACAGTTTATGGATGATTGTATGTAACACAATTAGTTGCTATACAGATGGCTGAAAAAGAGCACAGGACTATCATTAATATCGCATCAACAAGCCCGGTAAAAATGGCACTTCTAAATCAAGTATTTATTCTGCCCTATATATTGCCTGTGACCTAGAGCGGTATGAATTCTATATGCTTTCAGTTTAGAATTAAAACATTAGGTTATAACCGTTACATACGTTATCCCTTCAAATTCGATACGAATTTTTTGACATTGCAGATCAAAGTGGAACCTATTTAAAAAAAAAGTTAAGACAAATAGTTTGGAAAATCCGATCGTTGCTGAACGTACAGTAACCTGACTAGATGTGGGCGCCAAAAAAAGAGAGTTAAACCCTTGGCCTTCAATGGATATTAAGGAGCAAAATATTTTACACTCTTTTCCGTAAAACCTGCCGGCGAGACCCTTACCAATCAAGATCTGCAACTTTTCAAACATAAACATAAAGGGCCATTAGGCGACCACTTGCCGTCGAGCATTGGGTGTATTATCCACCACAGCCCATATGTTACAAAGCAAAGCGCAACGAGGGTGGAAAAATTTTTATAGATTGAGGGTATATGATGAAAACAATGGGCTCTATTTTTATATATTCATTCTTAATATGTTTGATATAATTATTTTGCAGTGAGAGAATGTAGAACGTATACCGGTTAACTTTGGTTTTGCGCTAGTTTTTCCGTGGCATTAATTATGAATTAATATTAGGGTCTTATATTTATAAGGAGCTTTAGTTACGAATCTAAATTGCAACAAATACAGCAATTTAAAACAAAAAAACAAATAAAAATTATGAAGTTGAACTATCAAATCAGATGAAAAAAACCAAATGAATAGAAACAACATAAAAAAAATGAATATGAACAAGAAAATTACAACAAAAAGCTGAGAGAATAAGCTAAGTAAAGGGGGAGTAGCTAGAACGATTAACAGTCTATGAAAATAGAATACAGAATTAAATAGATCTGCACCATGACTCATAATCACTATAAATTGTAAAATCCGTTCTAAATAAAAAGTGATTTAACCAACTAATTGTTAACATTCCTTTTATATGTGTTGAGATAGGAAAAATTTCAGAAGAAAACTTACATTTTGAGGCAATACGAATGTTATTATCGTGTTTGCACCTCTTTTTTAAAGAAACTCGATAGAGGGAAGGTTCCTGAAAAAAACGTATCATAAATTTACATAGGCCCACTAACGATTATCACTACCCGCAAAAAATACTACACGTTTTTTTTTAAGTCCTATTACTTAGTCAGTCCAATACTTTAATGTTTTTTTATTTCCTGTTAAATCTAGTGTTTACAATCTAGTTCTCTTCGCGCTCAAGTGTAAACATAATAGTGGTAAAATTAATTTTAAACTGAGCTAAAGAAATAAAGGTGCGATCTCACAATTTTGAACGAATTTCGCGAAAAAGAACTCAGTGATTGGACAAAAAGAAATTAACACATTTTCGATTTTCCTCGTTGGGAGAGTTTTACCAGATTTGATTTTATATATGGATCACCGGTGTTAAACTTAATAGATAATATCTCTTGGTGTTTAAAGCAGATAAACAAATAAAATATTACAGCATCTATGAATAAAATAAATACGGTTAAGTTTAGATTTTAATTCCGCTCCTGGTAAAAAAAGATACAACAAAAAAACATTTAGCTTATTGATTGCCATACCTTGTATGAAACAAGGTCGTTACGCCCCCATTTCTGATGTGAAAGAGGGTAATCTGTTTTTAATCTAAAGCACGCAACCCGTAAAGTGAGAGATTAGAGAATCCGCTATGATTTTCACAACCAGTCTATTGCACAGCAACAGAGAACTGCTTTTAGAGTTGCGACGCTTCACATATTAGAAAGTTTGAAGAAAAAAACATTTTATCCCGTCTATTACGTAATAATACTAAAATAGACCACGAAACCTCCTTTGTTCGGTACGTCACGTATTAGCAGTTTGCATCAAAAATTAACGACTCAAGAAAGTTTTACAGGCATTAGTTGAAAAAAGAAATTCTGAAAATAGAAAAAAAATAAAAAAATGGAGTTTAGTGACGCATGGTATTTAAAATGGAAATAAGAGAACACATAAAGTTGCATTTTTTTGGTTGCACTCAGGTTCTAATGTTCCTAGAAGAGTATGTTGAATTAGGTAATATGAATGTTATCCACCACTTAAATATCATTAATAAAGATGAATGAACCCTTATCGATTACATGTAAATATTATGCGCTCACAAAGATGTTTATGATTAAAAACGTCAGCGAAGAGATTCCAAAACTCCCCTCCAAGTGGGAAGTTTATCTCAGATATTTTTTAAAAACCGATACAAGATGATGGTTAAAGGAAAGAGAGTGCGATGACTATTTTCGAGTGGATAAGTGGAACCAATAAAAATGGTAAGAGTGATTCGGAAAGTTTCACAGATATGGATATTTTGGAGCAATAGATCTCAAAAAATATCGGTATATTGAGATAGTGGTCTGAATAGCATGTTCAGATATAATCACTCTTGAGGGCTGGATAGAGCTGAGAAACAATTAAACATGAAAATTACAAGAAGATGTTTTTTAAAAATCAAAATTGTTCTTTCATGTTCTACCTTGAATATTTAATACAAATAAGGGGGGCCGAATTGGTTGGTAGCCGTCTATTTATGAGCAATATGCTATAATTTAAAACTCTATCATCACTTTGTAATGGATCTGAATGGTGTTATTCAATACAGGATCACCGTTTGCGTAAAAATAAGCCAGGACCAGTTAAAAACGTGTTACAAAAGCAATTGATTTAGCTGTTGACTTGCAGAACCCATGAGCAAAAAAATACATTTTGGCTTATTGCTTATGGGGGAAAAGAACAAGCTAAAGAATCAACGCTACATGAGAATACCCCGCTTCACCGTAATCAAAGAAATTGCCATGTTTGATACGATTTTCGAAGAGTGAAAGTAAACCGGCCTTTTAGGTGTTCCACACTGGTTCCTTGAACGCTTGTTGGAATTCGGGATACCATGCGTTACAGAAATCCATAAAAAACTATAAACAATAAACAAACTTTCCATGCAAATAGACAAAGTTTTTATTTGTTTTTTTAGTTGTTCATTCCTTTTTTATTGATTTTTTGGTATATTAACGAGTAAAAGGTTGGTGAGTGAGAACGATTTGTCATACGTGATCTATAAAAAAAATGAAAGTAAAAGAACACCATTAAATCCCGATACATAGTTTTAAAATGATAAGAAGCAAAAAAGAACTTGAATCTAGTTAATAGCCTGCCTTATTTATTTCACACTATTGTAACTTAAACAAAGAGGCTTAACGTCTGTTGAATCCCGAAAATCCAGGAATTATTACCTCGCACTGATGATACATGGATTCATTGATCCTTGTATCCCGTTTAAAACAGATATGGGGACAAAAGCTGTTTCTCAGTATAAAGACGAGTAGCCGAAATATGAATATAATGTGTGAACTCATCACAGTTTTGGTGATTAGATGGTCAGGTGTGCGCCTGGGGCAACAAGTTTTTTGTAATGCGAAAACTTACTCACTATTTCAAAGCACTAGAAGCAAATACACAGAACCTGGTGACTGATTGAATGAATGTTGGATAAGACGGGGTAACTGTCCTCTCGAAACGAGAGCCCTACATTCCTCTCCGATAACTCCTGCTTTTAGAAAAGGATGAAATTTTCGAACCGCTGGTTAAAGTCTCGGTGAAACCCCGATCCAGCTGACGAGACCGCCGAATAGTGCAGGAAATTAAATCTCACACGAAAACCAAGTCCGAGGTGGATCTGGCTTCCCTACTATGGTCTGGGGGGTTCTAAAACCTTAAAAATCCATCGGGTTAGATGTTTTATGACAGGAAAACTGAACGACACTCTTTTGAATGTACGGGTCCGAGCTACTAAGGAAAACGTAGCAAATGCTGTTTGTTGGGAATTGGCGCGCAAAAGTCAATCTCATTGCATGTGGTAAAGTAAGAATCTGGTGCATGAATACCATATTGCCTCACGGGGGGCATTCGAGTGCAACGGCCTATAGAAGAAACCTAAAGATATATAGGGCAGGAGATAGTTTAAAATTCGAACGTGGAAACTTGGATGTGGATAGCTTTTACCAGCAAATGAGAAGCAAGTTTAGACGAAAATCGCCCGCTTCCACCTCGGTTAGAGAATAAATAAGCTAAGTTGATGAGTGCTCCAGATGTATAAAATATAATTGAAGCCACAAAGTACTCCCGCCCCTAATGAATGCTACGATTACTTATAGTAGTGGAGTGGATAAGGGACACGCCGTCTGAGTCGAATTTTATGTTTCTCAATGGTTACACTGTCGCTAAGTAATTAAACGGAAAAGACTCTATAGACAGGTTAAAATCCGAGTAAAGACAATAGAATCAATTGCCCCGAATGAAGGGAGTGTGCGTGACTACTGAGCGTGCCTCGAGACTAAGCAAGACAAAGATACCTCACTGAGAAACACCACCAGGCCCAATTTAAAAGTTCCTCAGAACTAAAGATTACGAATGGCCTGATAAATATGATACTGCTGTCTCAGCGTGGAAATTTTTTCAGACCGTCCTCGTATAAAGGAGAAAGTATAGTCCGAGGGTAAGTATTCTCAATCACCTTGCTGATGGAATATTGATTTTAGCCGATAACAATTTACTTCTTGCCTACAAGACATTAAAACAATAAGGGTAGTATACCCCTGGAGTAGATAAGAGAAACGTTAAAGAGATAAAACAAGATGGTCTGACGTAAAAATACCCGGGCTAACTGAATATAACAGGAAAAAGTTCTAAGCGGTACTCACAATTACCTAAAGCAGTACAGCAAGAATTAGAGATTGCCAGGGCAAAGCCCGACGGGCGAACACGGACATATGAAACCGTTTTGCGGCCTGTGAGTCTCCGTGTAGGTGAATTCCCCGAACGCATTTGGGATAGCACTCATTCAAAACAACACGGATGTCTCTTTCAGGTTCGGAACCTATCAAGTGTAAGTGGAGAATAATTTACAAATACAGTTATGGAGGATTTTAGAACCTTAACTTCGCGTCTGTAACCACGCGATGGCCATACTTCCGCAAACACTTGCTACAAGGTTTATTCCTGCAAATGCACATTTACAATTAATGTTGTTGATGATAGCAATTTAAGGGTTTTCTTGATAATGTATCTCACAGCAAACTTCTAAAACAAATGTGGTCATCGGGTATCAGAGACAAGAAAATTTGATTTTCCATAATAGTAAATACTTAAAAGCGCTCCCGTCGAATATAATGATGGGCACAAGCGATTTAAAAACGCATAAAGGAACACCGGCCGGTCTATAAGGGTGGGGACTATAACCGGTGGTTAACAACTTTCTCTGTTATTGAGTAACATATGTTGCAAATGAATTTGGATTGGATGGAATACGCAAGCCACCATGGGAAACAGATTATAAGTCAAAACTAAAAACAGTAATGACCAGTTTGATAGAACAAAAAGAAGGCAAGGGTAATAACGATAAAGGGTAATCAATTATAAAGAGCCATATAGAAAAAAGGGCAGAGTCGAGAAAGAAATGTTTGTTTGTGAGGATATAAACTGCTAGATCTGAATTTAAGATATTTTTGCAGGGAATAAACCAATTCTCAGAAATGCCCGGTAACACAATATTTTTATGCTTTGCAGGCCCCGAGACTGGCTTCTAAAAGAGATTGCAATCTTTACGAAATAAGTGAAGAAAGTCCGCAATTGGAGAATCTCAAATGCACCCGCAGCAATACCTCCGTACTATGAGTTCTCTAGGATTTTAAGAAATGAAAGTCATTACCAAAAGGTGATTAGGTAAAGAGTGGATAGTTCAGAAAGCCACATAATCTGATAAGCATTTTTTACACAACCGGGCACAGAGCCTTTTTGGTCTCCGGAGAGATACTGACCCAGATCGAAGTTAAGAGTGCAGACAAAATCATATATACAGAACAAATACAAATACCTCGAAGGGTACAGAACGATGAAGGTAAGAAAAATCTGGACCATTGGTGAGAGTATATACAAAACTCAACGGTTGTCGATAGCATATGTTGCTCGATATAATACTCAGTAATTTTCCGAAATCTGCATAACACGAATGATATCATTTTGATGATTGAGGATTTTGAACTGGCGTGATTAGCAATGCAAGCCCGGGATATTTGTTTCACGGTGAGTCATAAAATTGGCCAAAGTAGGATTAAAAAGGAGGTGCATAATAGCCTCTCTGTATTATTCAATAAGGAATATTCGGGAACCGAAGTAAACCAAATCAGAATTCACATAAGGAAACCAGCCTTATAAAAAAACTAAACCACCCAGACCACACCCCCTGTACTACATCGGGTAATATAAGCAGGCCATGAAGATATCTCTACCCAATGATGAACAAAACCGAAGGGTAAATCCAGAATGTACAGAAGAAGGTATGGAACCCACGGTTGTTGATTCATACAACAACTATCATTTTGAAACAGGGTTTTTAAATGGGACGGGGCATACTTCGATTGTGAGGATCTTCATGGAAATTAGTATTCCCTGATAAAACGCACAGAAAAGAGAAACCATGGGCAAATATCTATGAATTACCGCAAAGTGTATGCACTTTTTGTACTAAAAGCGCTCAGACCAAAAGAAAGAGGCGAGAGAGTATCGGTAAGATATCGATGCACTGGGTCGGAGAGATATGTAAAATCTCTTCAGTCTATTACCTTAGATTGTTCATCTATATTGAAACACGGTCAAAAGCCCCAAATTGATTCCTATGATAATTTTAAATCTTAGTACTGAACAAGGTTCACGAAACTTATTCAATAGCTACATTGATCTTAAAAATCAATTGATAAACTTTCCATCACGAGCGTGAGTAATGTA
>Ga0163217_1008475_pt1 | contig 15315 bp, 11 predicted proteins | sample SynspAceP_FD_185933 | JGI IMG/M metagenome (GOLD analysis project Ga0163217, IMG submission 185933) | Saline lake microbial communities from Ace Lake in Antarctica - Synechococcus sp. Ace-P (PacBio error correction) | ecosystem: Environmental > Aquatic > Non-marine Saline and Alkaline > Saline ...
TATTAATGTAATTGGTTTTTTTTATAAAAGATAAAAAGGATTAATGTGGAAAAATGGAATTTGAAGAGATTTTTTAATGAATATGTTATTGAAAGGATTTTCAAGAATAATTAAAGTAATATGAAAGTTACAAGGTATTGTGAAATAAATAATAGTCAAATTGTTAAAATTATAAAAAGAAAAAAGGTAATAAATAAAATTTAGAGTGTAGGTATTAAAAATAGATGGGAATTGGTTGGGACTTTTTAAGATACATTTGAGAATGAAAGTGTTGTCATTATTAATATTCAAATTGAATTGGAATTATGAAATGAGAAAAAAAAACAAATTTGTTGTTGGGGGTTTTAATGGTAAAGGAAAAGAGGTAAGTTTGGGTAAAAAAAGGTTTGGAAGATAATGACACAGACATAAAATTTTTAATTTGAATTTGGTAATTTAAACAAAAGATAAGAGGTTACAAAACTGAATTAATTTTGGGTAATTTGCCATTAGACGCATTTTGGAAAATATTAATTAAATAATAGAAAACATGAAAAACATCAGAAACCCACATAGAAATCCCAACGGAAGGAAAAATATTGTCAGAAGGATTAAGAAAAAAAAACCCAGACTTAATTCAGCTATCAACTCTAGTACCTACCTTTCTTTAATTCATCAAGGAGGGTTTCGATGATTTTTTCCCAAGAGCCCAAATTATCCGAATCGAAATGCGTTGGGGAAAAAAGATTCCTATTCTTTGGACTTGAAAAGGGTGCCGAATGCGGCGGGCTTTTTTCATCCGGAAATGCCCCTGCTTGGAGTTTTTGCTTGTTTTGTTCCAAGCTTTGGTGCAACCTTGGGTTCCCAACAGCACATATTTAATCGGGCGCCAAAGACGAATATGTCAACCATTGGGCCTTCCAAAATGCCAATACTCCCAAACTTTGTTAATGGGCATTCCCTTGAAGCACATTTGTGGTTTCGATATGAACGGAGTTATTGAAAAAAAAATGTGAAAAGAAGCCATCCGATCCAATATCAAAAGGGTTGGTTTTTGGGGGGTTGGGAGGGAGTTCCTCTCCAGAATCCGCCTTATTGAAAGATCACAGAGGAATATTAAGAGGTGGTTTTTTCCAGTCCCCCTTCGCAAAAGCTCAAATCAATTGGCCTTGGGGCCTTGCTTGGATGGGGACAATAACCTTTGCTACCTCCCCCAGTCCTATTTCAGAATCAATCGATTCTGGGATAGCAGATTCCCTTTAAGTGGATTGCACTCCAAAGTAACCAAGTTTTTTTGGAGGCCATAAGTGGGAAATATTCTTGGGGAGGCCTTTTGATCAACAAAAAAAGCCCGAACTGAAGTTTTTTGGGAAAAGGAATTCGTTTAGTTAGTGGGGGGCAGCGAGTTTGGTGGGAGCGGGTTTTCCCTCTCCTTTTTGATTGCTTACTAACCTAATGGTCGAAGCATCAAGAAACCCGTTGGCCGAATAGGGTCGTCATGAAAGGGTTCAATGCAGAACATGCCGGGTGTGGGTTTTGGCAGATTAACTTGACCCAACCCAAATGCCTGGCGTCTGAAAGGCAGGTATATTAATCCCGGTTGATAAAATCAATCCCTGGGGGCCAATAAAGATCGCAAGCTTTAATCAAATGAACACAGGTTTTTTTTGGGGGTATCTTTATCTTTTTCAAAAGTAAAAAGGGTGGAGCTGAAAGGCTGCAATAACCCCATCTGAATTCCCAAACTTCATTATTCCACAAAAAATGCTACAAGTCCTTAGGTTGGGTGTTGTGAAAAGTTCTCAAAAATTGAACGAACCGGAGAGCGGCCCTCCTGAGGTCCGAAATACGTTTACTCCCACGAAAATCTAAATTTCCGTGTTTTTTCCTGTGGGATTTAGAAGCACTTTGGGATTGATTTTGTGTTTGGGAAAGACTTTAAGAATCCAAAGCCTTTTTCGAGCGAATCTGAGCTCACTCAATCTTATTTTCTCATGCCGGGAAAAATTCGCATTCCTTTGTTACCAAATCTCCAAGTGCCCTTTGTAAAGATGATAACTTGAAAGTATATCCCATTGGGAGATCAGGTATTTTCGCCAAGCTTTTTTGAGCACGTACGGCAACCTTCCCGGGCCAAGAGCAAATAGATATTTAAAATTTGGATTTTTTCCCTTTAAGGCTAATTGTTGTGGGACTTTGTTCCCAATAATCCGAGAATCGTAAAGAGATATCAATCAACACATCGCATTTGAAATTTTTAACTTGTGCTAACTTTCTTTCCCAGGAAGTTTCGGGAACATTCGAGAAAATAATCGAATTTTTGTGGGCCTCTTTTGGAACAAATTCCCTTCTTTTGGAAAATTCTTGTTGCCCTTCCCAAATTACTTTTTTTTGTGATTACTTTAACTTTTTGAATCCACTTTTCAACTAGAGGGAGCTTTGTTTCCCGAGCAAAGTTGGGATTTTTCCCGGTTTTTTGAACAAAGAAAAAACCAGAAACAGAATTGAAAAAAACTGGGAAATGAGTAAGTTTTTCGCTTTTTCATAGGGAATTTTAAATGTTCTTTTTCAAACAGTACTTTTTCTCAAATCTCCCCTATAAAGGTGAAATTTTTTTCCTCCCTTCACACAAGGAGAGAAATAATTCCCAGTGTGGGCCCCCTTTAAAGCTTCAGATATCAGCTCGGTTAAAAAAGTATTTTTTTTGGAAGGGGAATAAACCTAGATTTATTTATTCCGAGCTGAAAATCTTTTTTATTTTTTAACTTTAGAACTAGCCCCTAAGTTCCGTCATTTCTTGCCTACTATTTAAAAGTTTTTTCCCATATGGGGGATCGTTGATCTGGAGTTGCTTATCAGTCGTTTTCAATCCCATTCTCAAAGATAAGGATTTGGGAATCGTTTGGTTTTGGCCTTTTGCATGTTATATTCTTTCAAAAACTTTGGGATGGTTTTTGTCCTTGCCTCAGATTAACCCGAAATCTACCTGCTCCGCTTAAGGGGTTTAAAGGTCACCGTCCTGGAATAAGAACAAAAAATAGCCTTCGGGACTGCTAAATAAAAATTGACCTGTGTAAGTTTAAATCGTTAACGATAAGTAAAGTATGGGTTTTTTTCCTCAGAATTCCTTAGTGGTTAAATCATTAAATAGGAAAAATTAAAAGTGTAAAACATCGTGTTCACAGTGGTTTTGGGCGTTTTTGGGATTTTCCCCAAGTTGGGGCTTTTTCCCTCTCGATCAAATTTGATTCGTAAAACAAAGAAAAATCTTTTTAAAATAAATAATAAAATTTTAGTTTATTAAAGGTTAAAACCCCGTTTGGATAAAGAATTATTTTGGAACATTATAAAAATTTTATTCCCCTAATATTTCTTACTTTTTTGGTTTTTAAGTTTTAAAAAATTCATAAATAAACGCCAATTTGGCAAACTCCAGCCCCCATTGGAGCTTAATTCCTTGGCACAAGGCCCCAGTTTTAAATAGACAGTTTGGTCTATGGCCCCGGTAAATTTATTTTTGGGGTAAAGATACCTGAAGGGACATTAAAATTTTTTTATAATTGAGCCCAGCAAAGAAAAGTAATTCCCTAGGAATTAAGATTTTATTGGGGAAGAAACAGGTAGTAGAAAATGAAAGGTTGAAAAAATGGTCTACAAAATCATTTCCCCCCAAAGCCCGACGGAGGCCCCGGATTTGGCATCCCCACTTATCTTCCTGGATAAAATTAACCATTAGTTCCAAACACTGAACCCATCCACAATACCAGCCACCAGGGAATCGTTTTTTATTATTGAAAATAATTTTTGGCAAGGCGGAAAAGGACCACCTTGACTTCAATGGTTAACGGCCTATTTCCCAATCGAAAGGATAGACCCCAACAATACCGAAATTTTTAAGTGCCGATGGCCTTTGTTTTTGGAGAAACTCAATCTTTTCATGGAAAACATTAAAGTTTTGGGGGTTGCCCGAAGGTTCCCCTCCATCACCACGGCCGCTGGAAAAAATATCCGATATGGAGAAAATATCCATGTGGTCTCCAGTGACCAAAAAGGCGAACACAATTGAAAATTATCTTGGATTGGAAGGTTTCCAAAGGGCCATTCAGCCCGATTGGGGCAAAGTCGTCACGGCCCCCTTTGGAGGGGTGAAAGGAGCTTCCCATTCTTTAACTGAACTTCAAAAAATCCTTCCATATTGATCCATGGACGATGGGGGAGTTTGTTTTTTTCCAACCCATGTACACAATCCAAAAGATTCCCAAAGTACATCTATGTGGGGTCGCCCTAGTTACGACCATAGAGCCCCACTGCTTCCAGCCGCTTAGGAAACGGTACTTTTCCCCTCCGGTTTATTTCCCCTGGTGAAAAGAAATGAATGAATTGCCCCAATCATCCCCAAATTATAAATTTCGATGCAGGGTTGGGGAAAAATTCAAAGCAGGTTTTTTAGCAGTTCGGGAAACTTCAAAATTAAAAATCTACCTTTACAATCCTGTTCCCGCAACCCCTGTGGGGACCTAACCCTATTACGGTTTACCCGTAATTACAGAATGGGAAAAAGCGATTTTTGCCGTTAAATATGCCCAAGATCATTGAGCCGGCCGCCCTCTGGGTTTTCCTTGCCCAAGTTCCCCAATGCTTATGAATTGGACTAGTTTGAAAGAAAATTGGGTTTGAATTGCCCCTTGAAAAATGCAAGAAATTTTTTGTTTTTTATTCCATGATGGGCAGTATACACCGGCGAAGAATAAATAAAAATCAAAAAAAATCGGTTTTGGGGACAATAGTTTCTAGAATAATTATGATGCCATCCGGCCAATTTTGGGGGAGAATGGTTTCAAAGGTCCAAAAAGACATGGGGCGAATTTTTTTTTTCATCATTGGACCCGCCCTTTAGATTGTGACGATCGATTGGAAGAGATGTAACGAAGCAGGGGAATGGGCCACAAGAACCGCTAAAAACCTTACCCTTTTCCCGGTAAAGAATTAATATGTAAAAGGCTGGGCCCCCGAAGAGTTTTTGAGTTTGGGGATAAGGATGTTAGTTTAGAAAAATTTCTTTCAAACAGCCCCCTGCAATAGACCCATCCATTAATATCCCTTCCCCTTAATAAATATTTACCGTTTTTCTTCCCCATTTTGGAAATAGATATCGAGAGAAAACAATAGGACTGCTATTTTCCCCAAATAAAAGGAAAGAAAAACACACTCGTTTATTGGGTGAAATCTTTTATTCATTTTTTTTTTAAATAGGGCAACCACCTAATCCGATGAAAAATTACGAACTTGGTTTTTTTTTAAACAAAAAAAAGTGAAATGAAAAAGCTTAATTTAACGTAGATATTCGGTTCAAAATAGGCCTTTAACTCTTCATACAAAATAACAATCCGGTTTACCTGTTTCCTTATCGCAAAACCGCCCAAGTCCCACAGACCATCCCGGATCCCCATCCGATAAAAAAAGCCCCTGACCATTAATTCCTTCCCCAAATCCATAAATAGAATACACCTGCCGGGGATGGTGGGGGAAAGAAGGGTGGAAATCCCCAGAATGAAACAATTAAACAACCATCTCTGTTTCCGGTGGACCCCTTTTTTTTTCCATCGCGAATTTAATTTAGACAATTTTGAAAATTTCTAATAAAAAGTCTTTATTATTTAGCAAAACTTATTTCTTTTTTTGGTTGCTCCTGGGGTTTGTTTTTTTTCAAAAATCTCCAAATCTTTAAATTTTTTTAAATTTCTCAACCACCCTGGCCCAGCATCTCGAAATCCAAAAACCTTCGAATTATTTGAAAAAATTTTGGCTTTCCCCAGCTAAATTTACTTGCATTGTCCAAAAAAAATCGGAACCCCGCAATATATCTTGCCAATCGGGTCCGAAGGCTACTTTTAAAAATCGGCGGTTCATCAGGCCCCTCTAGCCGACAGTTCCCAAGCCGTTTCCCATGCGGCCAAGTTTTTTTTTAAGAGCATTTTTTTCAGCTTCCATTAATCTGAACAAACCTTCTAAAACCTGATGAGGACATGGCATAATCCAATCGCACATTGCCAAAAAACCTCTGGATAAATCCCTTGGAATCGCTTTCCTTTTTGGCCCGTTTCTTCCTTCCTATCACTTTCCGTTCCCTCTGAATGATTTTGGCCCCCCCCCTGGGAAATTCCGGTTTTTTGCGAGTGGAAGGTTTAATTCCCGGTCCCACGAAATTTCCCACCGGAGGTCAACTTCTTTACATGTAGATCGATTCCCGATCCGACGAAAGCGGAACCGGAGACCTTTTATTCATTCACCGCCTTGTAAACGATTGGCCCGGCCCCACAGAATTCTTTTTTTCGCGGATGCTTGTAATCAGGCCCCATGGGGCAGGATTTCCATGCCTGGGCGATCTAACCCCATAAAATTAGCGGAATAGTCCCCCCCCCCGGGAATTTTCCGCCAAGTTTTTTCGAAATCAAATGTGATGCTCCTTTCAAGAGACACCACATAGTTTTCCTCCACTCGCAGAAATAGTGCCCTACTAACCCGCGCACCTCGCTAAGGATAATTGGACTAAGTTCAGGATTTGAGTTCTGAAGATTGCCACAAACCGTAATGGTATTTCTTTGGCTGCCGGATGCCCCCGTATACCCACAAGCGAGACTTAGCTCAATCGACCCTTCCGCAAGAACTGATCCCGCCCGATGAGAATTGCCTCATTAAATCAGGTAATTCCCGCGTATAAACTCCACCAAAAGAGGACCCATTGGTGAGCTAAATGGACAAGGAGAGGTATCGTCCGGGGCTGAGGGTATTTGGAGACCCTGCCAACCCCCTCACGAGCGAACCAATGCGAGACAGTGCGTGGAAAAATCCGTAATGGGTGGGCTTCCCGGAAAGTTTCGTCGCCTATGTTGTGCCGAAATAAAATCTCAAGCTGCTGCTGTGATACTGGCATCACATTCCTTCCTAATTTTGGGCCCCTGGTCCTAACGGAACGATCTTAGTCCACCCCCGTCCAACTCCTAGTGTAACAATTTCCAAGCCAAAGATGTCCTCTGATCAACATGAGTAAAACACGTGGTGCGTAGCGACAATTCGAGAAGAGAGATCCGTCTTTGATGAGCCCCAGCCACAATAGTTTTCCTGCGCCCTGAGAGGGAGCTCCCAGGATCAAACATAAAAATCAGCACTACTGGACACCTATCCTTGGATGGCAGCTATAAGTAAAAGCAAGAGATTTTTTTCTCTATGCGCGCGATTAGTTTGTGATGTTTATTTTCTCTATGTGATGAACCGTGAACCATATCCCGTGCAAAAATCGAAATATATTCCGATCATTATTCCACCACATGATATTGAGGAAAGAGATACTATGATCTCTTCCCTACCACGATGATCACACAGAAATATATTTCTGGTCCAACACCAGAGGGTTTAAGAAGATACATGGTATCCCAATAAGAGGCACGTAACGCAACAATTGAAGTAGAATACCAACATCAAGAGCATATCACAATAATGTAGCTCTGAGAGCATTATGTACAAATATACACATGAAAAGCCGAATGATCATCTTCAAGCCCAGACTTTTTGGAACCATGTTTCTCAAATAAAAACTTATTGATAACTAATTTCCATTTCCGAATTGCGCAAACCACAGATCAATGTCTTCGCCTCTTTTGAGAGCTAGAATTTTTTGTTTCCCACCCCGAGTCGCGGTGGAGGGTGAGGAAGTAAAACTCCCCTTGAAACCCGCGGCTTACGGAGCCGATCCAAATTGTGTCCAAAAATAGGCCGCGCGAAAAAGAACGTATCTCCTCTTCTCTACCTGGAGGACGTAGGAATGTAAAAAAATTCTACTTTCCCGTCCCCTAAACGAAACGCTCGCCATGATAATCGGCTTATATTTCGCTCGAAATAAGCCCGGGCAAAAGAACCTATACTGTTAATCCGTATAGCTGCGCGGAATTTCCCCCACAGATTCGCCATGAGGAGTTATCCGAGTTAAGTATCCAAATAAAGACGCATGAGCCCTTCTTTCTCCTCAAAGACTTCGCGTAAATGTCCACAGTCACGAACTATCACGTTGAACCACTAACTCCGTTCTGGCCCTGGAAGGCATTCCCACGATATATAACATCGACATAATTATTTTAAGAGACTGCTTTTCCACACCCCTTGTTTACTGTTCTTGTGCGTGAAGAAAATTCCCCCTTTGGACAAGCCAGAATCGGGGCTCAGTTCCTCAACCCCAAAATTAAATTAAGAAAAAAGTTAGCGTTTTTCCCCCAAATAATACCTGTCCAACATCTGGTAACTGTTGCTCTATTTACTTATTGTAACATAACCGAATATGTGTTGTAAGGAGACGCACCAATTCGCACTCCATAGAAGACATAACGCTAACCTTACACCTAGAGTTTGTTATGCAGACAACCATAAAAAAAAAAAGGAAGACGTTTTAAAGGCATCCTCCACACTGAATGACTCCATATTAGGCTGTTTTATGTGGATTATAAACTTTCACCACACTCTTTTCGTTCTTTACTCTCATTTTATAAAAGTCACGTATTAAAATTTTCTCTTGAAGCGGTGTGGAAGAATTCGGATAGTCCTTGAACGACTTATTCTCCGCCCGACTGAATCTTTTCTCGACTTTCTTTCCAAAATGTGTGTCATGAGCACGAACTCACAGAAGTTTGACACCCTCTTGGAGCACTTATGTCGTTTTGGGATAAGAGGACAATGGGTGCGACATAGATAAATTCATAACATTCTCTTAGTGTATGTCATGTTCTCCTTCTGACTATCCCTCACTCCGAGACTTGGGTCTCCTATTTCCATTTCCCCCAATGTTGTCTTTTTCTCATTATCACAAATTATGTATAAGAAGAATCAGGTCAGAATGAAAGTCTCCCTTCGCTCTTCATTTCGCACCACGTCAACCGAAAAGTAAGCCCCAATTAGGCCGCCAGTAAAAAGCAGAAAATCATAATTATCTTGTCCCCCGCAATAATTTTCACCCCCCACCACCCTAGTGGGATGTTGCGCCCTATGAGGAAGTAAGAGATCCCTTCGCTATTCAAATTTGACATCGAGAGAGATACAAACCCTAAGCTCCTATATAGAGGTTGTCAAAGGCCGATAAAATGAAGATAAGAAATCCCTCCAAATAAGCCCAAGAGACGAATTTGTGGAAAGAACTCTGTTCTCCACGAAAAGTATCTTTTTTGCAAAAAATTTGAAGGGTTTGAATGAAAAATTATATATATAATATCCAGAGATGAAAGTACATTTAAACCCGAACTTGAAATACCTAAAAAAGCTTGCATGATCTTGAGATATGAGCGCATTTGATGTTTCCAATTACGCTTGTTAAGTATAGATATGGACTTTTTCAAAAACAGAATTCTGAGTGATAAACCCCTCTTCCTCGAAAGACGACACAGAGAGTATAATGTGTCCATGCCTTGCGCGCGCTACAAAACCTAAAAATAATTCTTCATGCCTAGCCAACGGATAATTATGTCATGAGAGAACATGGAGTGTAACCTCCGGGAGTAATCACGAAATTTTGTGCCTATATCCGACCTAAGTTTGCCACACGCCTTGAGCATCTATAGCGTAGTTCAATTGCGCGGCGGAATGAGTATTGATAGCTTAAATTCCCTCTATCGCAAACCAACACAACGTGTACTCTGAGTATTAGAGACAAATTCTGAAAAATCCAACTGCCACCAATTCCTCCAGTGTAAAGAATTGGAGGGGCGTCAGACCAAGTTTAAATATTAATAAGGATTGGAAAATGGAGATCTATTTCCTCTTTAGACATATTATCGCACTATTGCTAATTCTTTGCCTGCTCACTCCGCTGTTTGTGTGTCTCCCCTCCATTCGGCAGGAGTTTTGTTTTGGGAAGCCCCTCGGTTCCTTCGCCAATTGAGGTCTCTCATAGCCCATTTTTTTCCCAGTTTTTTTGGAAATGAATTCATGTGCATTTGCTATTTTTGGCCGCTTTCCGATTAACTTGAAATTCGAGGCTTTACCATTCACCTTATTCCGAAGGCCCCGATATTTGTTTAAGTACTGGTAATCATTTGAAAAGAAAATTTTGAATCTTTTTGTTGTAACAATGCCCCACCAAAAGCTGCGCAGAATCCCTATAAAAGTTCAAAAGTTCTTCCGAAATGTCCCACACCCATCAAAAGGGATAATGAACCGCCCACTCAGGATCGGTAGAATCCCTTGGGACCAAGTCCGGCCCAGTGTTGGATTTTTCCCTCCACCCAAAGGTCCTACTAATGCGAAATGGTTTTCCCTTTTTGAAGAAGCGTGAAGTTTTGACGTGTCTTTTGTAAAAAACGCCCGTCGTCCTCCCCTCCGTAGGCAAAAAAGTTTTTCATTTTTGAAATTCCGAATTTGAAAGGTTTATTTGAATCCCAGCTTAGTTTTAAACCGGGTTCCCTTAAAGGGTTTTGAAAATTGATCTTTCGATGGAAGTTAAATACCCAATTTACCCCCCTAATTAAAATGCCGCTTCATGCAAGAGGGCCCCGATTTCCCTCCGCTTTGGAAATTTGTTTTTTGCGCTTCATTTGGGCCCCGGGAGATTTCCCTTTTGCTGGGTTTTAAGCACTTGGGTAAAATTGATAATATAGGTGAAAAATAAAAAGGTCCAGAAGCCCCCGAGAAATCGGAATCTCCACTCAAACACCAATTCCACCCCCTCCCCAAATAGACTAAACAATCCCCAGCAAACTAGCCGAATAACCTCCCAAAAATTTTGAGAATGGTGATGCTTAATTCCGTTTTTCTTTTAATAACCGGGCGCAATAACCTGAAACATTTTACAAAATTCGCCGTAAAATCATCCCTTCCCTGGTCCCACGAAATATGTTAAATTGTTTCCATAAAACCCATTCAAGCATTTGGAAGGCCTGTTATGGATAACCCCCCGCATTCCGCCTGAGGTGTTTTTCGTCTAAGGAAATTATTTTGACCTAATACCCGGGCCCAAAGACTGTTTGGCCTTTGGAAAGCCTTGCTGGTCTTTTTTTAAATCTCTTGGTAATTTCCGCCATGAATTTGGCGCCTGAAAATGGGGAATGATTAAAATGTTGGAATAGGGTTCCCCAATTTTGTGACCCGACCAGAATTAAAAACCAGTACTGCAAAGTAAATAAACGATTTGTACGCAGGCCCCCTCTTTTAAAACCACGCGAAGTGACTGCCATACGATGGGTGGTTTTTTTTTCGGACTTCTTTGCACGTCCAGTGTCCCCCCATTTGTTGACAAATGGATCCCTCCTTTTCGTTCAATTGGAAAGAAATAGGGCGATTTGAAGCCCACCTTACCCGCTTCATAAAATGTTTTTCCATTCCCATCCTTCTTTGAATTGAACAACAGCCCTCCGCAACCTTTTGCCAAACGACGCCAAGAATAAAAAATAAGAAAGAGGTTGGCCTTTTAAGAATACGGAGAGACAAAAATTATGACCGGCAGACAATGAAGAGAAGGTCCCCATTGTTTTCCCAATCCATTTGTTCCCTGCTATTTGGGAAAAGGAAATAAGTAGTTGAAAAAGAATGGGATAAGTTTGCCCCATAGAAAAGCTTTCAAAAGTTGGCTTTTTTAATCTGCAACTTTCTCCCTGCAAGTTTTAGCAGGATTCGACCTTGCCTCAACGAAAATCACTCGAATAATGGCCCGTCAAGTAAGGGTGGAAAGTTAACAACCCAAAAAGTTTGATAGAAAGTAAATGCGGTATATATGCAATATAGGTGGGGGCACGAAAATTTCCAATACGGGCCGGGCCAAAAAGTAAAGAAAGAAAATTCCCGTAAAAAGTAGGTGTCCAATAAGTAGGAAAATCGAAAAATCAACCAGCCCAAAATTTACGCAAAATTGGGTCCGCTTCCGGGAAAGCCCTACTAGTAAATTTGTTATCAAGGTCTTTAAAGGAAAAGTTTTTCCAACCGTAGTTCCGAGTTGAAAATCATTTGAACCTTTTTGAATTCTGGACCTATCTCAAATTTCTGTGCTGTTCCCGTCCCTGCCCTAAATGTATGGGTTTTTGGCATCGATGAAGAATTAATGAAACGGAGCCTATAAATAGCTTTCGCATTTCCAGGTTTAAGTTTTGAAAATTAACCTGATTTTTTCGATACCCTTGCCCCCCCAAATGAAATTTCCCCAAAACAAACCCCCGTTTGGCACTTCCCACAAAAAGTCCCTGTTTTCCAAATCAACAACAATCCCCACCCAAAATTGTTGTGGGGGTCCGGCACATTTGGATTCGAAGCCCAATAACAATTGATGGCCCATGGGCTTTCAAATAAATGTTAGATTTTAGTTTTAAGGTAAAAGGTTTTGCGGGTTAAGCCTGAATGAATCCCCAAGACGGAAATTCCCGGAAGTATTTGCGACACGAAAGGGATGGTTGAGCGGGTTGTCCCCTCCATTTGCTTGTAAGATTGAAAAAGTCCCCTTTGTTTTTTTTCCTGAAAAGGGTATACGGTCGGCCCGCCGGATTGGAATCAATTGCCAAATTCTAGGGTTTTTAGAGGATTTTAAAGGCATTGAATGTATTTGTTAGCCTGCCTGTACGCCATTATTAATTCGTTTTTTGACCCATTACCATGGGTATCCCGAAGAATTCATTCTAAAATACACAATTCGTCCCCTAGTGGGCAAACTGGCCAATCGCTTTGCAATTCCTGGAAGATAAAGAAATTCCACTTTGAAAAAATCTGTGGCCGAAGCATGACCCTTGTTATCCGGAGTGGCCCTAGGCCCTTTGCCCCTCCAACCAAATCCCCTGAAGAAATAAAGAGGGATTGAAGTAATTGGGAAAATTTGGCCCTGAATCCCAGTCCCCAAAGAAACAGAATTCGCAAAAGCCAAAGATTCAAGCTTTTTTTTCCAAAAATCAAAAATCCCAGTCCGATGAAAAACGAAAAAACCACTTTTTGGGGATATCAGCCCTCCCGTAAAGGCCCTTCCCCGGTTGTTACAATCAACAATCGCGATCCCCCCATTGTGGTTCCCCCCCAAATATTCCCGTCCAATTGAAATTTCCAGAACCTTGGGTAAATTTAAAGCTTTAAAAACAAAACATGTAGGGGTTGAAGAAAATTCGAGAGCAAAAACGACCCGATAGCCCTTCTCCGACGGAATTCCCCGATCAATCGGAAAACCAATTCCCCTGGCTTTGAATAATTCCTTCCCGGTGCAGATTAAAAAATTGAAATATGCCCAGTGCAGAAAATAACTGTAAAGCCCAATTCCCGAATTAAATTTCTTCCCAAATCCCTCAAACCCGGAACAGCCCCCCGTTGTAATTTCGGCAGTTAAAATTTTTACCCAGAAGGAAGAAAAGGCTTCCCTTGAAGGAAAATGTAAAAAGTTAGTGGTAAGAACCACTACTTTTTCTTTGTCCGATCGAACTTCGAATCAACGAAACCTCCCCTGGTCCCCCAGACGGATTTGGGTTTTTTGGTTTTTTCATTATCAGGTTGTTCGAATTCCCCCCCATTTAAAAACATATAAGCAACTGGAACCTTACGTGGATAATCAACCCTCATCAACTTTGTTGTTAATAGGGCCTAAAATCAACCGGTCTTTATAAAGAGCAATGGAGAAAAAGTTTTTTGAAAAGCGGGGGAGTTTTTTTCCCGCTGGAGAAATAAATTCCCAATTTGTCCCCCTGCCTTAAATAAAGCTTAAGATTAAAAAACATTCCTGGATTTTGGATTGGGATCCACAGGGTCCTCTAAGGCCCAGGGAATCTAAAATATTGGCCCAACCAGTCTCTTCTCCATGGCCCTTCTTTTTTACCCTCAGTTTTTGGAAAATTAGGATTGTTTAGTCCTCTAAAGAATCTCATATCGCTCGGAATACGATGGTAATTTAATCCCCGAAATCATAAGGAACGGTAAACTGCCTTTTGGTTGGAAAAGGGAAAAAGTAAAGGATATAAAAAACGCCCGCTTAAAAAAAGGACTAAACGAAACCCTTTTGGGAATCGTGCGAAGAGGAAAATGTTATTTATGCATCGCTTAAGCTAAGAAAAAAAGGAATGGATAAATCCTAATGCTGAAGAAATATTCCTTCTCTGAAATTTGGCAAAACAGAGACAGTTTTTTGTGGACTTTGATCCATAGAATTACTTTGAATCTAAGAAAAAATGTTTGGGATGTTTATTTTCCCTTAAAAGGAAATAACTTTGTGCCTCCTTTGAAAAAGAGAATACCAATAAACTAGCATACAATGAAAAGCCCTGATTATTCCATTCCAAATTTGAACAAGAAAACCGGTAGTTGGTCCCTACGATACTTCTTAGCCCGAAAATTCCAAAATTTATGAGACTTAAGTCTAAACTAATCTGACGACCCTTCCGCGACTATTACTTGGGGTAAGATGGTTAAGTGGATTACCCTTTATAATAAAATCGAAGTTCAAGCTCTGAAAATCCTCCACACCCGTTCTACAACTTGGTAAAGAAAAATGAATTGCTAGAAAAATAGCCAAGCCCTTTGGGTAGAGTTTTGAAAAAAATTCCAACAAAAGATAACCGCAAACCCACAAGAAAGTAATTTCTTTCAAAACCTGACTTGATAAAGTCCTTCCAAAGAGCCAGGGATCTGGAAGACTTTATTTTTATTTTTTGCTCATGGGACCCTCCCTCCTTTCTTTATTCGATGTTCCCGGCCTATTCGAGGCTCATTACCGCCAATTTTTTACTTTCAAGCCAGGAGACCAGTTTTCATTCCGATTCCCGTGGTCCGGGAATCCCTAAGAATAGCCCCGACAAAATGGGCCATATGCCCCAAATACGGTAACGGGTCAAAGAGTCGGTATTCCAATATTTGACGAGTCAAGGAATTTATCTCCAACAAAAAATTCCGCCAAGGGCCCAAAAAAAGGAACAAAAGCATTAGCGATCAAAAATGAGCCCTGGGCCCTTCCCTGAATGAGAATTTTCCCAGTGAAAGCCGATTTGCTTTGCCTTTTTTTAGCTGGAAAAGATGAAGCGCTTATTTTTTTCCCCCGGCAAACTATTTTTAGCAGCTTAAACAATCGGTGAACACGGGAGAAAGAATATTGATAAAGCCAAAAAGATCTGAAATTCCCATGTTTCAATTGGGATCCATGAACCTGTTTTTTACTTTTTAGACCTTTGGAATTAAATCTTTTCAGTCAACATGGTGCTTGAAGATCCAAAAGTGGAGGATTTTCGCCGCTGATCACCGAAAGGACGGTTCCAAAAAGTTGAGCCCCCCTTTTTATGAATGACCCATCTATACTAAAGGGTTCTATTATCCTGAAAGAATATTTTTTTATTGAAAGGGAGCCAG
>Ga0163217_1108670_pt1 | contig 15315 bp, 18 predicted proteins | sample SynspAceP_FD_185933 | JGI IMG/M metagenome (GOLD analysis project Ga0163217, IMG submission 185933) | Saline lake microbial communities from Ace Lake in Antarctica - Synechococcus sp. Ace-P (PacBio error correction) | ecosystem: Environmental > Aquatic > Non-marine Saline and Alkaline > Saline ...
GAAAGATAAATTGCGGTCTTCGAGCGAAGTCGACAACTGCAAACCAGTTCCGTTCCGCCGCCACGCCAAAATCCCGACCCCGACCACCGCAAAAATCAGAAAATCCGATGAATCCAAGATCGCACGATGTCCCAAATACTTGCTCAGTGAAGCCTTGGGTGATCTGGATTCCAGCGCAAATGCTCCGATGACCCGCAGGAAGAGAGCTTTACTGAGCATCCATTAAAACAATCGGTAAAATCCTCCCGCCGCCCTTGGCGCTCGGCTCCCCAAAATCGTCCCAATCGGCGCCTGCTAAACAAGCAAAAAAGTAGTGTTTGAAGCATGTCAATTCCATCAATCGTTCCCGGATTTCCTTCCGCCTTCTTCTTGTTCCGAATTGCCCGGTTGCGGTGTGAAACTCCGCCCTGAAGGTACAGTTGCGAAAAACTCTCGCTCTTGTTTTTCGCGGCCGCTGATCGTCTAATGCGCGCCCTGTTTTCCTCAACATCGCTGCTTCCCAAGCTGCTGCTTTCCGCCGCTGGGTCCATCAAGGCACCTTTACATTCTGGCCATCCCAATAAACGTCTGGCAATTCATCCTTGGTGGTTTATGCGCCTTCACCAGCCCGGTCCCGATCTGGCCTGCAGCGAGGAAGCTCGCGACTGACGTCCGCACAACACGGAGAGCGATTGAAGTCCAACCCGGCGACTGCGCGATAGGCAGCATGGCTGGCCATCAGCGGGCCTCACGGCTGGACAGCGCCAATTCTGGTTTCCATCATCTCCTCAATCAACCGCACCGCGCCGCCGAAAGCGGGTCGACGCCTGGGCAAAGCGTGAACGCCTCTCCGCCGCCAGCCCAGCAAGAAACAAATTCTCGACAACCGTTAGGAACAAACTCGTTCCGACGCCAACCCAATCAACCTCTGAAGACAAGGAAACAAATCCATGCTGACATCAACAAGATGACCGAAAAGCTCCAAACAAAACATGACGAGACTATGCTCAAGGTGCATCTCGCTCGAAAGAGGCGCCAAGACGAATGGACTGAACTTCAGGATCGTTGGAAATCATTTAAAGTCGCCAAACCTGAAAAGGCCAAAGAAATCTGCCATGCCTTCGAGAAATCCCTCGATCAGAACTCAAGGACGCTTCCAACCGTATCCGCAGGCACTCTGACAGCGCGAACGCCCAGAATGTGGTGTCTATCTCACGTGATACAGGACATCACAGCGCGCCCCTCGTTAACCCCGAGGGCTGCCGGTTTTGAAGTTAGCCCCGCGATCATCCGCACAATTATGCTCTCGCTGCACACAACCATCGCAACGCCTGAACAGTCAGACCTGAACCTCAGCCCTACCGCCGCGCCAGAACGCCACCGTCGCCGTCCCTGACGCCGGTGTTACGAGGTCAGCGGCAACCTCTAGTGACGGACGCCAGCCAGGCCCCGCTCGGCCCTCCATCGAATCGCCATTCAGCCCGCTCCCCGCCAACAATGACTGGCCGTGTGGCGTGTGCGACAGCCCAGACCCGACGATCAGCCGGTGTGGCGCCGCGCCGGCAGGATCCAGAGTTTGCTTTTCGCGATGCGCCTCGCGGCTTGCAATTGCTCTGCAGCGTCACGAAAGGAGTGTGCGCGCGCCATCTTCCAGCCCCGCCTCTGATCGTCCGCAATTGAAATCATTGCGATCGGAGCGAAATGCGCCTCCTTGCGTGAAGAACGGCCGGGACAGATAAGCGATGGCAAGCCCGACATGCACCCCCCTCCCGAGGCGATGCCCACCCGAATCATAGGAACTGCATGCCGCGACACCCACTGGTCGATCAGCATATTGCCCATGGCCGCTGTCGAATGCGTCGCATATCAACCAGCCAAGGCTGATATAGTTTGATATGGAAAATGCCAGTGCCGATATTGACGATCAACGACCGCGTCCTTGCCATCGTCCGCAATCCAGCAGCAAGCCGCGCCGTGCTGGCCAACCAACGGCCGCCCCCGCCCGCAAGCGTCATGTTCAGCGCGCGAAGATCATAGACGAACATCAATACCAAGTCGTTTGGCCAGCGCTTCTCCATCGCCCACTGCACCGTTCACGCCTGATGCGGCGATTGCGGCAGCCGTCACCGTGAAACACGACCACCTCGATATCTTTTGCAGTGAAGGTCCCCTCATCGTTCCAGAAAGGTCACCGCCGCTGCATGACGACTCGTCAGCTTCCGGCCAAGTTCAGAAGGTCACCCGGCGCTCGTTGCGCGCTGGCGCAATGCCTTGGCCCGTCTCCAGCGCGCCTTCAAGTTTCTGCCTTGCGGAACTTGGCTCAATACGCGCGTGAACGAGGACGCACCACGCCGCACCTCTTGTCGCACATCGGTTCGACCATGGCCCAAATCGATGCCATCCATCGCGGTCCGCCATCGCCCGATTGCCCGTTGAGATTGCTGCCAGTCGCCATCGTCCGTCCTGTTGTCATCAGCCGTTCCGCTTCAATGGAATCAGCCTCCGTTTCCGCGCCGAACCTACATGCCGGCGACCGCTCGTCACCAGCAGGAACTCGCATTCAGTGAATGCCCGCCGCTAATGCTAAAGGCCGCCCCCGGCGCCACATATCCGTCCCGAACGCCCGTTTTTGTTTCCGGAATAGCCGAGATAAACCGCAAGGTACACGTGATATGTCAGCCTGCGAGAGTCGCTAGCGCTGCGCACTCTTCCGACTGCGGTTCATTCACCCACCTCCGATGAGACCGCCTGTGATTGTTCCGGAATGAGACCGTCACGGCCCTAACTCGGCCTTCGATCCGACACGCCGAGCCCTGCTGCAGGCAGCCTCTCAATCATGATGCGGCTACTGGGAATGCACGCAGACAGGCACCGCCCGAATCTCGCGCTGAATGGGTGTGGGCACAGGCATGAATCGGCGATCCGTCATTCTAAGATGAAGCCGCAGCTGCTGACCCTGGCCGCGAACTGATCAACCGTAAAACCTCGCCGGCATCAAAAATGCGTGTTTCGCCAACTGAACCTCAAATTCGGTCGATGGCCGAAAGATGCAGTCTATGGCAACAAACCCGACTGGCTGATGGCGATCAACTACCGCTCGAATCCCTGCGCGCATGTCGGTCGGACATTTCGGTCAACCGGATGCTGCCTTCGATTCCGTCAAGACCCGGCTCGAACCGCCGAGCAATCGGCTGCGTTTCTGGAATCAACTACATGATCCTCCAGGCCGATGCTTCGTCCGAGCTGAACAAGCGCTATGCTGCCGCCTGCAATGGGCGTCGACAGTGGGGCCTAAACATCAATCAATGGGAATCGACCTCTGGCCGACTCGATGGACGCCCGCACTCTACGCGCTCACCTCGCCACTGCTGCCCACCTCATCGGTGCCAAGATGCGGTCAAATCCGCAATGGCGCCATCTGGCTCAATGCCGACCATGCTCAGCGCCTACGAGTTCTTGGCAGTACACTGGCGCAATCAGCGAAGACCCGATGTCCGCCGTTTTCCTCAAGCTCTAACACCAACACAATGCACGCTCGACTGAATTCCAAGCTTGAAGCTCCTGGCCGCGTGAAATCACTTTCGAAGCCAAGAAGGTTCTGCGACCGAAATCACCGCATGTTTCGCATGGTCCGGCAGCAGCCGAGCAGGCTTCCGAGACGCTCGCAAAGACTTTTTTGAGCTGCTCAGATCCGCAACAGATTCTGCCCTCCATTCACCCGTTGTCTGCCGCCGATCTCCGACGCAGCATCCCCTGCTGGCGGCTGTTTCGTTCAGGCTTGGTCCTGCCGCTCCATCGCAAGCCCGCCGCCAGTCCCAGTGGGCGCCCATCAAGCCTAATGATGTGTCGATCAACCGATGAAAAGACCCGCTGGCCAACGCTCGGTATCTCAATGATGTGGCGTGATCAAAACTGTCTCGCTCTGCAAGAAAAAAACACGTGCTGGTTTCGCCGCATAGGCAGCCGCACGATACGCTGACAAATCACAAGACCCCCTATCTCCGGATCGGATGCGTCCCTTTATGGCTCAAACTTCAGGGCCGGTAATCGAAGATCGCCGGAACACCCTGGCCGCCGTACTGACAAGCGGATGACCTCCAGCAGCCGGTGAGAGGGTTTTCCCCCGCAACCGGAACGTGATTCCGATCAGCCCGCGATCACGGCCGTTGCCAAAGCGCCGATCCACGGCCAAACTCGCTGAACAGCCGGTTGACCCGTAAGCCGGCCATGAAGGTTCCTCGGGAGGTCGATACGATTCCTTCGCATCAAGAACTTTCCCCTGAAACGAGCACCGATCTTGCGGACCACGGACAACGCCCTCACACAAGAAGCCCCCGTTACCAGAATCAGTCCGCGCACTGGCAACCCAAACTTCGCCCCCGAAACGTCGATATCCGCCTTCACGCATCTCTGAGGCTTTTGCAATCCCTTGCTGGGTGTGGATATACAAAGGGAACTCAGGCGTGTTCCGCCCAACCACATAAAATTCCTGGATATCCACACCACACGTCGCCGCAAGCGGACCGTCTGCGTTTGAGCCGATTTCAGTCAACCGCCCCGAATACGCGAATATAACCCCTCGAACCGGGAAAAAGCTCCCGCATCGGCCCGCTGGTCATCTCTATGGTTCGGCCGGAAATATCGGTTGCATGCTGCACATCACCGAGGCCTGTCCGCTCTTTGGTCACATTTGCCTTGAAATCAAGCAAACAATCCGCGCCCTGTCCCTTTGTAGACGACCTTTCCAGACTAAAGCGCTCGCGGAATACCCGTGCACCGCAATCGATACTCCCAACAGCTTCAATGGCACTGAGTTTGCATCTACTCTGGTTCAGCAGTGATGTAATCGGCAATTTGGCGCTAGCGTGATGAGTCGGCGGCAGCTATCAATGAGCCCGCGCTGATCTGATGCTCGGGTAGCCTTTGCTTTGCTCGCAATCGTCGCCCGGTAAATTGTCGGCGCGGCGACAAGCGCGACCAGCGATCCAAATCGGCCCGCAACCCAGCTGTCCCTTTTTAATGAAACTCGCCCGATGCTTCAAAACCCCTTCCCCGACAGCTCAGGACCAACCGTTAACATCGTCCATCTTCTCCATCGAAAACTGCAACCCCCGCACGCCCTTCGCCCTTCGTCCAGCCAATGCCCGGAACCGTGAGCTTTGCGCTTTCAGGTCCAACTGACCAACTGCCGACCGTTCGCACCGCCTCACAGAAAACGAACCGGGCGGAAATGAGATTGCCCGCTGCGTGTCGCCATTTCTCACGATCATTCGGGTTGAGCGTTCTGAAAAATGCTTGTAAAGCCAACCGAACCAGCACCTGACCGGCTAACGATATCGAGGGCCATATTGTGTCGCCGTCCACCAAAGGTCGCTTTCACGCCGCCTGCTCCGGTGTCACCGAAGGTTCCATTCATCTTCGTCAGCAAGTCCTGCTTCGACTCGGCTTGGCAATATCGACATCGCCGCTACTTCGCGCCCTTGACGGTCCAGTCGGGCGCGGGCGGCGAATGTTCGCGAAGCAACCGAAACGCGCCGTCCACCATGGAAGAAAATATCTCCGCTGAGTCTCCGTCCGGCTAAGACCAATTTGTGTCCACGCATTGATCGGTATGGTAACTTGATGAGTTCTTGCTACCGGCATCCGGCATTGCCGGTGACACGGGACATGCGCAGGCTCGGCCATCCCGACGGTTTTTCGTCGTGTAGCAGGAAATGAAAAGACGCGCGCGCACATCAACGGTGCGGCTGTCGGAAAGAAAGCCGTAGCCGAAGCAACGTCGAGCCTGAAATTTTTGATCCGCGCAGACGCATGTGATCCGACTACATCGCCGCCAACTGGAGGTATGTCCGCCCGCGACATTCATTCTGCGGCCCGCCTTGCATATCGAATCGATTTGCCAACTGTTTTATCAAACCGTATATCAAAGGGATCGAAATGGCCCGCAGGAGCGGCCATGGCGGATTTGCCATCGGCTCACCGTTCCGCGCATACGAGATTTCGAAGCACTCCACTGCGTAGCCCTGTTTGCCGGACCCAAATGGGCCAAGCTGCTTCTACCGCTTGCGGTCGACATAAGCGGCGCCACCTGCCACCACCAGGATTGATTTCGGCATAGTTCTTCAACAAATCGCCAGAAGCCGAACCGAACATGGGCGCCCTTGCGATGAGGCAACGGTCAATTCTTCGCTGCACAAGCTGCGTTTGCGCATATCGAACCAACCGAACGCCTTGCCATCTAAACCGAGATAGGCGCCTCGTCGGAAATCCCGGGAGCGGCAAGTCCCTTGTGTGACGCCAAAATCACACGCGATCCTTACGGTGATTTTTCTCAATCCGGTCCGCTCAATCAATCCCGCCCGTAAACGGAAGGAGGTTCCCCGATACAAATGATTCGACGGCGTAAATCTCGAGGTTATGCACTTTCGCATTAGAACGGATTGGACGCGCGCATCGCGCAAGGCCCGCATTAATCCCCCATCGTTATTGCTCCGGCGAATTGCATTCACTGGGATTGCAGCGCGGCTTTTTGTTTGGCGTGCCCGCGCGGGCAGTGAAAGTGTATCTCGAGCGGCGCCGTCCCCCGTTCGGCGCTCCCGTAGACCTTCTCGTAGAATCATAGCCAGGCCGTCTATCCCCTGTAACTTTGGAAAGCTCTGTTCATTTGGCCCGGGCCCGCTAGCGTTCATTGGACTGCAATTTTGCGGCCATTACGTTCGATTCGGCCTCAAATATGGTAAATCCCCTACCATCCATCTCGCTGACCACGCTACTTTGGACACAGACCGCACACCGGCCGCCCTAATCTATATCGGAGAACCGAACGCTCGCGGCCTCGACAGTAATCACCTGGCGGCAACCACGATTAAGCTGAGAACAGCTGCTCGATCATCGCGTCCGTATAATCATCGCACTCCGAAACGGCAAGATCGCAGATTGAACCGTCGCTTGCGTGCGAATTCCAGCTTCTCACCTCGCCAACATCAACCGACGAAATCGATATATGCCGCCGCCAAAAGTGCTACGCATCCAGGGAAATCAGAATATGCTCCCGCGCCAGCTGGCCTGCGTACAACTCACCCGTCGCGCACCAACAACATTCATTCGCCAGAGCGCGAAGTTTTGCCCCGCGCCGTGTCAAACGGATTGCGGCTGAACTTGAGCTCGCCTCGGTTTTCCGCCCATCTGCCTTTGGGCCCAGCGCGCCCAATCTGCGCCCGGCCCGGATAAAACCGTCTGCAACACCCGTTTCCAGCGCCGCCCAAAAGCCCACGCAAGGAATCACCAGAAAAATGGCCACGCAAGAGTCAATCCACCGAATGGCAGTGCCGCTCAAATGCCTTGAGGTGTCGCGTCACCACAGGATCGGTCATCGGTCATGGCCCGATGGATACTTGTGCTAACCCGATTAATGTTCGCCAGTTTTTTGAAAAGAACCTTGTCTTAGGTTGATCCGGCATGGCGTAGGGTTGTATCTTTCTGTTTTTTTTGGTGCATTCTTTGCTGGACTAACTGACTTTGCGTTTATATACGCCTGAAGACAGCGTCACCCTGTAAAACGCGAATGATACGAGGAGAGGCTTCCATGATGAGCCGAACTTAAGACGGCGCATTGGCGCCGCAATTCGATCTGCACCGATGGCGGCGGAAAAGTGTCGTTGGCCAGCCGGCTGCAAGAAATTGGTGTTTGTTTTTTACCCGAAAGGACAACACCTAGCGGCTGCCACGACGGAGGCTCAAATCCGATTTCACAGCACTCGCGACGAATTTGTCCAAGTGCCGTGCGTCATTGTCGGCATGTCGCCCCGACCTTGTGAAAGCCCATGACAAATTTCATCGCCAAACCTAACTCAGTATTGTTCTGCCTCAGATGAAGGACAAGGCAGTACTTGAAGCCTATGGAGGTCTGGAAAGAGGAAGAGCAGTGGTACGCCGTAAATTATTTGGCGTCTGAACGCACCACAATCACATTGAATGCGATGGATAACATATTGGCCAAGGTCTGCGAAAATCCAAAGTAGCGCCATGCTCAGGTGTGCTGGAGGCGGTTCAGTCGCCTCTGACCGTGAAACCAGGATCAGGACTGACATTGAAAAACAACGACGTGCAAACCATTCCTCCCTGCGTGACGCGCCCGCACTGGCAATTTCGGCAGAGATTTTTGACAGAAAAATACGGCTCTCACTCCAGGATCGTGACCAGAACGCTGCACGAAGAGGCCTTGGTCCCCTGCGTCACCTGCTCGACGCCCTGGCTCCCTTAAGCCTGCCGTCCAGCGAAACCGGAACTGTGCACCTACGCAAGTCATCGCGCGTTCGCTCAATTGCAGCGCTGGCGCTTCGCAATGTTGCATGCATCGCCCATTCCGAGGCTCAACGCCGTTGACTCGCTCTTTGATAATCGTCCGCCCGCTTTTGCCTCATCTTCCCGAGCCGCAAACTTTTTCGATGGGTGGGATCAGGTGGCTTTTGAAGAGCCAAGCATTTTAATCTGGTCAGCAACGGCTTCAGCTCGGACGCCGACTATGGCGATTTGCCCGCCTCATCGAACGTCCTGGCAGCCGCCCCGACATCTCGCAACGATCTGACTGCACGCCTTGTGTTGTGCGCTCATTCTCGAAGCGAGGGGCTTGAGTAACCCCTTCCCCTTCGCACCAAAATGCGTGAGGTTGGCGTACCATGAACAGCGCCGCTGTGCTGACTATTTATGAGGGACGAGAAGAAACTGTGGCGATCGCGCTCAACTGGGTCCGTTCATTTGTGCCGCCGAGCAAGAATCCTGCCGATACATTCCAAATTATTGTCCGCTCCAATTTCGCTGCGCTCGGCCTCAAACACCCTCAAGATCTTGCCCGCGCCGCAGCCGGGCTTGACACCACATTCTACCGGTCACTGTCCCAGCAATAACATGTCCTGACTCCTTCAACCAGCCCGACATCCCGCCCACTTCAAACGTTATTAACCTTAACAGGGTTAATCGCGGCTGAAGATCAAGCGCAATCGGTTATATGATATTGTAGGAGGAGAGGCCAGCCGACAGCCGCATATTTGGCAAGTCATCAAAACGGTCCCACACATTAATATCGCCAGCGGCGTAAACCATCCCGCACACTCACATTTCGTCCGTGATGCCGGACTCTGAGTCTTTGGTGGCGTTATGCGCGATTGCTATCTGGAGCAACCTCCACCTGATCTGCGCGATATTCTGACGCGCTTCGATGGCGTCGCCAGCAACCCATGCAACACGCTTAACGAAATCGTATCGCCTCGCTCGATCGCAAGTCGACCGCGTGACCAGTCCCGGCAGTTTGCTCGATCAGCAAATTGAATTGAAGAAAAAGTCGCCGATTGATTGCCCGGCCAAGACGCGCTGAGCAGTCGCCATGGCAAGCTGGACCTGTGCTGACCGGGCGTCGGAATTTCGCCAACCAATCCCGCTTCCGACGGCAATCCGAAAAAGCAGGCGCTCTCCCTGCCCCTACGAAACAGCACCCGTTGTTGGCAAGCAAGTTCAGGCACCGACGCCTTTCAGCACTTGCCCGCACAGTCCCTGCCATTATGGCTGATCCCGCGATACACAGTCAATGCCGCTCGCTTTCGCATCTCCGATCGGGAACCCGGATCAGTGTAAACATCGAGTCGGTCGGAGAGCCGCGCCACCGATATTCTCTTCCGTCACGTCTGCGCTCACAGTCCAAGTCGAACGAAACACCTCGAAAAAAGAATGCAGGGCCTGGCGTTTGATCGCTTTGAAACCGGTAACTCGACGAAATCGTCAAGTCTGTGCTCCCTAACAGCATGAACGACTTTGCGGCTGTTGGCGGTCATTTATGCGCCCAACGAACCCAACGTTTCGAGCACGCTCGATGACTTCGATCAGCGCCTTCGCCCGCCGACACGGTAACGGCCAACGCCGCAACTCCGATTGCTACTGCTGCCCGGAAGAGCAAATCACTTCAAATTCGTCAACCGTCGCGATCCGGTTTCTCAGCAGATTGGCTTTTCACGGTGGCATAGACTTTCGCGCACCCAAATGACCTTCCGGTCTACAGCACCGGTTCGGCACTCGTTTGTTCATGCCGACGCAATGGCGTTACGCGCAAGATGTATCGAAATCAATCACGCAACGCCTTACCCACACGCTACGCCCACCTTTCAGCAGTTGAAGTTCGCGAAAGGCGAGCGTGACAATCGGCGGGCCGCAATTGAAGATCAGGGCTCCAACCGTTCCTCCACCGGTCCGCACTCCATATGAATCGCGCAATGGTGATGGCGGTCGATCCAATGCGGTTCTCAAAGCCGCCAGCAAACCAAGTCACTCTGGTCTCTCAAATTAACGATCGCACAGCCCGGCGTTCGGTTATGTTGGCCACGGAAACGAACACACAATCGCCATTGCCCTTTTCAAAACCAAATTGCAAAACCGCGATACACTCTGCCGATCTTTTGCGGGATGAAAAAGCCTGCACCCCCATTTTCTACCCACCAGCTTGAAAAACCCACGGACATTGCGTGGATTACAACCTGGATTGATCGGTCACGTCTTAACCGGGCTTTTCCTGACTTAATTTGCATCTCTCAACGACATGCGGAACGACTGGGATCGCGTTTAAAGCGCGCCCCCCGCGCATTGCCGCAAGCTCGATCCAAACGGAAAAAGCTCTCCAATTGCACACTTTTGCTGATCTGGCTTAGCCAAAAATTTATTTGTCGCCGTTACTGACGCCGGCTACACGACGCCCACCCTATTCAAGGAAGGCGCATCCGCCAGCCTCGAACGCGCGACATTCTTGGCATCGCTCACTGGAACGGGCAAAGACCGCTGGCTCGTACTGCGATGTTGAGATGCTCGAAAGAGGCCGTGCCCGCGCCCGCATGCTCGCGCACGCTTACCTGAGCCGACGCGCGAGCCGCCGCACAGGTTACGCAGGAGAAATTTCGAGAAATATTCGGCAAAACCACCGTCCCAACATCGTCCAAGCTGATTTCGTGCGGTCTTCCTTGAATGAAGTCACGGGACCGCAACAGCTCGGAACGTGGCGCAGATGTCTGATCGGGCAATCTCGGGCCGGCTTGCTTATCACTAACCGAACGGCGCAACTCTTGATGACCGGCGTGGAAGTTTCTGTATCGACGAAGGCCGACAGAATGCTCGATAGGATTCTTCGCTAGACATCGACGCATCTGCGTGAAATTCATCCGTTCACTCCGCAAAAGCCTGTTTCTTCTCGGCCACATGGCCTGCCGAAATTCAGGAAGCTGCCGACAAGTTCGCTGCAGACCCGTGGTGGCGGCGTTGAAGTGGCACCGCCATATTGTCGGACTGCGGCCTACAGTGGAACAGCAGCCCCGGGGGGGCCCCCCGCCGCCCCTGGTCCCCGCCTTTTTTGCGGGCCCCAAAAGTGCCCCCCAGGGGGATTTGAAAAGCGCGAACGCCTGCGCGACTGATCAACTCTCAGACCGACTGACCAACGCCATCATTTTCCTGCAATCGCTAAGAAGATGTGGCCGAATCTTACAAGTCACTTCGAGAACACGGCTTTCCGTTGGCGGCTTGCATGGCGACATGGATCAGCGCTCCGCGCACCAATATGCTGCAAGGCTCAAAGGACAACGAGATCAACGCTTCTCGTGCACTCCGACTGTCGCAGCCGCGGGCTCGATATCCGGCCAGTACCACCGTTTTCAATTCGAGTCCGATCCTCTGAGTCGACTATGTCCACCGTATCGGCGCCGCACCTGGTCCGTGCCTGGCCGCGAAGGTGCGCCTCAACGATGTTTCCGCGCCGGGATACAAATAAATGTCGACGCTAATCACCTATAGTAGCTATCGATCGCGACCCAATCGAATGCTTGACGCCAGTACGCCATTCAGCTCTGCGACTCCGGCTGATGACAAGCCCGCTCGTGGTCGCCGTGGCGAAAAAGCAATCACCCGCACCCCGTTCGACGGGTGAGACATCGCAGCAGGAGAAAAAGCCGAGCCGTTGCAGCCCACTGAAGCTGTGGGAACTGCGAAAGCAGACAACGCGCCGAGACTGCTGCGTGTCGCCCCCCGCTACGGCAAATCAAAGGAAGCGCCGCTTCACGAAACGCGTTAGAGCGTCACCACAGCCCAGCCGCGCGAAACGGCCGCAAGCGCAGCCGCCGCACCGGAATACCGCCACGTCAATGATGACCGCAACCGCAAGCGCAAACAACCGCCGTGCCCGCGACAATGACGAACCGGCGACCGGAGCCGTGGGTTTCGCGACGAGATCCCGGCCCTTCATTGATGATCGCAGCTGATCGAGACCATCTGGATTGAATACGCAAATTGCATTCAAGCCGCCCGGCATTCGGTGCCGCCGCGCTTTTTATGCTCGAACGCAATTTGTGTGTTGGAATCGTGAAACGACGGCTATTTCTTTGCCCGCAAGCCTGACTCAGCGAGAGCCCACCCATTTCGTCAAATCCCACTCGGAATTCAATCAAGCGCCTTCTTCGGGTATCGACCGTAACGAGGCATCCTGTCCCACCGGCTTGTTCTTCGCGTCATAGATCCAATTGGCTGGCACCGGCCGGCAAATTCAAGACCGCTTTTCTGCTCGGCTTGAGAGCAGATGTCCCACCGCTAATGCCGCAAGCGCCAATCTCTTGGCCTTGTGATAAAATCCCCTTTGTCGCCGGCCGAACATAGCGCTTTGAATCGGTCACGTCCCCAAGGCTGTCAAACATATCGCGATCACACATTGTCCATCACAGTGATGCCCATTCCTGTTTCGGTTAAAATGCCGCCCGCTGCCCGCACTGCGTCAAGGCGTATCGACGTCCAGACGCGCTGCAGGGCGATTTCAGCATCGGATCACCGCCAGTCCGCTTCGATCAGGGCACAGAGCACCAACATCGCCAGGACAACTGCATGCCTCTGCAAAACCAGCCGCACCGGCAGGATCACCGATTGCCACGCGCCCGCCGCCGTCCACACGCTCGACAATCGAATTGCCCGTGTCTCTCCTTGAAACCCGATCAGCCCGTCCAGATGAACCGGGTGAGCGCCGGCATATCGCCAAGCAAACCAATGCCCCGGCAGAACGTACATCAAGAGAAGCCCAGTCCCCGTTCAGGAAGAGGCCATGCCGATAACAAAACTCCGGATTGTTAACCTATTCACATCAGACCGCTGAGTTTTTCGGCTATATCGTCCGCTACGTCCCGGTCCACAACCACCGCCTGCTTGGCTGTAGAGCCAGAGACAGTGGTTTGCATCTTGCGGATCAGCTCTCGCCGCAAACGCGCATAGAAGCTGTGTCCGGCTTCATTTCCCATCCGCTGGCGCGACTGGCTGCAAGTCAGACAATACCAACGCGCGATTCGGACTTTGTTCTTTGCACCACGGGGCTCGCTTGCCGAGGTTGCGGTCGGTCGGACATTTTCCTTGAGCAAGCCACCCACGCCATGCGGGCGATGTTCCATGATGTGGTGCCTTGGCCTTGCGAGATACCGCCAGACCCAGTCAAATCCGTTTCCTTGGGGCTTGCGAGCGCAACCCGGGCCACCCAATAATCGGGAGTTACCGCAGCGCACCCCAGCACCAAGCAGAATTGCGCGGAATCAACCGGCATGCCACGCGACCTCGACTTCACCGCCTGCCTTGCGATCTGCCGCGAATGACTCTCGGACGGTGACCGCCGAGGCACCAAAGCACGAAAAATCATCTTCGTGGTCTTCGTCCATTGCGAGATCTCGCTAGCAACGGCACCGGCAGCGATTGCCAACGGCTTCCTCCTATCCAGGCCCCTCGAGCAGCTCAGCGACAACGTCCCCACCGCCAGAACGCTCTGTTCCTTGTCCGAGTCACCGACATCTTGAGCGACGGCAGCAACCTGTGGCGTCAAACCGGCTCACGGACGGAGTGGAACGCGGCAGACATGTGGGCCAAATCGCGGCCAGAGCGATGGCAGCTTTCCGCTTGCCAAGCGAAGCCCCGGCCCACGCCAGCGAACTAATCTTGATTGTGCGCACCATTTCACTCGGGCCCTGACCGTGTGTGTCGGCAAGCAAGCAACCGTGATCGACGGATCAATCGCGTTGAAAAATTATCGACCAGCTAGCCGTCGGCGATTGGAAAGACCGGCTTGCGTCGCGTGCAGATTGACGCCGTTCCGGTCGAGGCATTTGCCGCGCAATGTTTTGAGCCTAGTGAAAGCCTGCGCCAGAGCTTCGGCAGCAGCATTTTCGTCGACATCATCTTCCCGCAACCGGCGCAACGACACCCCTGGCACCAACCCGCCTGATGAGTTCCAGATCCCTGGCGTTAGAAACATGGCCTTTCTTGTAGCCGTACGCGCCCAGCGAGAGCGAATGCGCCAGCCTCCGCCCCTCAGCCCTTCTCAGCGAACCAGGAGTCCAAATTGCATGCCTCAGTCGTCGCCCGCTTGAGATGCTTGCGCAACGCCGCAATAACACTGCGCGAGAATTGCCCACCGCGATCTCTTCGGATTTTGCGCCCCGATATCTAGCCCGTAGTGCTAGCGATCCCGGCAATTTTCGGCAATCGCCAAGCCGCGGCTCCATCAGTCGTTCCACCCTTCGCGCGTGGTTTGCGCTGATCCCACGTGCTGCCCACTAAAACGACCTGTTTTGAGCGCCGAACAACGGCCAGTCAATTCAAAATCTTGGGATCGGTTGTTACCGCCACCAGTGCTCGTGAACGCAATCATCGCTGTCCCGCCATGCGATCCCTCCGGCCAGTCAGCAATCAACTCCACGTTTTCCGAATCGCTCCGGCGTGCAAAGCAGTTGCGCGGGTCGATCCTCTTGTACATCATACCCTGCCATTGGCCATCGGCGCCAGTGCCCTGCGAGATATGCACGGGCACCAATACCCAATTCGCGGTGAAGGGCACATGCACGTGAGAAAAAGAAACCGTGCCCTTCAGCCTCCACCACCGGCTGACTTGCAGGAAGCGGAAGGCCTTCTCCACGCCTTCGCCCCAGCGGCCAGTTATCGGGCACCCTTCATCACCAAAGCCTTTGGTCGACCGTCGGCAAGATCGGTAAGGCATGACGCGGCTTGCCGCTCCGCGACCGGGCTGCTTGATTTTTCTGAGCAGATGCGGATCCATCAGCCGACCCGCTCGCGATAGAACCTGGATCTTGCCGCCGCAGAAAGCGCCCACAGCGCCAGGCGTCTCATCCGCCACATCCTGAATTCGAGCATCTTGCTTCGTCCGCCTGCACAATCTACATCCGCAGCTTCCGAAATCACCGGCCTTCAAGGCAACCGCCCCGAAACCGATGCCGCCGTGAAGATTGCATCCAGTGTCAATCACCAGATACTGCCGACCGGCCGCGG
>Ga0163217_1099119_pt1 | contig 15313 bp, 9 predicted proteins | sample SynspAceP_FD_185933 | JGI IMG/M metagenome (GOLD analysis project Ga0163217, IMG submission 185933) | Saline lake microbial communities from Ace Lake in Antarctica - Synechococcus sp. Ace-P (PacBio error correction) | ecosystem: Environmental > Aquatic > Non-marine Saline and Alkaline > Saline ...
TGCGGGGAAAAGGAAAGGAGAAATAACATCTGGGGAGAAATTAGAAAAATTCCCCACCAATAAAGGAAATACCAGCCCCCCATATCCCCATCACCGCCCTTTTGCCAATGCTGATCCATATAGGTCCAAGGCCAATGAGCCCCATCCCACCCCACTGAACATTCGCGGCGAAGACTCCTTTTTTTCTCTTTTTTTGGCCCGGTTCGGCCCAAAATCCTGACCTGGACTTCCATCCAAAATCAATTTGGCATTATACTATTTTGGACTAAAACAGGCAAGCCTCGAATTCCTTTTAAGAAAACTCAGCTGAAGGACACTCTGGAGAATATCCACCAACCCACACCTTGAAAATGCCTCAAATGATAATTCCTAGCAATGGTTAAAATCCGAATTTTGAGACTGCTTCGTGGCTATCCAAATCACACCCAAAGGTGAAGAATATGGAAAGTCTTCCCTCGGGAATCTACAACGGTGCGATGATCTTTGGATTCATTCTGTAGTGCCAACAGCGGCGGAATCGTTTAGCCCCATGAAATGCACCATGAGTAAAGGAGATACAGCCGGGATTTTGTGCTTAGTCCAGCAAATCGAAGCCCATTTTCCAATGGCATTCTCCCATTTGCTTTCAGCATCACAGAATAACAAACGAAAAGTTGATACTCCTGCGCAGGCAGGAGAAAAGCTTCTGGCTAATTTTGGAAGCATATTCTTTTTGAATCGGAATCTAGTCACGGAATTGGAATAAAAGCGATCTGAATCCCATTGATCCTTTGATTCCGCTTCACAAAATGTGGATGTGTATGACCAATCGACGATCAACCGCATGTCCATCCATACAAAGATCCAAATATCCTGCCCCTGATCATCACAAGTTTTTGGGGCTCCAAGCAGCTTTTGACGATGGTGAACAAGCATTAACGGATTATACGTCGAATAAATTTCAATGAGGATAGGAATTATACGATTTTTGATTACGGGATCATCTGAACCTCGTAAATTCAATTTCCAAGTTTTAAATTACATCTAATAGAACGATCGTCTTCTTTCAACTTTCTCACTTTAGCTTTCTGATTCAAAAATGCGATGCCTTTTAAGCCTTAGCCTTCTTTTTCATCCAAACCAAAAGCTAAGAATTGAAATTCTCGAACCTGCTTCCCAGCAGCTTGCCTTCTCATAAAATATCAAAATCGCTGAACTATGATCACAACCTGACCTTCTTTTGACTTGAAGCGATAAATGATGCACTTATTGGGTTTCACCACTTGCTTCAGATCAATATCCTGGTAGAAACATGGGTAACAAGCCGCAATCAGAATAAAACTCCTGATCAATTGCTTTTAAAACTTCTTCACAGAACCTCAAGGTAAATAGCTAGTAATCCAGATACCTACGTGAAAAAGTTTTTCCGCGATAAGGACAAAGAGTCAGTTTCCGAATCAAAACTTGAATTGACCTGAAGAATGTTTTGAGAAAATCTCCCCTAAATGCTTGGTGATCAACTTATAACTTGTAAACTGCATGTATTGCCAAGTTCTAATAGCTGAAATGAGCAAGTTCTCAGCTAGTTTTTTTCTTTACCCGCCACCAGTACCTCCACGGTATCCTTCCCCGAAATATGGAATTTGATCTTTTCACTTCACAGCCTTTTGGCATTCGCTGGCAAAAGCCCCAATTCGAATGGCTGTCCAGCAAAGACACTCCCGGCCATTAAATTGCAATCCGCTAGGCCTCCTTGAATCTTTGACTTTGTTCAACCTCAGGAAAGTCATAACCAAAACCCATTATCGATTCATTTCCTGAAATCAGTCGAAAGATCAATGACTGAACAGTCTCGAGCTAATCGATTTTTTTTCCAAAAAAGTTGGATTAGCATTCTTCCATGAGGCAAATCCCCCTAGAAAAACGGCTTCAATTCCTTCCAGTTCGCAACCTGGTTCAGCTGAAAACCCAAATCTAGAATCCCCAATCAAATCTTCGATGAACTTCCACGCGACTGTATCTTTCCTTTCTGACTATTGCTATGCTACATAAACCAACTCGCAAGCAGCGATGAAACTGAACCATAACACGCAACGCAATCTCGCCTCCAGTATATCCGCTGCAACGATGATGCTGTTTTAATTCGCTTCACAACTCGACGTCGCATCTCTCCACATCCTCCCGCTGGAACAATCCGAAGTTTGATTGCCAAACGCGATTCGAGTCAAACCTTTGCCATCGGCAACATGTAGCTTTATTCATTCGCCATAGCTTCCAAACTTATTGACATCAGATCATTGTCCGATTGAAACCCCAATAGCGTAAATCGATAGGGCTGAAGCATCACCCCACCGCAACATACCTCCATTTACAAAAGCTCCTGGGTTACGAGCTAGGAAAATGACCTCCTCGTTTCGCATCACTGGACTCAAGGTAATGAACCTTCGTGCAAGGCGTGATTTCCCGTAGAATTTCTCGGATAGTCCTGACAATTATCTTCCCCCCCAGACAAGCTGCCAATTATGGTAAGTGTGCTTCTCCAAATAGCTAGATCGCCCCTTGATATAAATCAATGGAGCAGCACGCGCCTCAAACTCCTACACGCCCTCTTAATTCCAAATGATTTGATGTCTTCTACATGTTATATACCTCTGCCGCGATTCCACTAAGGTCCAGCCAAGGCTTGTACCTTTCCTGAATAAGCGGCAACAGCAGTGTCGTAATTCTTTCCATCACCCCTTTTTAGCTCACCTTGGACGAAAGTCACAGGTCATTCCTTTGGATATCAATGAGCAGATTACTTGTGTAGGCCCAAGCTGCTTCAGGAAGGTAATCGAAGAGGTTCAACGTTTTCCTTTTCCACCAACTGTGTACCCCAAATTCCTTCTGTTTATAGAATAAGCTGCATTTTTCGAACCTTCAATCTACGCCATGCTTTTTCAACGTATTCGATTTCTTCCTGAACGGGAAGCTTCAAATTCGCATAGGAGTGATGATCTCAATATTTTCCTGGGGGGAACAATGGTCATTGAAAAATATATCAAACGAACCTGATCAATCTTCGCTGCACCTGTTGATCCAATAGAGCAAACGGCTTTTGCGCCAATCGATTTCTGCATATCTGCAAGGGATTTACCCTGACAAGATCCGCTCTGCTGAACACAGAGGCGGGGATAGGTTTGATTTTTCAATAACAACTTACAACAATACTAAATACTTGACCACCTCTTTGGTAACTAGGTTTCCACGACATCTCAAGATGTGAAAAGAACGCACGCACCTAGCTTATTGCCCTCACGTCTCGTCGCTTCTCAATTCTTCTCCTCGAGAAAATCCTCCCACAGTGTTACAACCACATCCACTGCTGCACTCATACGCCTAACATCCTAGAAAGATGTAAAGCCCAAAACTGTGGTTCAAGGCCTCACACATAAAAGCCCAAAACGATTTCTTTTCATTTTAATATAATTTTGGGCCTCTTGGAATGGGAGAATGTATAAAAAGAAGCTATTGATGGAATCTTTTTGTTTAGTCAATTTAAGCATCACCATATTCTCTTTAGACTAACCAGCGGCGAAAACCAAATTGACATCTCCTTCTTGAAATCCTCCCGTAGGTGCTCAAGCTCCTTCGGTTGTTCTTTTTCTTTGCTTGAGGACAAATCAGCACTTGCGGTACAAAATGCAGTTTTGCCTGCCTCCTTACTCCATCAAAAATCCTTCATAGTTCACGCAACCTTCTGACAACCCTTCCCAACACGCCTGCATCATTGTCAAATCTAGAATAGGAAACGCGGGAATATAGCCATTTCGGAATAATTTTCATCACTCAGCATCCCGGTACGTCAAGGCCAAAGATTTTTGCAATGCAGGGAAATTTCTGACCGGCTTCAGCTTGAGATTTCACGCTTCCTTGATTTTTCGCAGCCAAACCATATTCTCCGAACTCAGGCGCTACGATCAAGGCCTGAATTTGCCCACGTACTTCCACTCGTCCCCATGCTTCGATAAGGCAGAATCCTGCCACGTCCCATCTGGAGTTAAAGCGCTATAACTGCCTTTCCTTTCATACCATTTTGGTTTCCCCCATACTCCGCCGTTCGCTTTGCGATTCCAAGTTTCCCGCGCTTTAGCAGAGTTTTCCATCTCATCGGTGATCGGTGGTGGCGTATTTTCTTATGGGAAGGATTTGCAACTATTATTTGAAATGAAATATTATCCATGGATAAATGCATGTAATAAATCGACGGATTCGAGTGAATTGGAAAGGATCAAAGAATGAAGGGGAAGAATTTTCCTCTAGAAAATTCTGAATAAGAGCGGAGGGGTTTAAACCCTAAAGAAAAACCTATAACCTCCTCAGGGGAGCAAAAAATAAAATAGACTTTCAGCGCAGCTACCTCTTTCAGAGAAGTCTGCGATGTCTCTTAAATATCCTATTTGAGTATTCATTTCATGCGTGAAACAAATTGAATTCTTTTGGAAAGGAATTGCAAGGGAAATGCAAAAAAAATGAGCTTTTCTTATATTTTTGATTAGACAAATAAAAGAACATAGAACACTAAATCCTCAAAAAATAACAATCTGGTTATATGGCTTAAATTAATAGCAACTGAAAATCAAAGTTTTTAAGCATTTCCAGAACATTTCCTTTTAAAGCCACCAACAAAAACATCCAATTCTTTCCGTTTTGTATAGATAATTAGGCCGAAATTTCTGGCAGCCCTCTGACTTCCAACGGCTATCAATCGCAACGTAAATTTAACTTTTTCATCATGTTTTGGGCCATATCTGCAGGACTCATGATTCAACTCCTACATTGGCAATTCCGCAAGGAACGCCTGCATTTCTTATTGGCGTATTAACTGAATTCCGGGGCAAATCACGAACTTGAATCACGACAAATAGCGCTGAATGTATCGGTAATCGATCTTCTTTTCGCTTTCACCAATATTTTGATGAAAATCTATTGCAAATCGATCACTGCCAGGTCTGTTCTACGGGTGCGTCCCATATGGTTTAGATATCCAATATCTCCAACTTCAGGTCAAATGGACCAGGAGGGGTTCGCAATTTCGAATTCGATCCTTTTTCCACAAAAAGCATCCCAGCACCAAGCGGCACCGAAAGCCTATTTGTGCAAACTCGTGCCATAATAACACAGCCTAAACTAAAATTGAAAACTCATAATGACCAACTGCAATGCGCTCCATCCACCATCACTTCGACTCCATGAGAATGAGCCATGCCACGATTTTCTTTTAGCCGAAGAAAATATGGGCCGGTGATCGTTGGACAATACTGAGGATCATCATCAATTGAGTTCTGGGGGTAAATCGCTTTTTCCGGTCAGCAGCGCATTTTAGCATCATTTTCTGGATGCTGGGAATATCAATACGGATTTATTTTAAATCCAACTGCGCTTCGGGCTTGCAAATCAAACATGCTGAGCATCTGCGTAATCCTGATTGGATGCGATCGCCTCATGTCAGCCTGCTGGATACCCAGAAATAATCAATCTAAAGACTCAGTGGTATTTCGTGTCAAACACAATCTTCCTCTGGAACTAGCACCAACATCGGCTAAATTTGGCTGCACTTTTTTGCTTTAATTTTCCCATTGGACTGTAACGCAATGTAATGTCGAAGCCTGATAATTTACATCCCGAATTGGTTGGAATTTAATTTTTCTAACGTTCTGCTCAGGTAAGAAACAGTAAAGTACCCATTTTCCAGATTGATGTATATCTTGGTTTGAAGTTTATAGCCAGCCCGAAATCTGCCTCCAAAATCTGCAGCAGCAAAATCCAAACTCTTCCCAAGAATGAGCAGCTTGTTTCGGATGAAAATAGAGGAGCAGTAAATCCTAAAAGCTGCAGTGATTTGATAAATTTTCGCTTATTCAAGGGTGGGGGTTTTAAATCACAAAATATAAGCTTAACAACAACAACGGATCTAAAGAAATGCCAACCAAGTAATCCCACGGTGAACGCTTGGGGAACTAAACTGACAGATCGGGCAAATGACGGACTTACCAATCTATCTCCATCGCACAAGAGGGGCATTCTTTTCGTTTTCAAATTAAATCAGGTTTTGAACTCTTTGTCGGAAAAATCTATTTCTATACGCAAGTAAATGAAAAATGCAATGAAAATAGAAAATAAGGTCAGATGTAGTTTGGTCCCTTTCTGCTACAATCCGGAAAACGAAAATGGAAAAAAGGCTTTAGCTAAATTTCCACAAAAAATCAATTTGAAATCGAATGGAAAAGCTTCCCCAGCTTAATCCAGATCAACGAACGAAATCCCCTCAATCAGCACGCTGGATCTTTAGCCCACCTCCAAAGGTTGGACCATGGAGCAAACCAAAGAAATCAACCTTAACATTTCATTGATCTGGCGAAAGCCGAAGGCTTGACTTTGATTTTAGAGCAAGCGGTGGTGGCGCAAATAACTCGATGCACATCGACTAATCCATTTTGGCACAATCTTTTGCAAAGGTGATGCAATGAAGGAGCGATACTTTTAGCATATTTCCTCCGAGGGGAAAAACGTAAGATGATTTCCCAACTCTTTATTGCTTTGGGAAAAAAGTTGTGTTTAGATGAAGAAGCTGTAAAAAAAAGCGTTGGAAATCAGGAGCTTTTGATTGAAGATGTAGATCAGGATATCTATGAGTCCCCGACAGTTAGACGTCCGGGGTCCCATTCTTTGTGTTGGATAGGAAAGTTTTGGGATTTCCTGGCGCTCACCCGAATAACGTGTTTAAACTGAGACGACTGGAAAAAGCTTGGACAGCATACCAAAAAGAAAAATCATCTTCTCGAAATTTGAATAGCGTTGACGATGCTTCCTGCGAGTACGGAGGGGATTGTTTAACTTTTTCGATTGAAAAATTGCCGAAAAAGAACTTTGGATAAGATCCAAAGTCCTTTTTTTTACTGCATACTATCTGTTTTTTGGTCCTTTTACTATCACCAATTTAGTAACACTCTTATCTATAGTTATTTCAATACTTATCTTCTGTTTTATTCTTTTTCATTTCGTCTAAGAATTTGTAAATGAGCAGGTAAACCCATTGCTTATCACCTACTTATTACACCTAATGCTAACTGAATCCAGTCTGATGACCTTACACGAAAGAATTGTCCAAACTTGGGTAACACCTGACCTCGACAACTTCGCCAAAATGTTTGATGATCATGGCCTTTTCATTCAATTCCGAAGGGAAAATAGATACCCAAAGAACAGTTTGATTAAAAAAATGAGCGCAAGCAACTTGTTTACTCAAAGATTCAATTTTCAAAATACTGGTGGGCCGAGTCCTACGGAACCTCAGCTGGTTAGTTCAAAGGATAGGAGAGTTTGTTTATTCCAAGCCGGAGAGACACAATCAGCCATTTGACATTTTCTGTTAGATGTTTGGTATAGAGCGAGACAGTGGTTGAAGTCTTAGTTTCGCTCTCACCTATAGCCGGCAATAGTGTTATCAAAATCCTAAAATTTCATCAAATCCCTACATTTCTTGAAAAAATGAGAAACTAGGGATTTTGATGGACTTTTTTAAAAATCAAAAGGCTATTCATGAAAGAGGATCAAGCGAAAAGCCTAATCCTATGTTCCAAACCCCTCCTAGATTTTTCAATCTGGAGGGTATATACTGGCGTCCCATAGCTGTGACAAACAATCGTCTTTCGGTCCAACGCTCCAAATGCTACATTCGAAGTCCTTTTGGCCGGTAACAAGTTATGTGAGCCAATCTGATCTCCTGATTTATTAACAAACACGGTCACCCCATCACCAGTCAGGTAGACCATTTCCTCGATCATCGATAGTCATTACATCAGAGCCCATTTCACAGACGAAGGGAAGCTCCTTATTGATGAGGTTAGCCATCGTCTGGATCTCATATTAACAGTCTTTTTTGCTCCTGGATCTCGATATAAAGTGTTTTCCCATCACGGGTACCGATGATGCATTTGGCTTTATTAAGTCTTCGGGTCACACGAAAAAGCCGAAGATTTGTCTGCAGATAAATAGTAACACTCAATGCTCTCCATCTTGCTCTGACTCTTTGCCTCTGGTTCCCTCCCAATAAGCGACGTGCATAAAGTGGATCTGGACAATACATTCAACAGCCTTTGGGAACAACCAGATATATTTGGGACGCGGTTCAATTTCTTGCCACGAAAAGCACTTACCAGCACTTCCTCAGAGCCATCTTTTATCGATCAGCCAAAGTTGATTCTCTTCATCAGCAGCAGCGACCAATTTTCCGTCCAAAGCATAAAAATAACCATTGGAATTCGGCCGGCTCCTCTTGAAAACTGTCAACTCATTGGTGAATAGCATTCCATTTAAATGAATTCGATTTTAGGCCTTGGTCGGTAAAAAAAACGTCACCAAATCGATTTGTGGCTGGTCCTTCCGTGAAGATAAAGCCATTCTTGACTTTATCAGTTCGGCCCCCCATTTTTTTTTTTTTTGGCGAACCCTAAAAGAACCTTTTTTATCCTCGATTTGTCCCAAAGCTGCTTGCGCAAGAAATGAAAGTGGAAGGAGTAAAGTTGATTTTAAAAGATTCATAGAGGGGTTTTAAAGAATTATTTTCGTTCGATAGCCATGACAGTACATTCAAATTCTGCACTGTAAGCCACTCTGCTAATATTTTGATGTGTTTCCTGATTATCTTCATTGGCTTCCAATTTTCATCGGAATACTTTCGAGTAAAAATCGTATTTTCCTTGGAGCCATTAAGAGGATTGATTTTATCCAAACCAAAGGAAATCTTGGGAACTCCAGTCCATAACCTAAGTCGGCGCGATTCCTGATTCAATATCATAACTTTTTCAATTGGTTAAAGCTGCTGCCCTTGTTTCTGATTTAGTTTCGCCGAGTGGAAGGTAGTGAATCGCACTGGTTTTTTTGGTCTTCGATTAATCGAGCGAGCGATTTTCTGTGGTCCGATCTCGTACCAGATTGTCTCTACCTTTTGCATAGACAGTTTATTTGAGTATCACTCCAAAATAAACATAAGCCGCTTTGTTATCATACCAATATAAATAACCAACTGGGTCTATATCATCATAGAGAAGTTCTGCTGTTCAAAACTGGTTGGTACGCCAAAGCCGCTGCTTCTTGTCCGGTCTCAGAGACGCCTGCTGCTATATACATGCCACAGTCTGTAATTTCGAGCGAAGTTTTCGTTTCGATCAGAAGTCTTCGTCCAGATTTTGTGAATTTTCTTTGCTTCAAATTATAGAACGATTGAATATCAATAAATTCCCCGATTCATCGGCAAAGCTGAGAAGACCAGCTGGTATTCCATTGATAAAAGCTCGGCTGGTCTTGTCATAATTCCCTGGGCGGTCGGTCAAAGGGCATAAGCCGTTTCTTGGGTTGAATAGAAAATGAGCCCCACTTTTCCAGAGTCTTCCACTACCCAAGACAAAACTTCCCTGCCCAAAGCTAAAATGGAAAGTAGGAATAAACTTTAACTGAATAATTAAACCTGAGAAATTTCATCTGTTTTTGAAATTGATCAACACCAAATTAACAAAAATGAAGGTAGACCTCACGTGAGCCAAATTAACAAACTAATAACGAAAATTCCAATTTGAATCATTGAGAAGTCAATTGCAAGAATTCATTGCGATCAGCTAATTAGCCAATTAATCAAAAAATCCTGAATTAAATTTCCAATAATTAACTCTTGACCAGAAATTCCTTTCTCATGGGTGGAAGATCCTTTCCCTCAGAGTTTTCAGGATTTCTCACCATTCTACCTTCATCAGGAAGCTTAACCTGAAACGGTTCTGCAAAAAGGGCAGGAGCTTCTTCAATCAGAAAGGGGATCTTTAACTGGCGATGCTCGGCTTTTTCAATCCCCTACATAAATGCCTTATGCTTTTGGCGATGGGCCGGAAGTGCTGGTGAGATCCAAGCGATTTGGATGATAATCGGTCAACGCCTTGGAGAAACTGGTACATTTATCATGGATAATTTTCGAACCTGGGGGCCTTAATGAGTAAAAAGGAGGCCTATCTCACCTGTGGCAAAAGTCCGGCGATTCATGCCTTTATCGGTATTTTTATCTCAACACTCACGCCAAAGGATTGGAATGATTCCTTTGGAAAACCTATCTAACCAAGAAGATCTAATCGGTACCAATTTAACATTTGGAGCCCCCTATCGTCATTCGAGATGGAAGAAAATGGGTGTTCAAGTCTCCAAATGATGAATGTTGATTTACTGATGAACTATTGGAAAGGGGTGGGGAAGCTGATGGAATAGACACAAACTATTGGCCGATAATCCAGGAGGCTTTTGAACTGGAAAAACTCATCCGTAAGCGTCATTTGCGCCGTCCGATGCAAGGAAAATAAATTGATTAATTGCATTAATCGATTTATTACAAAACGACTTTACCAGATCAACTGACTTTCGCGCCAAAAAAGGTTTGATTCCTATTCTCAATTTTTTTCTGGGAAAAGAAGCTTTCCAAAGCTTTCTGGAATTTATACTCCTCAAGCCAGTAATGGGGGAATTGTTAGGCTTGGTAATTTAAGTTTGGTGGCTGGAAAACTGGATCAATAAAAGCTATTCCCAAATTGCAAAGCAGTTGATATCCAATCAAAAATCAGCTTTTTGGCAAAAAGCTAAGTATCAATTTCTCCGGAAGATAAACCGTTTCATAATCGTACCTTTATGTACGGTTCGATTCACCCCAGCGTGATACAATGCTAAAATAGCCCAAATAAAGCACTTTTTGAGAGATTGGCATCTTTTTCGTGATTCTATTGCCATTGAAGGAAATAACAAACCCGATGGATAAACGCAAACTGCCTTTAAATGATATTCTGGATCGGAAGCCTTATCGCCATCTATTTCATCAATCCATATTCCTGGAGATCATATGAGCCTTTGCCCATTAGATCAATTGGGATTTGAATTGGTGTCCGGGATGTGGCCTTGGTCGCTCATGAGTCTGCTTCTCAAAAGGAGATTTTCAGGCATCTTGGTCTTGCATCCCTGGCAATGTTTGCCTATTTGGTGATTTTCTCTCGTGATTTGGACTTTAATAAACCAACCTTAAAAAACAACACACAAATTAATGGCTAATGTATTGAGACACCTTTCCAGAATAAGAAAGGGAATGGAACTTGATTATCCAGGGGACTGATGAAAAGCATGGACTGAAAACAGGTTCACTATTTTGCACAAGTATATCGCGCCGAAGAAAAAGATCTCAATGATTCTAATTCTTGACCTTATTGGGATTCTTGGGTTTGCAGGATTGCATCGATTTTATTTTAAGGGCAGATTGGGCCTCGGTACCTTTATATCTTACGCTGGGACTTTGTTTGATTGGTACGATTGGTTCGATTTGGTCAATTACAAAAGCTTGGCTTATGAAATACAATATCAAGGTAGCGCATGAGACGATGAAAATAATTGAAGCGCATTACCCTGGAGAAACCAACTAATATTTGATAGAATCCTCATACCACCACCAAAGCCAGAAGAAATTCTGGCTTTTTTTTTGCTAACCATTTGGTACTACCACGAATTAATGGAATCGACGACTTGATTAATTGTCGGAGCATACCGCGCTGGAGGATAGTATCCGGATGGCTGAGACTTGCGGGATTTTTCGTTTTGGCTGCTTTGAAACGCCGTAAAGAAATGACTTTAGCTCTCGAGGTACGAGGGGAGCATAACATCTGTTCATTAGGTGAGCCCACGGACATTACACTGTCTCCTCATCTTCAAATCAATGAAAAAAGCCTCCAGCGGAAAGAAACCGAGGCGCAGGGTTTTTTTGGTTAGCCTTTTGGCCGCCAAAAAGTGACAAGGATAAACCTATCACGAAAACATGGATTGAAGTGCTCAGAACCTTGAACTCGCCGTATTAATGAAACTTTATAAATAGAACCAACATAGAAAAGAAACTGAAAAACATTATCCTCCTCCCCTCCACATTATTCTGTATAAGATAATTCTAAAGCCAAACTTGCTACTTCATTAAATTCAGGTAGAACCACCCATTAACCGAAATGGTTAACAATTTTTAAAACTAGAAGTCCCTTGGGATGATAGATTTTTTACACCTTTACTGTCAATTTCCACCAATTTTTATCCCAAACTCGTTCTCTGCTGGATTTGGCCGCAATCGGCTTAACATAAAATCAAAAACTGCATTGCTCCAGATTCAGAAAACAATTCGACTCTCGTTTCGCTCTCTTTTGTGCATCACTTCCAACGTCTCCAATCCAGGATGTTGCAACATCAGCAGGGATTGAAAATAGATTTGCTTGAATATTTTAGAAAAAAGGCGGTGCAAGTTCACAATGAGAAAAAATAAGGGGAAAAGCGTTTTAGCACCAACTCATTCCCAGTATCTATTGGGTATTTTCCTTATCATAGCTCAACAATCTGTGATTTATTTCCCTAAAAACTCTTCTGTTTCCCCCAATTTAACCCTAGATCCAAGCCCTAGGATTTCCACTTCTATGGATTTCTCAGACTATTCTTATCTGGCTTTTGCCTTGCTTCTGTCTGACCATATAAGCTCGAAAGACTTTGGTGATCCAGCATCACTCCATTATGAAAAATATCCTGTCAGTTGCGATCCTGCTCGGATCATCACCAAGCCCAGATGATGAATCATCTTTCTTCTCAATCGCCATTTTCTCTGGAACTGAATAACCAAGGCAAGTTGATTCGAATAGCCAATCCGGTAATTTTGGAGGAGATTTGCCATTGAATGTTTTCTCAGGAATATAGGCTTCGGCTTAAACCCAAACCTGACTGCTCAGTCCTCATCATCCTCAATCCGTAGCTGGCTTCACTAATCTTGATTGGATTTCAGAATTCCATAAGCTTTGAAAAGGCATTCTTTTATATTTGTACAAATAAACCAAAAAATCATGCAAAAGAGGAAATTGACGCTTAATTAGTCAAAAATGTGTGATCCTGAAGAAAGGAAGCTTATTTTTTCGCGGACAAGCTAGGTAAAGATCTCGATACTGCTGGGCGGCTTTGATTGATTAGCTGGCGTGAAGGCAGCATAGGCCTACCCTGCTGCCCGTGCACTTTCCAATTCTTTTCTTTTAATGAAAAGAATCACTGAGCCATCTTTGAAACGATAAATAATAAGATTCAACCTGAAGGCATCAAGGAGCTTTTGATCACAGTTTATGGCTATCCTTACCGCACACTCAGCGTCGGCTTTGTAGATGTTTTCAAGGTTTTCCTTTTTTGGTAATTTCAAGCATCCACTTTAAGCGAAAGCCTACCTAGACGAAGTGAGTTTTGAATATCAGCCCACGAAAGTCGGAGAGACTTGGTCATTACATCTCTCTGAGGAAGAGGGGTTCAATTAACGCATGGTGATCTGATTTTTCCGAAATGAAAGAAATTATTTTGAGGCGCTCAAGCAACAAATTTTACAAACATGCTGTTTAAAACACTCATGCGAGAAAATAAACCTTATATCGATTCATAGTCAGTTCCTTTTACCGCAATGGTTTTCGCTAAATGAGGAATTCTTGCATTTTTTTGAAAAACATTGTCCTCAACGGTAAGCAAAAGTCATTTTTCATTCTTATACACGCACTACTCCGAATCCAATTTTTTTAAGAATATAATCTCGGGATTCGAATAGACGCAAGTGGGAGCATCTGCTTTCATCCGATTTCTCAAGTAAAGTAATCTATTGCTGACCGATCGGATCACCATGATTTCAAACTTGAATCAATAGGAAAAGAACTAACCCCAAGGAGATTACTAATTGAAAACGACTGGGAACTCTCGAGCCATCATGAAGGTTCGATAGTTTTTTTGTAGGGTACGCGGTTTTTCGAATGGCTTGATAAAAATGATTGAATCCAGTCCACCTTGGACGGGCTTTTTTGTAGATCAGACCCAAATAATTCATTCAAAGCTCAAATTTTGTCTACAATGCCTTTTTTCGAGGCTCAAGCCTAAATGCAAGCTTTATAATCAGATGGCTATTCTGAAGTCGGGAAAACTTTCCTGAATCAGTTAAGCAGAAGGAAATGAACTCCCTATAACAATTTGCCTCATATCTTCAATTTTTGAATCACTTGGATAATTTGAAACACAGCCAATTTAATTTTGATTTCTCCGCTTTACTCCGCGGACTGCTTCAGCTGAAAATACGGATATTCTGCCATTCATGCTTTGGATATCTTCTTCTCTCAATTCTTTCTTAAACTCAAAATTAGCCTTACTCCAAAAGCTTTTCAAATCCTGTGTAAGCTGAAACGGGTTTATATCCTGGAGAAAGCATTCAATCATATAAGGAGACTTTCATATTGACCTTTCGAGTTTCAAAAATAGGCCAAAAGCTCTGAATGTCGAACGGAAAGCGGGGCAGTATACCTTGGAACGATATTCGATTTTTATTTTACTGCCTGAGGGAACAGCTATTGTCGCAGGTGCCAGTCATCGCCAATTGCTTCTGCTGCTCCAAATCAAGACTTGTATAAAAAGTATCTGACTTACGTTCAAATTTCCTGGTAAAATCTTCAAATTCTTGTGAATTCAGACAGGTAAGGTTCGAGCCAAGATTTCAGGATTTTCGAGAGCGCAAACCGCAACCGAACAAATTAGGCCAATTTTGAATTGATTCCAACTTTTAAGACTTGCGACTCGAAGTCTCACTGCCCGTTTCTCATTTAAATTCAGAAGATGTCTCACTTTTCTTTCTTCTGATTGCCGCAAGATTGCTGCGTGGTATCGCCTTTTTCGACTTTAGCAAAGGTCCTATTCCACACGGTAATATAATGGCACCAATCGGAGAAGTCAAGTCAATAGAACTGGATAAGCGCCTTGGAGAGCGCATCCCACGAGATCCCTTCCCCTTGGTTTGATCATTGGACATCAGATCTTTAGGATCGTGAGTGGCCGCCATTCTGTGGGTCTTGCCCATCCATTTTTTCCTTCCATACCCTTCTCGACATCGAGATGTGCGACGCGCCAGGCCAAGATCGATGGGCCCCAAAATCAAAGCATAACCGATGTTCCGATTGCAGCGATCTTTCCATTTTGCCAGTTGAAACTGAGCCATTATTTCCCGGGCGGAGCTGCCGCAATCCTTTTCGGGATATGGCATATGCCAAAAGTCAGAGTGGCGCCGTCTGCCAAGGATCAACAGGAGAGTTTTCAGCTTCGACTTTGATACATGCGCCGGTAAGATGATGCCCTGATCTTTTTTGTCTGGGCATCACGCCATCCTCGACTGCGAATCTTCGCAAAGCTCAATTCTTAAATTCCAATCAACCCCTGAATCCCTGAGGAAGTGGGTCTCTTT